>Ga0302303_10000011_pt1 | contig 327550 bp, 240 predicted proteins | sample III_Palsa_E2_1_FD_194542 | JGI IMG/M metagenome (GOLD analysis project Ga0302303, IMG submission 194542) | Peat permafrost microbial communities from Stordalen Mire near Abisko, Sweden - III_Palsa_E2_1 | ecosystem: Environmental > Terrestrial > Soil > Palsa > Peat permafrost | place: Sweden... | reverse complement strand
GCAAAAAGTGAGTTTTTTATCGCGGATATTTGTGCCTGTCGGAACAGTTGTGGGTGTTCGATATATAAAAGATGGCGCATCTCTTATTAAGAATGTGGCGTCTCGCCTATTGACCCCTATGAAATCCGAGCATAATGAAACATTTGAGGAAGCAGCAACACGTTTACGCTTAACTGAAGCACAACTGGAAACACAACAAAAAGATTATTTCTGGCAAAGCATGTTGTTCTTTGGAATTAGTCTCGCGTTAATTTTATTTTCACTTTATAGATTATATCTCCTAGAGATCGTTGCTGGTTTACTAGGGCTGTTTTTAAGTGGTGTGAGTTTATCTTATGCATTTCGCGCCAATTTTTGGTATTTCCAAATAAAAAATCGCAAACTGGGTTGTACATTTGCCGAGTGGTGGGCAGGCGAGATTAAAACAAATGAAAATAAAAAACCACAAAAAAATACATAGAGAAATATTTTTAAGTAATAGAGACAATGAGTGGAGTTATTATGTTTGATGCAATTTTTTCGGGTTTACTGTTTGCAGTGCAATCACCTCCGGATTATAGCCCGGGATTTAGTTTTGTACCCTCAGGTCAAGATATTTCTATTGATTATCTGAGTAAAATATTTGGTAACGTTGCTGGTAATTTGTTATACGGCACACCCGGTATTATTGCTGAACTATTTTATGTATTTAACTTTATTGCTTTATCTGTAGGCCTTATAATTTTAATTTACCATATCATTTTTGGTACCATGCATACTGCATCTGATGGTGAAGTGATGGGTCAGAAGTCCCATGGGGCGCGCCAGCTAATACAATCTGTGAGTTGTGTTGGTTTATTAATGCCTGCCGCAAGTGGTTATTGTTTGGCTCAAGTACTGGTAATGCAGTTGGTCATATGGGGTGTGGGTGCCGCGGATAGTCTGTGGAATAAAACACTCGATTATTTAATGGCTGGAAATTCCATATACGATACTTTTAATGGTTATCAAGAGGGAACAGGGGAGGATACAGCAGAAGATAGAATAGCAGAACGAAACAATTTAGTTTTATTGTATCGCCCTGCGATAGAACAATTATTACAGCTGAAAGTTTGTCAAGAAGTTCGTGTCAGTCAATTCCCTGGTATACCCAAGAAACGTTATGAGATTAACGTATATGATAACCATAATGACGCTATCCAAGGTAAAAAAACGCTTAATGTAGGTAGTCAAGGTGGCGGTATTGAATGTGGATATATGATTTTAGACCAGCTACAAGGTGGTGAAGGCCGGCCAGATGTGCAATCTCAAATTAACACTATAATGTCGGTGCTAAATGATGAGAATATAAGTGGCTTTGGTAACAATATACTGCTGAATAAAGCAAGGGACATTGCTCATCAACATAACAAAGCGATTATTCGTGTGCCTGCAGTTGGGGCAAGCTCATTTGATACTTGCGGCTATACCGGTGGTGCAGCAAGTTCTCCTTTGGGTATGGCGGGGAATGATACATCTGACAAATGCCTATATGATAAATTAGCTCTGTTCTTGGCCGAGAAAGTCCCTGGTATTGAAAGGTCGACAGCGGCTGAATATGATCCCAAGACCCCCGTTGAAGAAGAACGGGCATTTATGGAAGATATTAAGCCCTATGGTTGGTTATTAGCTGGTAATTATTATCGAATGATATTACGCTTTGAAAGCGACCCATCTGCTAGAACACCTATTCCTCCCGTGATGGAATATTATCCTGTTAGCGTATACAACGAGGAAGCTGACATCGGTAAAGCCCAACATCAATTTGGTAAGTGCAAAGAAGTTGCAGCAGATCATTGGGCTCAGTATGAGGAGCAAAGTGATGAGGACATGATGCCTCTTTCAATGAAGCAGGTTTATGCTGACATGCAAGCTACCGCTAATGCTATGCCAAAAGAAGTGAAAGAGTTTAATATGACTTCAAATGCTACTCATCAGCTTTTGCACTTTTTGTCTTATCTTCGTGTTAGTGAAAAAGGTGGAGATCCTTTGGAGCATTTAACCGTTCATGGTTATAACCTGATGTCAAAGGCTGTTGTCGGCTTTCAGGCTACTATGGCAACTAGCATTGTAGTTGCTGGTCTTAGTAGCTTTACCTTCTTAGGTACTGGTGTACCTGGTATTGCATCAGCTATTGTGGGTTCTGTTTTGCCGATAGCTTATGCTATTAATGCCTTTAATTATTCACAAGGTGCGCTTTTAGGCATCTATTTACCTCTCATTCCTTTCATTATCTTTTTAATGGCAGGTCTGGGTTGGATAGTGGCGGTCATTGAGTCGATGGTTGCTGCGCCGCTGGTTGCATTAGGCCTCATTATGCCTGATCAACAATCACATGTGCTTGGACGTGCTGAGCCGGCTGTGATGATGATTTTAAATCTATTTTTAAGGCCATCGCTCATTATATTAGGCTTTATTGCCAGTCTTATCTTAGTTTATGTGGGCTTATCTTTCCTTAACTTAAGCTTTAATACGATGATACAGTTCTCAGGCTTTATGGTAGATGGTATGTTTGGACCTATGGTTCTAGAGTTTACTTACCTTGCCATGTCAGTGACGATGGTGAAAAAATGTTTCGATTTAATTCACCAAGTGCCTGATAAGGTCTTACTGTGGATTGGCGATCGCTCGCAACATGTCGGTGGTGCTGATGAAGCTCTAGGTGCTGGGAAAGCAGGTGTGGAGACAGGCTCTGGTCATGCTGGCAAGATAAGCGAGGGCGCATCTTCGGGTCCTGCTTCACAAAGCCAAACTTTGGGTGCAGCCTCTAAAGAAGCTTCGACATACAAATCTGGAGATGACAAATCAGGTGGTAATATTTAATCTTTCCTGATGAACAAAAAAGCCACGAACATCGTGGCTTTTTGTATCTGGTTTCTTTATTTATTAACTACGCCGTAATAGCAGCGCGTAAATCCTGATGATGGTGGGAAATAATACCGAGATAACGCTCGGTAATAAAATAGTTACCAAGGCGCGCCTTGCGATTATTAATCAACTCACCTTCCATCAAATTCAATAAATCAAAAAGACAATTGGCAAACTTTCCTTCACAAGTATGCTCTTGCCCTTTATGTCGATTAAATTGGTTAATACGGCGGGTATAGTCCCAAATTAATTGATAAGTGGATAAAAAGTTTTCAGCAATCACATTTTCGAATACGGTAGTATCCGTTGAGTTACTATCCATCAACGCATTGGTTTGATGAATTTGTTGGTTTCTTTCAATGATTTTAGTGCGTAACTGCTTCATTTCTCGTTCTCGCATCGCACGAAAAATAGTTTTCTGTACACTTCTTACCGGTTCCATATCGCTTTCTGTTTCATGGAAACAGTCATCTTGCATGGTAAGGTATTGGTCGATGCGTTGTTCAAGTAAATGATAGAGGCGTACTAAGTCACTGGTTTTATGTTTTAATTCTATCGATGCGAGCATAATGGGTTGTCGCCTACTGGATAAAAAAGCATTGGGAATTGTTTATACACATATCACAGGTACATCGTCATAGTCGAACTAATATCATACTATGGTGCGATGCACCTTGCAAGAGGGGGGGTATGGTTATCGATGTTAAGCGCTAGCCATTTCTTTAACCCGTGCGCTCATGCGGCTCTTATAGCGAGCAGCCGTGTTGGCATGGATGATACCCTTGGAAGCCATTTTATCCACAACAGAACTTGCCTTGATGAATGCGCTTGCAGCTGAAGTTTTATTGCCTTCAAGAATCGCTTTACGTACGCTTTTAATGTAAGTACGCATCATTGAGCGTTTGCTGGTGTTCTGTTGGCGTAGCACTTCATTACGACGTGCTCGTTTTTTTGCCTGTTTTGTATTAGCCAAAGTAATACTCCATTGTCATAAATCATAAAGAATAAGAAGAACGAAATTATCCCTTGTTAGGGCCCAGTTGTCAAACATTAGTGATAATAATGGGGTATAATCTTGCCACTTGTTGAATGAATAGGTGTATCACCATGAAAAATAGTTATTTATTGGCTGCTGTATTGATACTGGGCAGTACGACGGCTAGCGCTTATAGAGAACCAGATATGGTTGGTACGTTTCGGATACCGACTACTGACGCCACGCCAAGTGATATAACCAATGCTAACGCTAAGGCTGAAAAAAAAGATGAGCCTGTCAGTTTGTCTACAAAGGAAGAGCCTGCTGCTAAACAAGAAGAAGTAGGGCCTGTTGCCAAGCAACCATCTCAGCCGCAAGAAACTACCAGTACAACATTGAAGGAAGATGCTCAGCAACCAGCTGAACAAACCATCACGACAGAGCATCTAATCACGAAATTAAAAGATTTAATTGGTGATGATGAAAACATCGATGGCCCTATGCAACATCGTTGGCCTTCTTGATTTTTGATCCATCTCTACAATCTCTTTCTTTCTCTTTCACGATGAATTCTCTACACCGTCATCCTCGCGAAAGCGGGGATCCATACGATGTTGACGACCCGATGGATCCCCGCTTTCGCGGGGATGACAGTGTAGAGAGACCTGTGTTTGAGGGCTACTTAGCAGCAGACGCTTGTGGCGCGGGAATAGCAGCCGCCGGAGCTTGCGCAGGAACTGGAGTTTGTGCAGGAGCTGCAGCAGGTTCTTCTTCTTCAATGCGTTTACCATTAGCAAAAGCCACACCCTCTTTAATTTCCAGAGTAGTGACATACTGACCATTTTCTAAAGCTACATAACCCGCATTTAACCAATTTTGTATGGTTTGCTCATCTTCTTTTGCTATTAAATCATTAATAGTTTGTTTTTGTTCGGGACTTGCAGCAGTATCGATATTAGATACTCGTTCCAAACTATGATAAGAAGCCACTTGCATTAACTGTTTAGCCAAAAGCTCACTGGTTTTCATGTTCACAGTAATTTGAACTTCTTTTAGTAATTGGTCGGCATTGCTTATTATCGCAAGTAAATTGGTAATTGCCGGCAAGTTGACTTTAGCGGTTAAATGAAACTCACCTTTTGATGCTTTAATATCTAATTTATTAACATCGACTTCCAATCCATGATGGATCATGAATGCGGCACTTTGTAATAAACGGATAGAATTACCAGCAAGGGACGAATCATCACTAAATAGTAAGTTGCGAAGATCATTATTAAAGTCAACAACACCTTTAGGATCTAATTTATTAACGTTGTAATCGAGATCAATAGGACCTAACACATGTTGACCCACGGTTGCTTTTTGCAAATTCAACACCGAGTGGTAGTTGATAGTGGCATTATCCCCATTATTTTGTAAATTGCTTGTATGATGAAAATCTTCGAGCAAAGTGGTTTTTTCACCTTCTTGATGTTTGATGGTTTTGATATCACTACTGACATCACCTAACCATAAACCATTATCATCTTGATGCAAATTAGAGTTGATAACAATTTCACTGATTTCCAGTTGTTTTGGGGCAGTATCGGGATTGATAACAGACAGTTCTACAGGAGATACCGTGATATGCGATTTTACCGTTTTATGGGAGGGCAGATAATCAACGGTTCCTTGTAAGCCTGACCAACTCATCATGCCGTCAGTTTCTTTATAATTAATGCCTGTAGTATGAACTGTAGCGTGAAGATTGCCAGTTAAACCAATAGTACTGATGATAGTGATTAAGGCATTCTCATCAATCACATTAGCTAATTGTTTTTGGGTAGCCTCATCGACATTAGGCATTTTGAAAATGACTTCTACTGCCGCAGGAGCGATTTTAAATCCTACATCTTTACCAATAATAATAGGGCCGTGAAAAACCTTAAAAGGGGCTGCTACTGTTATAGGAGCAGGCTGACCACTGTTCACGATCACTTTCAGCTCCCCAGTGGAGCTAAACCACCCACGGTTATAGCTATCTATTCGCAATTTTGTACCGTTAGGAAGAGGCGCACCATTGGTGAGCTCAAGCAATTCTTGTTCACTGTGATAACCCGTCCATAAGGGAGCGATAAGGAAAAAAGCGACGATAGCCGATACGGATGACCCGATAATTATTTTGTGCATAGAGAAAAAACCTTTATACTGTAGTTGTGGGGGGAAATTAAGCTGTTATAAAGAATAGCACTAGGAAGTGAATGATGGCAAATAAGCTATCGACAGTAGGGTAGCAAAAGGGGGATGTTGCATCCGCAGCACTCGTAAGGTAAAATCACCCCCTTATTATAAATAAAGATGGCGTGCTCGGCGCGAGGCTCGGGTGGCGCGATCTTCAAAGAGGACATTATGAAAACTGATATTCATCCAAACTATGCTGATATTAAAGTGACCTGCTCTTGTGGTCATATTTTTGAAACCCGCTCTACTTTAGGTAGAAATCTATCTATCGAAGTATGCTCACAATGCCATCCTTTCTATACCGGAAAGCAAAAGATTATTGATACAGCCGGTCGGGTTGATCGCTTTATGCAAAAATTTGGTGTTGTCGGCGGCAAGGCGACTCCTGCTCCTCAACAAGACCAGGATCAAGCTAAACAGTAATATTCAAAGCTTCTTTCTCCGTAGCTTTTCCCCTCACCCTCGCAAGCTGACGCTTGCATATCCCTCCCCCGCAAGGGGAGAGGGGAAGGGGGATTTCTCGCTATTCCTTTTCCTGCTATGCTAACCTAATAATCTTTTCCCACAAAAAGGTGGTTAGTGATGCGCAAAAAACTTCTTATTACTCTTCTAATTGTGCTTGTTGCACTCATCATAACGGGCTTTTGGCTTAATCATTATTTAAATAGCGATAAAGTGAGAACCCAAATAATCAGTTTGGCTAAAACCCATTTAGGTCGCGATGTTGAGCTTAATGGTCCTATCGGACTATCACTATTTCCTAGTGTCGGGATTAAATTAGAAAAAATTGTCGTTGGAAATCCAGCCACTATTCAATCGAATGATCCCTTTGTTACTGCAGACGCAGTTCGAATTTCAGTGGGATTATTACCATTAATAAGTCAACAATTGGTAGTAGATGCTTTAGATGTACAAAATGCGAATATCCATATGATTCAACAGGGTGCTACCAATAATTGGCAGTTCTCTAATTCCACAGCCGTTTCTACGCAAAAAGTACCTGAAAAGAAAGAGCAAGGTGCAGATAATGCATCATCGTGGGAAGTGGCAGTCAGTGAAGTAGCAATTGATAATACCACGGTATACTGGCAACAAGATAAAAAAGCACCCATGGTGTTTCACATCAACACATTAAAAACGAACGATGTGGCAATGGGCAGACCATTTTCTATTGATTTTGACGGTAGCCTTAAAAGTACTGCTCCAGCAATCGACATACAGGCAAAATTAAAAACCACGGCAACAATAGATTCAATCGAACAAATTTATAGTTTTAAACCGGTGACTATTACAATCCAAGCAAAACAATTACCTGGATTTGTTAAACCTATGGATTTAGATGGTCAATTAGCAATAGAAGTAAAAAAAGGAATGATTGCTATCAGTGATATTCAATTAGCTTTAGATAAATCGAAAATAACTGGCCAAATTAATATGGCGCAAGATATGCAAAAAGTTAATTTTGATTTGCGTGCTGATACATTAGATATGAGTCGTTATCTCCCTGCATCTGGCGAAAAATCATCAGCAAGTTCGTCTACATCCACACGTCAGACTCTACCATCAGCACCTGAGGCAAAAAATAATTCTGCATTACAAACAATGGCAGTCGATGGTCAAATTGCGATTGGACATTTATCTTATACACCTTGGGAAATAAGTAATATTGCTACAAAAATTAGCGCTACAAAAGGTGTTTGGCAGTTTTCTGATATGAGTGCAAGCTTGTATCAAGGAACCTATCAAGGAAGTGCGCAAGTTAATTTACAAGGTGCCGCACCTCGTATCGCGCTCAACAGTAAATTCCAAGGTATTTCTATAGAGAAATTATTAGTAGCATTAGGTAAAAAAGCGTCAGTTACAGGAGTGGGTGATTTACAGCTTAATATAACTACCAGTGGCCAAAATGCGAATGCTATTTTACAACAATTAAATGGTACAACTTCATTTAAAGTTGCCAAGGGTGTTTATCATGGTATGGATATTAATTTCTGGTGGCAAAATGCTCAAGCATTAATTGCACATAAACTCCCCTCACTTAAAAATTCAGGTGAAACGACATTTGAGAAATTAAGCGCCAGTTTTGCGATTCATAATGGGGTTGCTCATAGTAATGATACATCCATAAATACAACCAGCGTGACAGCGCTTGGTGTTGGTGATGTTAATTTACCTGCGCAAACAATTAATTATCATGTAAAACTTACTGAAGCAGGAAATGATAAAAATACCATTCCTTTAATTGTTCAAGGTCCATTAAGTTCACCAGTCGTTACGGTTGATCCAAAATTCTTAGAGGATATGGCTGTTAAACAAGTTAAAGATGTTATCGAGAACAAGCTTCCTTTAGGTAAAGAAGGTGCCGCAGGAGCTGAGCTTTTGAAAGGGACTTTGCAGAATTTAATCGGGCATTAAGTTTAAGTGGCCTTCACCTCTCCCCTTTGTGGGAGAGGTCGACCGCGCAAGCGCGGGCGGGTGAGGGGGCGATCTTTCTACGTAGAAATGATCATAAATATATACCTATTTCTTTCTTCGTAGCTTTCCCCTCACCCTTGCAAGCTGCGCCGCCCTCTCCCTCAAGGGGAGAGGGGTGTTAAAAAAATAACAAATAAAAAAGGGGCTAAAAGCCCCTTTTTTATTTAAACAAACTCAATATTACTTAGCTGTTTTTTCAGCTTCTAAATGACGCTTTTTCTCTTCAGCTTCATTTTTCAGATGAGTTGCTTTTTCTTCTTTTTCAGCTTTCATATGACGTTCTTTTTCAGCTTTCTCAGCTTCTACGTGTTGTTTCATTTCTTCTTTTTTGGTTTCTGTTGCAGCAGGAGCAGCAGCTGGAGCAGCTGGAGCTTCGTTAGCAAATGCATAGCCAGAAAACGCAACACCAAGAGCTAAAACGGACATAGCGATTGTCTTTTTCATCATCTTCTCCTTAAGGATTTCAATTTAAAATAATATTGGCCAATTATACTTCACGCCACAGCGTTCCCGTGGACATGTCAGCATTGTAACACCGAATCGGTTTTTTGGCAAAAATCTTCATTTCCCATGAAATTAAGATGCAATTTCTCCCATAACGAGCATAGGCACTTGTTGAGAAATAGTCGATATTTGATTGGAAGCTAAAGTAGCTGTCGCAGCATCAGGAAATGGGCCTATTTGTACACGATAAATTGGTTGATTGTTGCTAGTGCCTGGTGTCACATTGACAGGTGTATTACTGACTTGCCGAATTTGTTCAGCAAATCCGTGCGCACGTTCTTGCAGTGAAAACGCGCCTACTTGCAAATAAACGCCTTGATTTACATTAGTAGCAGTGGGCTCAGCACTAGCGACAGTGATGGGTTGTGCGGCAGTTACAGGCGAACTATTAGGTGTTATTTCCGTAAATTTTGGGGTACTTGCCACAGCAGCGGGTTGGACATTAGAAGCTAATTGGGTTGAGTTTGAGGGATCAATAGTTTCAACTAACACTTTGCCTGTACCGTTTTGGAGTACATCAATACGGTGTGCTGCTGCATACGATAAATCGATCACACGATCATCATGAAATGGGCCGCGATCATTAATTTTTACGATAACGCTTTTGCCATTGTCTACATTGGTTACACGCGCATAAGTGGGTAGAGGTAGAGTTTTATGAGCTGCTGTCATGGCATACATATCATAAGGCTCGCCACTGGATGTGCGCCTACCATGAAATTTTGTACCATACCATGATGCAACACCGTGCTCACGGTAACCCGAGCTGCTAGCCATTACACGGTATTCCTTACCAAATTGTTTGTAAGAGTCCGGATTGCCATAACGACTTTTTGCTTCCGGCTTTGGCACTGCATCGGGTATTTGGGATACATCAACCGGCGCACTTGGCGCACCATCAGAACCTGGTGTGCTGGTGGTAGGTGTACTACTACAACCGGAGATAAAATAAGTTAAAGCGGCGAGTACAGTGACTCTAAATAAAAAATGTGTGCTCATGAGAATGTATCCTTCCAGTCATATTTCCTATATCACATTGCTGCATTTTTTTGAGCTAATATAGCCTCACTCAATTGATAAACTGCCATCGCATATAATGGGCTACGGTTATAACGAGTAATCACATAAAAATTATTAAAGCCCAACCATAATTCCTTATTATTTTTAGCAGATTGTAAGCTAATCAACGAAGCACTTCCGTTAGCAGGGAAAGGTTGTTTTTGTGCAGTAATACCATTTTTTTGCCATTCTTGAACGGAAACTTGAGGTTTTTTGAGCACATCATTGGAAACTTTCTGATAACTATCATTAGCGGCTACAGCAGGAATAGCAACAGGTTTACCTAATTCCCAACCGTGTTTAGCAAAGTAATTTGCTACGCTGCCAATCACATCAGTCGTATTATTAATTAAGTCAACTTGGCCTTTTCCTGAAAAATCAACTGCATAATGACGGTAACTACTAGAAATAAATTGTGGCACACCCATAGCACCAGCGTAGGAACCGTACATGGTTAACGGATCTAAATTTTCTTCACGTGTTAATAATAAAAACTGCTCTAACTCACTACGGAAAAAATCAGCACGTTTGGGATAATGGAAACCCAACGTGGTCAAAGAATCAATAACACGATAACTTCCTTTATTACGACCGTAAGAAGTTTCTACCCCTAAAATAGCAACAATAATTTGTGGTGGTACACCATATTCTTTTTCAGCACGTGCCAAGGTGTCAGCATGCTGCTGCCAAAAAATCACACCTTGCTGGATGCGATCGGGTGTAATAAAAATAGGGCGGTATTGATACCATTGTTTCCCTTCTGCAGGGCGTGCAATAGCGGTTAAAATATCTTTTTTAACGACGGCTTGTGACAATAATGCGGTCAATTTATCTTTATCAAAACCATGTTTCGTTGCCATAGTTTGAATAAATTGTTGTACATCAGCGCTTTGCGTTGTATCAGCCTGTGCTGTAATACCAAAGAGAGTGAATAGCACTGATGCCAAAAAGGTAATACATAAACGAAATCTTTTTATTAGGGTCACAATAAAACTCCTTTAAGTCGCCAATAATTTGCGATGTGTGTGAATAGACATAAGGATACCAAATCCTGCCATAATGGTCACCAATGAGGTACCACCGTAGCTTAATAAGGGTAAGGGAATGCCCATCACGGGTAAAACACCACAAACCATCCCTACATTAACAAATATATAAATAAAAAAAGTAAACGTTAAAGCTACTGCGAGCAATCGTGTAAACGTATCCTGCGCTTGTAAACTTATCCTCACCATACGTATGATAAGGTACGCATAGAGAATTAATAACACACTAATACCTAAAAATCCTAATTCTTCACCTAAAACCGCAAAAATAAAATCGGTGGTGCGCTCGGGTAAAAATTGTAAATTAGATTGTGTGCCTGCTAACCAACCCTTACCGTATAACCCCCCAGAGCCAATTGCAATAGTTGATTGAATAATATGATATCCCGCGCCTAATGGGTCTGTTTCAGGTGCGAGAAAAGTAAAGATACGTTGTCGTTGATAATCATGTAAAAATAACCAACCAATAGGTGCTGCCATTAAGGCTAGCACAGCAAGACAACCTAACAACTGCCAGCTAATGCCGGCTAGAAAAATAACCAGAAAACCTCCCGCTACAATCAGCAATGCGGTGTCGAGGTCAGGTTGTAGCGCCACGAGGGCGCAAGGAGTAATCGTTAGTGCTAAAGCCGTGAGCAAGGCAGGCAATCGTAATGGCAGTACTTTATCTTGTAACAACCAAGCGATTGTCATAGGAACAGCAATTTTCATAATTTCTGAAGGTTGAAATCGAAATAGCCCTACATTCAACCACCGCTGCGCGCCTTTACTGGTTTCACCAAATAACAATACAGCAAGTAGCAGTAGTACGCCTGCGCCATATAACCAGGGTGCGATAAGACTAAAATAACGGGGGGGAATTTGAGCAATCGTCAGCATAACCATCAAAGAAACCGCTATGCTAATGGCCTGACGTTTAACCACGAGCATATTGAATGAGCTGGCACTAATGAGCACAAAGATGCCTACACCAAGAATCAGCAGTAGGGTAATCAATAAGGCAGGATCGATATGGAGTCTATGCCAAGAAGTTTTACGACGTATATCATCATGGCAGGTCAGTAAATGCATAAGCTACGAATAATCCTTGCTTGCTTTAGTTTAAGGCCTCTATACTACCATTTTTTGCTATGAAGTATAGAGAAAGCCCCGCTATGAAACTACGTTTAGAGCAACTATCAAGCCATTTAAAACAATCCCTATTGCCAATTTATGTGATTAGCGGTGACGAACCGCTTTTGGCGCAAGAGGCGGTAGATACTCTCACTCGTATAACCCATGAGCAAGGCTACCTACGACAACGACTATCCATAGAAAGCCCATCAGATTGGCAGCAATTTGCTGAGCAAACAGCTAGTCTTTCGCTATTTTCATCCAAAGAGCTATTGGTCGTCCAATTAGCTTCCCCAAAAATTGGTGATGTTGGCAGTAAAACCCTACGCGCCTATGCTGCAAAGCCAGCACGCGATAAAATCGTGATAGTAGTAACCGGTAAAATGGAGCCTGCCATAGCCCAATCGAGCTGGATGAAAGCCTTAGATAAAATCGGCGTCATTATTACGCTGTGGCCATTAACTGGATCGGCATTAATGCAATGGCTACGTCAACACGCTAAACAGTTACAAATTGAATTAACACCAAGCGCGTTACAAGTTTTAATTGAGCGAACCACCGGCAATTTATTAGCCAGCAAACAAGAATTAGAAAAACTCGCTTTGTTAGCGCCTAACACGCTGATCGATGAGCGCCTGTTAATGGCTTGCGTTCATGATAATGCACAATTTTCTTTATTCGATGTGATTGATGTTGCTTTAGCCGGTGACTTACGAGCCGTAGTGCGAGGATTATCAAAATTACAAGCAGAGCAAATTGAGCCCACTTTAGTATTGTGGGGATTTACCAAACAAGTACGAGAGCTTATTGCGATTAGTCAACACGTAACGGATGGAGTAGCACTTGATGTTGCGATAAAAAATGCCCATGTTTGGGCGTCGCGACAAATGATAGTAAAACGCGCCGTGCAACGTCATTCATTATCCTATTGGCAAAATGTATTATCCCTTGCCGCAATAGCTGATCGATTAATTAAAGGCGTAGAGCGTGGTGATGTGTGGGATTACTTATTAATGCTGTATGAGCGTTTGGCTGGTGTTGAATTGATAGCACGCAGTGAGTTCACGGCCTAGCAAGGTTTCTTCCATTCTTCTTTTCCATCAGACTCATACCAGGTATGGCTAATGAATAACCAACCGTTTGATCGATTTCTGCTTGTTGTATCTCTTCGATAAAGATACCCTCATTTCCATGTAAATCGTGTTCGTATTTGCGTACGGATAAATAAATCTCATATTCCCTCACTGATTGCTCACTTGCTTGCGCGGCTATACTAGCTTTAGTACGAAGCTCAGTTTGAATTTTATCGAAACCAAAGAAATAGTTTGTCGTATCAGTGGGTAAGCGCAGGTGATTTTTGCTGCTAAATGATAAAATATCAACAGGCTCGCCCTTCATTAGATACTTTTGTGGATAAAATAATTTGTACCATTGTACTATTTTCCGATGAAATGAAATTGAGTTGGCATATGGTAAATAATGTTGGATGATATGGAGATGCAATGCTATCCAAGGATTAGTTGATGGTGTTTCAATAGGTGTTGCTGTATCACGCATACCCCTTGACAGACGATTACAGTAATCGAGCAAGAGGATCCTTCTGTTTCTCTTTAAAATGAAAATGTCATTGTAAACAGTAGTATTTATATCTTTTGTGTCAATCCGCATTATTAATTGTATATTGTTAAGGAAGATGTTCATTTTCTCGATTACGATTGCTTCGTAATTAGCTTTATCTAGGTTTGATAAAATTTTCCAGAAAAGTTCAGGTAAAAAGTAAGGAACAAATCGAATTATAAGGAAGAACAAATTATAGGGCATTGACGTTGCTGTTAAATGGTCAGTGAAAAGGTAGGTTTCCACCTGTGAGATAGCTTTATCCATTGAATTTCGATAATCACGCGCGCAGGCTTTTTGTAGCTCAGAATTTGTTAATAGTAAATCAGGCTTGGATTTGAAGAGACGGTGAATGATACGTCGCCAAGAATCAGCAGAGTCTTGATCGGTATTTTTAGAGCTATAATTATCAGCGAATAATTCAGCAAATGAAGGCTTGTCGCTATTTCTTAAAAGAGCCTCGCCCCATTCGCTTTCTTTCTTTACTTTTAATTTTTCTGCATAATCGAGCAGGAAAAGAATAAGTCTTGGTTGTTGTAAATATACTATGCTAAATACAGTGGTCATTTGCCTACTATTAAACAAATCGCGAAGGTATCCTGGATTTTCTTCTTCCAAGGTTATAAAAAAAATATTGCAGCGTTGTATGTTCTCCATCTGCATACTTGGCTCACTATGGCACTCTCTTATGAGTCTGATAAAAGCATACCCAACCAATTGATCTGCATGTTGCTGTTTTGCCATGCAGTATCTTTTTTCCGTTGGATTTTCAAATAAAATGTGCTGAAGCATAAATAGTGATAACTTACTTAAATCATCTGGGGATAATTGTTCAAAATCCAAAACAGGAAGGTCAATATTAAGCAGTTTATTAGTTTGAGCGTACTGTAGTAATTGATAACGCTTTATATCTCTTAATTGAAGCGGTAAATTTGCAGGCGCGTATTGTTTTTTTACATAATCAATAATAAATTGCTGAGCATCAGGTACCTTTGGGTTGGTTGCACTGGATAAGGCGTAAAAGAATCTTTCCAAGAAGGTTGGAATGATATTTTCAGGATTGCTTTCTATTAGAAGACTATCTAGCATTTGATTAAAAATCATGTTGGGAGCAAGCGGAAAAATATGATTGATAAAAAAATGCAGGCTTTCAGATAGCTCGATGATTTCAGTTTCAGTAGTAAGATAAATAAAAAAATTACTGATTAGCCTCGTTACTAAGGCGAAATCTTTAAGTGATAGCAAATCATCTTTTGTATCATTTTTAACAAAGAGATATAATAAATCGAAGACCTTCACATCTGTCTGTTCAATCGCATCCATAATTAAATCGATCAACGGAGAGCGAGCAGGGTTGGTGCCTCGGTAGGAAATTAATATAAGAGATGACATCTGGCCGTAGTGATTTTTTTGATGATCAATCCGCTCTACCATTTGCAATATGTTTATTACAACGCCGATATGCCTATCGACAATTAATTGTTGAATATTAGCTATTCTTTTAGCAATCCAGCCCAAAAAGTTTGCTATTATTTCATCTTTATTAGCTGTATCAAGGGGTAGGTTGTCAATTTTTATCAAGAAACGGTTGCATTTTTTGTCTATCGTTGCAGGATCAAAGAACAGGGTGCTAATTATAAACTTACCTACTATCCTCCTCGATATTTCGCATTGTGCCCAAAGGCCACTTTCTAGCATAGTGGGGATAATCCATGGAAAATCAATGGCATCATCTAATAAAGCACTTTCAAAATCGACTGCACCTTTATCGATAATTTCCGAGAGTTGAAATTCTACCTCTCTTCGATTAATCGTAAAATCATCAGTTGCGTAAACAAATGCGGGGGTGTTTATAACCAGTAGCAATAGGGCAGCAGATTGTTTATGATTGACGAGAATTGCATTTTCCAATGCTGCTAAAGCGAGGCTTTGATGGCGGCTGATGGTTGCATTAGTTGCTTTTAATTCATTCTTTAAACTATCTAGAAAATTCTGTCGATTATTATTTTCTGCTTTAAAACGGCGGACGATTTCATCATGATCCTTTCTTCTGAAAACCTCAGCAATAGTCATGTGGCCGTTAGGGCAGGGTTCTAACGCCGATTGCCAAGGAATAATACTATCTTCTTTACTATCTTTGGCCATGAGGTTTCTCGGGGTGTTTGCAAGAGAGCAGGACGTATTAACTGACTAACTTATAATAGGTGGACAAAAATGTCAAGCCTCAATTTGCAAAGTATCTAAAATGAGAGTGTTTATAAAAATCTGTCAAATGATGATTTAACCCGTAGGGTGGATTACGCGCTATCGCGCTAATCCACCCTACAGAGTTTTGGCACAGTTTCGTGAACACTCTCTCTAAAATAGACTCAAAACTGCTATTTTCGAACCATATCGCTAGAGTTTCCTGTGCAATAACGCCGGAATTTTCTCTCTACAACTTCGTAAATAGGCCAAATCAATATCCGCAATCAACACCGTAGGCTCTTCTTTATCCGCTACAGCAAGAATTTTGCCCCAAGGATCGATAATCATGCTATGACCATAAGTCCTTCTCCCATCCGCATGAACTCCCGTTTGATTAGGGGCAATGACATACGTAAAGTTCTCAATAGCTCTGGCCCTTAACAAAGCTTCCCAATGCGCTTCACCGGTGGTATATGTAAAAGCACTAGGGATTGCAAACACGAGTGCACCTTGTGCGCTCATAGCACGGAAAAGCTCTGGAAAGCGCAAATCATAGCAAACGCTCAACCCTAATTTGCCAATATCGGTATCCACCGTAACGATATTATTGCCCGATTCCATCGTTGCCGATTCTTGATAAACCAATGAATCACTTAATTGCACATCAAACATATGAATTTTATTGTAATGAGCAGCAAGTTGACCCTGAGGATCGTATAATAAACTTGCAGCTAAAGCTTTATCAGGGTGGTTACTCGTTAGAGGAATAGTGCCACCTAATAGCCAAATGTTATGTTGTTGGGCTTGATGAGATAAGAATTGTTGAATCATCCCATGACCAAGAGGCTCTTGTACCTGTAATTTATCGTGTGGCTTAGCGCCCACGATGGCAAACATTTCAGGCAATACCACTAAGGTAGCGCCTAGTTTTTTGGCTTGTGCGATAAGCACTTCTGCTTGAGTAAGATTAGATGCCACATCAGCAGTACTATTGAGTTGTATAGCGGCGACACGAGCCATGGGTAAGATCCTCTATTATTAAATATAACTAGTAGATATTAGGACGAAAACATGAGTGGAAGCAAAGTTATTTTACAACCGTCCTTTTTAGGATGGCGTGAATGGGGCGCCTTGCCAGATTTTGCCATTCGTAAAATTAAGGTTAAAGTAGATACAGGAGCAAGAACATCTGCTTTGCATGTGATCGATATGGAAATTTTACATCATCATCGTGGTTTGCAGGTTGCATTTACGGTTCCGGATTGTTTAATATCACCTACGAGAGCTCGTATTACGTTACCTGTACGTGATAAGCGCGATATTAAAAATTCAGGCGGTGGTGTGGAACACCGAGTGGTGATTCACACCACTATAAAAATGGGTACAGTTATATGGCCAATTGAATTAACATTAACCGATAGAGCAGGGATGAAATTTCCCATGTTATTAGGTCGAACGGGTATACCGCGTGGTGTATTAGTTAATCCGGTACTATCTTTTGTGCAAGGTGATCCAGCTGCTAAGACCTGAGGAGAAATTGATTGAAAATTGCTATTTTATCGCGAAATATGTCGCTTTATTCTACTAAACGTTTAGTGGAGGCGGGAACAGCGCGTGGTCATAAGATGACTGTCATTAATACGTTGCATTGCTATATGAATATTGCTTCTCAGCACCCTGGTATTCATTATAAAGGTGAACGTTTAGAAGATGTTGATGCTGTTATTCCGCGTATTGGTGCGTCAGTAACATTTTATGGTACCGCTGTATTACGTCAATTTGAGTCTATGGGGGTTTTGGCAGTAAATAGTTCTATTGCAATTAATCGTGCGCGCGATAAATTACGCGCATTACAATTATTATCCCGTCGTGGCATTGGTTTGCCAGTAACAGGTTTTGCTAATTCGCCCGATGAAATCCCTGATTTAATTAAAATGGTTGGTGGTGCACCTTTAGTTATAAAATTATTGGAGGGGACACAAGGCATCGGTGTAGTATTAGCAGAAACTACTCAAGCAGCAGAGAGTGTTATTCAAGCCTTTATGGGATTAAAGGCTAATATTATGGTACAAGAATATGTAAAAGACGCGGGTGGCAGAGATTTGCGTTGCTTTGTTGTTGGCGGTAAAGTGATAGCAGCGATGAGTCGGCAAGCAAAACCAGGAGAGTTTCGTTCTAATTTACATCGGGGTGGAACGGCCAAGTTAGCCAAAATAACTGCAGAAGAACGGGATGCAGCGATACGTGCAGCAAAGATTATGGGGTTAAATGTAGCTGGTGTTGATATATTACGCAGCCAACAGGGTCCTTTAGTCATGGAAGTTAATGCCTCGCCTGGCTTAAAAGGTATAGAAGCAGCAACAGGTATGGATATAGCTGGAATGATTATCGAGTTTATTGAAAAAAGTGCGGATGGTTTAAATCACTCTCGTGAAAGTAGCGCAGGATAAAAAAATGAAAAAACTATTAATTGTATTATGTTGTTTATTGGCTATTGCATGTAGCAAAACACCTCATCAGGTCGATGATGCAAAAGAGCCTCCATTCACTTTGCTTGATGGGCAAACAGTTCATCTTAATGATTATCGTGGTAAATGGGTTTATATCAATTATTGGGCTGCGTGGTGTCATCCTTGTGTAGAGGAAATTCCTATGCTAAATGAATTATATGCTGAGAATAAAGATAAACTTGTTGTTTTAGCAATTAATTATGATTTGCCTGATAAGGCTGCATTAGCAAAAATGGTGAAAGATGTGGGTATTCGTTATCCTTCTTTACTAGAAGATCCTAAAAAACGATTAGGTGTTGATATGATTGAAGGCTTACCTGTAACCATTGTCATTAATCCAGAAGGTCAAGTGATAAAGAAAATGGTTGGTGAGCAGAAAAAAGAGCGCTTATTGGCCATTATGAATGATAAAAAAGGTTAAATTATGCGATTAATTACCGTACTGATAAGCTTAGGTGTAGAGCATTTTTATCCGCAATTGGCAAAATGGCGTGATGATAATTGGTGGAGTAATTACCAAGGTTGGTGGGCTAAACATTTAGCAGCAACAAACTGGTGGAACGCAATTACGGCGATATTGTTCCCATTACTACCGATTATGATTGCAGTTATACTCGTACGTTGTTTACTAGGTACTTTATTATTTGGGTTATTTGGTTATTTATTCGATGCCATCGTATTATGGTATTTATTACGAAATACGTGGATAACAGAACCTCAGTATGACGGAGCTGTATTCTGTCGTGCGCATGAACAACGCTTTGCTATTTTATTTTGGTTTTTTGTATTGGGTATTTGGGCTGCAGTACTTTACCGTGTGGTGTCATGGATGGTAAATAACGCGAAAGATGAAAATAGCCCTTATTATGCGACCTTGTCTTTACTCACACAGTCGCATCAATTAATTGCTTGGATTCCCGCACGTCTTACGGCATTAAGCTATGCATTAGTTGGTAATTTCACGCCTGCATTTTCTATCTGGCAACAACAAGCCTGGCAAAAGGGTGGTAATTCTGAGTTATTAATTAATTGTGGTGAAGCAGCGTTAGAGGAACAAGATAATAACGCGGTGGAATTATTAATTAAACGCGTGTTGTTATTATGGCTATTGGCGTTGGCGTTAGTGACGATTGGGATGTTGGTGTGATTGAGAGTTACTGGATCCCGGATAATAACAACCACTAAATTCGTGTTGCACACTCATTAAGTGGCTGTAATTTCCGGGAGCCGCATAATTTGCATTGCGGGGGAATTATTGCGATCTTGCCCATTCGGTTCCCGGAATTGTAGCGTATCTTAGTAAGCGTAGCGAACTTAGATACGCTTAATATCCGGGATCCAGGCGATCTTTCAGCTCAAGATTACCCTCGCTTCATCGCATCAAAGAAATCATCATTGATCTTCGTTGCTTTTAAGCGCTCAATAAGAAATTCCATCGCTGCAATTTCATCCATTGGATGTAACAATTTACGGATAATCCACATTTTTTGTAGCTCATCAGGCTTGGTGAGTAATTCTTCACGACGGGTACCTGAACGCGTAATATTAATAGCAGGATAAACACGCTTTTCAGCGATACGTCTATCAAGGTGCAATTCCATATTACCAGTACCTTTAAATTCCTCGTAAATGACTTCATCCATTTTAGAACCAGTATCAACTAAACAGGTTGCTAAAATAGTTAAACTACCACCTTCTTCGATATTACGTGCAGCACCAAAAAAGCGCTTCGGACGTTGTAAGGCGTTTGCATCCACACCACCGGTTAATACTTTACCTGATGAAGGAATAACTGTGTTATAAGCACGTGCTAAACGGGTAATAGAATCCAATAAAATCACCACATCGTGCTTATGTTCCACTAAACGTTTTGCTTTTTCGATAACCATTTCAGCAACTTGAACGTGACGACTGGCTGGCTCATCAAAGGTACTTGCGATAACTTCGCCGCGTACAGAGCGCGTCATTTCAGTAACTTCTTCTGGTCGTTCATCGATAAGCAATACAATTAAATACACTTCTGGGTAATTTTTACTAATCGATTGTGCAATATTTTGCAGCATCATTGTTTTACCCGCTTTAGGTGGGGAAACAATTAAACCACGTTGACCCCTACCAACGGGCGCGGCGAGATCAATAATACGTGTAGTAATATCTTCAGTACTACCATCACCGCGTTGCATGATCAAGCGCTCATCAGCAAATAATGGCGTAAGGTTTTCAAATAATATTTTGCTACGGCAATTTTCTGGCGGTTCAAAGTTAATTTCATCTACTTTTAGTAGAGCAAAATAGCGCTCGCCTTCTTTAGGTGGCCGAATAAGACCAGAAACCGTGTCGCCAGTTTGTAAATTAAAACGCCGAATTTGACTAGGCGAAACGTAAATATCGTCAGGCCCAGCAAGATAGGAGCTATCATCCGAGCGCAAAAAGCCAAAACCGTCTTGCAATATTTCCAATACGCCACTGCCGGAAATATCTTCACCGCGTTTAGCATGCGCTTTTAAAATAGCGAAAATTTGTTCTTGTTTGCGAGTACGTGCGACATTTTCTAAATTCATGTCTTGCGTAATACTCATTAATTCAGCTGCTGATTTTTTTTTCAGTTCATTCAGATTCATAGGATTTTTTGATTTCAAATAGTTGGAGGGAAAAACAAGTCAAAACCCTTGTGTGTACATCAACTGAGCTCAATGGTGTTGTTTATAAACAGGAATTCAACAGGGATGCGCTAGAAGAAGTACGAGGGTTAACTACCTAAATTGCTGCGAGTTATAGAAATTCACAGCATCTTCGAGGATTATAGCAAGCTATTTGGAGGAGGTCTAGTATCTTTTTTAGGGGGTGCCTTGTAGCCTTGATCGCGCTTTGCTTCATCAAGGCTACAAGGCTTGAGACAACTTCTTACACACTCTCGTCCAAAAACTCCGTCAATTGTGACTTTGTCAAAGCCCCAACCTTGGTAGCCGCCACTTCACCATTCTTAAATAACAATAAAGTAGGGATCCCACGCACGCCATAACGTGCAGCCGTTGCTGGATTATCATCCACATTAATCTTTAGAAAACGAACTTTGTTTTCATAAAGAGGGGCAACTTCTTCTAAAACAGGGGTTAACGTTCGGCATGGCCCACACCAAGGGGCCCAGAAATCGAGCAAAATAGGTAAATTGGACTTGATAACGTCTTGATCAAACGCATCATCACTAGTAGCGCCAAGGATTGTGCTTGCCATAATTATATTCCTCATCGAAATAGACTGTTCATATTAGAGCTAGAATGTATAATAGCGTTGGCTTTAAAGTCAAATTTTCTCAAGTCCATTTGGAGCAAAGACCTGTGGTGATTCAACAACAATCTGCTATAAAAAACAACCCGTTGGCGAGCCGTTTGGTGGCGGTAGTGGATTTAGGCTCAAACAGCTTTCATCTTGTTATAGCAGAGCTTTCGCAACAACAATTTCATATTGTGGCGAGGGTGCGAGAGGCAGTGCGTTTAGGCGCCGGTCTTGATGCGCAAAATTGTTTAACGTTAAATGCCGAGCAACGTGCCTGTGATTGCTTGCAACGATTCCACGAGCGACTAACCGCTTTAAAAGTGACTGAAGTGTATGCGTTAGGTACCAATACGTTGCGTATCGCAGCTAATGCACCGGCCTTTTTAGCACGCGCAGAAAAAATATTAGGTCACCCTATTCGAGTCATCAGCGGAATTGAAGAGGCGGAATTAATTTTTCAGGGTGCAAGTTATGGCCGTGTAGCAAATGAGCATGAATTAATTATTGATATTGGTGGTGGCAGTACAGAAATTATTATTGGTTATCAAAACAAACCAGAAATTATGCAGAGTTTAGCTATGGGTTGTGTGAGCTTTAGTGTGGAATTTTTTGAAAATAAAAAAGAAGATATACCGACGATTTTTTCTAAAATTCAGCAACGTGTAACAACTATTTTTCAACCAATATTAGATCACTATTTACAAATAGGTTGGCAAAGCGTTATTGGTTGTTCTGGCACGATTCAAGCCGTTGCATCGGTAGGCGAAGCTAATGGTTGGTCAAAGAATCAAGAAATTACCGAGCAAAGCTTAGAAAAAATAATGGATTATTTATCACAATATCAAGAGCAGGGTTTATCCAACCTAGCTGGGTTACGAGGCGATAGACAAGCTATTTTTCCAGCAGGTGTTGCTATTTTAAAAGCCTTATTTTATTTATTACAAATCAAAACATTAACTTTGTCTTCAGGCGCATTGCGTGAGGGTATGTTATATCGATTATTACAGCAGAACACGAATTATCTACCAAATCCAGGCGGTCCCCAAGTAAACAATTGAGGCTCTGCCCGGTTTTGTGTTGTAGTTTAATAACGGTATTATGATACAATTCAACAAGTTATAACAGCCTCATTCAAAATAGAACACCCTCGAAATGGACAATTCGCCACAAAATCTAGCACTGATTTCAGAATTACTAACTCTTGAAGATATTGAAGTTACTGACGTTAAAATTAATAAAGGGAATGAAGTTATTATAAAAGTAAATAGTACAAAAAAAGAAATCCTCTGTTATCAATGTGGCAAACCTACTGAGCACTATGGCAAAGGAAGAACGCTTCATTTAAGCCGATATTTCCTTTTCATATGCCTAAGGTTGCACTAGTAGTGCAAATCAACAGGCTTCCTCTACAGTAGTCTACAACCTTTTTTGCCAGGTAAATTCTCTAACGACATTTCTTTTACGTTTTTTGGTGGCGGAAATGCCGCTATTTTTGTTGCATAATCCCCTTCATTGAGCTCTGCCTTTCTTTCTTGCTGCACAAGGAGGCACAGATCATCAGGGCTGATAATACTCCCTAAAGAAGATGATTTTACCATTCCACCGTGCTCTAAAAGTCGATAACAAAGGGAACTACAACTATCTGCCCTCGTATTTTCACTACCTATAAAAGCCATCATATTGCCATACAGCCTCCATTCTTTTGTAGTAGCACGGGTCCGGTCAAATTCCTTTATAATAGCGGCGGCATCTAAGCAATATAGACAAAAAGTAAAGTCAGGCTCTTTATTACCTTCAGCGGCTTTATCCCTTAAGTAGCTATGAAAGTTTGGCCTTTGGGACATCGGTCCCCCTGTTCCATCAAGCAAAGCGCTAAAACTGGGTTGGTCTGCTGGCCATAGGCTGATATATGTTCCATAGTTTGTTGGATGATGGGGAATCCACAGCGCTGCATGCCCATAACCGGATCCGGGGATTTGTCTATTTACTGCACTAGCCCATACAACTAATACAACCAGGTTTTCCAACTTTGGTTCTGGTCTTGGCATTTTTAGTTTCCTCTGAGTGGTTAAAATTTATAACAAGGTGCATCTTGTTTTTGATGATGAATATTTACCTTTGCTTTCAACATTTGCTTGATAATCAAACCAGTCCATATCTAAATCTTTTTCATCATATTGTAAAATATTTCCTCTATCGCCTCTAAAAAATGAAGATTCCTTGTTACTTTTAGAAAGGTAGACAATATCGTCTCCAACTTGATCCATAATAGTAGCTCTGAGAAGGTAAGATGTTAGGTTTGTGCTGAAAAAAGCAGATTTTGCTGTGACAGTAAATGCGCCATGTTTTTCCATATTTTTTATAAATTCACACTCAACTTTTGAGTCATGAGCTAATGAATGTAATATTGCATCTGCTAGGCACAATAAACGAATAGGACTTTGATTAATATCTGGGTTACTAATAGAGCGTTGAATTTTTTCGCATATTGTTTTGTATTTATTGTTGTTACTATAGGTGTGAAATTTTGCCGTATCTTGTAACGATAGTATAAGTTTATCAATTATAAAATATTTTGGATTTTCTACAACTACTGAGCTTTTTTTAGTAATAGTTTGCAAATCCACCGTATTTAGAAATTTGATGGTTTCTTGAAAAGTAACATAACTATAAACTGATGTTTTCAAATAATCTTGGCAAAAAGTTTGGGTTTCTTCAAAACTAAAAGGCAGAGATGTATTTTCAATTCTAGACCACAAAGTATTTATCATATGTCTTAAAAGAATTGGATTGTTTAAGCTGGAAAAGTCCCAAATAATTACCTTATCCAATTTAGGATCAGATGCTTCATTTAAAATACGTGGCGCAAAAAGTTTAAGAATACCACTATAAATTACAGGAAAGGAGCGCTCTTCCTCTTGTTTAACTCGTTGCCACCAAGTCATATCATCATCATTTAACATTGACGATCCCGGTAAGTCCTCTTCCTCAACTGGTGGTTCTTCTCCTTGGCGATCTACTATTGCTTGAGCATAGGAAACATGCTCACTATGATTAAAAAAAACATAACTTAAAGGATTTAGAGGGCTAGTAGTTGGTGTTGGCATACTGTCCCTTATGTGTTTAAAGGACTCACATATATTTTTTAATGAACGGCCAAAAGTAGAATCCTCAAACGTAAAATTAGGATCACGTTTATGTATACCATTATCTGTAAGAATTTCTGGTTTATGTGCTTGATATACATAATATAGTAAGGCCTTATAATATTTTAAAGAAAACCTAAAAACATCGATGGGTTTAAAGTTTGAGCAAAACATTACACAGCTAGTACCAAGAACTGCTTCAATTTTTGTGTTAGCACCGGAATATTGATAACTAGCCAGTCTACCATAATGCCAATTAAAAGCACGAAATCCAGCAAAATCCTCTTTTTCGATAGGTTGAATAAAAAGGTGATTAATACCGCCAATCAATAATAGCCGGCCACTCACACCACTACAATGACTTGCAGTGGTTAATTCAGTTGTTGCAAAATGAGCTGTCTTTGACCATAGGCGCAAATTTCCTTTCATTTTTAAATATTCTTGGTTAATTTTACTTACGTCTAATAATGTCAGATCAACTTGGAAATCAGCTTCACGATTTTCAGCAAGTTTATCATCTTCAAGCGTGTGCCAATGAGTAGATTGATGTTCTTCACCACTACAACGGGTACAATATTCATTTTCACTTAAATCATATCCTGGCCAAAAACTGGCATAAATGCCGTTACCATCTTCTCCACCGGTATAAGTTTGCACGGAAATATGTCCTACTTCCTCTCCAGCCCAAAAACGGACTGTAACCACATTACTTTTATCTGTATCAAATCCAGCGTAAAGAGATGTCCCTTGTACAGGAATGGTACTAGCCTTTAAACCTGCAGTAGCTGGCTTATCTTTTCCTTTTATGTAGATTCCTGCAACTTTTAGTTTATCTTTAGCCCACTTTATACAATTTGATACATTATGTTTAGAGTTAAAAATTGAAACCATTTGGTAAGGGATTTTTAATGGGTTATCTGAATCTTCTATTCTGTCTCGATCGGTCGTAATGTTAACCGCCATGCACTGTGCTAAATCGCTTTGCGTATAAAAGGAATACCCAGAGAAATCATCGGTATTTCTGTGATAATTAGTAAGAGCTCTAATTTCAATGAATTTACCATCTCTTGAAATTGCATCCGCATGTAAAATAAATTTTTTATTATCCTTTATGCCTTCGATAAGAATTGCTGAATGCCCAGTTAAATTTACCATGCCTGATGATGAGCTAGCACCAGATAATGATTGTGTATTGACCAAGGATATTACCCATGTTTTTTCTGTTACCGAATAATTTTTATTAATCCTGCTAGGATATTTTTTTAAATTTAAAATCTCTAAAGGTGTGTTGTCCGAATATAAATATCGAACAAGATGTTCACGCTCTGGACGAAGCGTTGAAGCTAAACTTTCATCAATCTCTATTATATTATTTTTTTGTAACGAAAAAAAATCGAGTCGAATATTTTTGATATAGGCTAATGCTTGTAATAAATAAAGCTTGGATTTATTGTTTTTCAATTTTCCTTTTATAAGGGCATAATCAAGGTAACTGTGTAATACTCGTTCAGTTTCCGTGAACTCACGTAGTGCATCTTGATCATAATTTTCTAGTTGCTGATTAATTGTATTTTCGTAGCCTGGCCCCATTGCCTGTTCGACAATTAGGCGAAAGTTTTGATCAGAAAGTAAAGTTTGGCATATAGAAGGTAGTAAGATCTCTTTTATTAAAGATAAGTTTGCCAATAACAAATCATAAGATTGTTGACGAGTAAGATCAAAAATTTCAAAATTTAATTCCTTACCATCAGGATTAGCCACTGTATTGAATTGCTGATTATCAGCACTATGAAAGGTTGGCATATGATTCTCACTTTTGCATGCTTGAGGTTGCACTGAGAGCGCAACCTAATCAATAAAGACGATACTTAAAGGTCGAACCTTCTATGATTATTCTCATTATCACTGTCACTAGAAAACCCGTTGTCTTCATCGTTACTATTATCCGACTCCTCTAGGCCAGTCCTTCGTTCCATTATTGCCTCTTGGAATGTGTTTCTACGCGAAGGGTCATGCGCAGGATTAGGACTAGTAATGAGCAATCTGTTAGTTGACCGTGGTGAGGTTGGAGCTATTGGGTCAGCTGTAGATACTGCTTTATTACTTGCTGTTCCTGACTCTACATTGATCACAGGTGTTGCAACAGATGAGCTAGGGACTTCATCTGGTAATTGTAAATCTGATATTACTTCGATTGGAGGCCTTGTGCTATTGCGCGCTGATGCTTGGTCACTAGTACCAGTTGTTAAAGTGCTGCCTTGACTGCTATTTGGCCTACTATTATTCATAACAGCTGGTTCTGGAGTTACCGTTTTAAATTGTGATTTGTCTTTCCAGCTTGGATTTAATAGATATGGTTTTTTATGAACGATTTTATCATGGGTAGCCGGTGAAAATATAGGAAGCCAAGTTTGCACCCAAAAGGAGTTAACAAGAGCTTTTCTTTCTCCTACCGTTTTAATATATTGATTAATATACTCAATCACTTTAGCAACTTGATTCGTAACAACTGCTTCAGGGGAATTGGTAAGCTTAAATTCCGGATCAGATGACGGATTTCTTGCATTAGGTAAGCGATTCATCAATACATCTCTTGCAGCATGTACGTCGTTTATTCTAGCATTCCAGTCTGCTCCTTGATCTATTAAAAATCGTGCAACACTTTGTAATTTATTAGCATCAGTTAAAACAGCAAATGCACAATGGAGTGGAGTACAGCTATTTTTCAAATCTGCTGGGGTAGTACGTTGATCAGTTTTTACACCATGGCCCAATATAAACTCAAGTTTAAACAAGTCGGCCTCTTCTGCGGCGCGGTGTATTGCTTCTTTACCATTGCGATCACAATGATTTAAGTTTGCACCAAATTTTAATAAGGCTTTAGCAACTAAGTAATGTCCATTATTAAGGGCAATATCCAAAGCTGTTTGGCCCCACTCATTTTCTGCGTTTATTAAGTCGCGTAAAATTTCTGTGCCTTCATTCTTAGCAAGAGATAGTAGTAACTCAGTGGCAACATCTTCACCTGCTGCTGCTAAACCATGTAAGAAAGTTTGGTTGTTACCGTCAACTCGATGAATTTCTGCTCCTTTTTCCAGTAAATAAGTAGCAACAGATGGATGGTTATCGAGTACTGCCAGCTCGAAGGCCGTCAAATTACTTACGCCCAAATAGTCAATATCAGCCCCTAAAGCAACAGCAGTCTTTACGGCTGTTTTATTACCAATCCTTGCAACATGCTGTAAAAAACTGAGGTTGCTGTGGTTAATTCGGTTTATCTCAGCTCCACGTGCTTTTAGAATTTGTGCAACCGCTATATGACCATTTAGCATCGCTAATTCAACGGGCGTGTAATCATCTAAATTCACGTGCTCAACAAAGCTTTGAGAGACTTCATACTCGTCAGCGTTAGGATCTAATAAATTTAATATTCTTGCAGTAAGTTGTTGATTTCCCATTACAGCAGCAGCACCCAATAATTGATTGTTACTTGAATCAATAACCGTCTCAGCAGGTGATTCCGCGTCTAATAATAAATTTATTAAGACAGCATTTTGAGCATGGCTTTGTTCAAGTTTATTATTTAAAGCATCTACTTTTTCCCTACTATCTCGTCTTAACTCATGAGCTTCAAAAAGACGACTCATATCAGCTAATAATTTTCGTGTGTCTGTGATTACACCAACTAAGCTCGGATTCAGTTTCACAATTTCATTTAAAATAGTATTAACGCTAGTAACTAGTGTTGCCACTCGAGTTTGATCGAGCTTATCCGGTCTAGTGTAAGCTGCTATCTCTATATAAAGAGTTAAAGCCTTTAAATTTCTGATGGCAGGAAGCGTGTTATCAGCTATTGAGTTAGTAATAAGTTTTAAATTAGTTGTTAAAGGTTGATGCGCTAGCCAACTGGTATATTTTCCTAGCAATCGCATAAGTTCAAGTAAACTTAAAGCCTCTGGATTGCGCTCTTCTATCAACTGGCCATAATCTTGTCCGCGTCCTTGGGGCTGATGCAGGTCATCATAAAAAGAGAAATGTGACAGGTGATGATTTGCAAGTAAAATAAGTTTTTTGTACTTTGGATTTTTTTCTTCTAAGTTAGCATTCATCGCTGTAGATGGGATTAATTGACAGAGTCTTCCCAAAGGGTTCAATACAGCTATTGTATCGGTTGCTTGATTTTTTTCGATAATGGTATTAATTTCTGCTAGAACAAGCTGATAAAAAATATTGATCTCCGTAAAATCATCTGCTGTTTGATCAAGTTTATCCACTAATTCAAGTACAGCATCGCGTAATTTAGTAAATCTTCTAACACCTTGCTTTGTAAACATTTCCTGTTCTCCAAAAAATAATATTGAGAGGATATTGACTTATATCTTATTGATAAGTTCTTGTAAATAAATTTATATTGATGTTGCTTAACAACATAGACTTTACTTATAAGATAAAAGTTTAATATTTTTTAAATTGGCTAGTTTTTGATATAGAATCATGTAGACATACTTTATTTTAATATCAAGCAGGTAACGTAATGGAAACTCAAGTAATTGAAATGAAGCAAAACGATTCCTCAGCGGATGATGTACTTACAGAAGTAGTGAATTTTGTCAGACAATATTTTGAAAATAATGCAGCGAGGGATGTAAGAGATCGCATTCTGACCAATTATTATTTGGAACTAGATTATTCGAAACAGATCAGTTTTTTAGAGATACTGCACTCTGATAATTTTTTGCGCCAAGATTTAGTGCAAATAGTAGGGGATCAATCAATAGCAAAAACTGAGCAGCAATATCTTATTTCACTACTGGCTAAAGAACGCAAGCCTAATGGTGATTGTGTACAAGACCTTTATGATTATCAACAGTGGATGCAGGTAGTTAGTGCATTGGTCGAACCAATTGATGCCTCTAAGTCAGATCAAATTTGCATTAGAATGCGCGATATTAATATGGAAAATCCCCAACAATCACATCAAGGGCGCGTCTGTGAGTATGCTATTCGCTCATGTTATGTTGATACTTTTTTGGAAAAAAAAGCAGATGGATTATGGAAATGGCGTAAAAAAGATCAAGACCAATCCGGACGTCACACCGTTTTTCCTATTACTCTGAAACTAGCAGATGGGAAAACCTGTAAGGTATGGCTGAAAATATTACCTGAGCAGCCAATGGTGGAATTTGCTATGTACCTTTTAACCCAACGCTTAGGATTGCAAGGCGTGGTGCCTGGTACAATCGCCAATCTCCGGTTAAATGGGAGCGAAGAAGTAGGGGCTGTATGGATTTCTGCTGATGCGAGTTGGCGAGTTAATAGTGAATTACAAAAAAACACAAAAGCGCTAGATGAAGTTTATAAAAATAACAAACAGCTACTAAATTCTATCACTATGTCTTCATTTACAAGTGCATTTATGCGTTTTCTTGTTACGTTACCTGAAGATGATACAGCTATTGATTATAGATTAGTGACTAAAGAGCTAAGCAATGGAAAAGATCAGCAAAACACCAGCTATGATTTAGTGCGATTTGATACAGAACGCAGTTTTTTTACTCTAGAAAGGGTGGAAGACTATTTAATTATGAAAAGGAAGGTGATACAAGTTAAGAGCATACTTTATTATCTTCCTCATATGGAGCAAGTTCTTGATAAAGAGGTATTACTTAGTTTTTCTGCTTTAAATATGCACCACTTATTAAGTGCGTGGTTAAGAGATGTTACTGCAGAACATGAAAGATATGTAAATTTTTCTGATGAGCTATTAGGATTATTTACGGTAAAGGAGATTAAAGAGCTTTTTACTGGTAGTAAGCAGAAAAAGCAAGCATTTTCAATATTATTACCTTACGAGGAGTTGGTCCCTGAATTATTAACCAAGCTTCAATTGATGCAATATACTATTGAAAAGTATAGTGACGAGAGCGAACCCTTAACTGGAACGATGCTTTTGCGTCAAACTGAACCGCTTTTAGCCCAAAGAATAAATGATAAGGTTCGTGAGACTAGTTCGTACGACTCCACATCCAGTAACCCCTATTTATACAATACAATTGCATCATTAATGCAAGCACAATTTTTACCAGACGAATTAAGCTCTTCTGCATTACCATCGTCTGTTGCTGTACGTCACATGGGGCGTTTTAATGGAACCGCCACAATAGAAGATACACTTGATAGTTTAAAAAAAGAGCGTTACAGCCCTTCACAAGGGTTATTAAAATTAACTCATTTGACACAAAATCAGCTGGTGGAAATTATTAATTTTTTGCTTTCTGATAATGAAAGCTTGCAGGCTAAAGGATTAAAAATATTTGAAAAATTATATATTAGCCAGCAAGACAATGCGATTAATATAGTTACAAAAATTTTACGTAAGGATCCGAAAGCTTATACTATCTTGCAACAAACCATCTTATTAAAAGCAATCAGTAAAGCCAAATGGCAAAAGTTATCATTATCGGTATTTTCGCGAGCAGTAACCCCAGAGATATTATCCGAAATTTTAGCAATATCAGGTGATAGCTTGCTAAGCCTAAATGTTACTCATTGTAGAGAATTGCAGCAACATGATATTCATTCCATTTTCATAAAATGTCGTAACCTACGGAAATTAAATATAAGTGGCTTAGATATTAAAGAACTACTTTTTTACGATAGTAAGGAAACTATGCAGCTACATACTATTATTGCTGCTAATTGCCGTAATCTGGAAAAAATTGAACTATATCTTCATAAGCTTCAATTGATAGATGTGCGCACTTGTCCTAATCTTGCTAATGTAAAAGTTAAGGCTGCTCACACTGCTAAGGCTTTATTAAGTGGTTGTAATGCAGAAAAACTTCCCTATTGGCAATTAAAATCTATCCTGGCCTTGGGGCATGAAGCAAGTGCCGAAGAATTAAGTAAATTAAAAGAGGATATGCCCACAAGCTTGTATAAAGCCCTAGAGTCTTATGCGAGTGATGAGGTTGTATCGCTTGATGACCAGGGAGGTTTAATTAAATTATTTTTACATGCCGGTGACAATAGGCTTACCTTTTTTAAATTTCTTGTGCTCCTTAATTTGCAAATTAAAGAGCTTGATCTTAGAAAATGTGATTTAAAAAAATACCCTGATGATTTTCGCAGGATTAGTGACTTACTTGCAAGCCATGACGCTGCGTTAACTAGTTTAAATCTTGCCGGTGATATACGATACGAAACGGTAGTTCGCCAAGAGAAACGACTTGTTCCTGAATACTCCTTAAGCGCTAGTAGTTATTCCTTGCCCCTATCAGAAAAATATAGAACAGGAAGAAAAAACTTACCACGAGGTCAGCGCAAAAATAGGATATTATCAAATATAATGAGCCTTCCTTCTGATAATTCAAAAGGGTATGAGTGGGTAGATGCTTCACACTTCGTTACTAGAAAATATCCCCAAGTTGATGCAGGTAACATTTTAAATGTTGCAAAAATCTTAAAGTCAAATAAAAGTGTCAAGGTATTATGTTTGGCGGATAATGAACTTGCAGCTGCTGGTTCTTCGCAGCTTGCTCAAGCTTTAGAAAATAATGTGCATTTACAAGTACTCGATTTACATAACAGCGGGATACGAAATGAGGGAGTAGAACACATAGCTTCTTCTTTAATAAAAAATAAAGCATTAAGAGTTATAAAGCTAGACACTAATGATATTAGTGAGCAAGGAGCCGGGAAATTAGCTGATGCGTTAACAGCAAATATACGCTTGGAAGAATTAGACTTATACAGGAATAAAATAGGCAACGTTGGTGCCAAACTAATAGCTCATGCTCTAAAAACCAATCAAAGATTAAAATATCTAAATCTTGGTGATAATGAAATTACAGATATTGGTGCGACAGAATTGCTTGAAAGCCTTAAGGATAATACGACATTGCTTTCGCTTGACTTGAAAGATAACAAGGGGGTTTCTAAGCTAACTCTTCAGCTAATAAATGTTCGATTGCAAGAAAATGCAAGTAAGTTAGAGAGTATGCCACAAGCTCCTCAATCGCAAGTTTTTGCAGAACATACCCTTTTAAATAAAATTGTTCCCTTAGAGCCCTCATCATTAACAGTAAGAGTTTTTAAGGAAAATTTAGGAGAGGCGGCAATTCGAAACTGGGTAGGCCCCGTTATGAGCGCCCCCCAAATTGTATTAACATCATTGGCATTAATACATTGCGGTCTTACTAATGCCCATCTTACATTACTTAGCAGTAATTTGTTTTCTCGCCTTATAGCATTACAAACACTTATTTTAGCAAACAATAAGTTTAATGAGATAGGATTAGCTGCCCTCATGAGTGTTTTTGCTCACGCAAAATCATTACAAATATTTGACGTAAATAATAATGAAATTGGTGATGCTGGCTTAACAATATTAATTCGCCAATTACAAGCCAATACATCAGTAAAGACCCTGGGTGTAGCACACAACGGTATTACGGAAAAAGGTGTTAGGCGTTTGCTGATGCTGTTAGGAAAGACATATTCAGAAGATACTTCACTCCCTAGTGAGGAGGAAACTGTTTATAATCGTACGCTAACCCAAGTAAACCTATACGATAATCTATTTCCCGCAGTTTATAAGGAAGAATTAAATCGGTGCTTAAAAAGCAACAAACTAGAAATTAGTCATCAAAGGGAAATAATTTCGCTTAATGAAATGCTGCAAAATTACCTGGATTTTTTTGACAAGTGGCTAATTTTTGCTAATAAAGCTCTTGATGAAAAGGATAGTGTTGCCTTAGTATTTCTTTTCGGAAATGGGCTTGCAGACGTTTTCGCTTTAGGAAATGAGGCGAATAATGTTATTCATACGCTAAAAAGATTAGGATGGGATCCTTATTTTTCTCACCCTTTAATTAAAAAAAGTGAAAAAGCACTTACGGCCTTAAATAGGGCTAGGTTACATTATGAAGCATTTATTGAGGCTTTCCCATCTGACCATGATTCTGCGTGGCAGCGTAATCGAGTGACAATACGAGTTTGGTTAGGAAATTATATAAGAGGTCGAGCAGGGCATGTTTCATTAGCAAGTGGTAACGAATATTTGAGTTTTTGGCCAGCAGGGGAAGCCACTGCGTTAGGAGGCATTGCTGGTATCAGTGTACCAGCGGCTTTTAACACTTTAATTGGTGACGAAAAGGATGAAGGGCCAGATGAAAACATTAATTGGGCAGATAAGCGTCGTCGGGTTGCCGACTATGCGATAGTGTTCTATAGTCTCAACGCAGAATTAATAGCGCGTAAAATTCATGAGCTAAAGCAAGCTGAAGTTGGATATAATCTCCTAGCTAAAAATAAATCAGGCTCTAGCACTTCTGCCCAAAAAAAGGTAATTTATAATTGTTGTACTGCTGTTCAAACTGTTATTGCATCCGCACTAAGGTCTCTAGTGGATAATATTAAACCCGTTAACTTTATGGGTATTCCAGATCCTGCTGCTGTTTTAACCTGGGTACAAGCAGCTAAAGAAAAAGAAATAGAACGTTACCCTCTTACTGCGGGTTTCCAAACCTTAGTAGCCTATGAACAAGGAAATCAAAAGCTGTTGACAGCAGAGCCTATCCTATTGCCTAACCCATCACCTGCAACATCCGAAAAAAATTTATTTTTTTGCTTTCGTCCCGGGAAAGTTGCTGATGGTGCGTTCGAAGGGCCTCCAACAGCTAAGCCTCGTGAAACGTTTATAACTACCGCGAATTATCAAAGCCTAAATGATGAGGAGTTATCCTTTAAGAAAGGAGACTTATTAGAGAAAATTGATTTAGAAAATCCTCCTGATACTAAAGTGTTATACAGTCGTTTCAAGCTCAAAGGAAATGCTACAGCACATACCTCATTCCCAGGCTTGGTGGACAAGAAATATCTTAAACCCGCTATTGTTGCTATTAAAACGCCACGTGAGGGTTTATTAGTTGGTACGTATTTGCGTGTGCTGCATAAGACAGAACCTAATGATGATAGGCAAGAATACCATCCCAGCATTTTCACTTGCTCTCTTGCAACAGCGCAGGACCCAAACCAATTAACACGGCTATATTCTTGCTTTGAGGGGGATGTAGAAGAAGCAGATAGCAATCAAAAATTTAGAATGTAATTAGACCGAGAAAATTTTTTTAGCTCGGCAGATAAAGCAATATTATTGTCGAAATCTATTAAGTGAAAAAGAAGGTAATATACCTGAGATTTTTTATAATATCAGTATTTTTAAAAGGAGTATATCATGCTGAAGACGACACTTTGCGCTAATGTTAGCGATGAGCAAGATCTTAATTTATTTACTGATATTAGTTTCCCCGACAACTATGATATCTGGCCAAAAGAAGCAGCATTAATGAGTCATATGGCTACGCTTATAAAAATTGATGCCACAGATTTTTTCCTCTCATTATTTTTAACTGGTCCATTATTAATGATGCGACCGTCTAGAGTGAATGTCAAAAATGACCTTATGCAGGTCATTACTAGTTATGAAGAGTGGAAGTTTGCAAAAACCGTTAGAGATATTGTGCTGGATAGATTTACTTATCGTAGCACACTTGAAAAAATTATTGAAAAAAGAAAGAAAATTGTCCAGGAAAAAAAGGTCGGCATCCTCAATGAGCTCCCTTTTTTGTTCCAGGAGTTAGAAAGGCTTTGGCATGAAAAAATTGAGCCTTCTTTTAATATTATTAACGCAATTCTTAAACTTTTAAACGATAATATGTTCCATCCCATATTATCTGAAGCAAAAATGGAATTGGGATTACTTGATTTAAATTTAGTTGTTATATTATCACAAATAAAAAATGCTAGAGCTCTCCATGTAGCACTTCTTAATGAGCAAAAGCAGTTTACATCTATTTACTCTGGCCCGAGTTACCAACCAGCTTGGCAGCAGAATCGAGTGACAATACGTATTTGGCGGCCTGGTTCATTTAAAGATGATAAATTTTATCCAGAATCTCCAGCCTATAATATAATGCTATATCGTAAAAATAAAACGGCTCGTAATATAGGCCACGCGTCAGTTGCTACCGGGGATGAGTACCTTAGTCTATGGCCACCTGAGAAATTTTCCCCAGCAACACGTAGTCTGAACACCTTGCAGGAGGATGAGGTCGCCGAAGGACCTCCTGATCATCGTAGCCGAAAAATAGCTGATGAAGTGATTGTACTATTTAGTTTAAATGCGGCTCTTATTCAAAAAGAAATAAAGGACTATAAAAAGAAGGTAGTGCAGTACAAAAGTTCTGGTGGTAAAAAACAGCAAGCAAAGGATTCTCCTAGTAAAACGGATGATGAAAAAAATAATGAAATCATTATCGCAAACTGTTGTGATGCGGTAGTTACAGTAATTGAAGGTGAAATTAAAAAATTAGCACCAATACAAGATACCAAACTATTAGGCATATCAGCTCCAACTAAAGTATTGACTTGGCTAAAAGCAGCTAAACAAGAAGAAGGTAAACGTTATTTTGCTATTAAGGATCTTGAGGAAAAAACCTTGGCGCCAATCGAGCTGCAAAAGTTAGGTGAAACAATTAAACCCGAAATTTCCGGTCCTATGAAGAAACATCAGGCTGTACGTACTGTAGTTGATCATACTGGCTATTCTGATTATGAGTTAACCTTTAAAGCAGATTGTTTATTACAAGTAATAAGAGAGGAAAAATACAAAGACGTTGAAGGGTATTGGTGCAGCTTCGAGGGGAATCATGGTTGGGTCAGAAAAATACAAACACAACCTGCCATATTAAGAGCCACAATGAACTTTAATACTAGGAATAAAGTAAAATCTCTTGCACAAAAATTCCTTGAATTTAATGAGGGTACTGAATTGCTTGTATTGTCTAAGCATGATGATTACCACTATTATTGTCGCCATCCAAAGGATAAGAAAGAAGAGGGATTAGTATACATACACCATGTGGAATGGGTAAATGTTACTGCTAAGTTAAAACGGGCAAATAGTTTTCCATAAGTAGCTTACAGTATTTAATATAATCATAGGAATGATATTATGTATGAACTACTACCTCATAATATGAGCTCATTGAGTAGCGAACAAATTCATCAAGAAGCATTCGCCAGATTAGAAGTTTATGCTAATTTAGCACGCTATCCTGTCATTTTAGATGCTAATGAAATAGATGGGCAAGAATATTTTCTCAAGCCAATTCAAGGTATTTTCAACGCATTACGTAGTTACTTTGGCATGCCAAGTGAAGCAGCTAGTTCGCTAGAAGAGCAAGTTGTAATTCATAACGTAGAAAGTTCAAATAACCCCACTTTAGCTTTGGAATTAATCGATTTTACCAGCCGATTGCAGCAAGCAATAGTGACTGTAGAAGCGAATCCTTTTTTAACAACAGATAATTATACAGCATTACACTGGCAATTTTTGCACCCCTTATACAAAAGCTGTGAGCACGTTATCAAAGCCAATTTTTGGCCGATTCATCCATTAGTTGAAAATCTACGATGGATAATTTATGACATAACAACGCCGACGGATGCAAATTCTCCTCGTCAATTAATGGCAGAATCAAGGCGATCACTAATAACTAGCTTAGCGTATACATTGATGGCTTACTATGTTGAAGCATCAAAAGAATCTAAAGAAAAGACTAATGAAGTGATTTTGATGAGTTATAGTCAATTACTCTATCCTTTACAGTTAGAGCTACTGGATTTAATAAACAGTTCTGCAGTTCAATCTTGGCTTCAACGTAATTATCCCAATGAAAATAGTGCCGATTTATTAAATCTTTTGCGCCATCATCGTAATGTGGATGGAAGTAGTGCTCAACAGGTGCTTGATTATCAAGCATGGTTAGGATTAGCCAATCAGTTATTTTTGGCGAGCGAAGAAGATACTGCAAGAAATAATACTGTATGCCTTAGGCTGCGCGATATTCGCACTATTAGCGATAAAGCACAAATTCATCAGGCAGAAGTTGTTGAGTATCCTATTAAGCCGGCAGTATATCAGCAGTTTTTGGAGCAGAATGCACAAGGGGAATGGACATTTAAGCCTAAAGTAAATACAGTAGGCCGTCATAACGTTTATCCATTACGATTAATGAATGATATCACATCGCGCCCGGCTTTCTGGATGAAATTCTTACCCGAACAATCGGGTATCGAGTTTGCAATATATCGTTTAGCAGAGCGTTTGGGTTTAGGCGGCGTAGTACCAGGTTTAATTGGCAATATTCGTCTTAATGGTAAAGATAACGGGCAGGCTGTTTGGATATCTCCCGATGTGGGTTGGCAAAGTGAGCAGCCAGGATTAATTAAGAATTTAGCTGAAGTCGTAGAAAATGAACCTGAACTATTAAATAAGATTGATAGGGCATCGTTAACGCGTGCGATTTTACGCGTTTTATGGAGCAACCCTGAAGATGATAAAGGGAATGATTATTTTTTAATACCTTTTATGAAAAACGGTGAGATTTTTTATCGTATTGTGCGGATTGATGTTGAACGTGCTTTTTTCCCCGTAGAAAGACAAGAGACGATAGCTTTTGGATTTAGCCAAACGATTTTACAAGTTAAATCGTTATTATATTGTTTAGCACAGATGCAACAACCCTTAGACGAAGAGGTGCTGAAAGAGTTTGCGGCATTAGATATGTACCAGGTATTAAAAGCATGGGTTGATGAGTTGCAGTTAGAGCATCAGCGTTATAAAGAGTTATTTACAGAAGCAGAAATCCACCAGCATTTTTCAAAGGATAACTCAAATATTACCATATTAGCGGTGATGCTTCATGAAAAGTTAATGCCAGAACTATTAGGTCGCTTACAGCTTATCCAGCATACCATTCGGGATGTGATTGAGAGCAAAAAGACGTTAACAGGTTTAGCATTATTGCATTGTGTGCAACCAACCTTGGTCAGTAAAGGACAAGCACCTTATCAATACGCTAAAGCTTTTACTATTTATCCAGCGGCAAGCCAAGTCAAAGAGCGCTTTAATGTTTTAACCAAAAAGCAATATGATGCAACGCACTCCCAGACAAGCCAGGTAAGTGCAACGTCAGCGGCATTAGCCGCACAACAAAGTTTGCGTTTAGAACGTTCATTAACGGTAGCAGATGTCTTGGAGTGTTTAGAAGATAAACGACTGAGCCCCTCTCAAGCTAAAGCTCAGTTAGAGAGACTGGCAAGCGTAAATGCTAGTGAGATTTGGCATGATTTGCTTTCATATGATACAACGTTGCAATCTAATGCTTTAGCAAAATTTGGTGAGTTGCCGATTAAACAACGGGCTACTTTAATTACGCAGGTTAGTAAAAATCTTGCTAAAAATCCGGGTGTTTATAGCAAATCTCAACAAGAACTTATCCTCGAGGCAATTGCTCGTACTAATTGGCAAACATTAACGTTGAGCGTATTCGCTGACACATTAACACCAAAAAGATTTCAGAAGATCATAGAGAAAACAGCGAGTAGTTTGGTTAATTTGGATATATCAAAATGTCATCAGTTAGGTGAAAATGATATCGCGCTTATTGCACAGCATTTTTTTTTGTTAGAGTGTCTTGATATTAGTGGGATACCCATAAGGCAATTAAGAATTAATGCGCCTTGGTCTATCGAATCAGCATGGTTTGATTCTAATTCAACGTTAATGGCAGGTACAATAATGTTCGGGCGTGTATCACGAATAAAAGTTGATCCAACGTGGTTTACCTCATTGGCCCTGCCCAAACTCAAGGTGTTAACAGCGAGGTATTGTCAGAGTTTAGAACTCATTGATATCCAATTACCTGTATTAAAGCGCTTAGAGGTTGAAAAGTCTCAGCGACTTAGAGATATAAAAGCAGTTGCTCCTACGTCAGCACGAGCATTATTACCAAACCGTAAATTTTCACATAAAAATGAAATACAAAAATTGTTGTCAATGTATGGGCTTTGGTCATCAACGGCTGATAATGAATTAATTTTTATTTTAAAAGCATTCTTACCGTTAACCAGTATGGGAGATATGGCATTTTTTGAGAGATTATGTAACTTTATTCCTAATAATATTAAGCCTGCTTTGTACCGTTATGCGTATGGGGAGTCACTTGAGTTAGTGGATTTAGAAGGAAGGGTATTTGTTCCTAATGCGCAAGGAAAAGAAGCTATCGTTTTGTCAAAACCGATGATAAGTACATTTGTCCCCAAAGAGGAAGAGCTTGTTCTTCGTCATGCAGCTGTTATTATTTTGTTGCAATTACCGATAAATCGTCTGGATTTTTCTCATAACAAAATAGGTGATAGGGGCGCCGAGCTCTTATCGCAAGGATTACAGAACAATAGTGCTTTAACTATACTTGATCTTTCCGATAATCAAATTAGTAATAAAGGCGCCAAATTTTTATCGCAAGCACTAGAAGAAAATAGCAGCTTAATAACACTCATTCTCTTAAATAATGAGATAGGTGGGGAAGGGGGGAGTTTTTTATTGCAGGCTTTATATAGTAATAGAGGTTTACTAAAACTTTACATTTGGCCAGCCAACAGTGACTTCACTGAAATCGAAGATAAAATAGAAGTGATCTTGACTTTCCATCGTGCTCGCATGATCAGGAAGATACCACTCGATCAACCCTTCAACCCTACCCCAATCACACCATCAACACCCACCATTCAACTACCGTCTCTTAGCGCAGAGAGTACATCGTTAAATTTAAGTAATACTTCTATGAAGATGACACAGCTGATTGATGCTGGCAAAACTTATACTCATCTCGCTTTAACACGTCTTATCTTAACTAAAAATGCAATAACCACTGAAGGAATAAAACTGCTAGCGCAAGAGTTAATCCCTAAGCTTTTGCAACTAAGCTATCTAGATTTATCTGAAAATAGTTTCGATGAATTTGGTTTGGCTGCATTAGTGAAGGCATTTACCAAGTGGAAATTATTAATACGCCATTTGGATGTTAGTGGTAATACAATAGGCGATAGTGGTATGCAGGTTTTAGCAGATTATTTATGTACTACTATTAGCCTACAATTTTTAGGTATTCGAGATACTAGTTTTAGTGAATCAGTCGGTTATCCGCGATTTATAGATAGTTTCAAGAGAAATTATACGGTAGTCACCGTTGATACACGGGGCAATTTATTATTATCGTCTGCCGCACCACGCTTGCTCACGGAAGTACTTAAACGCAATAGTGCCTTACAACCTACTCTTTTGGCGCTGCAAAAAGAACAAGCACATTATCTGGCTACACTTGAAAAATATACTGAGCAAATATGCCAACTGCTTGATCGTAAAGAAGTGAGGGTTTTAAATGCTGTCTATGCATTATTGCAGAAATTACATCAATTATGGCAAGACAAGATAGAGCGTGCTTATAACTTCATGAAAGATTCGCTGAAAAAACAGGGTAACAATGAGTCACATCCTTTATTGGCCTTGTTAAGTGAAGCTCGAAAACAACAACAAGCGCTTAGTGAAAAGTATCAGCAAGTAAAATTTCACTTGTCTCAACCAGACCATAATGCCGATTGGCAACGCAATCGAGTCACAATACGTATTTGGCTGGCCGATATTAGCAAAGCTCAAGTAGGCCATGTTTCTGTCGCTACAACGCGTAGTTATTTGAGTTTTTGGCCAAACCAAACACCCTCTTTTTATGAAATTATCACTGGCTCTGGAGTTAAGGCCGCGTTTCACTCCTTAGTAGATGATGAGAAAGCAGAAGGGTCTGATGTTGAAAATAATAATATTAAGTGGGCACAAAAACGTCGCAAAGTAGCGGATAAAATTATTGTGTTTTTTAGTTTAAACAGTCAGGAGATTGAGCAACGAATTCAGATACTTTTTAATTTAGGCAATGAATACAGTCTAATGAGTAAACGTAAAGTTAACAATTCGCAACAATCTGATGAATACAAACAATTAGGTAACTGCTGTGATAAAGTGAGCGAAGTTATTGGCTCACAACTTGAACTTTTAACCGGTAACCCGATCTCTCAACAATTTGGTATTGCAACACCGTTCACCATTTTAAGTTGGGCGGAAACCGCCAAACAAGCCGAATTATCACATTATCCTCATACTAATGGCTTCAATACTTTACGCAGTGAGGAGCAGACGCCTAGTACACTTTATCCTAGCATGTCATGCCCATCCGAGCAGCAGCAAAAAAGTTACAGTGAAAAAGGATTATTTTTTGGCTACAAACGTTTGCCTAACACCAAATTGGGCACTGATTTAACTAAACAATGGCTTACAACCTCTAATCCCACTTTTGTTGCAAATAGCTCGTATCAAACACTTCATGATGAAGAGTTGGAATTGCAGGAAGGGGATCTCATTGAGGATTTAACACCGATAATGAATACGTCAGATTTTAAAACCTATTTACCTGATGCAAATAATGTCAATGTGCTAGGCACAGCAAATTTGCCGGGATGGGTTCATTTTAAACAAGTTCGATCTGCTACGGTAGCGCTGGAGGATGATATAACTAAAACCCAATTAAAAAAAGATATGACATTAAAAGTAATAGGAAAAAATGGTTCTTTAGATGATGATAACTGTGTGATTATTTGTCAGAAAGATTCAGTTGAAGGACTATCTATGCATTCGTTGCATAGGCGCGAAGTGCGTTTTGTGAAGTAAGGAGTGAAAATAGCTGCACCATAATAATGAACTTAATTATCTCTCTTTGTAATAAAAAGTCCCATAAAAAAATTTAGGGTATATTGTTTTTTTCAGGAATGATATCTTTTAAAATTTACAATTAAAACAAGGAATTTTACTTGTTAAACATGAGCACAAGGAAGATATCATGTACCAACCCCCTATTCAAGATAATATAGATGACTCGCACAGCAGCAAAGATTTTTTTGCACGCCAAGAAGCCCGGGAGCGAGTGAAACAAGAGGCGTTAAAGCAGCTAGAGGATTATGCGGATTTAGCTCGCCGCCCTTTTGTTGTAGACATAGATGGGCGAGTAGGTTTCCTCAAGCCGATTGCAGCTATCTATGGTGCATTACGAAAGTATTTGGATTTACCTGTTGAGGAAAATAACTTACGACGGGTTGTCATATATCAAGCAGAAAGTGCTACTCACTCGAGTTTGGCATTAGAAACTATTAATTTTTTGGCCCGACTGCAGCAAGCAATAACTGATGTTGAATCAAGACCGTTATTAACAGCAGCCAATTATACCGCACTTTATTGGCAGTTTTTATATCCGCTATACCGAAGCTGTGAGCGTGTGGTTAAAGCTAATTTTTGGCCGACTTATCCATTAGTTGAAAGTATTCGATGGTTGAGTTACGAGGTAACCAAAGGGTCTAGCGCTACTGCAGAAGCAATGAAAACGCCTCTATTAACCAGCTTAGCTTATACGTTGTTGACTTATTATCTTGATTCAACCTCTGATACACAAGACGGCAGGTGTAAAGTTGTTGTCGCAAGTTACGGCCAATTACCTTATCGATTGCAGTTAGAATTGCTGGAGGCGATTACAACGCCTAGTATTCAGGCATGGGTTGTATCGCGGTATCCTGATGAGAGCCTCCGTGATTTATTAAGCACTTTGCGTGCTTATCGCAATGAAGATGGCAGCAGCGTACAACAGTTGGCGGATTATGAAACTTGGCTGGAATTAGCGAATCAATTATTAGCTATTAAACCCGTTGTCGAGGAATCCCAACTGGAGTATAGCGGTCGCACTAATGATATCCGTATTAGGCTGCGCGATATGCGCTTTATTAATGAAAGGGTGCAAGTTCATCAAGCCGATGTGGTTGAGTATCGTATCAAGACGGCATTATATCCGCAGTTTTTAGCACAAGACCCACAACAACGCTATGCCTTCAAGCCCAAAGAAAATAAAGTGGGCAGGCATACTGTTTATCCCATCCATTTAAACGAAAACAGAGGCTCTCGCCCTGGGCTATGGATGAAGCTATTACCCGAGCAACCGGGCACTGAGTTTGCGATATACCGATTAGCAGAACGATTAGGTTTAGGTGGTGTGGTTCCAGGTGTTGTAGGAAATATTCGGCTCAATGGTAAAGATAAGGGACAGGCCGTTTGGATATCGGCCGATGCGGGCTGGCAAAGTGAGCAAATAGGAGAAATTAAGAACCTAGCAGAAGTGATAGAAAAAGAACCTGAGCTGTTAAATAAGATTGATATGCCTTCTTTAACGCGTGCTATTTTACGCGTTTTATGGAGTAACCCCGAGGATGATAAAGGCAATGATTATCTTTTAATCCCATTTATGAAAGACGGAGAACTTCGATATAAAATTGTGCGAATTGATAATGAGCGTGCTTTTTTCCCAGTAGAAAAGCAAGAAACGATAGGTCTTATGTTTAGCCAAACTGTTTTACAGGTAAAATCATTATTATATTGTTTAACGCAAATGCAACAACCGTTGGAAAAAGATGTGCTAAAAGATTTTGCAGCACTAGATATGTACCAAGTATTAAAAGCATGGCTTAATGAATTGCAATTAGAGCATCAGCGTTATAAGGAATTATTTACTGAAACTGAAGTGAAGCAGCATTTTTCAAGGGATAGCGAGGACCTTACGCTATTAGCAGTGATGCTACATAAAAAGCTGATGCCAGAATTGTTAGGGCGATTACAACTTATTCAGTACACTATCCGGATGGCAATGGATAGAAAAGAAAATTTAACCGGCTTAGAGTTACTGCGCCATGTACAACCCGCTTTAGTCAGCAAAGGGCAAGAAACTTATTACTATGCCAAAGCATTTAGTGATTATCCAAAAGTTAATCAAGCCAAAGAACGCTTTAACCAGTTAACCAAAGGACAATACAGCACAACAAGCTCACAAGTAAATCAGGTGAGTTTAAAATCAGCTGCTTTATCTGCGCAGCAAAGTCTGCGTTTAGAGCGCTCCTTAACAGTAGCGGATGTGTTGGAGAGTTTAGCGGACAAGCAATACAGTCCAAGCCAAGCTCAAGCGCAGTTAGAGCAATTGGCAAATAGCAATGCCAGTGATATTTGGCATAAGATACTGTATGGTCCTATCCAGTTTCAACCCCAAGCATTAACAGCGTTTGGTGAGCTGCCTATTAAGCAACGCGCGACCTTAATAGCACAGGCCAGTAAGAGCTTGATTAAGAATCCAGATGCCTATACACAAGAACAGCAAGAGGCCATTCTCAAAGCAATTGCCACAACTAATTGGCAAACATTAGCTCTAAGTGTTTTTGCTCATGTGCTTACCCCCGCCTTATTTCAAGCGATTATTCAAAAGACAGCGAGCACGCTGGTGCATTTGAATATTGCTCAATGTTTACAGTTAGGCAATGCCGAGATTGTGTTAATAGCGGAGCAGTGTTATTCGCTAGAAAGCCTTGATATCAGTGAGTTACCGATAAAACAATTAACGATTAGTCAACCTTGGGTAGGAGTATGGCTATTGCCTAAGTTGACGGTATTAACCGTACGATACTGTCAGAATTTACGCTTCATTGATATCCAACTACCGGCATTAAAACGTCTTGAGGCAGAAGATTGTATTCAACTGAAAACCTTAAAAGCAGTGGTTCCTTTATCAGCTAGGAGTATTCTTAAAGGGTGTGATCAATTATCACATGCTGCTTTAAAATCGATTCTATTTTTGACTAGCATGGGAGATGAGCCTTTTTTTGACAAGCTATGGGCATTGATGCCTCAATTAATTCGAATAGCGTTGCAACAGTACATGCGAAAAGAAGTGGTTGATAAAATAGAAAAAGTGATTTTAAGTGCTGATAATCACGAAGCGCTGATCCTTCGTCATGGTGTAGTTATTATTTTATCGCAATTACCGATAAAACTGCTTGATCTGAGTTATAAGCAAATTGGCGATAAAGGCGTTGAATTCTTGTTGCAAGCGCTAGAGCGCAATAGTAGCTTAACAGAGCTTGATTTGAGTGATAATCAGATTGGTGATAAAGGCATCGAATACTTGTCGCAGGTGCTAGAGCGCAATAGTAGCTTAACAGAGCTTAATTTGAGTGATAATCAGATTGGTAATAAGGGTATTAAATTCTTGTCGCAAGCGCTAGAGCGCAATAGGGGCTTAAAAAAACTTAATTTGAGAGATAATCAGATTGGCGATAAAGGTATCAAATACTTATCGCAAGCGCTAGAGCGCAACAGTAGCTTAACAGAACTTCACCTGTCGAATAATCAAATTGGTAATATAGGTGTGAAACTCTTGTCAGAAGCACTACTCTACAATGAGAGATTAATAACACTTGATCTAATAGGTAATCCGATTGGTCATAAATATGAGAGTGGCGAAGAAAATATAAAACAGTATCTTGCTGACAAGGACATGCCCAATAAATCTTTTCGCACTACAAATACCTTGTTTAGCAGAAATACTTTAGATGATGACTCAACTAATGATAAAAAAACAGTTCACAAAGAAGAAATAAAAGAGTGGCTTGAGGAATTAAAAGAGTATATTGCTGACAATCGGAATAAGCGTTACGCAACTTTACCCGCAGTTACCAACAATTTCAATATGTCTATATCTTTTTTACCAGCTTCTTTTAAACTACCTTCTCTTAGCGAACAACTTGATTATTTGAATTTAACCAATAGTCAAGTTAATGACAAGGCCATTGATCAGTTGGTTGCGGCATGCAAACATTATTCTCGTCTAGCTTTAAAGCAGCTGATTCTTGCTAACAACACGATAACTACTACGGGATTAAAACAATTAGCTCAAGAGTTAATACCAAATCTCTCGTGCTTAACACATTTAAACTTAGCAGATAACCAATTTGATGAGTTTGGTTTGGCTGCTTTAATTAATGCATTTGTCTCGGCGAATTTATTTTTACACTTTCTTGATATCAGTGGAAATGCGATAGGTGATTCAGGTATGCAGATATTGGCTGATTATTTAATGACTAATACCAGCTTGCAATCCTTAGGTATTCGTGATACCAGTTTTAGTGATGGCAATGGTTATCCACGCTTACTGGCCTGTTTTAAGAAAAATTTCACATTAGTAACAGTTGATATTGATATCAGTGGGAATTTATTATTATCACCAGCATCTCAAACTCAACTCACTCAGTTCCTGAAACGAAATCAGGATTTACAGCCAGTTATCTTGAGATTACGAAAAGCACAAACAAACTATCTTAACGTTTTACAACGTGTTGCAAACAAAGCAATCCCGCTTTTTAATCAAAAAAAGATAGGCGATTTAAATACCATGCAAGCATTGTTGGAACAATTGCGATTATTATGGGAGCCGATAGAAGGCGATTATACTATTATTAAGCTTGCTATTAAAAAGGAAGGTAATGATGAGTCTCACCCCTTATTAAACGCATTAAATAAAGCACAACAGCAACAACGTGAGCTAGAAAAGCATTGTCGAGACCACGAGGCTCAATTATCGCAGCCTGATTATTACCCAGCCTGGCAGCGCAATCGTATTACAATACGTATTTGGCAGCCTGGTGTATTTACTCAACAGGTAGATGGCAAATATGCTTTTCAGCTAGAGTCCGCTGAATATAATGCCGTTAACTATGTCATGGATAAAACGCATCGTAATATAGGTCATGTATCAGTGGCGACGACAGAGCAATATCTCAGTTTATGGCCAGCCGAAGATAACTCACGTGAAGAACGCAGTCTTAATACGTTACAAGAGGATGAGATTCAGGAAGGCCCCGATAAGCGCAGCCGTAAATTAGCGGATACGACTATTGTTTTATTTAGCGTCGATGCGGAGAATATCCAACAAAAAATAATAAATTTTAAAACCAGTTGTGTCAGATACAAAGTGGAAGGTAATAAGGAAAAATCGTGGTGGGGCACAACAAAAAATAAAACAAAAGAAGCTACAGTTGTTGCTAACTGTTGTGATGCGGTAATTAGCGTTGTTGATGATGAGATTAAAAAATTAGCCCCGAGTCAAGATACGAGATTATATGGTATTTCTGCGCCAACTAAAGTATTAACGTGGTTAAGAGCTGCTCAAGCGGAAGAGGAAAAGCGTTACCCATTTACCAAAACATTCAATACCTTATCCCGCTTGGAGCGAACACAACGAGGCCAATTGGTTGATGGGAATTTTGTTATTACAAGAGATGCGGTGTTATTACCTGCTGTGCGTACTGTATGTGATTTTATCAGCTGTCGTGATGATGAGTTATCCTTTACAACAGGTTGTGTATTACAAGTACTAGGTGAGGACATCTACGATGGTATAGATGGCTATTCGTGCAGGTTAGGAGAAAAACGAGGTTGGGTGAATAAAGTCCACACCCAACCTGCTGTACTAAAAACAAAAGTGGCTTGTGATGGGGCGGGTTTTCTTCACTTTACTAATAATGACATTCTGATTGTGCTCTATGAAATCGATAATGATCATTATTACTGTCGTCATTCTTTAAATGGCAAAGAAGGTAAGGTATCAAAATCTATTGTAGCGTGGCAGGATGAGGTAGCAAGTAGCTCTCTTAAAAATAGACATTAAATAGCTCAAACAATAACTTCAAACACACACGCTTTACATAGCCTCATAAAGAAATTTAGAGTGTTATCTTTTTTGCAAGAGTGCTATCTTTTAAATCCTCTGATTACTAAAAAGTATTTTACTTATTAAACGGAATTAACGGGATAGCATTATGTACGAACCTTCAAATCCAAACAGTAGTGAAGCTACCGATAGCATTGCATCATCCATAGACAATAGTTCACACAGCAGTGCTGATTTTTTTGCACAGCAAGAGGCGCAAGAGCAAGCTAAGCAGGCAGCGTTAAGTCAGTTAGCAGTTTATGCTGGTTTAATGCACCGATCTTTTTCTGCAGAAGAAGGTGAGTTCGATGGGCGGGTCGCTTTTCTAAAGCCGATTGGGGTTATTTATAGCGCATTACGAAGCTATTTGGATCTACCTGTTGAGGAGAATAGGGTAGAGCAGGTGGTGATTCATCGGATAGGAAATGCTTCTTCTGCCAGTTTAGGGCTAGAGGCCATTGATTTTTTGACGCGACTGCAGCGGGCAATAGTTGATGTTGAGGCAACACCGCTATTAACAGCCGCGAATTATACCGCACTTTATTGGCAGTTTTTATATCCGCTCTATCAAAGCTGTGAGCGAGTCGTGAAAGCTAATTTTTGGCCGATTCATCCGTTGGCTGAGGGTGTCCGTTGGTTAAGTTATGAAGTCACCAAAGGGAGCGATGCTGCGCCACCTTCTGAAGTCATGAACATGCCGCTATTAGCTAGCTTGGCTTATACGCTGATAGCTTATTACCTGGATGCATCCTCTAAAGTAAGAGACAGCGCACTTCAAGTGGTTGTGGCAAGCTATGGTCAATTACCATATCGATTGCAGTTAGAATTGCTGGAGGTGATGACAACACCGAGTATTCAGGCGTGGATTGTATCGCGCTATCCTAATGAGAACCTCCGTGATTTATTCAGCACCTTGCGTGCTTATCGTAATGAAGATGGCAGCAGTGCACAGCAGGTAACGGATTATGAAACGTGGCTGGAATTGGCGAACCAATTATTGGCTAACTCCCTCGTTAAGCAGGAATCCCAACGGGAGCATAGCACTCGTGCTGATGATATCTGTATTAGGCTGCGCGATATGCGCTTTATTAATGACAGGGCGCAAGTTCATCAAGCCGAGGTGGTTGAGTATCGTATCAAGGCGGCCTTATATCCGCAGTTTTTAGCACAAGACTCCCAACAGCGCTACACCTTCAAGTCCAAAGAAAATAAAGTAGGTCGGCATACCGTTTATCCCATCCATTTAACCGAAAACAGGAACTCTCGCCCTGAGCTGTGGATGAAGCTATTACCCGAACAACCGGGCATAGAGTTTGCCATATACCGATTAGCAGAACGCTTAGGTTTAGGGGGGGTTGTTCCTGGTGTTATAGGAAATATTCGGCTCAATGGTAAAGATAAGGGACAGGCCGTTTGGATATCGGCCGATGCAGGCTGGCAAAGTGAGCAAATAGGAGAAATTAAGAACTTAGCAGAAGTGATAGAAAAAGAACCGGAGCTGTTAAATAAGATTGATGGTGCTTCTTTAACGCGTGCTATTTTGCGGGTTTTATGGAGTAATCCTGAGGATGATAAGGGGAACGATTATCTTTTAATCTCATTTATGCAAGAAGGTGCGCTTCGTTATCGCGTGGTACGGATTGATAATGAACGGGCTTTTTTTCCAGTCGAAAAGCAAGAGACGTTAGGATTAGTATTTAGCCAAACGGTGTTGCAAGTTAAATCCTTATTATATTGTTTAGCACAGATGCAACAACCGTTAGATGAAGAAGTATTAAAAGAGTTTGCAGCATTAGATATGTACCAGGTATTAAAAGCTTGGATTGATGAATTGCAATTAGAGCATCCGCGTTATAAAGAATTATTTACAGAAGCAGAAATCCGCGAACATTTTCCAAAAGATAGTCCGGACATTACCATACTAGCGGTGATGGTGCATGAAAAATTAATGCCAGAGTTGTTGGGTCGATTGCAGCTGATTCAGCACACGATTCGTGGTGTTGTGGATAGGCAAGAGACATTAACAGGGCTAGCGTTACTACGTCACGTACAGCCTACTTTAGTGAACAAGGGTCAAGAGACTTATCATTATGCAAAAGCCTTCATGGATTACCCTGCGCCCCATCACGTTAAAGAGCGCTTTGAACAGTTGACCAAAGGACAATACAGCGCAGCGAGCTCGCAAGTGAACCAAATGAGTGTAAAATCCGCCGCCTTATCTGCGCAGCAAAGTCTGCGTTTAGAGCGCTCCTTAACGGTGACGGATGTTTGGGACAGTTTAGAGGGTAAAAAATCTAGCCCTAGCCAAGCGCAGCAGCAATTAGAGCAACTTGCCAATAGGAATACGAGTGCTATTTGGCATAACTTACTCTCCAGGGATATGCAACCTCAAACAGAAGACTTGGCAGCATTTAGTGAATTGCCGATTAAACAACGCGCTACGCTGATAGCGCAGGCGAGTAAGGTTTTGGCTAAGAATCCCGACGCGTATACGTTGACTCAACAAGAAACTATTCTCAAGGCCATTGCTACTGCTACTTGGCAAAGGTTAACATTGGGTGTTTTTGCCAACGCATTAACCCCTCAATTGTTTCAAACAATTATCGATAAAACCGCAGGTGCTTTAGTGCATTTGGATATTTCTCAGTGCTGGCAATTAAAGGAAAATGAGATTGCATTGATAGTGAATCAATGTTACCTGCTAGAAAGTTTGGATATTAGTGGTTTGCCTATTAAACAATTAACGATTAGCCAGCCGTGGGTAACGTCATGGTTATTACCTAAGCTGATGGTATTAACCGCACGCCGCTGTCAGAATTTACAGTCAATTGCTATTGACTTACCGGCATTAGAGCGCCTTGAGGCAGAGGATTGTGTTCAACTGACGGATTTAAGGGCTAATGTTCGTGCATCAGCCAGAGCAATACTTGCGGGGTGTGAAAAATTATTACATGCGGCGTTAAAATCCGTTTTACCCCTGACCAGCATGGGTGACGCGCGCTTTTTGGATACTTTGTGGGAGAGTGTACCTGCCAGGATAAAGACCGCTTTAGCGTGCTATGCACGAGGAGAAAGGGGTAATGCAATAGAAAAAGCGTTTTCATTTATTGGGAGGGACGAATCTCTTGAGTTGCGTCATGCAGCAGTCCTTATTTTATTACAATTGTCGGTAGAGACACTTAACCTGGATAATCATCAGATTGGTACTAAAGGCGCTGAATGGCTCTCGCAAGCATTAATGCACAATAGCAGCTTAACAATGCTTGACCTGAGTTATAATCAGATTGGCGATAAAGGCGCTGAATGGCTCTCCCAGGCCTTAATGCACAATAGCAGCTTAAAAAAGCTTGACCTCTATGGTAATCAGATTGGCGCTAAAGGCGCCGAATGGCTCTCGCAAGCCTTAATGCACAATAGCAGCTTAACAACGCTTGTCCTGTATGATAATCAGATTGGTGTTAAAGGCGCAGCTTTTAAGCAGCTTATAGAGCAGCGCCTTCGAGCCAATCCCCGTGTGTCCTTACGAGCAACGCTAAATAAATCCTCCTCCTTACTTATAAAGCCCAATTGCCCCAGAGAGCACCGAGTTTTTTCGCCACCTTCATTTACACTACCCACTCTTAGTGCCCAACTCGCCTCTTTAAATTTAACGCACCAGGGCGCTGATGATAAGCACATAGAGCAATTGTTAGCCGCTTGCCACACGTATCCCCGCATGGCACTAAAAGAGCTTATTCTTGCTAAAAATCAAATCACCAACGAGGGATTAACACAACTATCCCAACAGTTTATACCAAAACTCCCTGAGCTAATCCGTTTAAACCTGGCTGAAAATGACTTTAATGAATTTGGTTTAGCCCCTTTAATCAACGCACTTGCCAAGCACAGTCCTCCACTACAACAGCTAGATATCAGCGGCAATAAAATCGGCGATAACGGTATGCAGATTTTGGCTGAGTACTTAAGGACTAATACTCGCTTACACGCTTTAAGTATTCGCGACACCGATTTTAGTGAAAACAGGGGTTATCAACGATTCATCGCTTGCTTTAAGCAAAACTTCACGCTATTAACGGTTAATATTAGGGGCAATTTATTAATATCACCCGAATCACACACTCAACTCACGGCGTTACTCAAACGCAATCAGGATTTACAACCTGATATTTCGAGATTACAAAAAGCGGAAAGTCACTATATTAAGGTATTAAAAAACACCACAAATCAAATCATTTTCTTTTTTAATCGTAAAAAGGTCGGCGATTTAAATACCATCCAAGCGTTATTGGAACAGTTGCAATCATTATGGTCGACAATAGAAGGGGATTACCATACCATCAAGCTTGCTATTAAAAAGGAAGGCAATGAGGAGTCTCACCCCTTATTAAACGCATTAAATAAAGCTCAACAGCAACAACGTGAGCTAGAAAAGCGTTGCCGAGACTACAAGGCGCAATTATCGCAGCCAGATTATTGCCCGGCTTGGCAGAGCAATCGGGTGACAATCCGTATTTGGATGACCAATTTGAACAAAGGTCAAGTGGGCCATGTTTCTGTTGCCACATCCAATAGCTATTTGAGTTTTTGGCCTAAAGAGACGCCTACCAGCTGGCAGGTTATTACAGGCTCTGGTACTAAAGCTACTTTTCATCGTTTAATTGATGATGAGAAAGCAGAAGGGCCTGACTGGGAAGATAACAAAGTTAATTGGCCCGCAAAACGTCGTCGTGTGGCAGGTAAGATTATTGTTTTATATAGCCTAGATAGCAAAGCGATTGAAAAAATGATTCAAGCGCTGTTTGAAGAAGGTAATCGATACAGCTTAATCAATAAATCGAAAGCCAAATTTAGCTTTTGGCAACAAGCGGATGACTATAAACAATTAGGTAATTGTTGTGATAAAGCCTGTGAAGTTACGCAAAATCAAATTGAGCGCTTAACGGGTGAGCTTCTTGAACGCCAGTTCGGTATGGCTACACCTGATGCTATTTTAAAATGGGCAGAGGTTGCTAAACAAAAAGAAGTATCGCGTTACCCGCATACTAAGGGTTTTACGACGTTACGGTTAGAAGAGTGCAGTGAGGAGAAAATATATCCTGGTGCTTTTGTGCAGCAACCTTCAATAGAGGCACGCCGTAGTTACAGTGAAAAAGGCCTATTTTTTGGCTTTAAACGTAGAGCCGATGAAAAGCTGAATTCTGAGCTACAGCAATGGTCTGAAACGCCTAATCCAACTTATGTTGCCAGTGCAGATTATGATACAGCGCATGATGAAGAGGTCGCATTAAAAGCCGGTGATTTAGTGGAAGATTTAACCCCAGTTTTAGATGCGCCTGATTTTAAAAGGCATTTACCGCATGATATGTGGCCGCAAGATGGCACAAAAAATCCCAATTTACCAGGTTGGGTTCATTTTAAATCTGTTCACTCCGCTAAGGTGCAGTTAGAGCATGATATTCCAGGTACGTCATTGCAAAAAGATATGGAGTTAAAATTAATTGGCAAGAAGGGTTCACTGCAAGATGATGATTGTGTGATTATCTGTCAGCAAGATAATTCTGTAGGAAGTAAGAAATACTCCCTACATAGAAGGAACGTGCGTTTTATGACTTAAGTTAAAAGAGATAATTGAGAGCTGTAGAAATTTTTACAGCAATCCACTATCTCATCGCAGGAGTAATATGGAACGAACCTCGTGCTTCTGGCTGTAGATGACTTACAATCCAGCCAAAAGCAGTTTGGCTTACATACATATAATGATTAGGCCATTTTCTAGTAGATAGCTTTAAAGTACAAGTTGATTTATTTCCTCGGAATTCATACTCTGGGGTAATTATCCATAATGCTTGATCATCAAGCTCCGCGCCCTTTTCACCACCTATATAACGGTAACTCTTAACACGCCCCATCTCGTCATTTTTCATGTACGCATACCAATCAGGCGATTTTTTACTGCATAATAAGAAAAATTTTCCTGCATGTACAGGTTTAAATTGCCATAAAGCTTCATCTATCAATACTTCATTCTCGCTTGAGGTAAATGGGGAAGATATCGATGTTCGTAACGCCCCTTCAGCAGCTCCATTTATCATTAAAAAACAAGTACTATGAGGATAACTCCAACGTTCTGGCTGAATTTTAAAATAGTCTTTGATTTTTAATACAAAACTTTTTATTGGTTCTGGAAAGTGGGCAGTGATAAATTGCGCTCCACGCCGCCCTCTTACTTGCTTTAATGCTAAACCAAACGCAAAAATATGCCGAGAAGAAAATAATCCTTTAAGGATTTGCGCTCCAGCCAAGCGATTAAGTGGATCTTTATATACTTCTAAAAGCTCCAATGCAGCTTTCTTGTAATCGCGTTCATTTAAATCGTTATGAATGTTTGCGTAATTATTGCTGTCATAATTACTGATATATTGCAGCATATCAATTCCAGCGACTCCAGCGACAGCTTGTTGGATATTTATATCACAGTCTGTATAGGGATATAGCTCTACCAAGGTACAACTATAAGTAGGATTGTCCTGTGTTTTTTCCAAATACTGACAAAATTGATTATGGGCCTTTGCTGATCCTATTTCTGTAATATTAGGGATAGTAGCGCCCAGAACTTTGTATTGGGTACTGTGGGCTAGGAGTTTTTCTTTGGCTTCTGCTTGTATGTGCGCACCGATACGGACCTGATCCGTCATATCCCTTACCGCTATTCCAGCATCGGTAAAGCTTTTAGAATCTTTAAATTGACCATCTAGTTTTGCAACGAATACGGCGCCCATTATACAAGCACCCATAAAATGAGTACCATAGTTATCTATAAATCTACTTGACATATTCAACGATGAGTCGCTAGAGTTTTTGTCATTAGAAGCAAGTAATCGTTTAGCATTATCACTAATAACCCAATTTTGATAGATTATGCTTTTTGCTTCATGAAAATGTACTAATAATGTAGAAGTCTTAATAGATTGTTGGCTAGTTCTACGTTGTCCATGGGTCCGAGCGTTAGGTTTCAAGCCATTTAAAATGGCTTGTAGAGCAAAACTTACCGCATTTTCCCAACTTTCTTCCTCATCGACCTCAACAAAAAACATTTCATGCTGCGACATCCTCTTTTCATCATCTATTTGCTGCACCTTGTTAAAAGGGGAGGCCATTGCAAAGACGTTATTACCATCAGCTGAATAATTTACCCCTCTTCCTAAATGACGTTCATTAATTGCATCATCTCTGGATGGAAGTATGCAACGAACTCTGTTAAGGCAATGGTCCGCAATATATTCTTTTGTGAAGATATCTGGCATAGCATCATACTCCTAAATTGATTGCATAACGTAAATCCTAACACATTCAAATTGAATATTAATAGTAGAAATATCGAAAAAAAAGCCATGAACTATAACTATCTAAAGTGGTTTTATTATCAGCTGACTCCATACAGTTTTTTAAGTACGGTTTGACATATACTAATTTAATGAAGATTAGCGTAAATACTATTACTGCTGAGAGCGTTCCGTACTTATCTGAACTACTTGCAAATAATCCCGCACTTAGAAGAGTCAATATTGGTGTATTTCTCTAGTGGATGATAGTGCTGTGCAATTGGCAATATTTTTATTGTCTAATACACAAATTTTTTATTGGGATTTATGGATAACGGGCGTTGCTAAAAATGGTATGCGCTCATTAGTGTCAGCACTTACGCGCAACAAAGTATTGCGAGAAATTTCTTTGGCAGGGAATAGTGGTATTGGAGATGATGGTGTTAATATTCTGGCCGATTGTATCTCGAAAAACATTACTTTATTAGAGCTTGACCTTAGAGGTATTCCTTCGTCTGTCATTGGTCTTGCTCGCTTACTATTAACGCTTAATACAAATAATAAACTCCAAAAAATACAGATATTATCCCCGCGCTTGACGACAGCACACATGGATACCTTGAATCAAAAAATAAGGATAAGGGACAGGCAGTTTGGATATCGCCTGTTTAGGTGCGAGGACTTAGGTATTAGATATGTTGCTTTGCAGTAAGGGCATATAAAAAATTTAGAGTATATTATTTTTTTTAAGGATGATATCTTTTAATTCTATATTGAACCTCAAAATATTTTACTGAGTAACAAGGATTACAGCATGTATGAACCCTTAAGTAAAAATAGCACTGAAAATACCGATAGCATAGCTTCATCTTCAAATAATAACAGGGATGATTTTTTTGCACAGCAAAAAGCACGCAAACAAATGAGGCAAGATGCTTTAGATAAGCTACGGTACTATGCTGATCTAGCAAATAAACCAGTTGCTGAGCAGTCGTATGGAACGATGAGTTTTTTAAAGCCGATTGAAGAGATTATTACTGCATTACGCTGTTATTTAAAATTACCCGCTTTGCCAGTTGGTACTCCGCTAACAGAGCAGGTGGTAATTCATCCGGTTGGAAAATCAGATACCATTTCGGGTTTTGAAGACATTGATTTTACAGGACGCTTACAAAAAGCAATAGCTGAAGTTGAAGCGCTGCCTCAATTAACGGCGAGTCGTTATCAAGCCCTCTATTATCAATATTTACATCTGCTCTACACAAATTGTGAGCGGGTAGTTAATGCTAATTTCTGGCCGATTCATCCTCTAGCAGAAACTGTGCGTTGGTTAAATGATGAGGCAAACAATGGTGCTGCCCCTACGATGCCATTATTAACTAGCTTAGCATATACGCTCGCCGGTTATTATTTAGATGCACCTGCAGCATCAAAACATATCGCAAAGATAGGCATTCTCGCTTGCTATGGTCAATTAACATACCCATTACAATTAAAAGTGTTAAGCCTTATGGTAACCCCTACTTTTAATCAGTGGCTTAAAGAACGATATTTTACTCGAAGTACTACGGATTTATTAAGTGCTTTTCAGTGGCTTAAAGAGCGATATTTTAATCGAAGTATTACGGATTTATTAAGTGCTTTGCGGCAATACCGTAATAAGGATGGAAGTGATGCGCAGCAGGTGATGGATTATATAGCTTGGTTGAAATATGCAGGCGGATTACTGGCTGATACACTGGTTAAAGATGAGTCTCAGCGTCGTACCGATCATATACAACTTATACTGCGGGACATGCGTAGTATTGATGATTTGACCCCAACTCATGCAGCAGGTGTCATAGAATATCGGATTAAACCGGAATTATATGAGCAATTATTTGAAAAAAATTCCCAGCAGCAATATAAATTCAAAACCCGCGAATATCCCCTAGGCCGTCATACGGTTTATCCGATATATCTAACGCAAGATAATGCCTCTCGTCCCCAGCTGTGGATAAAATTACTGCCAGAACAACCCGGCATAGAGTTTGCGATATATCGTTTAGCAGAACGATTGGGTTTGAAAGGAGTAATCCCTGGTCTTATAGGTAATATTCGCCTCAACGGTAAGGATAAGGGACAAGCCGTTTGGATATCGGCTGATGCGGGCTGGCAGAGTGAATGGCCAGAGGAAATTAAAACTTTAGCTGAAGTGGTAGAAAATGAACCTGAGTTGTTAAATAAGATTGATAGTGCTTCCTTAACACGCGCAATTTTACGGGTTTTACTGAGTAATCCTGAGGATGATAAAGGCAACGATTACTTTTTAATTCCATTTATGAAAGACGACGATCTTTTTTATCATATCGCACGAATTGATAATGAGCGTGGTTTTTTCGCTGTTGAAAAGCAAGAAACGATAGGCCTTCTATTTAGCCAAACAGTGTTGCAAGTTAAATCCTCATTATTTTGTTTGGCGCAGATGCAGCAACCTTTAGATGAAGAAGTGTTAAAAGAATTTGCAGCATTAGATATGTATCAGGTATTAAAAGCCTGGATTGATGAATTGCAGTTAGAGCATAAGCGTTATAAAGAATTATTTACAGAACCAGAAATCCGCGCACATTTTCCAAAAGATAAGCCAGACATTACCATACTAGCGGTGATGTTGCATGAAAAGTTAATGCCAGAGTTGTTGGGTCGATTACAGCTGATTCAACATACAATTCGTAGTGTTGTGGATAGGCAAGAGGAATTAACAGGGTTAGCTTTGTTACGCCACGTACAGCCCACTTTGGTGAGCAAAGGACAAGATACGTATCATTACGCTAAAGCCTTTACTGAATACCCGGCACCCCATCAAGCTAAAGATCGATTTGAGCAGTTAACCAAAGGACAATACAGTACAGCCAGCTCGCAAGTCCACCAGATGAGTTTAAAATCTGCTGCCTTATCTGCCCAACAAAGCCTACGTCTGGAGCGCTCGTTAACAGTAGCAGATGTGTTAGAAAGTCGAAAGGACGAACTATTTAGTCCTCTTAAAGCTAAACAACAATTAGAACAACTTGCCAACACCAACGCGAGTGCTATTTGGCAAGACTTACTTGCCAGTGATAGCAAATTTCAAACGAAAGCCTTGGCGGCTTTTAGCGAACTACCGATTAAACAACGCGCGACTTTGATAGAGCAGGCTACTAAGGTTTTGACTAAGAACCCTAAAGCATATGATTTAGTTCAGCAGGAAATTATTCTTCGAGCAATTGCCACAGCCAATTGGCAATCATTAACGTTGAGTGCATTTGCCAACGTATTAACACCCCAGTTATTCCAACTTGTTATTAAGCAAACCGCAAGTAGTTTAGTGCATTTGGATATTTCTAGCTGCTCGCAATTAAAAGAAAATGAAATTGCACTGATAGTGAATCAATGTTATTTACTGGAAAGTTTGAATATCAGTGATTTGAAGATCGAGCAATTAACGATTGATCAGCCTTTGATGACGTCATGGTTATTACCTAGGTTGACACTATTAATTGCACGACGCTGTCAGAATTTACAGTCAATTAATCTTCAACTAACGGCATTAATGCGCCTTGAGGCAGAAAACTGTACTCAACTGATAGTGCTAAAAGCCGAGGTGCACGCACTGGCCAGAGCAATGCTTACTGGGTGTGAGCAATTACCGCATCGTGTTTTAAAATCTGTTTTACCGTTAACAAGCATCGGGAATGATAAGAATCTTAATGATCTTTGGGAAAATATACCTGAGGCTATTAAAGCGGCCTTAGAGTGCTATGCACGAGGAGAAGAGGTTGATAGAATAGATGAGGAAATAAAATTATTTAGTCCAAAGCTTTCTAAGTTAGATGATGCGCAGCTCATTATTTTTCTACAATTATCAATAAGGCAGCCCCGAATAAATGGGTATCAGATTAGTACTAGAAGTGTAAATTATTTATGGCAAGAGCTAGTGCGTCAGTTAGATTATAGGAAGCAATCTGTTTTTCAGGTATTTCCTGCTATTTTGTATGATTATGCTTTAAGTATTTATGATGCTTTAGCAGTTTATAATCCTTATCCTGGCAATGATCAACTTAGCCTAGTCGGAGCATATGATACTTCTTTTTATAATTTGTTTTTTGGCGATATTATTTCCCAAATACAGAAACGTAAAGGAACGATACCTGCAATTCATGAGAGGTTATACCTCAGAAGAAAAAGCAATTTCGACTGGTTATCTGGGCAGTTAGAGCAGATGGAGAGGAGAGTTTTAATTCTTAAAAATAATATTCCTATGCAAATACTGCTTTCAATCTCAGCACTACTAATCATAAGGCAGTTATTCCTCTATAACCAGCCTAATGCTAAAGCTATAACAGCCGAAAGTCTTAAACAACAGCGCCTGGAAGCCAATAGTAGATTATCTACAGCACAACCTGATAATAACCTAACGGTACCGCCCGTTAACAAGCTGCCTGCCCTTAATGACCAACTCGTTTCTTGGAATTTAACTCACAAGGATGTTGATGATAGGGAGCTGGAGCAATTTTTAGAGGTTTGTAACACTTACACTCAAATGGCTTTAAAAGAAGTTACATTCGCTAAAAATCGCATCACTAACAAGGGATTACAACAATTATCCCAACAGCTCATGCCAAAGCTTCCTTACCTCACTCATCTCAATTTGGCTGACAATGATTTTGATGAATTTGGTTTGGATGGTTTAATGAACGCACTTGCTATGCATAATCCCTTGTTACAGCATTTAGATATTAGCGCTAATCCTATAGGCGATAATGGCATGTATATATTGGCTGAGTATTTAATGACTAATAACAGCTTACAGTCTTTAAGTATTCGTAATACCCATTTTAGCGAGAGTATTGGTTATCCTCGATTATTAGCATGTTTTAAGAGAAACTTCACGTTAGTAAAGGTAGATATCACTGATAATTTATTAATATCTTCAGCATCACAAACAGAGCTCACTCAGTTACTCAAGCGTAATCAAGATTTACAACCGGCCATTTTGATATTACAAAAAACAAAGACTGACTACCTCGATACTTTAAAATGGTCGGTTATGGAAGTAAGTCGACTTTTAAATCAAAAAAGAGTATGTGATTTAAATACTATCGATACCATATTGGAGCAATTGCGATCATTATGGAAAGAAATAGAAGGCAGCTACAATACCATCAGGCATGTAATTACAGCGGAGGGCAATGATGAATCACATCCGTTATTAGCTTCGTTGAGTGAAGCACAAGAGCACCATAGTGCGCTAGAAGAGCGTTATCAAGAGCACAAAGCTCAATTACCAGCCGATGCTTGGCAGCGCAATCGTGTGACGATACGTATTTGGATGACAGAATTGAGCAAAATCCGTGTCGGTCACGTTGCTGTTGCAACCCCTAATAGTTATTTGAGTTTTTGGCCAGCAGAAGCAGCTACCAGATGGCAGGTTATTACAGGTTCGGGTATCAAAGCCACTTTTCATCGTTTAATTGATGATGAGAAAGCAGAAGGGCCCGATTGGGATGACACCAGCATTAAATGGCCAGCAAAACGTCGTCGTGTTGCTGATAAGATTATTGTTTTATATAGCTTAGATAGCATGGCGATTGAAAAGAAGATTCAAGAGTTGTTTGAAGAAGGTAATCAATACAGCTTAATGAATAAATCGAAAGCTAAATTTGGCGCTGAGCATGAAACCGATGAATACAAACAATTAGGTAATTGTTGTGATAAAGCTTGTGAAGTGATTCAAGCTCAAATTCAACGATTAACAGGTGAGCTTCTCGAACGCCAGTTCGGTATGGCCACACCCGATGCGATTTTAAAATGGGTAGAGGCAGCTAAACAAAAAGAGATATCACGTTATGGACGGCATACCATGAATTTTAAAACATTACGCTCGGAAGAAGAGCCTGCTGCTGAGAAAGTATATCCTGCCAATTTTGTACAGCAACCTCTGCCCGAAGCACGGCGCAGTTACGTTGAAAGAGGCTTATTTTTTGGATTTAAGCGCACGGCCAATGAAAAACTAGGCTCTGAGTTACAGCAATGGTCTGAAACCGCTAATCCAACTTACATTGCCACTGTAGATTATGATACAACACATGATGAGGAAGTTGGATTAAAAGCCGGTGATTTGATTGAAGATTTAACCCCTGTTTTAGATACGCCTGATTTTAAACAGCATTTACCGCATGATATGTGGCCGCAAGATGGTACAAAAAATCCCAATTTACCAGGTTGGATTCATTTTAAATCGGTTCGCTCAGCCAAGGTACGCCTGCGGCATAATATTCCAGGAACGTCATTGCATGAAGGTATGGAATTAAAATTAATTGGTAAGAAGGGTTCGTTGCAAGATGATGATTGTGTGATTATCTGTCAGCATGATACGCCAGAGGCAAGTAAAAAATACTCATTACATCGACGAAATGCTGCTTTATGATTTGAGTGAGTTTTATACTTCAGTCTATTGTTAAAATAAAATTGCTAGGAAGGGCGGGTATATTTTTTTATAAAGCTTATCTGGCATATTTAAAATGTAAATCGATGACTATCCATCTCGGGTTCTATATCTCTTTCAAAAAAGGGATATACTGCTGTGGCTCGGTTGAGATCACGTTCTGTTGCTAGTGCACAGGTATAAATTGTGGGGTGATGAGTTTGGTTGTTAGGATCACGCTCTGTTTTATACAGTCCAATACATATTCGACATCATTAAACTTCGTATGTTCAGCAAAATGATTTTTTCTACGATCAATTTCTCTATATAAAGAAGTATTATCAACAACAGATGCAATTTTGAAACTTTTTTTGACAGACGGATCATTTTTATCATTAATTTTTTTTGTTATAAACAGTCTCATTATTAGCATCTCCCTAAGTTTAGGTATAAGAAATCACTTAGAATTATTGGTTCCGGTGGAAAGTTGAGCTATTCATAGTAAGATAGCCGTTAACTGATGGCTGAGGAATTTAAGTATGCAAGGAAAAATCAGTCTGAGTCAAAGTACTAAGGAATATAAATAATTCGAGGCTGAAGTAATACTTGGGTCAGGCACATTTCAACGCTCTTACCTAAAAATTTAGCTAAACGTAACGCCATCTCAGGATTGAGCCCCATATGCTCATGGATTAAACGCGATAAATAAGCACGAGAAACCCTTAGTTTTTCAGTGGCTTGATTAAGTGTTAAACTTGTTGCATCAATTTCATTTGTCACCAGCACACCTCCGTGTAACGGTTTGTGCATAATACTCATTAGATTGAGATAACTTTTAGTTATTACTACCAAGAGAAAATAAATTGCACCTTAATACTAAATCTGATAGATTAAATCTCAGTTTATCAGCAAGTTAACACTTTTTAATTAACAAAATAACACTATGAAATTACAAGATCTACTAACTCAGCCACACCCTCAACAAGAAATTATTGATTTAACGGGTGAGGTGTTCACCACAGACAATGCCAAAAATCTAGTGCGGCATTTAGCTAATAATTCAATGGTAGGTTACTTAAATCTTGCTAATTGTAGATTGGGAAATGATGGCTTGAGGGAAATAGCGAGCCTGAATTGTCCTAATTTGCATACTATCAATATTAGCGCAAATAATATTACTGCTGAGGGTGTTCCGTACTTATCTGAACTATCTGCAAATAATCCTGCACTCAGAAGGATCAATATTGGTGGTAATTCTCTAGGAGATGATGGTGCTGCGCAACTGGCGATATTTTTATTGTCTAATACGCAGGTTTTTTATTTGGATTTATGGATGACGGGCATTACTAAAAATGGCATGCGCTCATTAGTACCAGCACTTACGCGCAGCAAAGTATTGCGAGAAATTTCTTTGGCAGGGAATAGTGGTATTGGAGATGATGGCGTTACTATACTGGCAGATTGTCTCACAAAAAATACTACTTTATTAGAGCTTGACCTTAGAGGTATTCCTTTTTCTGTCATTGGTCTTGACCGCTTACTATTAGCGCTTAATACAAATAATAAACTCCAAAAAATACAGGTATTATCCCCGCGCTTGACGACAGCACACGTGGATACCTTGAATCAAAAAATGGTAATAAGAAGAGATAATGAAGCTGCTAAAAGATTTAAAAGTGCTTATGCCACATCCGAGTTGGTATCGATTTCTAATATGACCACCGATCTGGCGGCTGTTGTTACCGATCGCAATACCTTCCTAGAAATGGTGCAGCAGCAAGTTCAGTTACAAGGTTTGCAATTGCAGCAAGAAAGCAATGAATCTATGACGAAGATTTTGATTGGGCTTGAACAGCAGTTACACGTTATAGAACAAAAAACGGGTGAGCAAATTGCTGCGATTGCTGGTCAATTAGATGCTTTAAAAACGGTTTTTAACACAGTTGAGAGAATTGATGCGAATCAGCAGCAACAACTCGATATGTTGACTGAGCAACAAAAGGTATTGGTAGAACAATATCAACAAGAGGCGCAAAAATTAGCTGAACAAAAATATCTTTATGAGACTGAGACGTTGCGGCAATTTTATCGTAATTTGCAAAATAAATTACTGCAATTCTTCTTGGGTTGTAAAGTAGCTAACAGTGGTTTAGTTACGATAGAAGCTTACACCACCTTAGAAAAAACCGTAAAGTATATGATGCTAGCTGGTGAGAGTATACCGTTACCGGGCAGTGATTTGATAGCAAAAACCCTGCTAATTGGTTTTAAATTAACTTTGCAAGCTGTTAACATGGGCGTGGAGCATCGAGAAGAAAAGCATATTGCAGGTAGCGCGGCATTAATAACTTCACTACAAGAGCTTGATGATGTCAGTGAAAAGATTGCGAGAAGTTTAGCACAAATCTATGAAAATCAAATTGTTAAACTAACAGCCAAAGGCGCTTATTTACTTGCAGAATATGCTCTTAAACTGATAATCGCTAGTATTTGGGCAGGGGAAGTTAATCCTCATTTGGATCTGGTTAATCAATTCATTCAAACTGTAGCGAGCATTAAAACAGAAAAACAACAGCAATCTTTTATTACTAAGGTAATTAGTGCTTGTAAAGAGACTGCAGAAAAATTTGCTACCAATAAACCCATTGAAACAAAAGATGAAGCAGCAGCTTGGACCGCACAAGGCATATTTCAGCGTTCGGGAATTATGGAAGGTGAGTGTCTGTTTGCAGGTGGTGACACAAAACCAGAAAAATATGGTTATCGTCTAGGAACTCAAGAAGAAGCGTTTGCTGCGGGGTTAGTAGAAGTTCAACTTTCAGCGTTACGTACTGTACGTGAACATATTCGCATGAATCCAGCTGATCGTTTTGCCTTAGGGAAAGCAATGCAGCGTGCCGAACATGCGGATCAACAAACACAACTTCTGCAGCGACAACAAGATTTACTACGGAAACAATATGAAGCTCAGCAAGCTGAAATGGAGCGTCTAAGGGCTTCATACACATCACGTACTAAGCTTTTTTCTGAATTACTAACTTCCGTCAATCAACACAAGTTTCCTCAGCAAGTCGAAACACACATTGTTAGAGATGAAAAGAAAAAGAAAAAAAGTTTTTAGAATGATGGGTCTCCGAACATGAATAGAACTGCAAAGGCTCTCCCCGGTTTTATATTGTAGTTTAATAACGGCATTATGATACAATTCAACAAGTTATAACAGCCTCATTCAAAATAGAACACCCTCGAAATGGTCAATTCACCACAAAATCTAGCACTGATTTCAGAATTACTAACTTTTGATCAAGAGCAGGGTTTATCCAACCTAGCTGGGTTACGAGGCGATAGACAAGCTATTTTTCCAGCAGGTGTTGCTATTTTAAAAGCCTTATTTTATTTATTACAAATCAAAACATTAACTTTGTCTTCAGGCGCATTGCGTGAGGGTATGTTATATCGATTATTACAGCAGAACACGAATTATTTACCAAATCTAAGTGATCCCCAAGTAAACAATTGATGTATTACAGCGGATGCATTTCCTGAAAAATCTTCATCAGGGCGACCTCTTACAACTGCTTCTTGCGGTGGTAGTGGAGCCAGAATTTTAACCTCATCAGCTATAAAAGAAATAGGCGGTAGCCCTTGCTCGTTTGCTCCTATTTGGACGGATGGAGAAAAAGTAACAGGAGATATGGGCTCTTGTATTTGAACAGGAGCAACAAGATTTTTTGCCACCGTTGAATATAAAACTGTTTTTGTAACGGATTTAGCAGAAGGAGCTGAGGCCGTTGCTGCTGCTTTAGCCGCTTCTTGTATTCTAGGTACTGCTGGGGAAGATCTATGAGTTTCTTGTTTTCCTGGGCGTTGCTCTTGTTTATTGATTTTGGCTTTTGGCGCATCTGGTTTTCTTGATTGGTGCTGTTTAGGCGATGGCGCTATTGTTGCTGCACTTTTTCCATTGGCTCTATATTGTGAGGTCGTAGCAACGGGTGTTGTTACCTTGCTAACAACAGGAGCTAAGGGCTTAGTTGCAACAGCAGAAGATACTGACGATGCGCTGGCACTTGACGCCACAGGAGAGGTTTCTTCGTCTGAATTAAAAGACGTGGCATCATCTTGTGGTTCGATTTCGGATTCTGCAGGGGCCTCTGTCATAGTTGATGTGGTTGCTGGTAACAGGAGCACTACGGGTTTTGCAGTGGGTTTCTTTGGAGTCCTAGAAGATACAGGTGTATTTTGTTTATTTTTAGCACTCTTCTTCTCTGGTAATACTACTACAGGTTGTGCCACAAGTTCTGATGGAGGGGCCGTAAGATTATTGATAACCGTATGTACATCGGTATCACGTGTTACATCGTCTATCAGGGTTTCCAAGTATTTTCTTGCAGCTTCCCGATCAAAAGTGGGATCACGAAAAGGATTATTTGCATCATCAGGCAGTCTTTCATCTTGGAGTTTATAATCTATAACACGTTTTTTATCGTCAGTAGACATACGGTTATAAACAACAGCATCGAGAAGATAAGTAATAAATAATTCCTTGCTGATGCCAAAGGCCATTTTAAAAAATAATTGTCGATAATGTATGCTTTGCGTTAAATTTTTGTTTAATAAGGTATTAATTTCATAGCGATGATTTTTTAAAATTGGGTTGGCATAGTTTTCCAGTAAACACATCATGCAAATAACAGCAAGTTTACTATCCCTATTATTTTTATCCCAGCAAAGCTTTTCTAAAGCAAATATACTTGGCACGTCGCCTTTTTTTACTGCTTCGATAAGCTCTAGCTTTTTTTCTTTAGGAGCGGATGCCATACCAGCGGCTAAAACATGAATTTTTGCAAAATATTTTTTTTTGGCCCTAGATAAAAGCAAGGATTTTTTGCTTGCATCAAAAAAACCATGAAATCTTTTGTCATCAAGCACACGATAGGTGGCACGAGGGTAAATGATGGCATCATCTTTAGGTTGAATTTTTTGTGGTATAGCGCGTTTTAACACTTTCCATGCAGCAGCATACTCATTATTTCTACGCAATTGCTCTGCTAATTGGTATTTTGCGGCAAATAAATTTGATTTTGTGTATTGCCTCTCTGCTTTTATGAAATCTTTTGTAAAAAAAATACCATATTCATAGAATAAACCCACTAGAAAATAACATTTATCTTCCATGATGAAATCATCTGCTTTCGAGAATATTTTTGCTTTTTCGTTTGCAATACCTTTTAACTCATTGCAAATTTGAGCCCATGCATCATTGATATCTTGCTCGGAAAATGGATTTTCTTTTATGTTGTCAAGGCGGGTTAATAATCTTTCGATACTTTGCTCTAATGCATCGGTATCTTTTTCGGTATCAAACAGTTCGCTAATTAAATAAGATAACGGTGCTGCGTGTGTTTGTTGGAGGGATTGATTAAAGTCCGAAAAAATTTCCTGGCCGACTGCAGCGAAAAAAGGAGCGGCGTCGTCTTTTGAGTAGACAAGGGGTTGTTTGTTGGCAGTATTTAATAAACCGGCGGTTAATGTGTCAATGAGTTGTTTGGTTGAGGTGGTATTATCAGTGGGTTGCTCATAGCAGAGAGCCCATAAAGCACAATCAAAAAGTACGCTATAGCCCGTGTCGAAGTTTCTATTTTTGCGTAACATCGAAGGATTAAGTGTAACTTTTGCCAGCGCAGTGAGATATTCGTCAGTAATTATATTATCTGCATGATAAGCGCGCAGATGCTCGCGTATTTTTTGTGCGTTCAGGCGGGAGAGGGTACTGGCTAGGCCATCTACGAATTGATACTTGTTTTTGATTCCAGGGTTTACGCTCTCTTGCGCACTCTCCGAAAAAAGCCATCTTAGACGAGCAAGTCGTGCATACAATAGCAAGCCCACCGTCGGCGGTGGAGACGCACCGGCTTCCTCTTCAAGTGGTCGGGTTGGGGGCGAAAGGGCGCGCGGCACTTCATCATCAGTTAATGAGGCTTGCTCCTCATCGCTATCTTCATCGGCATCTGCAAATCGCCAAGGATCTAATGGCGGCTTAACATCTGACATAATAACTCAACCCTAATATCACAATAAGTCAGTGATTATACTAAAGAAGATGACAAAAAGAGAAGCAGCCGCGTTAAATTATTTTCAAGGTGGGAAGTTGCAGTCTCTAATAAGCTCAATAGGGATAGCTGTCATGCTCTCATTATGTTAAAATCTTAGCTTTTCAACTGCAGTCCAAAACCACCTATGACGTTGCAATCAACCCCAGCCTTGATACTAAACCAGTTACTGCAAGCAAAACGCCCTTTAGTTATGGGTATTTTGAATGTAACTCCCGATTCATTTTCTGATGGCAATCGCTTTCTTAGCCTGGAAAATGCATTAACCCATGCGCGCCAAATGGTGGAAGAGGGGGCTGATATCATTGATATCGGGGGAGAATCTTCACGACCTGGGGCTGAGCCGGTTAGTGAGCAAGAGGAACTTTGCCGTGTCATTCCTGTGATTGAGCGGTTGGTTCGTGAAGTGGCGACGCCTATATCTATCGATACAACAAAACCAGCAGTAATGCGCGCGGCTATTGAGGCTGGTGCTTTTATGATTAATGATGTCAATGCGTTACAAGAACCAGGGGCTTTGGTCATGGCTGCACAGTTAGATGTGCCTGTCTGTATAATGCATAAAAAAGGGGCCTCAGTTACCATGCAAAAGGCACCTAATTATAGCGATGTTGTTAGCGAGGTAGCCGATTTTTTACAACAGCGCATACATTGTTGTGAGCGAGCAGGAATCAAGCGCCAGCATATCCTTATTGATCCCGGTTTTGGTTTTGGAAAAACGTTAGCGCATAATTTAACTTTGTTAGATAATCTCGCTAAATTTAAAGAATTAGATCTACCTATTTTAGTTGGATTATCTCGTAAGACGATGTTTGGCGATTTATTGCAAAAGCCAGTCAATGCTCGTTTACCAGCGAGTCTTTCAGCATTAGTTGTAGCTGTGATGAAAGGCGCAAATATCGTGCGAGTCCATGATGTGGTTGCAAGTGTGGATGCTGTACGAGTAGTATCTGCTTTAGGACAAAATGGGGTGAATAATGTATAAAAAGCAGTACTTTGGAACAGACGGTATACGAGGCCAAGTAGGCATTGCGCCTATTACCCCTGATTTTATGTTGCAGCTTGGTTGGGCAGCAGGCAAATTACTAGCAGCGCAAGGCCGTTGTAAGATTTTAATTGGAAAAGATACCCGCATTTCAGGTTATGTATTGGAATCTGCTTTAGAAGCAGGGCTAGCATCAGCAGGAGCTGATGTTTTATTGGTAGGCCCCATGCCAACACCCGCTATTGCATTTTTAACGCGCACCTTAAATGCGCAAGCAGGTATTGTGGTAAGTGCATCGCATAATCTATTTGCTGATAACGGCATTAAATTTTTTGGTCCTGATGGAAATAAATTTGACGATGAGTTAGAAGCAGCTATTGAGCAAAATTTAGCTTTACCGCTGCAGACCGTAGCGCCTGTACGTTTAGGTAAAGCACGACGCATTGAAGATGCACAAGCGCGTTACATTGAATTTTGTAAACGCAGCATTCCCCAGCAAATGCATTTTAATAATCTTAAAATAGTGATTGATTGCGCGCATGGCGCGACATACCAAGTAGCGCCACGTGTATTTTCTGAATTAGGCGCGCAAATTATTGTTATTAATAATCAACCGGATGGATTTAATATTAATGATGAATGTGGTTCTACATCACCAGCCTCATTACAACAAGCTGTGTTGCGTGAAAAAGCGCATTTAGGTATTGCTTTTGATGGTGATGGTGATCGTGTCATTATGGTCAATGAGTTTGGTCAACTGGTTGATGGGGACACGTTATTATTTGTTATTATGCAAGATCGCTTACAACGTGGTGTGTTACAAGGTGGAATCGTTGGTACCGTGATGAGTAATATGGGCCTAGAACAAGCCGCATTACGTAAAAAAGTGCCTTTTATTCGTGCCAAAGTGGGCGATAGACACGTGCTGCAAGAATTAAAAAATAGAGAATGGGAATTAGGTGGAGAATCTTCTGGTCATATTATTTGTTTAGATGCGACAACAACCGGAGATGGTATTATTGCTGCGTTACAAGTTTTATGCAGCATGCAGCGTACAGGACATTCCTTAGCAACATTAACTGCTGGAATGGAAAAATTCCCTCAAGTATTATTAAATGTTCAGACAAAAAAAACGTTGGATTTAGAAACTCCTCTAATTCAAGCTGCGCTTGCAGCTGCGCAGGCTTCATTAACCGATCAAGGTCGTATATTATTAAGATGTTCTGGTACCGAGCCAGTGGTACGTGTTATGGTCGAGGGCGCTGATGAATCCTTAGTACATCGTACCGCACAACAAATTGCTGATGTCGTGAAAGAAGCCGCAACTTAAAAAAGGAATTATTATGAAAATAATTAAACATGGTTTATTAATTGCCTTATTATCTACTTCTGTTAGCGTTTATGCTGATAGCAGGTACTCTGCGATTTCTGATATAGAGGATGAACCTTTATTCGGTGATGATTTTCGTTCACGTGTTGGTATCCAAGGTTTTTACCTGCCACGCTATTCTGGCGCTAGTAGTTATGAAGGCGTTCCTTTCCCTTTAATTGATGTAAGTTGGAAGAATGTTCTTTTTGTAAATAGCTTGCGTGGTTTAGGCGCTCAATACCGTTTTGATAATCTTTATTTTGGCGCGGTGTTAAATTATGACTGGGGCCGTGATGAAAGTGATGATAGTCATCTCGATGGTATGGGCGATGTGGATGGTACCGCTGAAGGTGGTGGATTTATTGGTTATCAATTAGGAAATTGGCGTTTGGAAGTCGATGCTATGCATGCCATTGGCGATAGTGGGTATGATGGTTTAGAAGGAAAGGTTGCTTTAGCCAATATACAAAAGTTTATGGATGATCGTTTGATTATCACTGCTAGTGTACAGTCTTCTTTTGCTGATCATAATTATATGCAAGCTTATTATGGTGTAACTTCAGAACAATCAATTACCTCAGGTTATGCTCAATACTCGCCGAGCGCTGGATTTTATAAAGCAGGCGGTACTTTAGCCGCTGTTTATAGTCTTACGCCAAGCATTGCCGTGAATGGCGTGGTAGGTTACGAGCGCTTGTTAGATCACGCATCCGATAGCCCGATTGTACAAACTGGCAATCAATATCGTCTTGGCGTGGGAATAAGTTACCAATTTTAACCTGAACACAAGCTCCCTCTCGCCTTGCGGGAGAGGGAAATGCAAGCACAGCTTGCGAGGGTGAGGGGAAGCTACGAAGAAAGAAACCTATTTCAATGTGTATCATTGCTACGTAGAAAGATCGCCCCCTCACCCGCCCACGCTAAAGCGCGGTCGACCTCTCCCACAAGGGGAGAGGTGCGGAAAAGGGGCATCATCTACTCCACCATTTCCTTACTCACTATCGAAGTGACCACACAATCTGACCATACATTGAGCGCTGTCTCCACCATATCAATCACTACATAAACTGTAAGAATTAATCCCATTAACGTCGTATCAACGCCCATGGCTAATAAAAAGGCAGTGGAAAGAAAATAACATCCCATCGGAACAGAAGCATTACCAATGGCAGCTAAGGTAGCAAAAATAATCCAAGCTCCCATATGCAATGGCGAGAACTCTATACCATTACTCATGCAAACAAATAGCACCGCAATTAAAATAAAAGCCGCACAACCATTCATATTAATAACGGTACACAAAGGCAAACTAAAATTAGCCACTGACTTGGCTTTTGGATTATGACGCGTGAAGCATTCCAATGTCATAGGTAGCGTAGCAGAAGATGAACGCGAGAAAAATGCCATCATTAATGCAGGCATCATATTGCGCACTGTTTTAAGCACAGGAATCCCTTTTGCTTTTAAAAATAACGGTAATACAACCAGTGCTTGAATAAAATTGGCAATTAACACGCAGGCTAAAAAGAGCAATATTTTGTCAAGCTCACTGCTATCAGATCGGGCTTGCTGCACCAAAATCGCGGTGAAACAAAAAACGGCAATCGGTAGGAAATAAATAATATAAGTAGCAACTTTTAAAAAGAGTTGAAATAAGCTACTAAACAAGTTCTGTAATACCGCTTTATTTTCAGTTGGCAAATTCAACGTAACAATACCAAATAAGAAAGCCAATAAGGCAATGCCAATCACATTATTCTCAGCAAAGGCTTTGACGATATTATTGGGAATCATGCCAAGCACAGTGGTTAAATAACCAGCGGCATCTTTATTTGCATTAACAAGCTCCGTATGAAAACTTTCTGTGGGTTGGACCGGGTCGATAATAACAAACACCGCAAGCGCAATACTGGCAGCAATAACGGTGGTAATAATAGTGTATTTCAGTACATTCCCACCTAAAGATCTAAACTGTTGAAAAGTTCCCATATTGGCAATAGTTGATATGATAGCCAAAAATAAAATGGGAATACTAATTAATTGTAATAATTTAATAAATACAGAGCTTATGGCAGAAGTTGCAGCATTAATAAATGATATATCACTAAAACCTGCAACAACACCAAGAAAAATGGCTAAAAACACAATATACAATGAGGAGTACGATGATTTAATGTAGGCGGTCATTTTTTATTCCCCGGTAATGGCCTCTGAAAGTAAGGCCTCAACAAAATCTTCAGCAACAAAAGGGCGCAAGTCGTCAATGCCCTCACCAATTCCAATAAAATAAATAGGTAAACCCAAATTATGGGCCAAAGAAAAAATGATACCACCTTTAGCCGTGCCATCTAGTTTAGTCACCACTAAACCGGTTACACCAATGGCCTGATTAAATTGTTTAGCTTGTGATAAGGCATTTTGACCAATACTGGCGTCGAGAACTAATAATACCTCATGAGGAGCGTTAGCATCGGCTTTTTGAATGACGCGTTTAATCTTTTTTAATTCTTCCATTAAATGCTGCTGGGTGTGTAATCGACCAGCGGTATCAGCAATTAGCACATCGATATGGCGAGATTTTGCTGCTTGTAACCCATCAAAAATCACCGAAGCACTATCACTGCCTTGTTGCTGAGCTAAAACGGGAATTTGATTCCGATCGCCCCAGGCTTGTAGTTGCTCAATTGCCGCTGCACGAAAGGTATCTCCAGCAGCTAACAACACTTTTTTCTCATTATGTTGCAGTAATTTGGCCAATTTGCCGATAGTTGTTGTTTTACCAGCACCATTAATTCCCACCATTAAAATGACCATAGGAGCCTGATTAACAGGTGTAAACGCTTTTTCACACGGTCGCAAAAGTTCAATAAGACAGTTTTTCAGGCTATCAAATAAAGCTTGGCTATCATTTAATTGTTTACGATTTACTTTTTCAGTGAGCTCAGAAATAATGCGCGCGGTTGCTTCTATGCCTACATCGGCAGTTAAAAGTTGCGTTTCAATGGCTTCGAATAATTCCGCATTAATTTCTTTTTTGCCTAAAAATAAATTCGCAAGACCACGTGTGAATTGGTGACGTGTTTTTCCCAAACCTTGTTTAAGCTTGGCAAAAAAACCTAACTCGGTAGTTTCTGGTTTTTCTTCAGGGGTAACTACAGGCTCGACTGGTGATTTATTTTTAGAGCGGAAAATACTAAACATAACAACCTATTCATTATGAGGTTAAAAGGGGATATTTTAGCATAAGCGTGTTCTTGATGGAATGACGGGGTGTGAGTACTCCTCGCAGTAACGGTGCGCGCAAGTGGTATGTGGTGATCCTATTCCACACATGTACAAATCCTCTCCACTCATATATGATTTTGCCTTATAGGGAAATTTTAGAGGCAATATCAACATGATCCAGCACGTTTTGCGATTACTACTTACCCTCATCACACTAGCTCCCCAATTGTTATTGGCAGCTGACGGTGATACCCATCAATCGACTTTAGATAATGGTCTAACGGTGTTAATTCGTGAAGACCATCGAGCGCCTGTAGTAGTGGCTCAGCTTTGGTACAAAATAGGTTCTAGCTATGAGCTGCAAGGCCATACAGGTATCTCTCATATGTTAGAACATATGATGTTTAAGGGAACTGAAAAATATCCTAACAATAGTTTTTCTACCATCATTGCCGAACAAGGGGGAGTGCTTAATGCATTCACTACCAATGATATGACTGTTTATTACGAGATGTTGGCTGCCAATAAATTAGAAACCTCATTGGAATTAGAAGCTGATCGCATGGCAAATCTATTATTAAGAGAGAAAGATTTAACCAGCGAGCTGCAAGTTGTCAAAGAAGAACGGCGTATGCGCGTAGAGGATTCCCCGGAAGGCCGTTTGTTTGAGCGTTTAAACGCAACAGCTTATATTTCAACCTCGTATCATCACCCCGTCATTGGTTGGATGAACGATATTGAGCAATATACGATTAGTGATTTACAAAAATGGTATCAACAATGGTATGCGCCCAATAATGCAACTCTCGTTATTGTTGGCGATGTTGATCCTGAACAAGTACTAAAAGAGGCGAAAAAACAATTTGGACATATACCTGCACGCGATTTACCGATATTAAAGAAAGAAAAAGAAGTTGAGCCATTAGGTGAACGACGATTGACGGTAAAAGTGCCCGCACAGCTTCCTACCATTTATATTGGATATAATGCTCCATCAATAACTATGGTCAAGGAAGAGTGGGAGCCTTATGCGCTCTATGTCCTTTCTAGTATTTTAGCCGGTGGTGATAGCTCGCGAATTCAGCAAGAATTAGTGCGTGATCAGCAAATATTAGCGCAAGGCGATGCTTACTATAATCCGCTTTCTCGTTTGGGCGAATTATTTATCTTAAGTGGTATTCCTGCAACAGGTCATTCAATAACTGAAGCAGAAAGTGTTTTATTAGCGCAAATTGATACCTTGCAAGGTGAATTAGTCAACGCGCAAGAATTAGACCGAATTAAAACCAATGTCAAAGCATCACGTATTTTTGCTAAAGATTCAGTAGATGCCCAAGCGCAAGAAATGGGTCTGCTGGTTACCTTAGGCTTAGATTGGAAATTAGCTGATCAATTTGTTAGTAAAATCGATGCGGTTACTGCCGAACAAATTCAACAAGTTGCAAAAAAATATTTAATTGCCGATAGAAGGACGGTTGCTGTTTTAGATCCGCAACCGATTACAACTGAAGCACCAGTGAGCAACCCAGGAGATCTCAATGAAGTTCGCTAATTTTACATCCGCACAATGGAAGCGTTTTATTATAATCGATATCATTATTCTAGCCGCTATTCTTTTAGCTTTTTTCGGTATGCGCTGGTATGAAGAGCATGCAACACCTGTGGAAGAAGCAAAAGGCATGGTGACCATTGAAAAATGGGTAACCCCAAATGGCCTGAAAGTTTATTTTACCCCCGCACGACAATTGCCAATGGTTGATATGCGTTTGGTATTTAATGCTGGCTCAGCGCAAGATAAAGATAAACCAGGAATTGCACAATTAACCAGTAGCTTATTATTAGATGGTACTAAAACCAAATCAGCTGATGAAATTGCTCAAGCATTTGAGAATAATGCAATCCTTATTGATGCGTCTGCTTCACGCGATTACGCCACTATTAGCATGCGCAGCTTAACAGATGAAAAAGTATTTTCAACGGCAATACAATTGCTAACTGAAATTTTGCAGACAGTTGATTTTCCCGTAGATGCTTTTGCACGAGAACAACAACAATTATTGACTGCGATCGAATATAAAGCCCAAGATCCTCAATCACTGGGTGAAGATTTATTTTTTAGCACTTTGTACGGTAATCAAGTCTATGGCTCACCTATCACAGGTACTAAAGACAGTGTAACCCAGTTAAAACGACAAGATGTGCAACAATTTTATGCTAGTCATTATGTGGCTGATAATTCGGTATTGGTCTTAGTAGGTGATTTGTCATTATCGGAAGCTAAAAAAATTGCTAAAACTATTGATGCAGCTTTAATGCCCGGAAAAGCACCACCCAAACCAGAAATGGTAATTAAAGCGGCTTCTTTAGAAGCAAAAAAACTGGAATTTCCTTCCACACAAACGCATTTGTTTATAGGGCAATTAGGTATTAATCGCCATTCACCTGATTATTTTCCTTTATTGGTTGGAAATCACATTTTAGGTGGTAGTGGTTTGGTTTCTATACTGTTTAAAGAAGTTCGTGAGAGTCGTGGTTTAGTTTATACTGTTTCAAGTTCTTTCTCGCCTTTGCAAGCCAATGGTATTTTCTTAATTAATTTGCAAACCAGAACGACAGAAACACAAAATGCTTTACAAGTTGTGGGTGAGACAGTTAACAATTTTGTGAAAAATGGCCCTACGCAGCAACAGCTCGATGCTGCAAAAGATAATATTATGGGTGGGTTTCCATTACGCATCGCTAGTAATGGGTTGATTACAGATTTTTTAACCACGATGGCGTATTATGATTTACCGTTAGATTATTTAAATACGTTTACTGATAAAATCAATGCGGTGACTTTAGAGCAAGTTAAAGAAGCTTTTGCTAAAAATGTACAGCCAGATAATATGTTGGTGGTTGAGGTAGGTAAGGTGGAGTAGAGGATGGGTTTTAATAGTGGGAGATCATTAGTTGCGATATGAGTGGGCTTCGTAGATAGATATCGTCCCCTCACCCTCGCAAGCTACGCTTGCATATCCCTCTCCCCTTGTGGGAGAGGGATATGCAAGCGTAGCTTGCGAGGGTGAGGGGGGCTACGGAGATAGTAGTGTATTTACAACGAAATATAAGCTGCCTTGGTAAAACCATAAAATTGCTGAGAAAATCATATGCCTACCCACACCATCGAAAACCACCCTAAACATTTATGGTTCCTCATGGTCAGTTACACCATGATCTTAGTATTTTGTAATTGGTTTGCCGCCCGCCTAGTTCACATTGGCGGGCTTGATATCGATTCTGCGAATTTTCTTTTCCCAATAACCTATCTTTTAGCGGACATGATCACAGAAGTTTATGGGTATAAACAGGCGCGCCGCGCTATTTGGTGTGGGTTTTTATTTAATGTTATATTAATCGCCTATGGACAAATTATTACGCAATTGCCAAGCCCTCCCTATCCTAATCACAATGAAGCATTTGATACAATTTTAACTGCCAATATGCGTATTGTGCTTGCATCAGCCATTAGCTATTTAATTGCTGAACCATTAAATTCTTACATTATGGCAAAATTAAAAATCCTATCGAATGGGAAATATTTGGCCTCACGATTTTTGTTATCGACGATTGCAGCAGCGGGAGTTGATAGTTTTATTTTCTCAACACTGGCTTTTTATGGTGTTATCCCAGGTATCAAATTGCTGTATTTTATTATCACCATGTGGCTAGTAAAAGTTTTGATTGAACTTTTCATACTACCTATTTCTACCAAATTAACGCGCAAATTAAAGCAAATAGAACAGCTAGATATTTACGATAAAAGAACCGCTTTTAACATTTTCAGCCTCAATGCGCAATATCAAGACAGTGATAACGAGTTTAAGCGATAAGACGTGCTTTTAGTTTAAACCCTAAAATAATTATCGGTATTAATATAAATGCCGCAATACTGGCAGTCGATAGCGCATATTGTTGAAATAATATGTTGGTCGTCACACCACTAATAGTCCAAGCCAAACCCATCATGGTGTTACAAAATCCCATAGTGGTACCTTGTAAATCGGTAGGGGAGGAATCGGAAATTAATTGTAATAGTGCCACATAACAGGTTGCTAAACTCATGGCAATAATAGCGCCAATAATCCAATAACCAACAGTGGGTAAGGAAAGTGTACTCAATAATAAACCACACAGCATGATAATGGCGTGGGCTAATAAAACCCAGGGTTTCGATAAATACCGTGCTGAAAGCTGATAAACCAGCGTTAATCCAATACAAACTGCAATACCTAGCATGAGTAAAAACAACCCGATAAGGCTGGCCGAGCTTTGATAGGTTTGATTTAAAACCATCGGGGTTAAAAAGAAATAATAACTCCAACTCAATTCTAATAATAAAAAGGCGATTATCCACCAGCGACAATTAGCGGGTAGTAGTTTAATCACGGCTGAAAAGCTAAGTGATTTTAATGAAGATGCTAACCGATTTTTAGGTTCTTGGTAACAAGCTACCAGGAAAAAACCATTGATAACGATTAAAATAGCCGTTGCAATAAATGGTGTCAGCAATGTAAAAGACGATGAAATACTGGTATCAATTAATACGCCACCTAAAAATGGCCCTAATACCATGCCAAGTGTTAAAGCTAACGCAATGATTCCAAGGCTTTTTGCTTTATCTTTACCAGGATGCAAATCAATAATACCTGCTTGCACTACCGCTGTACTACTAGCACAAGCACCCGCGATAATTCGGCCTAGGACAAATAAAGTGAAGCTGTGCGTTTGTAATGACAAAATCAGTAATAAGAATCCGACGAATGTGCCTATCATACTAGCGATAAGAACCAACTTGCGAGACGATATATCAGAAAAATAACCAATAAAGGGAGCAGCGAGTAACACAGTAAAGGAAAAAGCGGCAATAGCAATACCGTGCATCCAATCAACGGGCCAAAAGGAATTATTAAAAAATAAGGTATGATCTTGTTGTGTTGTGAGTGGTACTAATACAGGGATCACCAAGTTATAGGCGATTTGGTTAATAAAAGCGACTAAGAATAAGGTAGCAGTGGAGACTGCGGTGGATTTGTTTTTTATCATTATCGAGGACCTGTATTTATAAAATATATAAGAATTAAAAGTACGTTATCTCTACACCGTCATCCTCGTCCCTGTTTTCACGGGGATAAACTCCAGCGAGGAATGTCGTTGTAGAAGGGATAGTTACTGCCTGATCAGCCATCAATAAATCACCTGTACGGCCCCTTTCCCCAAAATTATTTCCAATTGATACAATAATTCATCACTCAATTGGACATTCCATTCTGCTCCTAACGGTAACACCGCTTTAGCCGATGCGAGTTGATAATTAATTTTCACCGGCACAATACCTTGACGAAAATTAACCAACACAGCTTGTAATTTTTTCACAATAAGCTCGAAGGTATGATCATGGGCAACTTGTAACGACAAATATTTTGCTACCAACTCACGTTGTTTGGCAAGTGTACTAATAGATTTTGCACGTAATCGCAAACCACCACTAAAGTGATCAGGCGATACCTCGCCTTTTACCAACAATAATGCATCAGGTTCGATTAAATGGCGTAATTCCTCATACATTTCTGCGAATAGAACAGCATCAATGCGATCAGATCCATCATCCAAGGTAATAATAACCATACGCTTATTTTGTTTGGTTTTTACCATGCGAACACTAATAACTAATCCTGCGATAGAAACATTTTGCTTGGAATTAATCGATGAAAGTGAACTAATTCTTTGAACAGAAAATTGTTTTAATTCAGCCAAATATTGATTGATAGGGTGACCTGTTAAATACAAACCTAGGGTTTGTTTTTCACCAGCCAAACGTTCTTTATCTGTCCAAGGCGCAACATCTACATAAGGATGATTTGTATTTTCCTGAAAACCACCCAATAAATCCAATTGCTTTTTGGCTTGATTGCGTTTATTTTGTTCAGCCAGTTGTAAGGCATGAGCTAATGTGGCCAGTAAACTCGCACGATGAATATCAAAAGTATCCATCGCACCAGAGCGTATTAAAGCCTCAAGCACACGATGGTTAACTTTACGTAAATCAACACGTGCACAAAAATCATATAAATCAGCAAAAATGCCGTTATTTTTTCGCTCTTCAATCATCCCTTCAATAGCTGCAGCACCAACCCCTTTAATGGCGCCAAGACCATAACTGATTTCATGATCATTAATGACGGTGAAAGTGTAATCACTATGATTGACATCAGGTGGTAATACAGTTAATCCAATATTACGACATTCATCAAGAAATAATACCACTTTATCGGTGTTATCCATATCAGCTGATAATACAGCTGCCATAAATGCGGCAGAATAATGAGTTTTTAACCAAGCTGTTTGATAGGAAATTAATGCATAGGCCGCTGAGTGTGATTTATTAAATCCATAGCCAGCAAATTTTTCCATTAAATCGAAAATGGTGGTTGCTGTTTCTTCATCCACGCCTTTTTCTACAGCACCTTTGGTAAAAATAGTACGCTGCTTAGCCATCTCCTCAGGTTTTTTCTTACCCATAGCGCGACGTAATAAATCAGCACCACCTAATGTATAACCTGCTAGAACCTGTGCAATTTGCATCACTTGTTCTTGATATAAAATGACGCCATAAGTCGGTTTTAGAATAGGCTCTAAATCAGGATGTGGGTAAACAACAGTGGAGCGACCGTGTTTACGATTAATAAAATCATCAACCATGCCAGATTGCAATGGTCCAGGTCGAAATAGGGCAACAAGCGCGATAATATCTTCAAAACAATCAGGTTGTAAGCGCTTGATTAAATCTTTCATGCCACGTGATTCTAATTGAAATATAGCTGTGGTTTGGCATTTTTTTAATAATTTAAATGTTTTTTCATCAACAAGCGGAATAAGATTAATATCAAGAGGTGTATTATTCGCATTATTCGCATTAATATTTTTACATGCCCAATGAATAATTGTTAGCGTACGCAACCCTAAAAAGTCAAACTTGACTAGACCAACCGCTTCCACATCGTCTTTATCAAATTGCGAAACAATATGCTCTGAACCTTCTTCACAATAGATGGGGCAAAAATCAGTTAAAACGCTAGGTGCAATCACCACACCGCCCGCATGTTTACCGACATTACGCGCAATACCCTCAAGCTTTAAAGCGAGATCAATTAATTCGCGCACTGGCTCTTCATTGTTATAACGTGATAATAAGGATTCTTCTTGCGTGAGTGCTTTTTCAAGCGTCATGCCTAATTCAAAAGGAATAAGTTTGGCTAATTTATCGACAAAACCATAGGGTTGTCCTAAAGCGCGTCCTACATCACGCACCACCGCTTTTGCAGCCATAGTACCAAAGGTGATAATTTGCGAAACACTTTTTCGGCCATATTGTTTTGCCACGTACTCAATGACATCATCCCGTTTATCCATGCAAAAATCGATATCAAAATCGGGCATGGAAATTCGCTCGGGATTTAAAAATCGTTCAAACAGTAAATCATAAGCAAGAGGATCTAAATCAGTGATGCTAAGCGCATAAGCAACTAAGGAGCCTGCGCCTGAACCGCGACCAGGGCCTACAGGAATATCATGATTTTTGGCCCATTGAATAAAGTCGGCTACGATTAAAAAATAACCTGCAAAACCCATGGAATTAATAACACGCAATTCGGTTACTATTCGCTGGTTATAAATATCTTCTTGTTCGGGTGAGAGGTTATTTTTATACAAAACAGCTAAGCGTTTTTTTAAGCCCACTTCTGTTAATTCGTTTAAATAATGTTCCGCGCTTTCCCCATTGGGGGTTGGAAATTGGGGTAAAAAACTTTTTCCTAATTGCAATATAACCGAGCAGCGTTTGGCTATTTCCACTGTGTTTTGTAATGCTGAGGGAATATCAGCAAACAATTGTTGCATCTCTTCAGTGCTACGCAAATATTGTTGCTCACTATAGCGACGTGGTCGTTGTGGATCATTTAAGACATATCCTTGATGAATGCACACTCTGGCTTCATGTGCTTCAAAATCATCTTTATGAATAAATTGCACATCATTGGTGGCAACAACAGGAACTTGTAACAGTTGTGCTAATTCTAGAACTTTTTGGATATAAATTTCTTCATGTTCGCGATTGGTGCGCGTTAATTGAAGATAAAATCGATTGGGAAATAAGCTCATCCATTTTGACAATACGGTTTGCGCGAGCTCTTGATTATCTTGCAATAGCGCTTGCCCTACATTCCCTTCACGTCCGCCTGATAAAGCAATGAGGTCTGTGGTATTTTCAGAAGTTAGCCAATCGCTGGCAATAAGAGGGACATCTTGTCGAACACCTTCTAAATACGCTTTAGAAATAAGACGTGTTAAATTAAGATAGCCCGTTTCATTTTGGCATAGCAATACTAATCGATGAATACTTTGTTGGTCTTGCACATAGATATCAGCACCGACAATAGGCTTGATGCCCGCCGCAAGTGCTGCCTGATAAAACTTGACCATCGCAAAGAAATTACAGTGATCGGTAATGGCAAGGGCAGGTTGCTGTAACTCACCAGCTCGTGAAGTAAGCGCATCAATGCGACATAACCCATCGACAATAGAGTATTCGCTATGGACATGTAAATGGATAAATGCTGGTGATGTCATTGCATTTTGCTAAGAGTAATCAAACAAGTGCCTTGACATTAACCCACTTCGAGCAGATTTTCCAGTACTTGTTTAACCGGCCCAAAGGTACGTCTATGGATAGGTGTTACCCCATGGCGGTTGAGTGCAATAATATGCGATTCAGTAGGATATCCCTTATGATCAGCAAACCCATACCCAGGATGACAAGCATCCAGTTCCACCATTAATGCATCCCGAGTGACTTTGGCAAGAATAGAAGCAGCGCTGATAGCAGCAACGGTTTGATCACCACGGACAATGGTTTTAACGGGGATGGTAAGTTTTGGCGGCTGATTGCCATCAACCCAGACTTCGTCAGGTGTAATGTGTAAAGCGAATACCGCGCGGCGCATGGCGAGTAGGGTGGCTTGTAAAATATTAATATTATCAATTTCTTCCACTTGGGCAACGCCTATGCCCCAGGATAAACATTTATCTTTAATTTGCCCAAATAAACTTTCACGCTTGCGTTCGGTCAGTACTTTGGAATCATTTAATCCTTCAATAGTATATTTAGGATCTAAAATCACTGCTGCCGCAACAACAGGACCCGCTAATGGTCCGCGACCAGCCTCATCAACGCCTGCAATTATTTTTATTTTTGGTGCACTGCCCATTTTTCTTTCCTTGTAAATGATAGGGAATAGAACTTTAGAACGAAGTGTAGCGGGTAACGGGCGATTTATCAATTTTTAAAAATGAATATTTTCTTCGTAGATAAATCCTCCCCCTTGCCCTCGCAAGCTATGCTTGCATACCCCTCTCCAACAAGGGGGGAGGGATATGCAAGCGCAGCTTGCGAGGGTGAGGGGAACCTTCTATCTACGAAGGAATATGATATAATTCCCCCGTCATCAAGCAGTGGAATATTATAATTTATGACTATCCAAAGAACATTTTTTACCCTATTAGAAGATTTCCTCAAAAAACACCCAAAAACTCTTGATGATGAGGAAAAAGCTCAACTTATTGCTTATATAAAAAAGCATTTATCCGCTTTAAAATCGACTTATGATTATGAATTACTCATTTCATCAAGCGATGGAACTCCTCTGCGGCCTCATAAGCTAAATTTTATAATGGAATTAATCCATCGTTCATTTTCTCATAACGGTAAATGCAGTCAATTATCTATAGGCACTGATACATTATTAGATTTTTTAGATAATTTAAGTCACGAGGTAAATTTAACCCCATTTTTTAATAATATATTAGAAACAAGAAATACAGATTTGCTCTCATTTTTATTAATATTAATGGAACGTTATCATAAAAATTATTACGATAGAGGTGAATCAGTATGGGAATTCACCTTAAATTCAGTAAAAAAAGTAATCGCTCACCTGGCAACTCGTCATCAGAAGTCATTATCAATAAAAGAAAGCCATTTTTTACGTGCTGCACTTTTTAATATTCCAGAGCTTGTGGGCGCTTCACTAAGAACAGGCCTTCTTGTTGATTGTAAAAGTCCCGAAGGTTTTACCCCGTTATGCTTAGCAGCACAAGAGGGATCATTAGCTGCAGCTAAAATATTAGTTGAGGCGGGAGCTAACGTTAATCACTCTGTTGGTAATGAAAAGGGTGTTACTCCCGTTTGGATCGTTGTAGAAAGTGCGCCATGCGAAGATCATCCAACCGATCGAAGACCTTTTGCCGAGTTATTAGTATTATTATTAAAAAACGGTGGTGATGCCAATCGCTTTGTAAAATTTGAATTACAAGGTGATACTTACCTCAACTCGTGGTTAAGAGCAGTATACTCAGCTAATATGCCCTTAATTGACGCCCTAATTGCCCATGCTACTGCTAGGTCAGGGGCAAAAATTCCCGTCAATATTCACTTCACCAATGAATTAGGACATAACGCCTATTTATTTGCTCTTTCTGATAAAACAGGGAGGGTTCTGCAAAGGCTTGTTGCAAATCAAGTAGCATTGCCAGCGATCAACAATGATGATCCAGGGAGTAACCCGGTATATGTCGCGATAAAAGATCGCGTGCCAGAAACAATACTTCATCAAATACTGGCCATATTTTCCTCTCAGCTTCCCTTAATGCAAGTGCATCCCTTGGTTATTTATTTACAATATATGCTGCTACAAAAACAAAAAAACACTTTTCTGTCATTGTATAAACATTTTTTGCAAAAAGGTTACCCCCTGTCATTTGATGGGTTGATAGCGGTCTGCTCAATTATGGTGCAACAAATAGAGATTGATTTATCCATTGAGCTGGCCATTTTGCTAAGAAAATTAAGAGAAGACTTTTTTCCTACAGATCAATTGCAATTGGCTCTGCTGCAGGTATTGCTGGAACAATTCATCGGATTTGAACCAGCTAATCCAGTTTTACGTAAAGAATATAACGACATCAAAAAAGCTTTACAACCGTCCACTGCGCAACAGGATCCCTTGCAACAACAAATAGCCTACTTGATCATCGCCATCCATAAGGAAATAGTTGAAAAAAGTCCGGTGGTGCATTTTTTTGATACATTCAGTAACTATTTCATCCATCGTAACATGGCTAATTTTATTCAAACATGGGATACGTATTTTGCAATTCCAGCAGAGAAAAAAAGAGATAATCAGCAGTTAAATGAACATGTTCATGTTTTGTTGTATGAAACCGAATTTGTTATCAATGCCTATGCGACTCCACATGATGAAAAAAACAATCTACTTGTTAAGTATTTGTTGCGCTTTTTTCAAGAGATGAGTGCGCAACAAACCCTATCCGATTTTCATCTTGGAATGGCACACCGTTTTTTGCCGTTTCTTAGAGGTCAACTATTTGCTAACCGTAAACTATCAGAATTATTTTTGGCAATTACCTATGATTTTGAAATAGAAGCACGTCATATGCCAGAAAATCAGGATCGCCTATTTATTAGAAAGGTCGATTCAATTTATGACTGTCTTGTAATTGCAATAAAAAATAAGATAGGAAGCGATGCTTTCCTAATAGAGAAAATAGAGCGCTGCTTAGAGGAATTACAGCAGGTATCCATCCGTTTTCAAGCCATGGAGCAAACCACTGAAATAAAATGGTATGTGAATGAAATAGTACGTCGGCAATTAGCTATGTGTTGGTTGTTAACACAATTTAATAATCTCGAGACAACAAATTTACTTGCTAAAAAAGTTAATGATTTAATGAGTGACTCACTGTTGTTGCGATGTAAAGATGATGGGGATATACAGGATTATTTTTTATTGATTTTAAGCGCCTTGCTAAAGGCTAGACAATTAACCACCAACCATTTTCCTTATCTTTTGGATTTTATTGGGAATGATGCAGATACCATTCGTAAATTCCCACAATTAAATCAATGGAAAAAAAGATTGCAGGTTAAAGAGCGTCAAGCTGCGCGTGCTCAACAAAAAGAGCAGTATGCGCGACAAGCAGCAGCGGATATAGCCGAAGAAACTCCCTTTTCTAGCAAGGAGGAGGAGGTAGCTCCTGAGCCCACAATTAATCTTGAGCAATTAGCACAGCAAACAGAACGGCAATTAAATAACATAGCCATTAATGAAAGCCAATTTTGGAAGGGCTTAATGAGACAACGCAATGAGCGCTATAGTCCTATGGTGCCTTGGTTAAAATCAGCACCTCCGCCAGCTCCAGCTGTATTACCCGAAGGAAATGATGTGTTGGCTACTCGGGAATTATTTGCGCCGGAGTTAGCAGCACATCATATTCCACAGAAAAATCATGAATTGAAAAAACTCAGTTACCCTGATATGGACTCCGAATATTGGGGAGTTTTTGCTGTTGATGCGAAAGATTGTCCTAGAGCTCTTGCCCATCTTGAGGGGTATGGTGGTATGGAGGGTAATTTTAAGAAATATCAAATTTCAAAAGCAGGCGGTGGGATTCATCATGATGAGGGCGAGTTTCGCATTCATCCACCCGGAGATTGGCGATTGCATGCCAGTGTTTATCAGAAAAAGGATGCAGATGGTAAAAACATTGTTCTTTTATTATTTGATAAAAAATTCGTAAAGCATAATAGATACACACTTAAGGGATTTTTTACACAAAATGGAATGAGGCCAACTGCTTAGCTGAGATAGGCTAGCGAAATACTAAGGAAGCCATTATAATAAGCAGATTCCCTCGCTCATTGAGAAAAAATCATGAAATTCCTTACTTTTGCTGCCTCTTTACGCCAGGATTCAGTTAACAAAAAGCTGATGCATGTAGCGAATCATATTATTAAACATCAAGGCCATGAGGTAGATGCAGCGGCGTTTCATGAGTTTTGTGCGCCTCATTATAATGGGGATGATCAAGACCAAAAAGGGTTTCCGCCTGAAATTGAAAATTTTGCGTCACGGTTGCGTGCTTGTAATGGCTTAGTGATTGCTAGCCCTGAATATAATTACTCCATTCCAGGAACTTTAAAAAACTTGATTGATTGGGTATCTCGTTTACCAAATCAACCTTTCAAAAAACAGCGTGTTTTCTTAATATCAGCATCTCCCTCGATGGTTGGTGGCAACAAAGGTCTATGGCATACACGTATTCCCTTAGAGGCTTGCAGCGCGCATGTTTATCCTGATATGTTTTCGCTGGCTGATGCCTATTCGGCCTTTGCTGTAGGTGAAACGGTGGAATTAGCTAACCCAGATTTACGTAAGCGCCTGCAAGAAAATATTGAGGGTTTTATTACTTTTTGCGAATATTTTAAATAACATGACCAATTCTCACCATTATCATGACGTATTAATTATTGGTAGTGGCGCTGCTGGTTTAACATTAGCAGCGCGCTTAGACTCGTCATTACGTATTGCCGTGTTATGTAAGGGCATTTTAAGTGAAGGTAGTACTTATTATGCACAAGGCGGTGTTGCTGCTGTAATGGATGATGAAGATACTATTGAATCCCATGTCGATGATACGATTATTGCCGGTGGTGGTTTATGTGATGAAAATGTAATTCGTTTTACGGCTATGCATGCTCGTGAAGCTATTGAATGGTTAGTTGCGCGTGGGGTTGATTTTACATTAGAGCAAAAAGCAGATGGGTCTACTGATTTTCATTTAACACGTGAAGGTGGTCATAGTCATCGTCGTATTTTGCATGCCGCTGATGCCACAGGTCGTGCGGTATCTCGCGCGTTAACAAAAAGTGTGTGTGAATTACCCAATGTGGATTTATTTGAGCAACATAACGCGGTCGATTTAATTATTCAACATCGTGCGAGTGCCAGTGAAAAACGTTGTGCTGGCGCTTATGTGCTTGATAGTAAAACAGGTTTGGTAAAAACATTTGGAGCTCGTTTTGTCATTTTAGCGACAGGTGGTGCGAGTAAGGTTTATTTATATTCGACTAACCCTGATGTATCAAGTGGCGATGGCATTGCGATGGCGTGGCGTGCTGGTTGTCGCGTGGCCAATATGGAATTTAATCAGTTTCATCCTACGTGTTTATATCATCCAACAGCACGCTCATTTTTAATTACAGAAGCATTACGTGGTGAAGGCGGGCATTTATTATTACCTGATGGCACACGTTTTATGCCTAATTTTGATGAGCGTGCCGAATTAGCGCCGCGTGATATTGTGGCTCGCGCTATTGACCATGAAATGAAACGTTTAGGTATTCCTTGTGTTTATTTAAATATTAGCCATAAACCAGCAGAATTTATTAAAAATCATTTTCCCACAATACATGAAAAATGCTTATCACTCGGTATTGATATTACCCGCGAGCCAATTCCTGTTGTGCCTGCTGCGCATTATACCTGTGGTGGGGTGATGACCGATTTAGCAGGGCATACCGATATTCGCGGATTATATGCTATTGGTGAGGTCGCTCATACAGGATTACACGGTGCTAACCGAATGGCGAGTAATTCATTATTAGAGTGTGTTGTTTTTGCCGCAGCAGCAGCTGCGAATATTAATCAATTACAATTTAAAATTACTATGCCAACAGAATTGCCAGATTGGGATGAGAGTCAGGTCAGTGATTCGGATGAGGAAGTGGTTGTTTCCCATAATTGGAGTGAATTACGTCATTTTATGTGGGATTATGTGGGAATTGTTCGCACCACCAAACGATTGGAGCGAGCAAAGCGACGTATTGATTTATTGAAGCAAGAGATTTATGAATATTACAGCGCGTTTCGTATTACTAATGATTTACTGGAGTTACGGAATTTAGTTTGCGTGGCTGATTTAATTATTCGCGCGGCGTTGGAACGGAAAGAGAGTAGGGGGTTGCATTTTATTTTGGATTATCCAGAATTGTTGAGCGAAGCGGTGAATACGGTTTTGGTTCCGGCGGGGTATTTGAAGAGTATCTGATATTTATCCGCAGTTTCACCCACCTCTCCCCTCGTGGGAGAGGTCGACCGCGTGCTAACGCGGGCGGGTGAGGGGGGCGATCTCTCTACGAAGAAAAATAATAAATGAAAAACTATTCCTTTCTTCGTAGCTTTCCCCTCACCCTCGCAAGCTGCGCTTGCATTTACCTCTCCCGCAAGGGGAGAGGGGATTATTAAGCTTCCATTCGTAAATAGACACGTAATTGGCGAAACTCTTTTTCACTCATACTATCAGGAAATAGAGTAAGCGTTTGTGAAAACCGATAATCCGGTGATCGATAACGCAAGGTAATTAACCATGGCGTAACCATACTTTCCCCAAGCAGAGTTATACCCACCGTTTTTTGATCCCCATAAATTAACTGCCAACATCTCGAACTATCAATATAAATCCCAGCAATAAACTTATCAGAATTTATCCAACCATTTTTTAGTAATACCCATACAAATCCAATGACCACCACAATAATAAAAATAATTTTCGCCCACCAAGCAATAGCGATAAACAATAAAATACCAATAGCAAAAAGATGGCTAGCGATTAGCCAATATAATAATTGTCTTGATGGTTTATTACTAAAGTGTCGTGCGGTGAGTTTTAGCATGGTGACGGATTTTCTCGCAAAGTGCTACAAACTCAGCACGTTGTGGTTGTTGGCGTTCCGTCAGCCACTCATGTATTTCGGGATCGGTACATTCTAATAGTTCAGCAAAAACGTGTTGTTCTTCTATTGATAGTTGCGAAAATTGACTATCCATAAAAGGAATTAAAAATAAATCCAACTCCAAAAGACCACGCCGGCAACGCCAGCGTAGTACAGTGGGATTTAACTTAATCATTTATTGCCTTTATTATCATCATCGTTTGATGAGTAATGTGAGGTCGTTTGTTGCTGTGAATGGGAATGCGATTCATCTTGTTCACCTGTCGCTGTTTTTTCTTGACGACGATGATGTGAGCTTGATCGAAATTGACGGCTACCACCACGACGGCGTCTATTAAATGGAGGACGTGTATTACCGCCACAACCAGAGCGTGTAGTCGTTGTCGTATCTGTTTCCATTTCTTCAGACATAGCAAATGTTTCGTCCTCATTTTCAGAGGCAATCAATTCTGCTTCACTTTGAACGTATTCTTGTCGCCCTGATACAGCAGCAACTACCTCTTCTAATCCAGGTATTTTACTTTGCATAGGAGGTGTTACTACCATTGTAGGTGCTGGAGCTGTAACAGCAGTATGGGAGATGGTTTTATAGTGGCTAGTTGGATTAACAGCCGCTTTTTGTAATAACACTTCAGGTGTAGATAACGATGCTGCTGAGATAGGTTCTTCATGCACAACAGGTGCCACAGGAGTACTAGATTGTTGTATCGCTACCGTAGCTACTGTTGGTTGTGCTACTGCAGTTGTTGATTCGTAAACAGTCTCTTTTCTTATGGGCCGTTCTTCTCTTAGTTGTGTCTGGGTTATTGGTTGGTCACCATGACTAACAACACGTTGCGTATCTTCAGTAAATGTCGTAACAGGTGTTTCAGCCTCTTCTCTATGTTGTGATGGAGTGCGTTGTGGATAACGCTGTCCACCTTGTCTTGGTTCTCGTGAGCGACCTTCATGGCGGCGATCTTGTTGCTGACGAGCAGGGCGTTGAGGAGCATGGCCATTGCTTGCTTCTACTGTTGTAGCTACTTCGTCACTTGCATCTGTTGTTGTATCACGTGGTGTGTTACGTGGATGAGGTGATCGACGTTGTGTTGGTTGACGTGGATTAGGGCTACGTGGCCCTCTTGGCGAAGATTGTTGTGTGCCGCGTGGTGCATTACGACGGGGTTGATTGCGTCCACTACCGCTGGTTGTTGTACCACCACTACCTTCTTCAGATTGCTCTTCTTCCGTGCCAAGTGGTGTTATCTCGCCACTTGTAGCGCCAAATAAGCCTTGCCACAAGCGTTTTAATAAACTGCCACTGGATTTTGGTGGCGTTGCGGCGGCGATATTTTTTACCGCAGGAACATTTAAATGTTCTGCAGCTTCGGTTCTAACTTCTTCTTTGTCTATTTGTGGAATAGCAATCATTTTATAACTGGCTTGTGCTTGACCATGAATAGTTGTTTCATCCACACGTACACGACGAATATCATAATTTGGTGTTTGAATATAATTATTAGGAATTAAAATAATATTCACATCATGTCGTTTTTCAATCGTATTAATCCCATTACGCTTTTCATTTAATAAATAAGTTGCTACATCAATAGGTAATTGAACATGCACTTCAATGGTATTGTCTTTCATTGCATCATCTTCAATGACACGTAAAATGGAAAGCGCTAATGACTCAATACCACGAATATTACCTTGACCATTACAACGTGGACAAACTTCCTGTGACGCCTCACCTAAAGAAGGACGTAGACGTTGACGTGACATTTCTAACAAGCCAAAGCGTGATATGCGGCCTACTTGCACTCGTGCTCGGTCCATTTTTAATGCTTCACGTAAGCGTACTTCTACATCGCGACGATTACGTAAATTTGACATATCGATAAAGTCGATAACAATTAATCCACCCAAGTCACGTAAACGTAATTGTCTTGCCACTTCATCGGCGGCTTCAAGATTTGTATTAAAAGCGGTTTCCTCGATATCACCACCTTTAGTAGCGCGAGCAGAGTTTACATCGATAGTAATTAATGCTTCGGTATGATCAATCACCAAAGCGCCACCGGATGGAAGTTGTACTTGTCGATGATAAGCCGATTCAATTTGGCTCTCGATTTGAAAGCGATTAAAAAGTGGTGCGGTATCTTTATATAATTTGACACGACTCACTGCATCGGGGCGTAATTTTTGTACATAGTCTTTGGCTTTTTCGAACACGATAGGATCATCAATAACGATCTCGCCAATATCTTTACGCAAATAATCGCGAATAGAGCGAATAACCACATCGCTTTCTTGATGAATAAGACTACGTACCGGACTCTCTTTTACTGCTTGTTGGATTTCTTGCCAGCTTTGTAACAAGGTATCTAAATCCCATTGCAATTCTTCTAAACTCTTGCCAACGCCTGCAGTGCGCACAATAATGCCCATGCCTTCTGGGAAGGTTAGTGTATTGATAATATCGCGTAATTCATCACGATCATCACCTTCAATGCGCCGAGAGATACCGCCAGCACGTGGATTGTTTGGCATTAATACCAAGTAGCAACCGGCTAAACTGATAAACGTTGTTAGTGCGGCACCTTTGTTACCACGCTCTTCTTTATCAATTTGGATCAATAATTCTTGGCCTTCGTGTAATACGTCTTTGATATTTGGGCGTGAATTGGATGCTTGTTGGGTACGATAATAGTCGCGATTGATTTCTTTGAAAGATAAAAAGCCATGTCGTTCAGAGCCGTAATCAACAAATACAGCTTCTAAACTGGGTTCAATGCGGGTAATCTTGCCTTTGTAGATGTTGGCTTTTTTTTGTGCTCTGCCAATACTTTCAATATCCAGATCGTATAACTTCTGACCATCAACTAACGCTACGCGGACTTCTTCCGGTTGCGTTGCATTTATTAAAATTCGTCTCATGTTGTTTTACCTATAATGTTATAGGCACATGAGTATCGTTTTCAGACTATTCTTAAGAATATTTCTTTATTAAACCAATTTTTATGATACAACTTTCCTGCAAAACAGCTGGGCTTATAATCCCTCTCTCTCGTCACCCCCGTGAAAACGGGGATCCATCGGATATTAAACAACGTATGGATCCCCATTTTCACGGGGATGACGGGGCAGAAGTTCTCTAATTATTTGGTACTTATTTTTTATTTTAAGCCCGCTTTACTATTAATTCAGCAACTACTACATAAAATTCGGTAACTATTCACCCAATTGGTGACGATACTCGCATGCCTTAATGTTCCCCTTGTCATTTTTTACAATTATATTTTGACAAGTTGAACGGGTTATCTCTTGCTTTTCCTGGCGTATTGAAAACGCCTTATTAGGTAGCGATCGACTATGTTTTACCGCTACGACTGATACTATAGCAGCAAAATACCCGTGCAGCAATCAATAATATGGTAAGATGCCTGTCACTATGACCCCATTATCCCCAAACAAATTACCCGTACGTTATGTAGCTATTGATGAGCAGCGTGCTGGTCAACGCATTGATAACTTTTTACTTGCTGTATTGCAAGGGCTGCCGCGTACACATATATATAAGTTGTTGCGAGCAGGGGAAGTGCGGGTAAACAAAAAGCGAGTGCAGCCTTCTTATCGCCTGGTTCTTGGGGATAATGTGCGATTACCACCTATGCATTTGCCCTCTCCTGACGAAGAGCGAGAGTTAAAGCTCAGTGATTCGTTAGCGAAATTAATTACTGAGCGTATTCTCTTAGAAACCGATGACCTGCTTGTGCTTAACAAACCCTCCGGTATGGCAGTACATGGGGGAAGCGGTCTTCGTTTTGGTGTGATTGAGGCTATAAGGGCTTTGCGACCGGAACAAAAATTGTTGGAGCTGGCACATCGCTTGGATAGGGAAACCTCAGGTTGTTTACTGATTGCTAAATCACGTGCGATGTTAGTGCAATTGCATCAGCTATTACGCGATAATCAAGTTAAAAAAACGTATCTTGCCCTAGTTCACGGTCGTTGGCCGCGTAGTTTACATCGTGTTGATGCGCCGCTTTTAAAAAACGAATTAGCCTCTGGTGAAAGAGTTGTGCGAGTAAGAGCGGAAGGGAAGGAATCGGCAACAACATTTAATATCCGTCATGTTTACACGGATATGACATTAGTTGAGGCACATCCTATCACAGGCCGCACCCATCAAATCCGTGTTCATGCAGCTCATGCTGGGCATCCATTAGTCAATGATGATAAATACGGCGATTCAAGAATCAACGCGACTACTCGGCGCATGGGGTTAAAACGATTATTTTTGCATGCGGCAAAGATTCAGTTTACTTTGCCTAATAATGGAGAGCGTATTGTTGTTGAGGCGCCTTTGGATGAAGAGTTGCAAGTGTTTTTACAGGCGATTTCTTCGTCTCTTTAGTGAGGGCTTTCCTGCAAGAATCGACCCCGTCATTGCCGCGTCGCTTCGCTCCTCGCAATGACGGAGTGGTGAGTTTTAAATAGAATCAGAGTTATTTCCCCATTCGCAATAAGATCGCCTTAACCTGTTGGTGAGCGAGGGCGCTATTTGCATTTACCGAATCAAAATCTGGAGAGCCTACATTACCACCACCCCATAAGAAGTGCAGGCCTGAGCTTTGAGCAGTTTTAACGGTATCATAAACACGGCCAAATAAATCTCTTGCGCTTAGATCAGCAGTTTCCCCTAATATTTTCCAGGCTTGGGCTGTACGGCGACTGTCGCTATTATCCATATGAGTCAATACTAACTTAACAAGCTCAGCGTTTGGATTGTATTGTGGGAGTAGACCATTTGTTTTGCGTATGTCTCCAATAAAATCGGTTTTAAATACATCAAAACCCGGTTCTGCGTAGCGCAATGCTTCATAAATGGTAACAAATTTCGTATTAATTAGTTGCGCCATAACAAGCGTGAATTGCGGTGAAGCGAGAATGGTAGGAATATCTTCTGCTTTATTAAAAAATGAAGCTAATTTATGTCCAACACGGTGTAATGTCAGATAAAGTTGATTCCCAGCTAAAAATTGCAGACAGAGTTGTACATGTTCCTTAGTATTAACTGCTATCGCTCTTTTCGAAAATACAGAGCGATAACAAATGCGTGTTTGTGCTTCGTCTCTTAAGTGGGGTGTTATGCTTACAAGCTCAGCTACACTTTGAAAGAATCTATGGACATTATCATGTGCAAAAAATCCAGCAATAGCAGTATCATCAAGATTAAATAGTGATAAATCGTTAAAGTCGCTAAAGTTCACTATAAAATCTGCAGCACAGTCAGCAAAAAGGGTATAAACACGATTTTTTGAATTTTCTAAATAACCCGTTGTTGCAGCTTGTAAATTTTGGACGGAGCAAATAACAGGTGGGGATTTTGCTTTAATTCTTGAAAAAACAGCATCAATCTCTTGTTCAGTTAATACGCTCAAATGCGAGCATTCTCCTGGCTCAGTGATAAAATCAGGTAGTACATCAATATAAACACGATAAAGAGTTGCTTTTTGATTGTTATCAAGACCTTGCGCAAGGGTTGCTAATGCAGCCCAATTTCTAATAACAGGTACACTATCTTTTGCATCTTTTTCTTTAATATCGCTGCAAACACGGGTAATTGCAGCAGGTGTGAGTTTTCTTAAACATGAAAAAGCTTGCAAACCTCTATAACCTTTATTACCTCTAATAAAATCGGGTAATTGTGTCACGAATGCTTCATAAGCGGCTTTGCTTTGATCGAGGCTATAATTTGCAGTGGCTGTTGCAAGATCATCTAATGAATCGATTAAAGGAGGCTTTCTTTGTTGTAGCTTAAGAAATATAGCTCCTATCTCAGGAGTGGATAACGGCGATGTAAAATAGGTTGGTAATCCTCGTATATCTTCTAATGAATAAAGAATAACACTCGGATTTGCAAGCAAACAGGCAAGTAGAACATTTTGCCGTTGTGTTGAAGGAATAGTGCTAAATACTTGCTCCCAGCTTGTTTTATTAGGGAATAACTGAGGCTTTTCTGCTAGCAATCTTACAAAGAGGCGGTTTAATCTTTCGGTATCAGTAAGGTTACAAATTACTTTACAATTATCGATTGTATTAATCATTGCAATGAGTTCATTATCCGTAAATGCAGCAAAAGCAGCGGCTTTTTGATGTATGCTGTAACCGATAGTTGCTGTATTTAAATCGGACATGGACATAATTAAAGAGGGTTGTTTATTTTTAACTTTAGTGAAAATGGTTGTTAATTGCGTAGTTGATAGCGCAAAATCAGCAAGCTCTGCTAGAGGAGGTAGTGCTGTTATGAGTGTATCGCCACGTTCAGCAAGTTGAAGAACATAGTAATTTTCAACTGCTTTATAAGCTGTTCGATACTCTTCTAGATGTCGTGTGGCATTTTGCCATCTGCTTTTACCAATCAGTAGGTGTGGCTTGGTAGCAAGTATAGCTTTAAAACAATCCAAAATGACGCCGGAATCTACCCTGGTTATTTGAGCTTGTGGATCAAGGTATTTTAACTCCGCAAAATCTGTAGCTGTGGTCATGTAATCAGCAAGTTTATCTTGATAAACCAAATAAATTACGTGCTTTCTTAGGAGGGCATCAGTTGGTCGGCTATTACCTGGTGTAACAGCTGTGCTAACTGTATTTAAATCAGCAAAGCCATTAATGACGCGGGAGGATGCATTTGATTCAGGAACGAGCGCATCCCTGTCCTTAATCATTTTCACTAACCGCCTCAGTCTGTTTATTTCAAGCGATTGTAATAACCCGCAATGGCCTGCATTTTTTACTTTATCAACAAAATAAGCATCGAATACATCATAAGCATGCTCTCTATTGGTAGATGACAATCCTTTTGCGGCTGTTTGCAATTCATCATACGATGTAATTATTGGAGGCTTTTTATCTCTTACTTTAGTAAAAATACTTGTTACTTGTGCCTCGGTTATAATCTGAAAAGTAGCTAAATAGGCAAGGTCATCAAGTGTGCTTGGTGTGGCACCATCTGCAGCAGCATGATGAGCGAGATAAACTTCTTTAGCCGTAGTACATTGAAACGTGTTTAGGAAGGAGCAAATTTTCCCCCAATTTGCTCTACCAATAAAATGAGGAGCTTTTGTTTTATCTTGTAAAATTTTAGCAAGGAGTTTAGCGATAGTATCTTTTTGCAGAAGATTAGTTAATTGGCTATTGGCATCAAGATATTTTACATGCTCAATATCTGATGGTGTTTTTATAAAAGCACTTAAATCGCTTTCATAAGCAAGATAGACTGCCTGTCGGTTAAGATTATCCGCATCGATAGGATTGTAATAATGGCCATTTCTGTAGGAATAAGAGGTGGGTTGAGTAGAGGCAGTTCTTAAACTATCCCCTGCTTGTTGCAAATCGTTCCAATCTTTAATGACACGCTTAGTAGGTTCGAGTGCTTGATCTCGCTCTCTTATCCTTAAAAAAAGCTGTTTAATGCGGTGCGGGGACAAATTTTTATAATTTGCAGCATCCGCAGGTTTTTTAAAAGTAGCGATCAAAAGGTCAACAAATTCAAAATAGGCCGCTTCGCGCTTTTCTACAGGATAACTGCGCGTGGCATTTTCTAAATCGCTCATTTTTGAAATGATGGGTGGGATTTTGGATGCGATTTTTCTAAAAATAGCGCTAATGTTATCTGTTGATATATCAGATCCCAAGTCACTCAAATGATCAAGCTCATCAGTAGTGGTGATGATGGTTTCAGCGTCCCTTAGAAGTTTAGCTATATAAAGCTTTCTAAAAGTATCTCTATCCCTAAAGTCTCGGAGGAGCGTCTTATCTTGATTCTGACCCCACTGGTTGGCAATCAGACCCCAATTTTTTCTACCAACAATTAAACGAGGTTTAGTATCAAGTAGTTGTTTTAAAAAACGCATCATGTCATCGGCTGAAATTAAGTCATTTTTGAAATTTTCAAGGTGTGCAGTACTTGAAACAAGATCAGCTAATCTATTAAGACATATTTTATAAACTAATTTGCGTTTCTCAATGGTGTAATTTTGAGCTATAGGAATCAGATCACCAAAGTCTCTCAAAACACGCGTTTTACTTTCAGTTTTCTTAGCATCTTGTTCATTCACAGCTGCAAAAATTGCTGCAATATCATCCGTTGATAGAGTCGATGGCAGGCTTTGTAACGTATTTCGTGTAAAAAGGGCTACATTTCTCTCGTTGGCTAACCATAACTTCAAAACAGCATTACGCCATTCAGAGGGGTAACTTTTGGTTGTAGTAAGAAATTGATCAAACGTATTCAGCAAGCCAATATGTTGTGTAAATAGTTTAACAACAGGTGCTGGATTATTTTCTGTCAGTAATAAGTCAAGCAAGTCAGGTTCAAAACTTTTAAATTGGCTTTTAAATTGGCTTCTAAATGAATAGGGAGAGATTAAAAACTTTACTAATAAGGCCAAGTCTTCAGCTGTTTTAATAAGATGGCTACCTATTCTGTCCGCAAAATAAATATAGGCTTGTTGTCTGAGTGTGTTAGTGCTAGCTTGATAATGATTAGCATCGGAAAAAATAACACGGTCAATAGTTCTCGTTAATGCTGATAATGAAGTAAATCTTCCAGTGTCTCTTAAATGAACAAAAACCTTATGTACCTGGGTTTCATTTTGAGTGAAATATTGAATGTGTACGCAATCAGCCTCCTCCTGAAACAATATTGGTAAACGATCAATGAATACGCTGGCAAAAGTATAGCGCTCCTGCTTCTTTGTTGCTGGGTAGAGTTCATCCATTAACTGCATAAACTGTTGCATAGAAGAGAATGTAAATGCGGCAGGATTATGTTTAACAATATATTCTCTATATTGTAGGTAATTACTACCTTTTAGAAAAGGCGAGTCAGGCTTTACTTCTTTAATTATGGCAAGGAGTAAAGCAAGGAAATTAGCAATTTTGAACTTTGTTGCAACGGGAGTTTGGTTATGATAATAAGTGTTATAATAATGAGTGTCTTTCGTATAATATTCAACGCAAACAACATCAATCATCCTTATTACCCAGGAAGTTAAATCGAAGGTAGAGTTGACTTGTTGTAGATAATTTCTTATTACAATACCACGTGAAGCAATATCCAGGTTTTTGAGAAAATTAAATAGTAAATCGTTAGTAGCGTATTTGGGTCTTGCAACAGCAATAAGCAAATCTGCAGGGAAAGCAGTAATAGTATTTTGGCTTTGCAAAGAGGTGTTTGTACTGGAAGCTGGGTCCTTTTCAACTTGAATCAATTGGCCTTTGGTTTTCCCTGCTTTAGGAGTTGATAATAAGTCATCACTTAAAGTAACTTCTGAAAAAGCGGGGAGATCATCATTACTGTTATCTTGCAATGTGTCGTGAACGCCAGTGATTTCAAGTGAGGGCATGAGCAATGCATACAATCGTCGATTACTTTTGGTTATTTTTATTACAGCTTTTTCAGTAATATCGACACCTTGATCATTAATTGAATCAGCAATTTTTCTGCATAATTCATTGGCGATGCTTTGCGGTTGTGCGGTATAGCCAACAGGTGAGCGGGTGACACGAAGATCACGAGCTGCAAAAAATTGTTTAATGAGTTTCATCCGCTCAAAATCATTGCGTGCGCTTAGCAAATCATCGCGTAACTTACTTGCCTCATCCAGTGTGATTCTGGTTTCTTCTAGCGTAATAACTGTTAATTGCAGTTTATTTTCTTCACTAGGAATTTGTTGCTTATTAGCCACCTCATAATCTTGTTTTGCCCTTGTTAAGACTAAGTATAAGGAGCTGATAATCTTTGCCATTTCAGTGCTTGAATTTAATCGTGCTCGTATTATCTCTGCTGTATCGACTTTTTCTCTAATTACAATAACGTGGGCTGTTGGAAAAGTCAGAAGAAGGCGATCCATTGCTTCAATATTGTGAACTAGCCTAATAAATTTAGTAATAATTGCAGCAACAGTATCGGGGCTCAAAGATAAATTGTGTAAGCGCAATAAATCATCGTATATTTGAATAAAATCCTCAGGTTTATTCAGACAGATTTTATTATAAGCTGCTTTGCATTTATCAACGCTGTAATTCTCAGTTACAAAAAACATATCAGCGCCGTCTCTCAAAACACGAGTTGTAGGATCAGCTTTCTTGACATCTTGTTCATTGACAGCTGCAAAAATAGCTAGCATATCATCCATTGTTAGCGTGGCTGGTAGATTCCTTAACGTATCTCGTGTCAAAGAGGCAACATTTTTCTCGTTGGCTAACCAGAGTGAAAGAACGGCATTACGCCATGCATGGGGGTAATTTTGGGTTGCAATAACAAATTTATCAAACGTATTCACTAAGCCAGAATGTTGTGTAAATAGTTTAACAACAGGTGCTGGATCATTATCCGTCAGTAATAAGTTAAGTAGTCCTGATTCAAAGTTTTCAAATTGCCGTATAAATGAACGGCCAGGGATTATAAATTTTACTAGCAATGCCAAGTCTTCAGGTTTTGTAATAAGATTGGCTTTTCTGTCTGCAAAATAAATATAGGCGTGTTGTCTGAAACTGTTATTAATACTATCAATAGCTGCTGTTAGATCTGACATAGAAGTCAATATTGCTTTATCTCTTAAATAGACAAAAAGCTGATGTACTTGCTTTTCATTTTGAGCGAAGTATTTGATATGTTTACAATCATCTGGGTGCTTAAACAATATTGATAAACGACCGATGAAATGTTTGGCAAAGATATAGTGTTCTGAAATATCAACTGGATAGATTTCCTCCATCAACTGCATAAATTGGCGCATAGAATTAAAGGTAAATGCAGCAGGATTAACGTTGATAATATATTGTCGATAATTGCGATACTCTGTGCTTTTTATAAATGATGAGTTAGGCTTTACCTCTTTAATAATGATCAGGAGTAAAGCAAAAAATTTAGCTATGTTGTATTTTTCTTCGTGGGGTGCTGTTGTTGAGCTCCATTGAGGGCAAACAGCTGTAATCATAGGTGATACCCAGCCATCCAGGTGAAGGGGGCCGGGTTGTTGTTGCAGATAATGTCTTATTACCACACCACGAAAATTAATGTCCAGTGGTTTGAGAAACCTGAATAAGTCAACATTGCTCGCGTATTTAGTTTTTGCAACGGCAATTAGCAACTCTTCAGGGATAGCAGTAATATAATCTTGGCCTTGCAAAGAGGTGTTCTCGCTGAGCGCTGTTTTCCTTTTTTCAAGCTGGTTATACGCAGTATTTGCTGATGATGGTTTGCCAAAAGGATAGCAATTCTCTAAGATACTGTTATTAAATTGCAGAGTGTAGTGTCTATTAGTGGTCATCACGGTGCCAATGCTGGCTCTTGTTCCTTCGATACAAGGTCCATCGGTTACCCTATTTGCTCGTAAGTTATCCAGAAAGGTTGAAAAGAGGGCCTGGCTATCATTACTAAGACGCAGTAATTCTATTTCTGCTCTTAAAGCAGTGGGCATTGCGTTCCACCACTCGAGGAACTCGCTAATTTCGAGTGTGGCTACAAAACCGGCCGTCGCATTACCGCCACTACCGACTTGTTCAAGTCTTTTGATTTCTTCCGGGTTAGTTCTATCACGCTCTGCTCTATTACTATCACCACCTTTACGTAAACCTTCTCTTAATGTTTCTAATCTTACCCAAACAGAAACTTTGGGTAAACGTACTGTATCGTAGATTGTGCTTAGCGATTGAAAATATCGTGGTAAGTTAAAAGCTACTAATCGATCTTGCTGTTCTGTTGTTAGGTCTTGCACCCCTAACAAAGTCTTAAATTCTTCCTCAGTTAAAATTTGCGGGGGGATTTTCGAATTTAATGCCGTTAATTTATTTGCTAGTGTGATCGAAAGATTCGACGAAGGAGATAAGCCCATTAGGATATTCATTTCCTCACGGGTTATGGCGCGATTGTAATAGTATTGAATACGTGACACTTCAGAGGCTGAAAGTGAACGAGACAGTTTAATTAATTTTGCAAGAGTCTTGTCAGTTATTTTTAATTGCAAAGATTCAGCAATTTTTTTTAGTTGTTCGTCATTACAATGAAATAATAATCTGAATAGAGTCAAAATGTGATTATCAGTCAGCAGCGATTTAACTGGAATTAGTTGCCCTTTTGTTTTCCCCTCTTTATCGGGAGTTCTTTTCCCTGTTCTATCGGGGGCCCCTAATAATAAATCCTCACTTAAAGCAACTTCATCAAAAGGAGGTGGATCATCGCTACCGTCATCCTCTGTCAATGCATTGTAAACACCAGTAATTACAAGTGAAGGCATGAGCAACTCATACATTCGCTGATTACTTTTTGCTATTTTTATTACGCCCTTGTCGGTAATGTCGATACCTTGATCATTAATGGAGTCGGCAATTTTTCTGCACAACGCATTGGCAATACTTCTTGGCTGTGCAGTATAACCAGCAGGTGAACGTGTGGCACGACGATCGCGTATTGCAAAAAATTCTTTAATCAATGTCATCCGCTCAAAATCAGTAGACGCTTTTACCAAGTCATCGCGCAATTTATCTGCTTCAGTCAACGTCATTTTGGTTTCTTCAAGAACGACAAAAGCGACTAGCTGCTGATTTTCATCACCAGAAATTGGTTGCTTGCTTGCTGTCTCATAATCTAGCTTTGCCTTTTGTAAGGCTGTAAATAAGCTGCTGAAAATCTTCGCCATTTCAGGGCCTGATTTTAATTGCGCACTTATTAGTGCTGTTATATCGACTTGTTCTCTAATTTTTTCAACACTAGCTGGCGGGAAACTCATAATAAGTTTATCCATTGCTTGCATGTTGGGAATTAGTGTAATAAATCTATTGATAATCGCTGCAAGGGCAGTGGGTGTCAGAGATAAATGGTGTAAGGATAATAAGTCATCATATGTTTTGATGAATTCATCAGGATTGGGTTCTAAATAAGTAGCGCGAAGCAATGCTATTGTGGCTGGTGCATAGGGTTGGGTAGCATGTATCCATGCAGTTAAGGTAGAAAGTAACCGAGGATTAGTTTGCCGTACACTCCTGTATACTGTAACAATATTATCAGATGTTAAAGCTCGTGCTGCGCGTAAATCATCGAGACTAAGAATAAAACTAGAGGGCTCATGTACCACTAAAACTTTTGCAGCTAGAGGGGCAGGATAAGCATTAGCCACTTCGAATACTTCACTTAGTCTTGTGATAGCTTTTTTGCCTTTTGTGGACTGCAAGTGTCCAACTATTGTCTCATCATCAAGTCCAACGAATTGTAAAGCAATGAAATCTGCCACATCGTTGAGTAAATCAGGAAGCTTAAAAGGCGCAAGAATAGCACTCATGCGTTGTGTATCGGGAGTTTTTAATAAGCTGGTATAACCCTTAAGTCCTTTTGGTAATATTTTTGGCTTGTTAGCAGCGAGAGTTTTAAAAATAAACGCAACCCTTTCTACCGATAATTCCGCAAAATTTATTGCGGTAACATCATCCCAATTAAAAATAAAGATATTAGGATTGACTTTAAAACAGGCCATATAAAGCGCAGTTGTTTGCTCTTTCGTAAAAGTTTTAGTGGCTGCTTGCCATTTTTCTTTCGTATTTATTAATTCAGGTTTATCGACAGCTATGATTTCAAAAATCGTAATCAGATTATTAAAAGAAGTACCACTGCTTAGATATCGCGAATGGAGGTCCGCTAAATTTGTCGTTGATTTTATTATTTCTTGAGCTCTTGCCATACAGCATCCAATATACGCAGCATCCGATTGTTTTGGTACAGCAAAGATATTGGCGGGCATTTGTTTGAGTATGGCATCATTAGGATGAGCATTAATATAATTGCTAAAAAGAGTGACTATATATTCTGGCATCATTTGGTATGACGGTGCAGGGGTGGCTGCCTTGTCAAGCTCAAACCGATCGCTTGGTAAATAATGGCTTAAATTGTGCTTCTGAATTAATGCCGCATCGAAAGTAAAATTACGCAATAGCCATAGCTCCGCACCCTCATTTACAAGGGGTTCGAGCGCGTCAGCATAAGCGAGGTATATGAATGCACGATCAGCTTCTTTTCGGTGTGCAGTTATAACTTCAATCTCTGCTAACGATCGAATGAAGGGTGGGTTGCGTTTTTGTAGCTCCTTACAAAATGAAATCAATTGTATAGGAGTTAACGCAATCTCTTGCAGGAATTTTAAAGCTCCTCGTGTTGTTACAAAATCACTTAACTGAGGGATGAAATTACCATAAAATCGTTGTAATGCCTCACCTTTTAAGGATAACTGAACAGTAGCAAAATCACGCAGCTGCTCGAAAGAGGTAAATTGACACAATGCGGGATTGGTTTGATAAATAGAATGGTTAGCAGCAAAAATATAATCTTTACTGACGTTTAATTTTAATTTTTTAATTACAAACAATAGTTGCTGTTTGACTTGCGCGAGGCGTGTCATTTCTGCGCGTGTAGTAGTGCTGGGAAAAAGCGCTGCTAATAAAGTGTCAAATAAAACTTCCACCTGCTCTGTTGGTTTTGCCTCAAGGTACCCCATAATGATGTTGGTATAATTTGGGACATCGTGTGCTTTAAGCATATTCAGCAAATCTATTGCATCTTCGCATTTTGCTGCTCTTTGTATTAAATAAGGTACGGAATAATCAGTAATGGTTTGTTGACCCCGTGGTAGTGGTTGTATAGAAGGTGGCCTTGGGGGGGTAGCCGGTTTGTTGCCAATCACCATAGGAGGAAAATTTAAATAGGCGTTATTCTTAGGATTGTTTATTATTTCCGCAAGTTCTTCAAGAAGATCACCAACTTTTATTTCACCCTCTAATGAGGCTAAAGTATCTCCAAGTGATGCGAAACAATAATCTAATTGATCTGCTTGCTTAAGAGCTGCATACGTATCATCATCAACCTTAGTGGTTGTTCTTCTGCAATTTAAAATGCTGGTTTTTTGTGCTGCAGTAAGAACACCTTTTTTCACAGCTATCTCTAAATACAGTGAAAAATGTGTGCTCCATTGTCTGATTACTTCATTTATAGAAAAAGGGCTTGATAATGGAGGTTTTTTTATATAATCATGTAGAGCCCTTAATTGTTTGCTTGGTGTCAATGCCAATAATTTCCTCTCAACATGCTCATCTAATGCGCCAAAATAGTTTTTTAATTCGTCGTTGTTAGAAGAGGCATAGAATGATCGAAATTGTGAAAGCTCAGTAGCAGAAAGGCTACGGCTTAATGTTATCTCCTCTGCACTGGAGATATAGGAAAATAATTGAGCATGAATTGCGCCATAATTTATCACATAGAATGCGGCCTGCATTGACGGTTCTAAATAATAAGCAGGGCAAATCACCTCACCACACGCGATTTCTTGTCCAGCACGGAGTTGTCTTATAAGTTCATCGCTAAAGAAAAAAGTATCGTAAGGAGGTAAATCTTTAGGTTCAGAAGCATTTTTTGTTGGTAAATAAACCCCGCTAATGATAACTGAGGGCATAAGCCGACTAAGGAGCCCTCTATTACTTTTTTGAACTTTGGTCGTGCTAAGAGGAATGTAGTCATCATTAATAGCACTTGCGATAGTCTCAAATGCAATATTAGTTAGATAATCTGGTTGTGCGGTATAACCTAATGGAGAGAGTAGCACCCGTTTTTCACGGTTTTTTAAAACATGATCAATGGCAACAATTTTTGCAGTATTATTTTTTTGTGGCTGTCTTAATTCCCCTAATAACTTTTCAAGCTCATCGATAGAGCTTGTCAGATCAAATTGGATAAATTCATCAGAGATTGTCAGATCAAATTCGGTAAATTCATCAGGGCTTGGCAGATCAAATTGGGTAAATTCATCCTTACTTTGGGTAGTAGATTGTTCTAAATGTCTTCTCAGAAGAGATAATCTTCTAAGATAATACAGAGAAGATTCAATATCCGAGATAATCTCTTCCATGGTCTTACCGCATGACAATTGTTTAGTAAAACTGGGATGATCAGGCGTAGCTGTAGTAGCAGTTGATGAGGAGCCAGTAGCAGTAGAGGCTGATCCACTTGCTTCAGGTTGTTGTGTCGCGCCTTGAGCTGGGGGTTTTGGAATCATATTAAATAACTACCTCTGAATATATAAAACAGCGCTATGCCACTGCCCATTTTACAGAGGAGTCAAATCAAAGTCAACTAACTATGAGAAATGTGCCTTTGTCCTGATTAGTGAATGACGGTATAATCACCTACCACGTCATCCCCGCTTTTGCGAGGATGACGAAGCAGAGAGTTTTAAATTAAATTAAGGATCCGTCTTATGTCACGCTACCACGTTATTGGGAATTGGAAGATGCATGGCTCTAAAGCTTTGGTGCATGATCTGATATATCAATTGAAAGCCTTAAGTGAAGCGCAACCCTTACAACAAACGCAAATTGCCGTTTGCCCGCCACTCCCTTATTTACAATTGGCTGCGGAAAAAATAGCCAACTCAGCCATAAAATTAGGTGCCCAAGATGTTAGCGTACACGCTCAAGGGGCATATACCGGCCAAGTTGCTGCTAGTATGTTGCAAGATATAGGGTGTCAGTATGTCATTGTTGGGCATTCTGAGCGACGCACTTATTGCAAAGAATCTGACCATGACGTTGCTCAAAAAGCCATTGCTGCGTTAGAAAATGGGTTAACGCCAATTGTCTGTGTGGGTGAGAGCTTAGCGGAACGAGAATCAGAGCAGACAACCACGGTCATCTCAAAACAAGTACAAGCGGTGTTAAATGCAATAGAAGTTGATGTTTTGCCTAGAATTATGTTAGCTTATGAGCCTATTTGGGCCATTGGAACCGGTTTAGCTGCCACACCAGAGCAAGCGCAAGCAGTACATCAGTTGATAAGACAGCAATTGATGAAATTAGGAAAGCATGTTGCCGGTATTCCTATATTATATGGTGGAAGTGTAAAACCTGATAATGCATTAACCTTGTTTAGCCAACCGGATATTGATGGTGGCTTAATCGGTGGTGCGGCGTTAGATGCGCAAGCATTCTGGCAAATTAGCCTAGCGGCGGAGTCAAATTAATGTACGATCTTTTATTAATAGTTCATGTCGTCATCGCTATTGCAGTGATTGTATTAGTATTATTACAACAAGGTAAAGGCGCAGAAATGGGCGCGGCATTTGGTGCTGGCGCATCACAAACGTTATTTGGTAGTCAAGGATCGGGTAATTTTTTGACACGTGCCACGGCGATTTGTGCCACGATTTTTTTTATTACTAGTCTGCTATTAGGGTATTTAGCAGCTAATCAAGCAAAAATGAAAGCAGAGGCATTATTGCCAGTTGCCCCAACAACGGTTATTCCTGCACCTGTTGACAATGAGCCCTCACAACAAAAGGAATCTACACAGGATTCAACATCAAAGTCTGCTCCTTCACACTCTGATGTCCCTGATGTAGAATAACTTGTTTAGCCGCGCCGAAGTGGTGGAATTGGTAGACACGCCATCTTGAGGGGGTGGTGACTGAAAAGTCGTGAGGGTTCGAGTCCCTCCTCCGGCACCAAATATATCTCTGTAGGGAGACCATAATAAATTATGCTAGCAAATTACTTACCAATTCTTATTTTTATCCTATTAGGGATTGCATTTGGTTTGGTTCCGATTATTGCTGGTAGAATTGTTGCTCCTTACAAACCCTATTCTGAAAAAACCTCTCCTTATGAATGTGGATTCCCAGCATTTGAAGATGCGCGCATGAAATTTGATGTGCGCTATTACCTTGTTGCTATTTTATTTATTATTTTCGATTTAGAAATGGCTTTTTTATTTCCCTGGGCTATCGTGCTCGGTGAGATTGGTTGGTATGGGTTTATTGCTATGATGATGTTTTTAGTTCTGCTTGGTATCGGTTTTATTTACGAGTGGAAAAAAGGAGCATTAGAGTGGGAATAGAAAATATATTAGAGAAAGGTTTTATCACCACCTCCGCTGACAAATTAATTAATTGGGCTCGCACCGGTTCGTTATGGCCAATGACATTTGGTCTTGCTTGTTGTGCTGTTGAAATGATGCACGCAGGCGCTTCTCGTTATGATCTCGATCGTTTCGGTGTGGTATTTCGCCCTAGCCCGCGCCAATCTGACGTGATGATTGTAGCCGGTACGTTATGCAATAAAATGGCGCCGGCATTACGTAAGGTGTATGATCAAATGCCAGAGCCGCGCTGGGTTATTTCCATGGGATCCTGCGCTAATGGTGGTGGTTATTACCATTATTCTTATGCTGTGGTACGTGGTTGTGATCGTATTGTTCCTGTTGATGTTTATGTGCCAGGTTGTCCACCAACAGCTGAGGCATTGTTGTATGGCATTATTCAATTACAGAAGAAAATTACTCGTACCAATACGATTGCGCGTGAGAAACAATAATTATGTCTACTCCTAATGAATTAGCTGAGCTATTACAGCAACGATTTGCTGACGAAATTTTAAAATGTGTTGTCGCGCGCAATGAAGTCACCATAGAAATTGCTGCCGATAATTTACATTTGATTTGCCGATTATTACGCGATGAACCGGCATTTGCCTTTGAGCAATTAATCGATTTATGTGGTGTTGATTATTTATTATACGGTCAAGCTGAATGGCAAACGACAGATGCTACCACCACCGGTTTTAGCCGTGGTGTAGAACCTGAAATCCCAGGTGTTGATTATTTAGCCTATGGTAAAGTGGATTGGACACCAGAGGATTTTTTTAATGAATCCTATGGCACGCGAGTACCAACTGAAAAGCTGGTTGCTAAAGAAAATCGTTTTGCTGTGGTTTATCATTTATTATCCGTAAAACACAATCATCGTTTACGTGTACGCATTTATGCTACAGGCGAACCACCCATGGTAGATTCTATTGTAGATGTTTGGCCGGTTGCGAATTGGTTTGAGCGAGAAGCTTTTGATCTCTACGGCATTTTATTTGCTGGCCATCCTGATTTACGTCGCCTTTTAACAGATTATGGTTTTATTGGTCATCCATTTCGTAAAGATTTCCCCTTATCAGGACATGTGGAAGTTATTTATGATGAAAAGCAACAACGCGTCATTTATCAACCCGTTTCCATTCCTCCTCGCATATTAGTGCCACGCGTGATTCGTAATGACAGTAATATAGATCAACGAGCAGAAGGACAAATAGCAGGTACCAACAATGGCTGATATTCGTAATTTCACCTTAAATTTTGGTCCCCAACATCCAGCAGCACATGGTGTGTTGCGTTTGGTATTGGAATTAGATGGCGAGGTAGTACAGCGTGCTGATCCGCATATTGGTTTATTACACCGTGCGACAGAAAAATTAGCAGAGAGTAAACCATTTAATCAAAGCATTGGTTATATGGATAGGCTTGATTATGTTTCCATGTTAAGTAATGAACATGCTTATGTGTTAGCGATTGAAAGATTATTGGGGGTAACACCACCGATTCGTGCGCAATATATTCGTGTTATGTTTGATGAAATTACGCGTATTTTAAATCATTTATTATGGTTAGGTGCTCACGCATTAGATATCGGTGCTATGACCGTATTTTTATATGCTTTTCGCGAACGCGAAGATTTAATGGATTGTTATGAAGCAGCCTCTGGCGCTAGATTGCACGCCACGTATTATCGTCCTGGTGGTGTTTATCGGGATTTACCAGATAGCATGCCCCAATACAAACCATCAAAATGGCATAACGCGAAACAAACTGCACGCTGGAATACCAATCGTCAAGGTAGTTTATTAGATTTTATTTGGGATTTTACCGAGCGTTTCCCGGCTTGTGTTGATGAATATGAAACGTTATTAACTGACAATCGTATTTGGAAACAACGTACTGTGGATATCGCCGTTGTTTCTCCAGAACGTGCGTTGCAATTAGGGTTTACCGGTCCTATGTTACGTGGCTCTGGGATTGCCTGGGATTTACGTAAAAAACAACCGTATGCTGTTTATGATCAAATGAAATTTGATATTCCTATTGGCAAAAATGGTGATTGCTACGATCGTTATTTAGTGCGTGTGGAAGAAATGCGTCAATCAAATCGAATTATTCGTCAATGTGTAGAATGGTTGCAAAAAAATCCAGGTCCAGTGGCAATTAGTGATCACAATGTGATGCCACCTTGCCGTGAAGAGATGAAACGCGATATGGAAGCACTCATTCACCATTTTAAATTATTTACTGAAGGTTATTGTGTACCAGAAGGTGAAGTGTATGCAGCTGTTGAACATCCTAAAGGTGAATTTGGTATTTATTTAATCTCTGATGGTGCGAATAAACCTTATCGTGTAAAAATTCGTGCAGCAGGTTTTGCGCATTTATCAGCATTAGATGAAATGACTAATGGCCATATGTTGGCGGATGTTGTTGCTATTATTGGTACTCAAGATATTGTATTTGGGGAGGTTGACCGCTAATGGAGAATTCCACACAGCACGCCTTATCAGAGCACGTACGACGTCAAATTGATCATTGGCTGGCAAAATATCCAGCTGATCAAAAACAATCAGCAGTTATTGCTGCATTACATTTAGTGCAAGAAGACAATAACGGTTGGTTAACGACAGAGTTAATGGATGCAGTGGCTGATTATTTAGGTATGCCAAAAGTAGCGGTTTATGAAGTCGCTTCTTTTTATTCGATGTATGAATTAAAACCGGTTGGTCGTCACAAAATTTGTGTATGTACCAATGTATCTTGTTTATTATGTGGCTCCGATACGGTTGTATCACATTTAAAACAAAAATTAGGCATTGATTGGGGACAAACCACACCCGATGGTAAATTCACTTTAAAACAAGTCGAATGTTTAGCAGCCTGTGGTGGCGCGCCCGCTATGTTAATTGGCAAAAATTATTATGAAAATTTAACTCCCGAAAAAATTGATACAATATTAGCGGGATTGGAGTAACTCCCCCCTCTCCCCTTGCGGGAGAGGGAAATGCAAGCGCAGCTTGCGAGGGTGAGGGGAGGGCGACGAAGAAAGAGAGCGTATTTTACTTACGATTTTATCTACGTAGAAAGATCGCCCCCCTCACCCGCCCGCGCCAAAGCGCGGTCGACCTCTCCCACGAGGGGAGAGGTGAGATAACAGCAACACCTTTCACCGGAAGAGGTGAATTTGGAACAGTAAAAGAGGAATACAGCGTGTTAAATAATGTTTGTTTACGCACAGTAGAGTTACCAGAGCCTTGGTCACTTGCGACTTACGAAAAAGTAGGTGGCTATGCTGTATGGCGTCGCATTTTAAAAGAACGCACACCGCCAGAACAAATTATTAATGAGCTAAAAAAATCCGCTTTACGTGGTCGTGGTGGCGCTGGGTTTCCTACCGGATTAAAATGGAGCTTTATGTCACCCTCAGTACAGGGCCAAAAATATGTGGTGTGCAATTCTGATGAAGGTGAGCCAGGTACTTTTAAAGATCGCGATATTTTACGTTTCAACCCACATCAATTAATTGAAGGTATGGCTATTGCAGGTTATGCGATGGGTGCTACGATTGGATATAATTACCTTCGTGGTGAATTTTATGAACCTTTTGCGCGATGCGAGTCGGCATTAACAGAGGCGCGTGCGGCAGGATTATTAGGCGATAATATTCAGGGTAGTGGTGTTAATTTCCAATTACATAATACATTAGGCGCTGGCGCTTATATTTGTGGTGAGGAAACGGCATTATTAGAATCCCTAGAAGGCAAAATAGGCCAACCTCGATTTAAACCGCCATTTCCTGCTAATTATGGATTATATGGCCGTCCAACCACTATTAATAATACCGAAAGTTTCGCTTCAGTGCCGGTTATTTTAGAAAAAGGCGCTGAGTGGTTTTTAGAACAAGGGCGAGTTAATAATGGTGGGCCAAAAATATTTAGTGTATCGGGACATGTTAATAAACCCGGTAATTATGAAGTTCCATTAGGCACTCCTTTTAAAACATTATTGGAAATGGCCGGTGGTGTGCGCGATGGCCATAAATTAAAAGCCGTTATTCCTGGTGGCTCTTCTGTCCCCGTATTGCCCGCCCATATCATGATGGATGTGGATATGGATTATGATGCGCTGACTAAAGCAGGCTCCATGCTAGGTGCAGGTTCTGTCATTGTGATGGATGAAACGACTTGTATGGTACGAGTTTTAGCGCGTATCTCAGAATTTTATTATGAAGAATCCTGTGGCCAATGCACACCGTGTCGCGAAGGTACAGGTTGGTTAGCGCGCGTGGTACATCGCATTGAACATGGCCATGGGCGTCCTGAGGATATTAATTTATTAGATGATGTGGCTAATAAAATTATGGGTCGCACCATCTGTGCATTAGGTGATGCCGCTGCAATGCCAGTTATTAGTTTCATTCAGCATTTTAGAGATGAATTTGTATATCACGTTGAACATAAGCATTGCATGGTAAAGGTGTAATATGCCAAAAATTGAAATCGAAATTAACGGCAAATCAGTTGAAACTGAACAAGGCGCAATGATTATTGAAGCAGCCGATGCAGTGGGCATCGCTATTCCTCGTTTTTGCTACCATAAAAAATTATCGATTGCAGCTAATTGCCGCATGTGTTTGGTAGAAGTCGAAAATGTTCGCAAACCGGTTCCTGCTTGCGCGACGCCTGTTTCACCCGGTATGAAAGTAAAAACTGAATCACCAATGGCACGTGAATCACAACGCGCGGTAATGGAATTTTTATTAATTAACCATCCGCTTGATTGCCCTGTCTGTGATCAAGGTGGTGAATGTGAATTACAAGATGTTTCCATGGGTTATGGTGGCGATATTTCTCGTTATAGTGAAGGTAAACGATCAGTTAGCGACAAAAACTTAGGGCCATTAATTGCAACCGAGATGACGCGTTGTATTCATTGTACGCGTTGTGTGCGTTTTGGAACAGAAATTGCCGGTGTTCGTGAGTTAGGTTTAATTGGACGTGGAGAAAATATAAAAATATCCACCTATGTTGAACATACTATGGAATCGGAATTATCAGGTAATATTATTGATTTATGTCCGGTTGGAGCATTAACTTCCAAGCCATATCGTTTTTCAGCGCGCGCATGGGAATTGCGTCAGCAACCGACAGTTGCACCTCATGATTGTGTAGGCGCTAATATTTATGTTCATTTAAAAGGCAACGAAGTAAAACGCGTTGTACCACGTGAAAATGAAGCGGTAAATGAAGTTTGGATTTCTGATCGGGATCGTTTTAGCTACGAAGGATTAAATTCGCTTGATAGAGTGGGTAAACCCTTAATTAAGCAAAATGGCACATGGATCGAAACGGATTGGCCAACGGCATTAAATACCGCAGTAGAAAAATTAAAAACCATTATTGCACAAAAGGGCAGTGATGCCATTGGTGCGCTAGCGTCCCCCAATGCTACCGTAGAAGAACATTATTTATTACAACGTGTATTACGCGGATTAGGTTCAAACAATATTGATCATCGTTTACAACAAGTTGATTTTTCTGATGATGGTGTAATGCCAGCTATATTAGGCTTGCCTACTAGCATTGCTGATATAGAACAATCAGATACGATTTTATTGATTGGATCGCATATACGTAAAGAACAACCACTATTAGCACATCGCATTCACAAAGCATCAAAAAATGGTGCGCAAATAATGGCAATTAATCCAGTCGCATTTGAGTTTATTTTCCCCTTAGCTCATCAATTAATTCCTGAGCAAGCGGATTTGGTTTATGGATTAGCCACGGTAGTGAAAGCTGCTTTATCATTTATAGCGCAACCGGATCCGGCCTTAGTGTCTTTATTAAAAGATATAGAAGCAACCCCAAGTGCGATGGCTATTGCACAACAATTACGCCAAAGCCAACGACCTTTACTAATATTTGGTGCGCTAGCCATTCAAAGCCCTGCGTTTTCCTTATTAAAACAATTTGCTCGCGTGTTAGAACAAGCGACTACAAGTCAATGGGGAGTTTTAACAGTTGGTGCAAATAGCCAAGGTGCTTATTTAGCAGGCGCTGTTCCTCATCTACAAGCAGCTGGGGAAAAGGTTAATAAGGCAGGTAAATCGGTACAAGCGATGTTAGTAAATCCTTTATCAGCGTATGTATTATTGCAAACAGAGCCCGGTTATGACTGTGCGCAAAGTGATAAGGCGATAAAAGCGATGCAACAAGCAGAATGTGTGATTGCATTGACGTCTTATGCCGATGACAATGTGAAATCGTATGCAGATATTATTCTGCCGATTGCAGCATTTACAGAAACTTCGGGTACTTATGTCAATGTACAAGGATTATGGCAATCATTTAATGGAGTGAATCAACCTGCTGGTGATGCTCGCCCTGCATGGAAAGTGCTCCGTGTATTAGGTAATTTATTAGCATTAAATGGGTTTGATTATAATTCTTCAGATGATGTTCGTGCAGAATTACGGCAGCTTGTTAATAACAATAATAATCATACCAATGGTGCATTTTCTTATCCTCAACAATTACCATTAATTAAAAAGGGTAAAGGGATAATCCGTATTGCAGAAGTGCCATTATATGCAAGTGATAGTACCGTGCGCCGTGCATCTTCTTTGCAACGCACACCGCAAGCGATAACATCGGCAGCATTAAGAATTAATTCAAAGCAAGCAATAGCATCTGGATTACAAGAAGGCGATGCGGTGCGAGTTAGCCAAGGTGAGAATGCAGTGATTTTAACAGCTGTTATTGATGAGCGTTTATCGGATCAATGTGCATTAATCCAGCAAGGATTGGATGCTACCGTTGGGTTAGGTGCTCCTTACGATTTTGTTGAATTACATAAGGTATAACAGGATGAATATAGATATAAATACCTTAATTAATATTGGTTGGATTTTAATAAAGATCCTACTCATTATTGTGCCTTTGATGTTAGCGGTCGCTTATTTAACATTCGCGGAGCGGAAAATCATTGGTTATATGCAGGATCGCATCGGTCCTAACCGAGTTGGTCCTTTTGGTTTATTGCAACCAATTGCCGATGGGATGAAATTATTTTTTAAAGAATTAATTTTACCTTCCCATTCCAATCGCTATTTATTTGTTGTTGCTCCGATTTTAGCCATAGCTCCTGCATTAGCTGCATGGGCAGTGATTCCTTTTGATGAGGGACTGGTTTTATCGAATATTAATGCGGGCGTTTTATATATTCTAGCCATGACCTCACTAGGTGTTTATGGAATTATTATTGCTGGTTGGGCCTCTAATTCTAAATATGCTTTTTTAGGTGCGTTACGCTCAGCTGCGCAAATTGTTTCTTATGAAATTGCGATGGGATTTGCATTGGTTGGCGTGGTAATGGCTGCAAAAAGTTTAAATTTAACCGACATTGTTGATGCGCAAGCAGGTGGTTTTTGGCATTGGTATTGGTTGCCATTATTCCCATTATTTATTGTGCATTGGATTTCGGCTGTAGCAGAAACCAATCGCGCGCCGTTTGATTTGGCAGAAGGTGAGTCGGAAATTGTTGCTGGGTTCCATGTGGAATATTCTGGTATGACATTTGCGATATTCTTTTTAGCAGAATACGCCAATATGATTTTAATGTCGGTATTGGCTGCCTTATTTTATATGGGAGGGTGGTTATCACCATTCCAAGGCATACCGGTGTTGCAAGAATTATTCGCTTTTGTTCCTGGTATCGTTTGGTTACTCGCAAAAACCAGCTTTTTTATTTTATTGTATCTATGGTTTAGAGCGACTTTCCCACGTTATCGTTATGATCAATTAATGCGATTGGGTTGGAAGGTCTTTATTCCAGTGACGTTTGTATGGTTTATTGTGTTGGCATTTATGATTAAAGCACAAGTGAGTCCTTGGTTTTCATGAAACAGAAAAAAGGACAATAAGAGGTTAATAACGTGTTACAACGATTGAAACATTATCTTAAAACATTTTTACTATGGGAATTACTATTGGGATTAAAACTCACTGGTAAACATTTATTCTCACGTAAAATTACGGTGCAATATCCCGAAGAAAAAACACCGAAGTCACCACGATTTCGTGGGTTACACGCATTGCGTCGTTATCCTAATGGGGAAGAACGTTGTATTGCTTGCAAATTATGTGAAGCCGTATGCCCAGCGTTGGCGATTACGATTGAATCAGAGCAGCGCGATGATGGCACTCGGCGAACAACGCGATATGATATTGATTTATTTAAATGTATTTATTGTGGATTTTGTGAAGAATCTTGCCCAGTTGATTCTATTGTGGAAACCGGTATTTCGGATTTCCATTTTGAAAAGAGGGGCGAGAACATTATCACTAAAGATAAATTATTAGCGATTGGCGATAAATACGAGAAAGACATTGCGGCAGCGAGAGCTGAGGATGCGAAATATAGGTAAGGTTACTGGATCCCGGATATTAAGCGTATCTAAGTTCGCTACGCTCACTAAGATACGCTACAATTCCGGGAACCGAGAGCAGTATTGGAATAATTAAGGTGCGGTATTGGTTGTCGGTTCCCGGAAATTACAGCCACTTAATGAGTGCGTAGCACGAATTTAGTGGCTGTTATTATCCGGGATCCAGTCAAAGATCAAATAAACAAAGAGGCATTATGGAAAAATTAATTTTCTACGCGTTTGCAGCACTGGTGATTATTTCCAGCTTAATGGTGATCACTTCCCGTAACGCGGTGCGAGCGGTGTTATTTTTAGTCATGGCGTTTGTCGCCTCCAGTGGCCTGTGGATCTTATTACACGCAGAATTTCTCGGCATCATTTTAGTTCTCGTTTATGTGGGCGCTGTTATGGTGTTGTTCTTATTCGTGGTGATGATGCTTGATATTGATATCGCTGCATTACAGGAAGGATTTACCCGTTATGTTCCGCTAGCAGCGCTTGCTGCTTTGCTAATTGTGGGGCAATTAGCATGGGTATTTATGAAGGGTAATACGCTTGACGAATTGATTGTTGCGGAAAAAGCGCCTGTTGTTGCCAATATGGAACAAGAAAATAACACAACAGCTTTAGGTCGCGTGCTTTACACGGATTATGTTGTCGCATTTGAGGTGGCCGCTGTATTGCTGTTAGTGGCGATGATTGCCGCGGTCAGCTTAACCTTACGGGGCGCACGACCGGATCGTAAGACTCAATCAGTGAGCAAACAAGTTAGTGTAACTAAAGCAGATAGATTACGCATAGTGAGTGATGATAAATGATTACATTAATAGATGTTTTAATGGTGAGCGCGATAGTATTTAGCATTGGTATCGCTGGTATTATCATAAACCGTAAAAACATGATTGTTTTGTTGATGTGTATTGAATTAATACTGCTAGCAGTGAACACCAATTTCATTGCTTTTTCTTATTTTATGCAAGACATTGCAGGACAAGTATTTGTATTTTTCATATTAACCGTAGCCGCTGCAGAAGCTGCAATTGGTCTCGCTATTTTAGTAGTGCTGTTTAGAGAATCAGCAACGATTAATGTCGAAGAATTAAATGAATTGAAAGGATAGGAAATAACAATAATGATTAACTCAGCAATAGGTGTGGTGTTAGCACCTTTACTAGGCGCGTTGCTGGCGGGTTTGTTTGGCAAGCAAATAGGGCGTCGTGGCGCGCATTGGGTAACCACTCTAGGCGTTGCCATTTCTTTTGCGTTGTCGCTACAAATTTTTTATGCTTTAGTATGGCAACATGCGCCGATGCTGGATCATACATTATATACATGGGCGCTAAGTGGTGATATTCGATTCCAAGTGGGATTTTGGATTGACAATTTAACTGCATTAATGATGTTAGTCGTAACCTTTGTTTCCTTAATGGTACATATTTATACCATTGGCTATATGAAAGATGATCCGGGTTATCAACGATTCTTTAGTTATATTTCATTATTTACTTTTGCCATGCTCATGCTCGTCATGGCAAATAATTTCCTCCAATTATTTTTTGGCTGGGAAGCGGTGGGTGTAGTTTCTTATTTATTGATTGGTTTTTGGTTTAAACGAGAGTCTGCTATTTTTGCTAATTTAAAAGCGTTCTTAGTTAACCGTGTAGGCGATTTAGGTTTTCTCTTAGGTATTGCGGTTATTTTCCGTTATTTTGGTTCGCTTGATTATGCAGTGGTTTTTGATCTCGTGCCCGAGTTTGTGCAAGGTAATCATGAAATTACCCTTATTCCTGGTAAAGCCTGGTCAGTCGTAACATTGATTTGTATTTTGTTATTTATTGGTGCGATGGGTAAATCAGCACAAGTGCCATTACATGTATGGTTACCGGATTCGATGGAAGGCCCGACTCCAATTTCCGCATTAATCCACGCTGCTACCATGGTAACGGCAGGTGTGTTTATGGTGGCGCGCATGTCACCGTTGTTTGAATACTCAGAAACAGCGCGTAGCGTTGTATTATGTATTGGTGCTATAACCGCTTTATTTATGGGATTATTGGGGCTGGTACAAAATGATATTAAGCGAGTGATTGCTTATTCCACATTATCACAATTAGGTTACATGGTAGTAGCATTAGGTGCCTCAGCTTATGCCGTTGGTATTTTTCATTTAATGACCCACGCCTTTTTTAAAGCGTTATTATTCTTAGCGGCCGGGTCGGTTATTATCGCTATGCATCATGAACAAGATATGCGGCGTATGGGTAACTTAAAAAAATACATGCCAATTACCTATATTACTTGTTTAATTGGCGCTATTGCTTTAGCCGGTATTCCACCTTTTTCCGGGTTCTTTTCAAAAGATATGATCATTGAAGCAGTAAAATATGCAACAGTGCCAGGGGCTAATATCGCTTATTATGCCGTTTTATGTGGTGTATTTATTACCAGTTTATATACATTCCGATTAATCTTTTTAGTGTTTAATGGTAAAGAGCGTATGGATCAGCATACGCGCGAACATTTACATGAATCGCCTGCAGTTGTTTGGGTGCCTTTAGTTTTATTAGCGATTCCCTCAATGTGTATTGGTTGGATGACGATTGAGCCATTATTATTTGCTGAGCCAAGTTATTTCAGTCATTCAATCTGGGTATTACCACAACAGGACGTTTTAACTGAGTTGGGCCATCATTTCAAAGGTTCACTTGCCATGGCGTTACATGCTTTTCAAACGCTACCGTGTTGGCTTGCCATTGCAGGTTTAGTAACAGCTTGGGCTTGTTATAGTAAATGGCCAGGAATTCCGCGGTTTTTTGTAGATAAATTCAATGTTATTTATCGTGTATTAGAAGATAAATATGGTTTTGATACGTTTAATCAAGTGGTATTTGCCAATGGTAGCCGTGCATTAGGTCGTTGGTTATGGCAAGTTGGTGATGTGAAAGTTATTGATGGTGCGGTTGTTAATGGTTCTGCTAGAGCTGTTGGCGCTTGGTCGCGCGTCATACGCACCCTGCAATCGGGGTATTTATATCATTATGCGTTCGCTATGATTTTAGGCTTACTGGTCTTTACCAGCTGGTTATTGTGGTTTTAATAGGAAATAATTAAATGGTTCTAGCTAATTTGCCATTATTGAGTTTGCTGATTTGGGTGCCTATTATTGGCGGTGCTTTCGTATTATTTTTTAATAAAGAAAAAGAAGAAGGCAAAGCGCGTCAATTGTCGCTTTTTGTTTCTATTATCACATTAATTTTATCTGTGTTAGCTTATTTGCGTTTTGATCCTTCATTAGGAACAATGCAGTTAGTAGAGCGCCATGCGTGGATTGGGCACTATGGTGTTTATTATGATCTTGGCATTGATGGGATTTCCTTACCACTTATTTTATTAACCTGCTTTTGCACAATGATTGTTATTATTGCAGGGTGGCAGGTTATTAAAGTTCGTGTAGCACAATATATGGCAGCGTTTCTCATCATGGCTGGATTGATGAACGGTGTATTTGCCGCGCGTGATTCATTACTATTTTATGTGTTTTGGGAAGCGATGTTGATCCCGATGTTTTTAATTATTGGTATTTGGGGTGGGCCGCAACGTATTTACGCTACCATTAAGTTTTTCCTTTATACGTTTTTTGGTTCTATTTTTATGCTGGTGGCTTTATTGTATTTATACAGTCAAACCGGCACCTTTGAGATTGCCAGTTTTTATCCGTTACAATTGAGCTTGCAAGCACAAATTCTTATCTTTTTAGCATTTCTTATAGCGTTTGCAGTGAAAGTACCGATGTGGCCTGTGCACACATGGTTACCTGATGCGCACGTAGAAGCACCAACAGGTGGCTCAGTGATTCTAGCTGCAATCATGTTAAAAATGGGAGGATATGGTTTTATACGCTTCAGTATGCCTATCGTTCCTGATGCTAGCCAATATCTTGCTGGATTTATGATTGCGTTATCATTAATTGCGGTAGTTTATATTGGATTTGTGGCGATCGTACAATCTGATATGAAAAAATTAATTGCCTATTCTTCTATTGCTCACATGGGATTTGTGACGTTAGGATTTTTTATTGTTTATAAAATGGATATTGCTACAGGCGGATTATCCTCTGCCATCATCGCTGTAGAAGGCGCCATGGTGCAAATGATTTCACATGGATTTATTTCTGCGGCATTATTCCTTTGCGTTGGTGTGTTGTATGATCGATTACATTCTCGCAACATCCTCGATTATGGTGGCGTTGCCAATACGATGCCCTTTTTTGCTGCTTTGATGATGGTATTTGCTATGGCTAATACCGGTTTGCCAGGTACCTCAGGGTTTATTGGTGAGTTTATGGTGATTTTGGGTGCCTTCCATGCCAATTTCTGGATTGCGCTTTTAGCAGGAACTACGTTAATTTTGAGTCCCGCGTATACATTATGGATGTACAAACGGGTAATATTTGGTGAGGTGGCCAATAAACAAGTTGCTGCATTACAAGATGTGAATGGCCGTGAAAAATTCATGTTGGTGTTGTTGGTGATATTTGTACTTGGCTTAGGTTTATGGCCACAACCCTTGATTGAAATGATGCATAACAGTATTGGTCAGATATTGACGCATGCTGTGGCCAGTAAATTGTAGAGCTGAAAGATGATTGCTGGATCCCGGATAGTAACAGCCACTAAATTCGTGCTGCGCACTCATTAAGTGGCTGTAATTTCCGGGAGCCGAATTAGGTATCGATGTACGCTAAGTGGCTGTAATTTCTGGGCACCAAAGATTAGGTATCGATGTACGCTAAGTAGCTGTAATTTCCGAGACCGAAGGGTGAGACCTGTCAAATGTGATGGGATAAACAGACGGTTCCCGGAAAATGCGTAGCATTTATCCGGGATCCAGTCGCGATGTGCAATCAGAGCTCTGCACCTTGAAACTGATTTGTTTTAATTCTATTTAACGGAAGCGATTATGTTTTACTTACCTGAACTAAATGTGATGGCGCCTGAGCTTTGTTTGCTCGGTATGTCTTGCATTGTATTATTAGCCGATTTATTTTTGCCGAAAGATTATCGACAATTCACTTATTTATTAGCGCAATTGGCTTTATTAATGACAGCTGCATTAGTAGTTAGTACAGATATGCAGGTGATACAACTTGCTTTTGATGGTCAAATTATTGTCGACCCACTTGCTATTTTATTAAAATTTTTCATCCTATTAACAGGATTTTTCGTCTTTTTATATAGCAATAATTATATTGCTGAACGTAATATTGCTTATGGTGATTTTTATGTATTAGGCCTTTTTTCTATAACCGGCATGATGATATTAGTTTCAGGTTATAGTTTTTTAACGATTTATTTAGGGTTGGAGTTACTCTCCTTACCTTTATATGCAATGGTTGCCTTACAACGTGATATGGTAATACGTGCTGAAGCTGCGATGAAATATTTTGTGATGGGTGCTTTGGCTTCTGGTATGTTGTTGTATGGCATGTCGTTACTCTATGGCGTAACAGGTAGTTTAATTGTTTCTGATGTTTTCGCCGTATTACAAAGCGGTGGTGAAAGCCAACAATTATTAGTAGCTATGGCGCTAGTATTTATCATTGTGGGTTTTGCCTTTAAATTGGGTGCAGCGCCATTTCATATGTGGGTGCCCGATGTGTACCAAGGCGCACCAACAGCAACTACATTAATGATTAGCTCAGCACCAAAGCTGGCTGCTTTTGCGATGATGATTCGTTTATTAACGGATGCGATGGGAACTTTATCACCAGACTGGCATCAGTTATTAATCGTGATTGCTATTTTATCGATGGGTATTGGTAATATTGTTGCTATTGTCCAAACTAATATTAAGCGACTCTTTGCCTATTCTGCTATTTCGCATATTGGGTTTATGTTATTAGGCATATTGACTGGTACGAACGATGGTTATGGTGCGGCATTATTTTATATGATTACCTATGTTATTACTGCTGTTGCTGGTTTTGCTATGGTAGTATTAATGAGTCAAAATGGCTATGAAGCAGAAAATATTCAAGATTTTAAAGGACTCAATGCCCGTAATCCTTGGTATGCATTTTTAATGTTAATTGTATTATTTTCTATGGCAGGTGTACCGCCTACCGTTGGTTTTTTTGCAAAATTAGCGGTGTTAGAGCCCGTTATTGCAACAGGTAATTTATGGTTAGCTGTGGTGGCTGTATTATTTTCTGTTATCGGTGCGTATTACTATTTACGTATTGTAAAAGTTATGTATTTTGATGCGCCTGATAATCCGTCAGTCATTCAAGCGCCATTAGATTTTCGTGTGGCTATTAGCACCAATGCGCTAGCGGTTTTGGCTCTAGGATTCTTTCCCAATTTTTTGTTGGTTGTATGCCGTGCGGTATTTGTATGATAGACAAAATAGCTGGGCCCATTACGCATGTTGAAATTAACAATAATCTTTTAATAGGTAACGGGGTCGAGCATAGAGAGTCACCGCATCAAGATGAAAGACCTTTTTCTATGCCGGTCGATTTATTAGTCATTCATAATATTAGTTTACCGCCGCAAGAATTTGGTGGTTCTTTTATTGAAGAGTTATTTTTAGCTAAATTAAACCCAGAAGCTCATCCCTATTTTTCACAGATTTCTCATCTACGTGTATCGGCGCATTTATTAATCCGTCGTGATGGCACTATTGTTCAGTTTGTACCATTCAATCAACGTGCTTGGCATGCTGGCGTATCACAGCATGAAGGGCGTGATGCATGTAATGATTTTAGTATCGGTATTGAGCTGGAAGGTACAGATGATATTCCTTACACAGGGGCTCAATATTACTCATTGCAGGTAGTAACACAGGCATTGTTACGGGCTTATCCTGCTATTACTAAAGATCGTATTGTTGGTCATGAGCATATAGCACCCGGGCGTAAAACGGATCCAGGGCCATCGTTTGATTGGAAGCGTTATCTAGCTAGTCTCTAATATTTGAAATTTTATACATTTCCTCCCAAGCATATACCAAAGTTTCTTTCTGAATATTTTTATAGTAAACTTTAATAAGTTATTTACTTTTCAAATACATGCGGGTTCTTTTATGAAGCTTTATAAACTCTTCTCCCACGCATTTGTCGCTTATCTAGCTATTTTTGCCTCATTAGGTCGAGCACAGGGTGGATTTCGTCAGGAAAATGCGCAACAAGGTGACCCGTTACCGGAAAGACCTGATTTAAATTTTGCGCCTGGTGAAAAACCACGCTTAAAAGATCTTCTCCACCCTGGTATATCAGATCAAGATAAGAAAACGGTATTGAGTAAGTGGGTAGAATTTGCTTTTAATCACAACAAACCTCAAGAAGCAGTTGAGGCTGTCTTGCAAATGGATAGTATATATTCAGATGCAGTGCAAGATCAGCCTCTTGTAAAAAGTAGCCTATATCTTGCCCATATTACAGGAAAGATTTATCGCTATAAAGGCAAAGTAACTATTCCCCACGAGTTAGGTGATGAAGTTAATCCCTATTTATTTGAGCTTTTTTGTTCTCTTTATCCTGAATATTCTAAAAATAGATATAGTGTGGACATCAACCAATTAAATTTTAATGATGATGTAAAAAAAATTTTTGGCAACTTAAAAAATGGGTTAAACACATTTAGACAAAAAAGTACCACGTATGACTGGACAATCCCGTTTGATTCAGATGCTGATTGGATGCAAGATATAGCAAGACAATATATGCAATTTTTATTTTTATGTCTCCGTAATGCACTAAAAGCAGATTGGAAAAATCATCTTAAATATAATAATTACTCTATGGTCATGATTGATGAGCGAGTTCGCAGCATAATAAATTTACTGAAAATCTCAAGACAATTTAATATCAGCAATCCCCCAATATTAAAGTCTGTTGCTGAGATAATGATGGAATTCCATTTAGTTTTTACTCCTAACATTAATAAAGCGATGACCCCCGATCATTATATTGCCTTTTTAGAATCACAGTTAGATAACGGTAGTAAAACTCACATACTCAACGAGCTTAATACGGAAAGGGCCTTTATTACGGTGCAATGGCATGCAACACCTCTTACTAAAACAATGGTGTCGTTATCAGCAGTTATATTATTTGCAACAATTATTTGGAAAAAAGTAATTAATAAAACAAAAACCGTATTAGGCAATAAGCCATTGGAGGTTCTAGTTGATGAGGTGGAGGCTCATCTACGTGCACTAGAAGAGTTAACCAAAAGCCTATTAAAAACCGTTAAGAGCTCTCAGAATATTGAAAAAAAAGACTCTTCAGATAAGATGAAAGTAATGGAGAGCCTTTTACATGATATGGCCAAAAAGCAGGAAGCTTCATTAATCATTTTCGAGAAAATACAGCAGGCGGCCCGCTCACAAACACCGCCCATAAAGGTTCTGGTAAATCAACATCGTATCGCTATGCTTTTTATAAAAATACAAACTATTATGTTGGAATCCATGTGGATCAACTACGGATTATATCAAATTGAATTAGCCAATCGCGAGTTAGGCAGTATGATGGCGAACCAATCAAGAATTAAGCTTGCGGCTAATCTTAGAAATTATGAAGAAACAATCCATAAAAAAGAAAGCCAGTTGCAAATGCTCTTTGAAAATAGAGAGTGTATTTTTGAGATGTCAGAAGAGGCGTTTACTAGTGCAATGAGTTGTTCGATTCAAGCAAAAGAGTATGCTTTGCTTGCAAAGTATTACTATGTTCACTCGCTTGCAGTGAAAATCGATAATTTTTTGAAAGCTGCTCCTGATGATGTCTCGCTAATATCTGCAAGAATGTTTTTTGCGGAAATGCTTGAGAATATACAAATCCTAGAGAGTGCTGATGAATTTTCATCAGACAAGAAAAAAGAACTATCTGGATTGAGAGTTAAAAAGGCCAATCAGATTAAAGCTGCTGAAGAAATATCCACAAGAAATCTTACTAGCAAATTAATGAGTTCGTCTATAGCAAGTACTTCAAAGCCACAAAAATCTTTTACAAGAAATCTGTTTGTAGAATATTTCAGCAGTGATACGTTTGAAAAAACTGCAATGCAAGCTGAGCGCAAAGGACTTTTAAAAGAGATTCATAAAAAAATTAATAACCAAATCAAAAAGCGAAAAGTGAATGTCCGAATAGATACGGATTTTATTTTGCAATATATTATTGATAATAGGGAAATTTTATTGGATATAGTAGATGGTATTAATGAAAAAACAACACTTGCTGATAAATTGGCTGAAATTATTTTGCAGCGACATGTGGGCATGAGTCCACAGGAAACGACGCAGGATTCTTTGGTCAAAAATCCGGTTGCAACAACAGTTGATAAAACTGATGTTGAGAGCTTATTACCCATGCCAGAAGCTAGCACAAGTGCGAGCGCTACCCAACGGGCTGTTCGCTGGGTCGATACAAAAACACCGCGAAAGTTACGAGAAATTTTTGAACAAGCCAATGGGACAATTGTTGATTTATCATCGGCACTCGCTCAGCACGATGAGTTGTATTTTGATGACCAAAATATGGTAAGTTTGCCAATTTTACAACATGCTTATATCAATAGTTTATTACTCCATATTATCTATTTAGATAAAGAGCTCAATAAATTAGAAGACCATTTACCTTTGCAACACCCTATTGTTTTATATCTTGCTCCTTTAAGACGTAACCTTCGCCAAGTTCGTAATGGTCTTGCACATCAAGGGAATCAAAAAGGTAATTACGCACTTTTGGCAGAAGAGTTAACACGTTATTGCCAGTCCTTATCTCTAATTAAAATGCAAACCTTCGTTTTTGATGCAGGATTAATTGGAAATTCTTATTCTGTGAGTTGCCATAATATTGAAACTGTAGTGGCTGAATTAAACGATAGCGATATTTATAAAACCTATAAAACAACTCAGTCTGGTGATACATCACTAACAGATGAAATTGCTTTTGTGGCTTCAATAGATATGATTAAAGCATTAGTAGCAGCAATAGAAAACCTGCTTAGCTTTCATGAAATTAATGAAAGTCACTTGCTTTGTCTACAAAGAGGGCTATACGTTGAAATTGCCCTGTTGGGAGAACAGCATAAAGATAATCATCCACAATTATCGAATTTTAGAAACCGTTTGTTTCATCAAAAAACAATTGATCATCACAAGTTGCAACAGGTATGGGGGGAATTACAACAATTTATCAGTGAAACGGTTTTTTCTGGAAACGAGCAAGCGGGGATGGATTTAGAACCCAACCACATTTCTCGAGACAAGGGCAAGAAAAGAATAAAAGCAGACTGATTTTCCTTACGCTCGCAAGTTTTGCTGGCATTTCCCTATCCCGCAAGGGCTGAGGTATCGACACATTTTTACTTTTCGCGCAACTTTTCACAGTAAATTTGTCTACACCGTCATCCTCGCGAAAGCGGGGATCCAGCGGATAGTCAACATCGTATGGATCCCCGCTTTCGCGAGGATAACGGTGTAGAGAGCTTATTGCGAATCCACAACAAAAAAATGCTCGCAAGAGAGTGGAAGTGATCTGGGTTATTTTTTAGGGAAACGTAATTCAAATTCGAGGTATTCGCCTTCAACGCCATGACAGGTAATATCGCCGCCAAAACGCTGCATGGTTAATTTACAAAAAGCTAAGCCAATGCCACTGCCTATATTTGTATTGGCAGATTTAAATGCTCCAAAGATATTTTCAATCTTATCGTCAGGTAAGCCGCCAGCCGTGTTTTTTACTTTAAATATATTCACATTACCGCCATCGACAGCAGATAAGAAAATCGAGCCTCTTCCATGCTGTTGAATGTGGTAAAGCGCATTCTCAATTAAATTAAAGATGATCCGGAAAAATAAAATAGGGTTGCCCTTAAATTCAAAATTGTAGCTTTTATCCCAATGAATTAAATCCCATTCATCGCTAGCAAAAGGATAGCGATGCAAGGCATTGTGAACGCAATATTCCATGGAGCAGGTTACAAGATCTTGGGTGGTTATTTGATCGGTTAATACACGAGTGATAGCACTTAAACTGTCGTTAGCAAAACCATTCATTTCAATAACGGCATTATTAATAACGTGAGGTAGGCCACTTAAGGTTTGTATTTCACTTGGTGTGAGCTCTTTTGTTAAAGGTAAACGTGCTCTCACTGCTGATTGATAGGTTTCAATTAGCGTTGGTAGCGTATCACTGATTTTGCTGGAAAGTAAGTTTAAGGTGGTCAGTGGGGCACGCATGTCATGCGCCATACTGCTCGCTAATATCATCACTGCTTGACGTGTTTCTTCCTCGGCTTTGGCTTTGGTCAGGGCTATTTGCTCACGCTCTTCTGCTTGTTTGCGATCGGTAATATCAAAAGAAACACCAAGTAAACCGATGACATCGCCTTTCTTATTACGTAAAGGAATTTTTTTAGATAGAAATATAGCGGTACCACCGTTAGGTAAGACAAGCGGCTCTTCAACAGTGAGTGTTTTACCAGTATCCATCACTAACGTATCAGCTTTAACGATAGCGTCAGCTTGTTCTCTTCGTTTTTCTTCTGGTTGATCGTACCATATCGTGTCATAACTGGATTTACCAATGACTTCTTCACTGGAGGAAAACCCTAAATCTTTAGCTTGTAAATCGTTGCACCCAAGAAGAATGCAATTGCGATCTTTCCAGAAAATATGCGCAGGAATATTATTTAAAATGTTCTGTAAGGTAATATCTGTGTCGTTTTCACTAAAAATAGTGTCAGGTGGGTTTGACATGTGTTGCTTCCTAGCAGGCAGATGCAAATTTCGCTTTTCCGCCTAAATTGTAATCCATTAATTTTGGGTTGTATAGTTCATTATCAATCTGGTTAATCTTCAATAGAGATAATTGGTGTTCGATAGTATCACAAAAAATATGTCTCATATAATAGAGGGATGGATTTGCTCGACAACAACCTTTTGTCATACCTCTTTTTTGCATGATTGTTAACTCTTTTTCCATGGAAAATATTTTCTTAATGTATTCCATAGCAGGTAGAGTACCATCCACACAAGTAGTTAGCTGTCTTTCGAGAAAAATATTAAAAGGATTGCCATCTATGCCATCAAGACGCCCATTAAAATATTGGGGATGATTGGCCATGTTACTTAAAATAATATTAACTAAGCCAATATCCATAAATTTTTTAATATACTGCTCTTTGGCTTGTTGAGTAATAAATTTTCCATCCATTATCCCGTGAATCACAATACAAGGTTTATTTTTTATGGGTTCAATTTCATCTGGATTAGCCAACCTAAATTGACGTTTTCCTTTAATGGGTTTAAATACTAACGTAGCAAATCGTTTTGATTCATAGAAAGTATTGGATTTAATGATGATTAAAATGGGTATGTCATCTGTAAATGACAATGTTAATAACGATTTTGTTACCAAGTAACAAGGGAGCGCGACGCGATTACTTTCATCAGCACGCTCTAATTCGTTTAATAATCTGTCTGAAATTTTTCTTCCTAATAAAGGATGGGAAATAGATTTGATAAATGTAACCGAGTCTTTTGCTAGGCTAGTCTGATAATGCTGCATTATTTTTTTGGCAGTTTTCCTTGATACCTTCATTATTTCACATAATAAATCACGGTTAGTACAAGTATTATCTTTCTGATCATTCTGAGTAATTTTGGTTAATAGAAAAGATTGTGTCAGAAATAGAAAATCTTTTGGCAATTCATATATTAACTCATGTTCCGTAAAAAACTCTTTTAGCGGTTGTTGATTTTTTCCCTTTTTTGGGTGTTCACTTTCATAAGTTAGGGAGGAGATTAGTTTATTGATGCGATAAGATAACTGTTTTAAAACTTCAATATGGTACCATTCTTGTTGTGCTTTATGTGTTTCTTTTGCCAATATGGCAATTTTATAAGCGCGTATTTGACACGCTGTATCGCCTACGTGAGGATCAAACTTCCAATAAGAGTGATTAAGATAAAATTCTATTGCCGCCGCAATGGTCTCATCAATAAGTAAAGAATATAATTTCAATACATTAATTTTCATTGTAGTTGAAGTTAACAATGTATTAGGCGATTGATACAATAGATCAAGGCTGGTAGGTTTCATACTCAGGTTCCTTGTCAAACAGCATGCAGCGATTAATTTTAAATATGCAGGGGGTATTTATCTCATAATCGCTGATAAATAGAACCCATGCTTACCCTTCTTTTGGAGTTTTTGTATAAACGCTCTTGATCAATACTCTGACCGTAACTTGAAAATTGCATCCTTGCTAGGAGTGAATGTTACCATATTGCTTAAAGAATATCTCATCAAATTTTTTTATGGAAACTGAGTCTTGTCGTTTTGAGATGTCAGCCAACCAGTCTTCCACCGTAAAGCGATCGCTAAAACGAATGGGCTGTTGAGACTCTTTTAGTAGTGGTTGGGGGACAGGGGGTTGTTGGTAGTTAGCATGGCAGATGGAGGCCGTGAATAATAAAACCAGTGCGCAAAATCCTTTTGATGATAGGTGTGCATAGCGTTTCTCCTTAAACTTCCTATATCAATACTATTCCCTACTCAGTGTAGGCGATGAATTATAGCTAGACAATAAAAGAGAGGGGGAAACGCGATGAAAATTTTTTGGTTATTATGCGCCTTACTAGATGTTAGATGTTCTTGTCTCGATCATAAACTTCATATCGATTCTGCTTTATTTTTCTCGTTCGATCATGGCATAAGCAGAATGGTTATGAATGGATTCAAAATTTTCCGACTCAATTTTGTAATAGCGGATCCGTTGATCATTATCTAACAGTAACGCGATATCACGCACAACATCTTCAACAAATTTAGGATTTTCATAAGCGCGCTCGGTGACATATTTTTCATCACTGCGCTTTAAAATTCCGTAAAGATCACAAGAGGCTTGTTTTTCTAACAAAACAATAAACTCTTCTAACGCTACATTCTCATCAACACGAATGGTTAATGTAATATGAGAACGCTGGTTATGCGCACTGTACTCAGAAATTTCTTTTGAGCAAGGACATAAACTGGTGACAGGAACTAATAATTTTATATCAACTTGTGGTTTATTATTATCGATAAGTCCAATAAAACTCACTTGATAATCCATTAAGCTTTCAACTTTAGAAATTGGCGCTTGTTTTTTTAGAAACAAAGGAAAATCTATTTTAATATGACCATAATTTGCTTCTAAAAGATGCAACATGTTGGTTAATAATTGCTTAAACGATAAAATGCTTAATGCACGTTGTTGGTGATTATGGATTAATTCCATAAATCGTGACATATGGGTGCCTTTTACTTCAGGCGATAATCCAACCGTCATCATATAAGTGGCAATCGTTGTTTGAACACTACCATCTTGTAGTTGTAGACAGATAGGATAACGCACCTCTTTAATACCCACTTGGTTTATAGCAATATTCCGTGAGTCAGCGCGTTTTTGTACATCTATAATAGACATTTACTGTTCCTCACTATAACGAACACAGGCAAACTCTGTTTCCCATAAAGTAACCGCATGAACTTTAACTGTCGTGTTATTGAGGATCGCTGAAAGCTCTTGGTAAAACCAAGCAGCAATATTTTCGGCCGTCGGGTTAATTTCTGTAAAAGGAAAGACATCATTTAAATAATAATGATCTACTCTTTCCGCCACCGTATTGGCAGCCTTCTTCACTTGCTTAAAATCGATAGCCATACCTTGCTCATTCAGGTGGCTAGAACGCACCTCCGTTTCCACTTTCCAATTGTGGCCATGAAAACGTTGGCATGCGCCAGGATAGCCGCGCAGCGTGTGAGCAGATGCAAAATAAGTAAGGACTTTTAAGGTATAAAACTTCGTCATGACAATGCCGTTGATTAATCTATAAATTTTAGGGACTTTTAACCATGGTGCATTCTACCGAAGTATGTGGTTAGGTTCAAGTTATGTCGTTTATGCATTCCTTGGCAATGAGGTATTAGGACAGGCATCTATTTTTTCTACACCGTCATCCCCGGGAAAGCGTGGGGTATTAGGACAGGCATCTATTTTCTCTACACCGTCATCCCCGGGAAAGCGTGGGGGTATTAGGGCAGGCATCTATTTTCTCTACACCGTCATCCCCGGGAAAGCATGGGGTATTAGGACAGGCATCTATTTTTTCTACACCGTCATCCCCGGGAAAGCGTGGGGTATTAGGACAGGCATCTATTTTCTCTACACCGTCATCCCCGGGAAAGCGTGGGGTATTAGGACAGGCATCTATTTTTTACTACACCGTCATCCCCGCGAAAGCGGGGATCCATCGGGTGGTCAATGAGAGGCTAAATATTGGGACAGCCATCAAATCTGTTTTTGAGATCGCATTAACTTTAGAGATCGCGGTGAGGTAGAGTATTGGTTATACAAAACCCTGCCTCACAGCTCAATACTTTGCTTGAGATTTTAAGGCAAGGAGGGAATAGATGGCTGTCCCAAATTTTACTAGCATGCATACTAGGACAGCCATGGGAGAAATGATGCTTGTCCCAAATTTAGTTCAGATACGCTAAACTCTCAGAATTTAGGATAATCATATCCCCTCTATAGAATAAGGAGAGTCTTACTATGGCCATACATCACTTAGAGTACCATCACGGTAATGCTGTATTAGAAGCTTTCATTGCTGAGCCTGAAGGCGCAGCAGGAAAAGGTCCGACTGTGTTGTTAATGCATGCTTGGCATGGTCGAGATGTATTTGTGGAGAGAAAAGCGCAAGAGCTTGCTGGCATGGGGTATGTGGGTATTGCTCTTGATAACTATGGCAAGGGAATAGTAGGTAAATCTAAAGAAGAAAATATGGCGTTAATGTCGCCTTTGATGGCAGATAGGAATTTTTTGGCAGCTCGTTTAAAAGCCGGGGTGGCGGCGATTAAACAATTGCCTTTTGTTGATGCTACAAAATTAGTGGTTATGGGATATTGTTTTGGTGGACTTTGCGCATTAGATGTACTGCGTAATAAAGTAGAATTAGCCGGTGTGATTAGCGTGCACGGTTTATTAGAGGCATCCAATCATTATACACCACAGTATCATTCAGCAACTAAAGTATTAGCATTAACGGGTTATAACGATCCTATGGTACCCCCAACACAAGTTGCTTCTTTTTCCCACGAAATGGATAATGCGGGTGTTGATTGGCAATTAATGGTGTTTGGTAACACATTACATGCGTTTACTAACCCAGAGGCTAATGACAAGGCTTTTGGTACCGTTTATAATCCAATTGCTGATAAAAGAACCGGTATTTTGGTTAATAATTTTATTGCAGAATGTGTAAGTAAATAAGAGGTGGATTATGGCTGTTAGTTTAAAAAATAATTGGGTTGTATTGCTCGTTAGTGTGATGTTTGTTATCACCGGTTGTACACCGACGATATTTGGTATGCCAGAAGATCAATTTAATCAATTGTCCCCTGAGCAACAACAACAAGTTATCGATTCTTATAATAAACGACTGGAAATTGAACAACAAAATAAACCTAAGGAACACTTGATTGATGTTTTAGGCTCAGCCATAGCAACCAAGAATGCGAAATCCGACTCTCAGTCAAAAACTGACACTAAATCCACCACCACAAAAGGCCCGATGAATTGTCATTATGAAGGGACAACACAGGTGTGCTCGCAATCTAGTAGTAAAGAAACGAATAGTTCCTCATCAGGAACTTATTGGGGTGTAGGGCCGTAACCTTTTTACCAACATTGCTCGCTATTGCCCCCTTGATTATTCTTTGCGCTGCGTTGACCTAATTGATTGATGGAAAATTCAGCGCAAGAAAAATCCTCAGTTTGGATGTTAATTCCTGTGGCAGTTAATGTATAGATCCCCGTTTCACTCGAATTACTCATGGTAATACGATAATAAGCCTCAGGAGAAATGATCGGCAAAGTTAATTGCTGTTCACAAGCTTTGTAGGAAAGCGTTCGCACATAACAACGTTCTAGTTGTGCTTGAATATCTAATAATGTCAACGTCCCATCAGTTCTGCGCGATTTTTGCATTTGTAATAAATAGCTAGGATAAGCAATGGTAGCAAGAATGCCTACTATTGCTACGGTAATAAGTATCTCTATTAAAGAAAACCCATTCATTTTATTTTTCATTCTACATACTCCACTGCAATACGACCTTTTGTATTAAGAATTAATTTTGTTACGATGCTTTCATTGCTATTTGGCGCTGAAATAATAAACGTGCTGTTGCTATTAGGGCTTTGGCCGCTCGGTTGAAAGGTAATAATTTCGCGTGAATTGTTAATTTCTATAGAAGCCGTTTTGTTGGGGTATATTGCCAAAATATGGGTGGGATTTGGCTCGATATCATTTAATTGATTAATAAATACCATATAACCTTGACGCCATTCTTTATCACAATGTTGATTATTTAGGGTTGGACACAAGCTGACAGCGACATGGCGGGTAATGGCGTTGTGACGCGCGAAAGATAAAGCATCGAGTAATTGATTGACGGCAGTGATTTGTTGGTTTTTGATAAAAAAGGATTGTAAGTTGAAAGCACCAAGGGACATTAAAATAGCGATAATTGCTAAGGTGATTAAGAGCTCGAGTAATGTGAATCCTTGTTGATTCGGCATGATGTGAGATAACGATAATTCATTTTCGAATATTATGCTGGGAGTCGAGAAATTTGTAAAGATTTTTCTACACCGTCATCCTCGCGAAAGTGGGGATCCATACGATGTTTAATACCCGATGGATCCCCGCTTTCGCGAGGATGACGGTGTTGATGCCTCAACAATTAATTGCTACTTGCCACACTCTCCTATCAGCGATAAACTCCTTGATAACCCCCCATAAATCACAGGATCGTTAACCTCATGCATATTCATATTCTCGGTATTTGCGGTACTTTTATGGCTGGTATTGCTCACATCGCGCTTCAAAAAGGACATACTGTCACTGGTTCAGATGAAAATATTTACCCACCAATGAGTGATCAGCTTGCCAGCACGGGAATTAAATTAACATTAGGTTATGAAAATACGGACGATGCTTCCCGCGCTGATTTAATTATCATGGGTAATGCCATGAAGCGAGGCCACCCAGTAGTAGAATATGTATTGCGGGAGCAATTACCTTATATTTCTGGGCCACAATGGTTGTATGAGCAAGTTCTATCTCATAAAAAGGTATTAGCTGTTGCTGGTACGCATGGTAAAACCACAACCTCTAGCATGGTAAATTGGATATTAACTGAAGCGGGTTTAAATCCGAGCTTTTTAATTGGTGGTGTACCCGGTAATTTTGATGTATCAGCAAAATTTACGGATTCTCCTTATTTTGTTATTGAAGCGGATGAATATGACAGCGCCTTTTTTGATAAACGCTCAAAATTTTTACATTATCATCCGACGGTTGCTATTTTAAATAACTGTGAATTCGATCACGCTGATATTTTTGATACTATTAACGAGATTCAACGTCAATTTCACTTTTTAATTCGCACTATCCCTGATACCGGAACTATCATTCGTCCTTATCATGATATCAATTTAGACGCAGCTCAAAAAATGGGTTGTTGGACACCACTAGTTACTGTGGGTGATCCAAAAGCGGATTGGTCATTTAAATTAATTGCAGATGATGCGAGTGTGTTTGAGGTGTTTTATCAAGGAAAATCTCAAGGCAAGGTAGAGTGGTCAATTTGGGGCTTACATAATGCGCACAATGCAATTGCAGCAATTGCTGCTGCAAAAGCAGTTGGTGTTGATCCGCATGTCGCTATTGTTGCATTAGGAAATTTTAAAACCAGTACCAGACGTATGGAATTAAAAGGTAAAGTGCGTGATATTAGTGTTTATGATGATTTTGCTCATCACCCAACTGCCATTGAAACAACATTAGGTGGTTTTCGTGCACGTATTGGTAAATCACCACGGATTATTGCTGTGTTGGAGTTACGTTCTTACACGATGCGCACAGGTCATCATCAAGATACCTTAGCCGCTTCATTAAAAGATGCTAATGCGGTGCATATTTTAAAACCATTGGAAAATACGTGGGATGTTAATAAATTGATACAACAAGCAGTTGTGCCGACGACATTGTATTCTGAAGTTGATGATGTCGTGCAGGGCGTTATTAATGACGCAAATCCAGGTGATCATATTGTGGTAATGAGCAATGGTGGGTTTGGCGGGATTCATGGGAAATTGTTGGGATCGTTATAGTGTCTTTAAGATCAGACTAATTTTAAAGATCGCGGTGAGGGATCGACTCGTTTTTGTTGAAATTTACTGGATCCCGGATAATTACAGCCACTAAATTCGTGCTACGCACTCATTAAGTGGCTGTAATTTCCGGGAACCGTGCATCAATATCTGACCTTCGCTTCCCGGAATTGTAGTGTATTCTAGTGAGCGTAGCGAACTTAGATACGCTTAATATCCGGGATCCAGGCGATCTTACTTTCTAAACGGAAACGCACCGATTGCCATGTGTTTTCCAGGTGTTAAATCGGATGCTTTATCACAAAAGTTTGCTATTGCAGTGGTTAAAACACTTACAGGTCTGCTAGGCATTATCGTTCTAAGAACAGAGTCAAAGCCCATTATGCCACCGCTAGAATTCAACGCTGCAGATTGTAATGCTGGTGTAATTTGTGTTCTTACAAGGTTTTTAACAGCAGTTTCACACTCTTTATGATTGACTGTAGCAGCGGTAATAAGCGGCACTAAAGTAGTTATCACGGTTTGCTTTATATCATAGGCTAGTTTCTCAAAAAGCTCCTTTTTGCTTCTATCTTCAGGAAGCTGAGAATGCTCAGAAATCATCGTCGTAATAGGAGTAACTACATTCAACACGAAATCTTGCCACAAATCAGTAGTAACCAGTGAATTGATATTTGTCTTGTAAAGAGGAAGATCAGCAATTGATACTGAGGCACTGGCTAATAAGAGTGATTGGGCTAAAGGTTGGTTAATCAGAGGAGATTCGCCAAATGTTACCGCTAAATATACTGATGCGCGGACAGTGCGTAACATATGTGTAAATATACTATATTCATCGAAAGGCGGTGGGCTTTGGCAGATACTAGCATATATTTTCCCCATATCATCGCCTGTAAATTGAGGAAGAACTGCAAGTACGGTAGGAAATGATAATAAACTTGGCATACTTGCTATTAACCAATAAGAATTTTGCCAAGCGGGATTGGGACTTGATAGGATGTTTTTTATATTATTAGCTGTATTTTGCCGTAGTAATTTATTGTGCTCTTCACCGAGTGGCGGGTATAACTGAACAATAAATGAGTCAAGAAATTTTATAATGCGTTCATTATTTATCACTCTGTGTTTATAAAGATAAGGGAAAAGATCTTGACCATGGGTTATGACTCTTATGCAAAATGCGTTAAAAGCAGCTTCATCAAACTGATCAACAATAGCGTTCCAATAGATTAATACCTCAAATGAGCCATGTTCTGGATTAGCATGTTGCACTATAAATGCATCTGCTACTAATACAGCAATTTGTGAGCGTTGTTGCATTAAAGCACCAAACCCTTGAGGTAATGGAGATCTTTTTTCACCCATTTCAGCTGCAAAGCGTAGAGTTAATTTTGTGAAAACCTCATCACTAACATCGGTACTGGTTAATAAGGCTAATAAATTTTTACTATCAGTAGCTAAACGTTTATATACCGCATTAAGTAAATCATCACTACTCGCAATTAGCACGCCCATCGCTGCTGGTAAGGCAATACCAGCAGTTAATAATTTTTCAATAAGCTGAGCACAATATTGTGGTCGTAATTGGTAAATAAAATCCAATGACAACGAGGGAGTTGCAACAGCACTTGCAGCACTGCCTGCTTCTGGCGAGGATAGCCGCGCAAATAGTTGATCAACAAGGTATTGTTGCATATCAGATTGACCAATCTGAGTATTTATTGTTGGAGGTAATTGCTGAGATTCATTTAAATAAGAACTGGCGATTAATAATAATAGTTTAGGAGCTACAGACGCATCTGTTGTCAAAATTAATTGCTGTTGCATTTTGATGATGCGCAGCATAGCAGCATTATCTGCAAAGAATTCAGCAACCAATTTTAAGAAATACGTTTTTATGATTTGAGTTTCATCAGTGGCTAACCAATTTAATAATATCGCTGAAGCAATAGCATTGTCGTTTTCTGTAATACAGCGTAATAATCTTTCTACCGTAAGCGGAATATCTTCTTTAGTACAAAATTTTTGGGAAGCTTCATCGATTTTTTCAAAATGTTCTAAGAATACAGCTAAATCGAGAGTGTTAGGTGCAGCCTGCTGTAATTGACGTAACTGAGTAGCGAAATAATGAGGGGTTTGCCAAAAAGAATTCTCTTCTACAGTAAAAAGTATGAAAATAGGATGATCTTGTACCGGAATTAATACTGCTTGCTGACCGTCGTTATTCGTGCTCAAAATTGCCTCGCCCATATTAAACCTCTACTAAATTAAGCTAATTTGCAATAGTTAAGATAGTACCCTTACTTGTAATAGGGAGTCAATAAGATAAGAAAGGAAACGCCCTTAAGGCGAGAGTATGTTAAGTAGCCGGCTAATAACTGTTGTAGAGGCACCACCCAGTTCAGATAGCGAGGATTCTAACTGCGTCTACTAATTTGGCTAAGAGCCTTTACTTTATAGGGGTTGCTTATTATAGCATTCATTCCTGCATCTAGAGCATGACATCGATGTTCTTTTCCTGTAACTCCACTGGTACAAATAATAGGAGTAGGCGCTAAGTCTAGTTCACACTCTCGTTGGCGGATTTGTTGTGCTGCCTTATAGCTGTCCATAATTGGCATTTGAATATCCATAAAGATTAAATTAAAAGGCCCGGCTGAAACAAAGAGTTACACAGCCTCATGACTATTATTGGCAATTTGCACGGAATAACCCTGCCATCTCACTTCATATTCGTGATAAAATCGCTGCGCTTTTTTTCACTCATTATTTTTTGCGCGTTGACTTTAATGAGTCAATTTTAGCTTTAATTTTATTGCATATTTTTTTAAAAAACGACTCGACTCCTCAGGTAACATGAATGCGGCAGCCAAACCTACCACAAAGGCTTGTTACATCTGGATTTTAAGAATTTCAAAAAATAGTAGTTGCATTTTAATTGGAAAAAATAAGGCTTTAATAAATCAGTGTTTATCATTATTTTTTGGGGCACCTTGTTGTTAATAAGAATTATCTATTTCTCCACAGCTTTAAACGGCGAAAATATACTTATCAAAAGCGGCAACTTCATTTCCCATACTGCTTAGCAGCAGCAAAGTTTGTTGTTAAATAAAATAATAATTGTTAAACTAAATTGACTAACCAGGGGGAGAGGAAGTATGCCCGCTGATAATAAGATCCCAGAGATATTTATTGGCAGAGTAAAAAAATTCTTTAAAAAAGACAGTAGCTCAAAAAAATTATTAAAAGAGATTGCTGTCACACTCGATGCACAACGCACACAGTTATTACAATATGTTTCTAAGCACAAGATTGATGGCACGGCTTTATCAAGTGAATGGCGATGGAGTATTCTCGCTGAACTTATAATAGACGGTTTAAATATTGGTAATGTGTCGCAATCACTTGCTTACAACCAGCAGCCTCTTTATCACTTTCTTCAGCTTTTTTATAAACGGCCTGCCAGTGGGGATTTTTTAAAAAGAGTGATAATAAGCTCTGATTCTTGTAAGGATATTATAGAGTTTTTAATTATTTATTATGAGATGGCTCAACAATCATTAAGAGAAGATAGTGATTCAACGCTTCATTCCTTCTGGGGAAAATTTACAGAAATCACTCGAGAGTTAATAATTGATATTATTAACAACCACTCCCACCTTCTTAATCTCAACATTAAGCACCTGATTGAAATTGCCAAGGGTGGACTTGTGGAAGCTGTCTAACCTTTACTAGATAAAGGTATTCAAATAAACGACCTATCTGATGAAGTGCATGCGTTGCATGAAGCTGTAAAAAGCAAGCAATTTGCCATGGCTAAACACTTAGTTGATAGGGGCAAAAGTAAATAATCCTACCGTTCGATTTGGTACAGCATTAACGACACTTGCTTATTACGCTGAAGATAATGACGAATCCGTCGATATGTTGAATTTCTTCATGAGAAATGGTGCTGATGTAAACGCTAGTTGGATACCCGATATCCAAGGAATAAAAAAAAGCTGTGCCTTTTTTTTGCTTGTTGAAAAAAATAAAATTAAACTCTTAAGAGCGTTATTAGATTACAATCGGTTTAACACTAACACACCTCGCTCATTTGATATTAATTTAGTAAATGAAGAGGGGACGCGAGCTCTCGGTTTGGCAATTGGATATGATCCCAGTGGCGACGTAATGGAGTTATTGTTGGCTAATGACGCACTACTTTCACTGGAAGGTGACTCCTCGGCTGTCTTTGAAGGCTTAATTTTTAATCCAAAACCAAGTGGTGTAGCCAATGTCATTCTTAAAAATTATTCACAGTTACCTAAGCTTGGTGATCACCCCTTAATAAAGTTAATATACCGAGTCAGTGTTTTGCAGAAAAATCAGGAAGAAATGGTAAAACGTATAAGCAGTATAGCTGCCTGTATGTTTGCTAATAATTATCCTTTGTCAACAGAGGATGTTGCAAGTATTTTGAGGGTTATTAGGAAAACAAAACATATCGATTGGGGATTATTTTACCTTAAACTCTTGCAGCATATAAGTGATAGATTAAAGGAAAATGATCAGTCAATAATTTTTTCTCAAGTTGTATTTTCTGAAATCAATCTTGATTTTGTTAAATCTTCATTGTTACGAGAGCATACAGCCCTTATCTATATGAGAGTAATAGAACAAAGTTTTTTGCGACTCCTACAATGTACTTCTAGCGATAATTTATCAAACAATCAAATAAACGTTATTGAGTATGCTGGTGCATGGCAAATTGAAGAGGAGAAAAGTGCTACAAATAACGAGGAAAATTCAGAAGATACGAAATCAATGAAGAATAAATATCTTGCATCAGAGCTTTCTAGACTTGCTATGGAAATCCCGCATGATACCCATAACCTTAACAGTGTTATTGATTTATTAAATCGGGCCTTTGATTATGAGAAAAAAGGAACAGTGGCAAAAAGTTTTTACTTAGAGTGTACGGAGTTTGGAAGGATTGTAAGTAGGGCTATCAACATAGCTTGTTTAGATGAATATACTAAACCAGAAAAAGCTTTTTTGTTAAAAACGCTTTTGCAAGGTTTAATAGAACATACTGAGTGTCGTAAAAATGCAACTAGCGCTATCTACTTTATACGATATATTTCTTCTGTTTTACAATTTTTTCTATTTGGCGTAATAAACACAAACGATGAACATGATAAGAAATTTATAAAAAAACACCTTGGGTTTTTTTCAGATTTCTTTGCTAATTTACCACGCAAAATTCGTAATTCTACCTATGCGAGGTTATATCAAAAATGGCAGAGCTTAGATTCCAATCAAAAAAGTCAAGAGTTTAATAATCATCATCAACAGACTACAACCCCTGCCTATAAAGGGAAAAGGGAGGAATCAGCCTCAGTTTTTGTCTTGCCTCAAAATAACCTGACTGAAAATTTTACCCCCGTTAGTCAACAAAAAGTTTTGCAGGAGTGGGCAGAACATACTGATAGGATAATCAACGCGGAAAAAACAGATAACTTTTGGAAAAAGATATTTCTTTCACGTCATAAGCGCTTTGAGACTACAGCACCCTGGTCGCAGAAGAGCGACTCAAACGGTCCTACTGCTCCTAATCAAGAGGAACTAAATGAAAAAGATATACGCGGTGCTTTTTCTCAAGAATTAGCGGAATATCATTTAACGGACAAAGATGAAATCATTGCAATTAACGCTGGTGATCTAAAATCAGAATATTGGGGCGTACTTTGCTGGGATAATGTCCCTAAAAAATTAGCAGGTGAGGTGAGAGAAGCTATTGAAAATAATTTTAAGAAAGCCCAGTTTACTCGTGGCGGTGGAGGTATAGAACGTACCGGCAATGAGATACGGATCCGGCCCCCAGGTACTTGGCGGATGCATGCTAAGATATTTTCCAGAAAATTTCCTGGTAATGTGGCCCCTACTTATTTATTAATTTTTTGCGATTTAAAGGACCATGAACATGATTATGACGTAGGAAAATTCCATACTATACAACCTGCAAGTGCTAGTAGACCAAGCGCAGCCACAAGTGTCTAGTTGTGTGACCCAAAAGAAAAAAATGGATGGCCTTTTATTTACGAGATATGACTAACCCAATAAATTCTAAACCTGCGATAGGAGTTGCACATCAATGCTATCATCTTAGCCATTAATCGGCTCTTTTTTAAATCCCGCGTCGTATAACCACACCAGTCCCATGCGTTTTTTAATTCATCAAAATTATTTTCACAATCCGCTTTATCACGATAATGCTGTTGCGATATCGTAACTACTATAAAATCAAGGTATTATGCACTACGTGGCTTTAAAGATTTTATGTGCGCTTTTATTTTCTATGGATCCCCGCTTTCGCGGGGATGACGGTGTGGGGAATAAGATTTTAAAAACAATTAAAGCTAGATCTTTTCAGCCATTTCAACAGCATTACCAAGATAAGTTTCGGGACGCAGGGCTTTTAGCTGTGTTTTTACCGCATCTGGCAGATCCAAACTATCAATAAATTTAGCCATCATTTCAGGTGTTAATGATTTACCGCGCGTTAATTCTTTGAGTTTTTCATACGGTTGCTCAATCCCATAACGACGCATAACGGTTTGAATGGGTTCTGCTAATACTTCCCAATTCGTCGCTAAATCCTGTTCAATAGCGGATGAATTAAGTGCTAATTTTTCCAACCCTTTTAGTAAGGAGTGATAAGCAATAACACTGTGGCCAAAACCAACGCCTAGTGAGCGTAATACGGTAGAATCAGTTAAATCACGCTGCCAACGAGAAAGGGGTAATTTATTAGCCAAATGATCAAATAATGCATTTGCTAATCCTAAATTACCTTCCGCATTTTCAAAATCAATCGGATTGACTTTATGTGGCATGGTAGAAGAACCTACTTCGCCAGCGACCATTTTTTGTTTAAAGTAATTGATGCTAATGTAAGACCACATATCTTTACATAAATCGATTAAAATTGTATTAAAACGCATGACACATTGTAATGATTCGGCAATAAAATCATGAGGTTCAATTTGTGTTGTGTAAGGATTCCAGGTTAAACCTAAATCGGACACTAATTTATTAGCTAAATCTGGCCAATTGACATCAGGATAGGCAATCATATGGGCGTTAAAATTTCCTACCGCGCCATTAATTTTTCCCAATAAAGTTGCTTGCTCATAAAACGTTTTTTGACGCTCTAATCGTGCCACCACATTAGCAATTTCTTTTCCTAACGTAGTTGGCGTTGCCGGTTGGCCATGGGTGCGCGATAACATGGGTTGTTTGGCATAAGCATGTGCCATAGTGCGTAATTTTTCGATGATTTCTATCATTAAAGGTAATATGACAACTTGCTTAGTGTCACGTAACATCAAAGCATAGGATAAATTATTAATATCTTCAGAGGTGCAAGCAAAATGTGTAAATTCAGCAATGGTAGCTAATTCGGCATGCTTGGAAAATTGTTCTTTTAAAAAATACTCAATGGCTTTTACATCATGATTAGTTGTTTTTTCTATCGCTTTTATTCGATGGGCATGCTCTAAATTAAATTGTTGCTTCATACTCTCTAAAAAGTTTTTGCTGGCTTGATTTAATGCGGGGACTTCTTTGATCTTATCATTTTCAGCAAGAGCATATAGCCAATTAATTTCTACAATAATACGATATTTTATTAAACCAAATTCACTCAAAATGTCACGCAAGGCAATAGTTTTAGCAGCATAACGGCCATCAACAGGGGAGAGAGCGGTGAGTTCGCATAATTCCATAGTATTTTCCTTTAGTCATTTACACGATTTCGTTTAATAATTCCACAGCAGTTTTTATATAGGTTTGGCGAGAAAATAATAATTGCCACATATTCCCACCAACTTGTCTCCATAATACAGCACCGCGAACACCAGAGAGAAGTAAGGCGCGGATCTTATCAATGATGTAATTTTGCTGCAAAATAATGGGGTCACCTTTCACTTGAATTCGATATTTAAAGGTACTGAGTGTATTAAGATACGTCTCAGCAAGGCTAGCAATAACGCTCGCGTGTGTTTTAGTACCAAAATGTTGGGCTTGTTCAGTAGCACGGACGATGCGTTGTCTTAATTGATCACGCATGGCATTTTTTTTATTTAATTTTCGTTCTAATGTTAAAAGACTAATGACATATTGAGTGATCAATTTATCATGTATGTTTTGATTCTTGCTCTTAAGACAGGTAGATAGTTTTGATAATCCAATGCTTAAATTTTTCTGTCCATCAAAAACAGTTGGAACACCACCCGTATTGAGTGCAAAAATACTATCAATACACGTGTTATACGCATTTTCATCAAACGATTGCTTAGTGGCAATTTGCTCTACTAACGTAGCGGCTTGAAAAACGGCTGCCAGAGCAAGTGTTCTATCACTTACTGAATTAGACATTGATAACTCCCCCACCTAAACAAATATCGCCTTGGTAAAAAACCACCGATTGACCGGGGGTGATTGCCCATTGTGAATCTTCAAAGGTCACACAATACTGTTGTGCTTCGCGTGTAAGTATACACAGATTATCAGCCTGTCGGTAACGGGTTTTTGCTGTACAGTGTAAAGGTAAAGAAGGCTCTGGGGTATTGATCCAATCGATGTTTGTAGCGGTTAATGATTTTTTGTAAAGTAAAGGATTGTCACGACCTTGTACGGCAAGCAAGGTATTTCGCGATAAATCTTTTTGAGCAACATACCACGCGTTGCCATCACCTTGTGTTAACCCACCAATACCAAGGCCTTGTCGTTGTCCTAGGGTGTAATACATGACCCCTTCATGTCGCCCTATGACTTGTCCCTGGATGTTGATAATATCGCCTGGTTTTGCCGGTAAGTAATTGGCTAAAAATGTTTTGAACTTTCGCTCGCCGATAAAACAAATGCCGGTGCTATCTTTTTTAGCGTGATTAATAAAGCCAAGCTTTTGGGCTAATTGACGCACTTCGGGTTTGGTTAACTCACCGATAGGAAATAAAGTACGAGCTAATTTATCTTCTTTAACGGCATGCAAAAAATAGGTTTGGTCTTTATTCAGATCGATAGCCTTTTTTAAAACAGTGTGACCATCAATTTGTTCGGTTCTAGCATAATGGCCGGTGGCAATAAAATCAGCATCAAGTGTGGCAGCAAAATCAAAAAATGCTTTAAATTTAATTTCTTTATTGCATAAAATATCAGGGTTAGGTGTTTGGCCGGTTTTCAATGTCTCTAAAAAATGGGTAAAAACATTATCCCAATATTCATTTGCAAAATTAATGGTATGTAAACTAATGCCCAATTTATCACACACAGCTTGTGCATCTTTGCGATCTTCTGTGGCGGAACAATAGGTATCGGTATCATCCTCTTCCCAATTTTTCATAAAAACGCCGCTGACATAATAACCTTGTTGTAGCAGCAAATAGGCAGCAACAGAAGAATCTACGCCTCCTGACATCCCAACTACAACATGTTTTTTGGCAGAGGTATTCAATTTCAATTCTACTGTACACCATAATCGTCAAGAATACTTCTTTGATGTGAACCCTCAGGTGCAGGAGGTGCGGGTTGCTGTTGTGGTGCTGCGTCAGGTGCGGCTGGTTGTTGTTGCTGTGGTGCGTGTGCAGGCGCAGGAGTAGGTGGTGCAGGTGCCACATGGGTTATTTGAGGTGCATAGCTTGGGTTTTGCACGGGAACAGGTTGGCCAGTATGTGATGACAAAAGAGCACCACCCCCAAATATAGAATGCCCAGCAATTTTTGAAATAGCAGGAATAAATAATAAAGCAACGGCCAAACATAATTCTGTGACGGGTGTGCTGAGCGGCATTTGTTGAGGATTATCTTTATGTTTTTTAAATTTCATCATCGCACTGATACCAAAGCCAAGACCGCAAATAAAAGCGATGGCCAGAGCCAGTGAAGAAAGATTGCCAACGACGGAGGTTAAATTAGACGTTGCCTCGCTCAAATTGACTTTAGGAGCTGACGCAAAGCACATACTCGGGAATGAAACCACCCCAAAGCTAATAATTCTTTGCAATGCATTTTTGTGCTTTATCATAATTTTGCTCATTCCTAATACAATTATAAAACAGAGCTTCCTATATCAATTATAACGATTTTTAGTCTGTCTTGGTGATAATTTTTAACGCATGCACTTGGTTTGGGATTAAATCACCGAGGGCGGCATAGATTAGTCGATGACGGCTTAATGAGGCATGCCCAGTAAATTTTGCGCTGGTAATTTTTAGCGTAAAATGTCCGCCACCCGTCGTGTTATGTACATGCCCCTTATGCGACGCAGAATCATCTCTGAGTTCAATTTTCGCATCAGGGAAAGCAACGCGCAAGCGGTCAGTAATCAGCTTTTCTACAGCGGTCATGAGTCACTCTTTGGCAGGGTTGAATCTTTCGTTTCTTCTTTATTCTCTATGGAATATTTTCCCATGTAAAGTGCTTGTAGTACGATAAAAACAACAGTAATACCTAAACAACCAAAAAGCTTAAAGTTTACCCAAGCATCGGTACTGTAATAATAAGCCACGATAAGATTAAGGATGCCTAATCCAATAAAAAATATTATCCAACTATAACTAAGATGTAGCCATATATTTTCAGGTAATTGAATGTTTTTACCCAATAATCGTTTGATGAGTGGTTCTTTGCCAAGAAGTTGATTGCCAATAAAGATGGCTGCAAATAGCCAATAAACGACGGTAGGTTTCCACTTAAAGAATGTTTCATTGTGAAACAATAAGGTAGCGCCCCCCAGCAATAGAATGAGCGCTAAGGTAGCTAACTGCACTTTATCCCAGCTACGATGTCTTAGCCAATGAATAATCACTTGTAAGGCATACCCTACCATGGCGACGGCAACAGCAACGTACATTCCATAAAGTTTATAACTAATAAAAAACAAGGCAATAATAACAAAGTCAAGTAGCAATTTCATACGATTGGACTCGATAATTGGAGTGTTTGTGCTATGATACACCTTAACTTTTTAATAGCAATATAGGGTAGATTTTGAACGCCGTACTTCATCAACACCAACGCGTGCTTTCTGCGATGCGCACCACGGGCCGTTTGCACCTAGGCCATTATCATGGTGTATTAAAAAATTGGTTGGTGTTACAACAGCAATACGAATGTTTCTTTTTTGCTGCTGATTGGCATGCTTTAACAACCCATTATGCTACGCCTGAAATCATTCGCGAATCCATAAGAGAATTATTTATAGATTGGTTAGCCGTTGGTATTGATCCTAAAAAATCCTGTTTGTTTATTCAATCCCAAGTGCCTGAACATGCTGAATTGCATGTGTTGTTGTCAATGATAACCCCCCTGGCTTGGTTAGAGCGAGTTCCTTCTTATAAAGACCAGCAACAAAAAATAAAAGATAAGGTATTAGATACCTATGGTTTCCTTGGTTATCCTTTGTTGCAAGCGGCAGATATTTTAATTTACAAGGCAAGTTTTGTCCCTGTTGGGGAAGATCAAGTCTCGCATATTGAATTTACACGTGAGGTATCGCGTCGTTTCAATCGTTTATATGGTCATCCAAAAGACTTTACAGAACAAGTTAACGCTAGCTTAACAAAATTGGGCAAAGAATTATCAAAACGCTATGAGGCATTGCACGAGGCGTTTCAAGAGCGTGGTGATAAAGAGGCTTATCAATCGGCAAAACAATTATTGGTTAACCAAGATAGCTTAAGCGAACAAGATAGAGAGTTTTTATTGGGTTATTTAGAAGGTGGTGGCAAAGTTATTTTGCCTGCGCCGCAAGTGCTCTTAACACCGGAAAGTAAATTACCGGGTACCGATGGGCAAAAGATGTCTAAATCCTATAACAACACTATCGGATTGCGTGAAGATGCGGCAAGTGTTACCCACAAAATAAAAACAATGCCAACGGACCCAGCGCGTGTTAGACGAACTGATCCTGGTGATCCTGGAAAATGTCCAGTGTGGGGATTACACAAAGTGTATTCTAATGAAGAAACTAAAAACTGGGTGCAAGAAGGCTGTAAAACAGCAGGTATTGGTTGTTTACAATGTAAGCAGCCATTAATTGATGCGATATTAAAAGAACAACAACCGATAGCGGAACGCGCTGCTTATTTTGAAAATAATCCTGATGAAGTGAATGATATTATTCGTGAGGGTGCTAAAAAAGCACGGGCGCTGGCGAGTAAAACACTGGCTGAAGTTAATAATGTGATTGGGATTGGTATTTAATGGAGTCATTCGTCGTCCCCATTGTTGTGGGGAGTGAGGTATCGACTCGTTTTTTAGTGCCAATTCTAGCTACATCGTCATCCTCGCGAAAGCGGGGATCCATACAATGTTGATTATCCGATGGATCCCCGCTTTCGCGAGGATGACGGTGTAGAGAGAACGGTTTTAGAGGAAAACTATTTTGAGCGTACCACAACCAGTAGTTGCTACAGATTTTATAATAAAAGTTAACGGCGAATTAATTAATGAGCTGCCAGCGGATTTATATATTCCTCCACAAGCGCTCGCTGTTTTTTTAGAAGCTTTTGAAGGGCCGTTAGATTTTCTCTTATACCTTATTAAAAAGCAAAATTTAGATATTCTTGATATTCCTATTGCTAAAGTCACTGAGCAATATATTCAATATATCGAGTTGATGGAGCAAATGGAATTTGAGTTGGCTGCGGAATATTTAGTGATGGCTGCTATGTTAGCTGAAATAAAATCACGCATGTTATTACCACGCGCTAGCGTATCAGCAGATGGTGAGGAAATTGACCCTCGTGCTGAATTAGTGCGACGATTACAAGAATATGAACAATTTAAAAAAGCAGCAATTGCGTTAGATCAATTGCCACAGCAAGGGCGTGATGTATTTGCTGCCAGCGCGCAATTTGATAAAGGGATTATTGAAAAACCGCTACCTACAGTGCAAATGGATGAATTGGTTTCTGCATTTAGAGAAGTATTGTTGCGTGCAAAAATGTACGAAAACCATCAAATTACGCGTGAACCCTTATCGGTGCGCGAGCGTATGTCGCATGTATTAAGCTTATTGACGACACAAACGTTTACACCATTTAATGCATTATTTGATATAGAGGAAGGGCGGTTAGGTGTTGTGGTTACATTTCTTGCCATTCTTGAGTTATTAAAAAGTTCATTAATTGAATTAGTGCAAAATGAAGCCTTTGCCCCAATTCATGTAAAAGCAGCATGAGGATATTATGGAAAAAGAGCATTTAATCGGTATTATTGAAGCAAGTTTATTTGCTGCAGGCGAACCCTTATCGATGCAGCGATTATTGCAATTATTTGCTGAAGAGGAGCAGCCTAGTACAGAAGAGATACAAGTTGTGATTAATGAATTGCAAGAAAATTATCAAAATCGCGCTATTCATTTGAAAGAGTTAGCCACGGGTTTTTCATTTGTGGTTGCTCCTAAATTCAGTCGTGCTGTGGCGCAATTATGGGAAGAAAAGCCCCATCGATATAGCCGTGCGTTACACGAAACATTAGCGATTATTGCTTATCGTCAACCCATTACCCGCGCAGAAATTGAAGATATTCGTGGTGTTGCTGTTAGTACAGTGATTACAAAAACATTATTAGAACGCGAGTGGGTGCGTATTGTGGGTCACAAAGATGTCCCAGGTCGCCCTGCATTGTATGCTACCACACGACAATTTTTAGAACATTTTTCCTTGCAAAGTTTAGAGGATTTACCCCCATTAGCAGAAATTGTTGATTTAGATGCCATGACTTTATCTTTAGGAGATGAAGAAATTATAGTTGAAAATGAAACATTGGAAATTGATGTAATAACTGATGAAATCCTAGAAAATGAGGCGATGGAAGTTGAAATTACTGCAGATAAAATTACAGAAATTGAAATTGGAGAAAAAGAAACTGAAGAAGTAATAAACGCATAACCAACGTAGCTTGCGAGAACGCTATAATTTTTCCACCTCGTCATTGCGAGGAGCGAAGCGACGTGGCAATCCAGGCGGTAATGATTTACATTACTGGATTGCAACAAAGCTTCGCTCCTCGCAATGACGGTAAAATAACTTACTACACTCAAATTAAAAGCTTTAAAAATATGACAGAAAAACTTCAAAAATTATTAGCCGCAACTGGCATTGGTTCCCGGCGCGAAATTGAATCTTGGATTAGTGCTGGACGCGTGAAAGTCAATGGTGAGCCAGCACATCTTGGCCAACGTGTTACTGCACAAGCAAATGTTTATGTTGATGGTAGGCGTGTTGGACTACCGCAATTATCAAATGCGTCACTGGAAAGGCAAGTGTTGATGTACCATAAACCAGAGGGTGAAATGTGTACACGTGATGATCCAGAGGGTCGTCGTACAGTATTTGCGAGCTTACCGCGATTAAATGAAGGCCGTTGGATATTAGTTGGGCGTTTAGATATTAATACAACCGGTTTATTATTAGTTACCAATGACGGAGAGCTAGCTAATCGTTTAATGCATCCTTCATCAGAAATAGAACGTGAATATGCTGTGCGTGTCTTGGGTGATGCGACACCAGAGATAATAAATAATTTAACTCAAGGTGTTTTATTAGACGATGGTATGGCAAAATTCCAACGTATTCTTGATGCGGGTGGGCAAGGTGCAAATCATTGGTACCACGTTGTTGTGACAGAAGGGCGTAATCGTGAGGTGCGTCGCTTATGGGAATCACAAGGTTTAAAAGTCAGTCGTTTAATTCGCATTCGTTTTGGAAAAATTACATTACCGCGGTCCTTACATCAAGGTAAATGGCAACGTATTGAAGAAACAATGCTAAATCAATTAGTAGAGTCTGTTGGATTACAGGCATATAATGCTGAAAAATCTTTAGCACCAGTAAGGGCTAGAGGAAAATCAGCAGTACGTAAATTCCCCTCTACAAAATTCCCCACAGCATCATCTTTTCCGAAAAAGAGGCGATGATGACATCGTATAAATAATAAAAGAGAATAATCACCCCAACATTTTTTGTTGCGCTCCATCAAAACATGGAGTACACTACCTCGGTTTTTCAAATGGTTTTTTAATTCTGGTGTTGCCTAAGCAACTCGAAAAATATTTAGCACGGACGCTACCATTTTTAGTTTTATTAACTCAAATTAAGTAGGAGATCTACTGATGGAGATGCGTTCTTTTGTTAAATACACTGCTTTTGCATTAACAAGCTTTAGTATGTTAATGACAAGCCATGCAATGGCTGCTGAAGTGTCCCAAAATAATCATGTACAAATTGGTGGTTTAATTCAAACAGATTTTGCTGGTTTTGGTGGTCAAGCTGATGCTGGCGATAGATGGGATAATGATTTTAATGGTGGCGGTGATTTTCGTCGTGTAGAACTTGCAATCAAAGGTAATATCGATGATTCTTGGAATTACCAAATCGCATACGATATTGATGACACCGAATGGGATGATACTTGGTTAGGTTATGGTGGTTTTGATCCATTATGGTTAGCTGTTGGTCGTTTATCTATTCCACAAGGCCTTGAAAATTGGAACAGTTCCAGCTCCTTACAATTTATGGAACGTGCAGCAACTGCTGATGCATTTTCTCCACCAGAATCCGGTATTGGTTTTTATGGTGAAGGTCATACAGGTAAAGTGAGCTATGCTGCAGCATTTGTATTCCCTGATCATAATGAACAAGACAATGCGATTGATGAGACATTTGCGAATAGCGATCCCTGGTCTGCAGGTGGTCGTTTAACGGTTGCTCCAATTAACTCGGAAGAATCAGTTCGTCAAGTATTACATTTTGGTGGATCTTACTACTATCAAACCGTTGATGAAAATCAATACTTCAGTGGCTTAGCAGCTCGCCCAGAAGTAGCAATTCGTAATGCGCCTGCATTAGTTGAATCGGTTGTGACCGGTATGGTAGCTGGCCAAGAAATTGCCGATACGGTTGATTATATTGATGTTTGGGGCTTAGAAGCCGCTGGTATTTGGGGACCATTCTCCGCACAGGGCGAATATGAAAAATATTACCTCTATGGAAACAATGGTTATAGTAACTTGGAATATAATGGCTGGTATGTACAAGCAGGTTATGTATTAACCGGTGAGTCACGAGCTTATTACCAAGACAGTGGTACATTTGGTAACGTAACACCAAGTGGCAAAATAGGCGCATGGGAAGTTGCAGTTCGTTACAATCACATTGACTTAAGTGATACGGGTGAAAATTGGGTTGAGCCTGATAATGATGACCGTGGTAGACAAAGTGATTGGACATTAGGTTTGAACTGGTATGTTAATAACAATGTGAAGTTCCAATTCAACTATGTTCGTGCCGATGCAGATTACAGCACTGATAAACCTGATAGAACAGTGGATGTATATGCCGTTCGTGCTCAAGTACGATTCTAAACACTTCGTATTTGAAACGAGACCTTTAAGAAAGCCTTGCTCCTTTGTTGAGTAAGGCTTTTTTTATTACATATGGCAGAAATGTAAACTGCTAGCTATTATATGAAAGGATCTAAGGATCTAAGGATCTAAGGATCTAAGGATCCCAGTTTTTCACCCTCTCCCCTTGCGGGAGAGGGAAATGCAAGCGTAGCTTGCGAGGGTGAGGGGAAAGCTACGAAGAAAGAAATAATGTTTTAGGCATGATCTTTTCTTCGTAGAGCAAGATCGCCCCCTCACCCGCCCGCGCAAAAGCGCGGTCGACCTCTCCCTTAAGGGGAGAGGTGTGGTTACTATTTAGTGAATAAAAGGTAAAAGTATGTTTTATAAAAATTTTTTTCGAGGTAAGTTTGTTTTCTTATCCTTAATAGCAACCCTCTTGTTGAGTGGTTGTGCTAGTAACACGCCCCAGTTGGAAAATGACCCTTACGAGTCATTGAACCGAAAAATTTACGCTCTCAATAAAACAGCTGATAAACATTTCCTCAAGCCCGTTGCGCAAGGTTATGATGCGGTATTTCCTGCTCCTGTAAAAACAGGGGTTACTAACTTTTTTAATAACATCGAAGATGTTCCTACTGGTATCAATGGTTTATTACAAGGTAAACCGCAACAGATGACATCAGATTTTGTTCGTGTCCTTATTAATACCACTATTGGACTTCTTGGTGTCATTGACGTAGCTAGCTATCTTGATGTACCGAAGCATGATTCGGATTTTGGTCAAACATTAGGTAAGTGGGGTATGAAATCTTCCCCTTACATTATATTGCCTATTTTAGGCCCAAGTACCGTACGTGATGGTACCGGTGTTTTTGTTGATTGGGTGATGAGTCCTTGGCCTTGGATCGAACCTCTCTGGTTACAAATGTCACTTTATACTCTTGATGGCATAAATGTTCGTAGGCTTTATTTGGCAAAAGAACCGCTAATTTACGTAGCTGCTTTTGATGAATACATCGCGGTAAGAAATGCTTATTTACAACACCGCGTCTCGATGATTAATGAAGGGAGTGATACCTTTATTGATCATGAAAAAGATGAGTTTGGTGATTAATAGGTCTTATAAAAAAACACCTCTCCCACTGTGGGAGAGGTCGACCGCGCTTTTGCGCGGGCGGGTGAGGGGTGCTATCTTTCTACGAAGAAATGATCGTAGGTAAAATAGAGTTTCTTTCTTCGTAGCTTTCCCCTCACCCTCGCAAGCTGCGCTTGCATTTCCCTCTCCCGCAAGGGGAGAGGGGATTGTGTATTTGCTATACTTAAACTAATTCCCTAAGCAAGACAAACAGGCTATGAACACACGATTACCTAAAGTGTTAGCTATCGACGATGAACCACTCGTTCGAGAAAGTATTGTTGCTTTTCTTGAAGATAGCGGCTTTGATGTACTTGAGGCTGATAATGGTCGTGAAGGCTTACGTATTTTGCATGAGCAAAAACCGGATGTCATTTTATGTGATCTGCATATGCCGGTTATGAGTGGTCTGGAGTTACTTAACAATCTTCGTCAAGCACAAATTAATATTCCCTTTATTGTCGTCTCTGGTGCCGGTATGGTGCATGATGCTGTAGAAGCCTTGCGTCTTGGTGCTTGGGATTATGTTGTCAAACCGATTACCGATTTAAGTAAATTAGAGCATGCTATCAAACAAGCTTTAGAACGCTCCCGTTTATTGCAAGAAAACCAAGCATATCGTGAAGAATTAGAATCAACAAATCGTGAGCTTAATCAAAGCTTATCCATTTTAAAAGAAGATCAAGAAGCGGGGCGTTGCATTCAGTTCCAATTATTACCTGCTAATAATATTTATTTTGATGATATATCTTTTAGCCACCATATTATTCCTTCATTATATTTAAGCGGTGATTTTATTGATTACTTTGCTATTAGTGATGATTATTTAGGTTTTTATATCATTGACGTGTCAGGACATGGTGCGCCATCTGCGTTCGTTACCGTATTATTAAAAAGTTTAGTGGATCAATTCCTTAATCGTTATCGTAATAATAATGAAGATAACTTCATTATAAACCCGGGTAAATTACTAAAATGTCTGAGTAACGAAATTTTAAAAGCGCGCTTGGGGAAATATTTAACCATGTGTTATGGCGTCATTAATCGTAAAACACAGCAACTGGTTTATAGTATTGGTGGACATTTCCCTAATCCTGTTTTTGTTGTAAATCAAGAGGCTCATTTTTTAGAAGGAAAAGGGTTTCCGGTAGGTGTTTTTGAAAAAGCAGAATACCAAACCCATGAACTCACCTTGCCAGCAGATTTTGCGCTCGTTTTATTTTCTGATGGTGTGTTGGAGCTGTTAAAACAAGATGAATTAGAGAACAAGGAAAAGTATTTATTATCATTAACCAGTGAAAAACCCGGCACGCTTACCATTCCTCATTTCCTTGAAAAATTGGGTTTAGCCAATGAACTAGGTATGCCAGATGATATTACCTTTTTAGTGATAAAGCGCGGCAGTTGATGCTACTGCGTTTTGCTCAATCGTAGCTTGTGTAACATCAAACATCCTGCCAATGAAAATAGTCCTGTTGTCAAAGCATAGGATGCAATCACATCAGAAGGCCAATGTTTCCCTAATCCTATTCGGGTGTAACCAACGACTAAAGGAATAACAATCAACAGATAAATAGCTGTGCGTGGCAGTTTAATAATGCCTATTGCATGTAAAAATAATACTAAACCACAAGAAACGCTTGCTCGTACAGTATGGCCGCTTGGAAATGAGTTGATATCGAAAGGAAAAAGAGGGCGTGGCGAATCAATTAATTCTTTGCAAAGTAGGGTAATACCTAAGATGATGCCAATAACAATGATACTATAAAATGAAATAAACCATTGTCGTCGACATGCTAAATAACCATATGTAAGCACCATAGAAACTATAAAAACACTACTACCGCCTAAGGTGCTTAGCATTTTTAATGTGAGGAAATATTTTCCATAATAATTAGAGGTAACGAAAGTACTTTCTAATATCCATTGATTGAAAGTTCCTGTTACCCCATGATGGGTTATGGTGTCATAGAATGCGAATAAAAAAATAATGCCGCATAGGAAGCTAAGTTTTAATAGCGTAGAGGGATTTGTTGATGTTGTGGGCATGATAAAATTCCTTTTTTATTATAAGGCCGATTAACGTCTTATTTCACATCTTCCCCGCGTGCTTGCTTATCGGCATGATAAGACGAGCGTACCAATGGTCCACTTGCCACGTGAGTAAATCCCATCTTTTTCCCAACCTCACCCAAACGAGCAAATTCTGCAGGTGTTACATAACGATCAACTGGCAAATGATATTGGCTGGGTTGTAAGTATTGCCCTAAGGTTAGCATATTCACTTGATGGGCACGTAAATCTGCCATCACTTGCTCAATTTCTTCCGATGTTTCCCCGAGCCCTAACATTAAGCCAGATTTAGTTGGAATATGAGGAAATAAAGTTTTATGTTTTGCTAATAATTCCAGTGACCATTTATAATCTGAACCAGGACGAGCTAATTTATATAAACGTTCGGTTGTTTCAAGATTATGATTAAAAACATCGGCTGGCGCTTTGGTAAGGATATCTAAAGCAATTGCCATCCGTCCGCGAAAATCAGGCACTAATACTTCAATTTTAATAGCAGGATTTTTTTCCCTGACAGCTTGAATACAAGCCACAAAATGGGCGGCGCCACCGTCGCGCAAATCATCGCGATCGACGGAGGTAATAACCACATAACTTAATTTCATTTGCGCAATACTTTCCGCTAAATGCTTTGGCTCATCAGCATCTAAAGGATCTGGCCTACCGTGAGCGACATCGCAAAAACTGCAGCGACGTGTACATTTATCACCCATTATCATAAATGTCGCAGTACCGTGGCTAAAGCATTCGCTTAAATTAGGGCAAGAAGCCTCTTCACATACTGTATATAAGCGCTTTTCGCGTAGCATGTGTTTAATTTTATCAATCTGATTGCCACTCGGTAATCGAATACGAATCCAATCTGGCTTAGGTAAGCGTTCTTTCGCTTCAATTTTGATAGGAATACGCGATAATTTATCATATCCCCGTTGTTTTGATGTTGGGTTATTTTGTGAATCACTCATTATTCTTACTCAATCTAGGGTAAATTGCTGTAATAGTATATCACGAAGTTTGGCTTTCACTTCAGCCATAGTGATATCCGGGTAGTAGTCGGCTAGTTGGGTCATGATCAAACCCTCGTAACCACAGGGGTTGATATCATCAAAAGGAGTTAAATCCATCTTAACATTTAAGCTCAATCCATGGTACGAACAGCCTTTGCGAATACGTAATCCTAATGAGCATATTTTAGCTTCATTAATATAAACGCCAGGGGCTTTTGCATTGCTATGCCCTTGCAGTTGATAGCGATTTAACAACGTTAAAACAATTTGCTCCAACTGATTAACCAATTGCCGAACGGCTAAATCACGTCGTTTTATGTTCAACAAGAAATACGCCATCAGTTGTCCTGGACCATGATAGGTAACCTGACCACCTCGGTCAGTTTGGATGAGGGGAATATGGGGATCTGCCCGCAAAATATGCTCTGCCTTTCCGGCTTGGCCTTGGGTAAAAACGGGCGGGTGCTCTAAGAGCCAAATCTCATCGGTTGTTTGTTCATTACGCTGCTCGGTAAAAGCACGCATAGCGTGCCAAATCGTGGCGTAATCAGCGATTCCTTTATCAAGGATAATTATGGGTTGTGACATGGTGTTGCTGCTGTCGTAATGGACTGAGGATGAACTGGATCCCGGATAATAACAGCCACTAAATTCGTGCTACGCACTCATTAAGTGGCTGTAATTTCCGGGAACCGCTCCCCGTCCACTGGAGTAGTTATTCTGATATTGTTCATTCGGTTCCCGGAATTGTAGCGTATCTTAGTGAGCGAAGCGAACTTAGATGCGCTTAATATCCGGGATCCATATATAAATCAAGAATTACACGATTTTATCACATAGGTTATAATATGGGCAAAATTGAATAGTAAGGAACTCCTATTATGACAAGTTATCAGCCGCGGAATCTATTGATTACCGGGGGCGCGGGATTTATTGGTAGTCATTTTATTCATTATTGGTTGGAAAATGATAAGTCATCACGTGTTATAAATTTAGACGCATTAACTTACGCAGGTTCCTTAAAATACCTAGAAAACCTACCGGATAATAGCCGATACCAATTTGTACATGGTTCTATTACTGATAAAGCGTTAGTAACAAAGCTATTAAAAGAACATCATATCGATACGATTGTTCATTTCGCTGCTGAATCGCATGTCGATAGATCGATCCAAGATCCTGGTATTTTTATTGAAACTAATGTAGTAGGAACTGCTGTATTACTTGAGGCAGCAAAACGCTATTGGCAGCAACAAGGTTGGAGTGACGCGCAATGTCGTTTTCATCATATTTCTACTGATGAAGTTTATGGTAGCTTAGGATTTGATGATCCGCCTTTTACTGAGCAAACGCCTTATGCCCCTAATTCACCTTACGCCGCATCAAAGGCTGCGGCAGATCATTGGGTGAGAGTTTATCATCATACCTATAAATTACCGATGACCCTATCGAATTGTTCCAATAATTTTGGCTCACATCAACACAGTGAAAAATTTATTCCAACTGTGGTGCGCGCTTGTCAGCAGCAAAAACCGATTCCTATTTATGGAACAGGAAATAACGTGCGCGATTGGTTATTTGTGCGTGATCATTGTGCAGCGATTGCAACGATTATTCATCGTGGTGTGGTTGGTGAGCAATATAATATTGGTGGGAATAATGAATGGAGTAATATTAATTTAGCAAAATTAATTTGCCAATTGATGGATACTCTATTACCCGCCCAAGCACCACATGAACGTTTAATTAGCTTTGTAACCGATAGAGCTGGGCATGATCAACGCTATGCGATTAATCCCCAAAAATTAGCGCCATTGTGGGTGGTCGATGGACGAGCACATTTTATAGAGCAATTAAAAAATACCATGGAATGGTTTTTAAATAATCAGTAGCTTTGATAGGGAAAATTATGGCAACAGCAGAATTAAAAAAACAAATACAACAGCTCCGCGATAAAATTAACCATCATAGTTATTGTTATTATGTTCTTGATACTCCCGAAATTTCCGATGCCGATTATGATTTGTTATTCCAGCAATTAAAAGCATTAGAAGAGCAACACCCCGAGTTAATAACTACTGATTCACCAACTCAGCGTGTTGGTGCAGCGCCATTAGCGAGTTTTGCGCATGTTAAACATCAAGTGCCGTTATTATCTTTAGATAATGCATTTTCCACAGAAGATATTGTTAATTTTGATAGACGTGTGCGTGAACGCTTAGAGGTTGATCAAGTTGAATACCATTGTGAACCCAAATTAGATGGTTTGGCGGTTAATTTATGGTACGAAAATGGCATATTAACAAAAGCAGCTACACGGGGTGATGGTTATGTGGGTGAGGATATAACCCAAAATATTCGTACTATTCCTTCAATACCGTTACGTTTATTGGGATCGGGTTTTGGCTCAGTATTAGAAGTGCGTGGTGAAGTATTTCTTGGTAAAAAAGGTTTTGCCAAAATTAATGAACGCGCTTTGGCTAATGGTGAAAAAACATTTGTAAATCCGCGTAATGCTGCAGCAGGTAGCCTGCGTCAATTAGATCCCCGTATTACTGCAGCAAGACCATTAGAAATGTATTGTTATGGCGTTGGTTTTTATGAACGAGGCACCATGCCAGAAATACATAGTGAAATATTGGCTCAATTAAAAGCGTGGGGATTGCGTATATCACCATTAAATCATGTCGCATCAGGAATAAATGACTGCCTAGCTTATTATGAAAAAATAGGACAAATGCGCAGTAGTTTACCCTACGATATTGATGGGGTGGTTTATAAAGTCAATAATATTGCTTGGCAACGCGCTTTAGGTTTTGTCGCGCGCGCACCCCGTTTTGCTATTGCTCACAAATTTCCAGCACAAGAGATGACTTCCACCGTTGAAGATGTCCAATTTCAAGTTGGCCGCACAGGCACTTTAACACCGGTTGCACGTATTAAGCCGGTATTTGTTGGTGGTGCTACAGTAAGTAATGTGACCTTGCATAATATGGATGAAATTGCGCGAAAAGACGTGCGTATTGGTGATACGGTGATTGTGCGACGTGCTGGCGATGTTATTCCGGAAATTGTAAGTGTGGTTTTAACTGATCGCCCACCTCATGCAAAAATAGTGGAATTACCTACCCATTGCCCTGTTTGTAATTCACCTGTTGTTAAAACCACTGATGTTGCTGCAGCACGTTGTACCGGTGGTTGGAATTGCCAAGCACAACTACAAGAATCCATCATTCATTTTTGCTCAAAACGCGCTATGGATATTGATGGGCTCGGTGATAAATGGATCGCTCAATTAGTACAAGTTGGTTTAATTCATACTCCTGCCGATTTATTTTCATTGAAAAAAGAAAATTTATTAGCTTTAGATAGAACGGGCGAAAAATCAGTTACCAATATGTTAACTGCCATTGAAAATAGTAAAACAACGACGTTACCGCGATTTATTTACGCTTTAGGCATTCGTGAAGTAGGTGAGGTAACCGCTCAACAACTCGCCAGTTATTTTGGTGATTTATCAGCCATTATGCATGCTAGTATTGAGGAACTACAAGATGTTCCTGATGTAGGTATTGTTGTAGCACAATCCATTTATAATTCTTTTCATGATGATCGTTATAAAAAATTAGTTGCTGATTTATTAACAGCAGGAGTTCATTGGCCAACTATTGTGATCGTTAAAGAGGCGCAAACTTTAACCGGTAAAACCTTTGTGTTAACCGGCACTTTACAACATTTATCCCGCGATGAAGCCACCTCACGTTTACGCTCGCTAGGCGCAACAGTGAGTGGCAGCGTTTCGAAAAAAACTGATTTTGTGGTTGCCGGTGAAAATGCTGGCTCTAAATTAACTAAAGCAGAGGAATTAGGGATTACCGTTTTAAATGAGAAAGAAATGTTGGAAATGTTGAAGTCCTAAAATGATTTTAACCATTAGGAAGCCGTTTCTTATCGTGTTCTTTTCCGAGGACTTAAATTTAAATTGTTAACCAACGAAGCTAGCCTATCTGCAGGATCGCTTGGTATAGTTATTTTTAAATTGTATGTTGATGCTCTAACACGCGTCTGCTCCTCTTTTGATGCAGAAAAGCTTTTAGGTTTTTTTGCAGAGAGTGTTTTTTTAGTATTCACTGATAAAAGAGGTTGGGATGTGGCGGGTGAAAAATCACTTTTGGGTTTGCTCAAAGCGCTTCTTTGCTGCTCCATTTTTATACGAAGGTGATTTATTCTACGTGATTCTTGCAATTTTTTTTCTGTCCATTCATATCCTATATGAGCGATACGACAAGAAGGATCAATTTTAATGGCTTTAACATAATCCTCTAGCACTTCCTGATGATAGCCAATAGAAAATTTTAAAGCGGCTTTTTTTACTAACAAGTTATATTGTAAGGTTGGAGGCGTCGATGAGTAATTGAGAAAATAATCGCATAATTTAATTTGCTCGATGCATTCAGTAATTTTTTGTTTTACGAGCTGGGTACCTAGCAGAGCCTCTTTATTGGAACCGTTGCTTAATTTCACCACCTTAGCATAATCTGCGTCTGCATCTAGGTAGAACTTCAGTTTATAATTTATTGTTGCTCGTAGAATAAGCATAGAAATCTGATCAGGTTGGAAACATAAGGCTTGTTCTATATCTTTAAATGCCTCTGAATTAAGGTTTAACCCTTCCTTAGCAAGGGCGCGGTTGTAAAATGCTTCTGCCAAAGTAGGCTCTAATGGAATTACTTTATCAAAATACTCGATAGCTTGTTCATAAAGCTTTTTCTGGGTACAGATATGCCCCAGCATAAAAAGGGCTTGGGCGCAATTGGGCTTTATTTCCAATGCAAGGTGGTATTCTTTAATCGCCTCTTCGTAACGCTCTTCCTTTAAAAATTCATCTCCTTTTTCTATATGCAACTCTTCATATTTCTGCATAGGATAATTACCTCAATTACTAAAAACTGTCTTATAAAAATCAATAATAAATAAAATATGTCATTAAAAAAGAGTCGATACTTCCAAACAACACAGAGAGCGAAATATTACACTTCGATCAATTGCTGAGCTTCTGCTGTGCATTTTAAAATAAGACATGAATCTTCCCAGGCACCTAGTACGACACGTTCAACCGATTCCCCATTATGTAATAGGTGTTGATGTCTACCAGGTCGGTGAGTATGGCCATGAATTAATCGTTTGGCTGCATGTTTTTCCATTTGTGCCACAACTTCTTCTGGTGTTACATCCATAATGTAATCCGCTTTTAAACTACCACGCTCTTTGCTAGTTGCACGTAATTGTGCCGCAATAGCGCGGCGTTCTAGTAAAGGCCTTTGTAAAAAGGCTTGTTGATAGAGGGGGGAGCGCGATTGAATACGAAAAGCTTGATATTCAGTATCTGTAGTACATAAGGTATCGCCATGCATTAATAGCGTTGGAGTACCATATAAATCAATGACGATTGCTTCAGGTAATAATTGACAGCCCGTTTCCTCTGCAAAGCGATTTCCAACTAGAAAATCACGATTACCGTGGAGGAAATAAACCGGTATCCCTTGCTGAGTCAATTGTTTTAAAGCATCTCGTACGGTTTGATGCAATGGTAAATCATCATCATCGCCAATCCATGCTTCAAAAATATCACCGAGCAAATACAATGCCTCACCTTCTTGCGCCGCTGTTTGTAAGAATTGCAAAAAACGCTCCGTAATTGCTGGGCGCGTTTCATCAAGATGGATATCGGAGGCAAAGAATATCGGCATAATTAAATCCTTGTATAACTGGGCTGCTTATCAATTTTCACCTATTATCAAACGTAGCTTTGCTTTTAGCAAGGTAAAAAAAGAGGGGCTCACAGCCAGCTAATCGATTTGGAATAAATGGAGATTGTCCTAAAATATAGGGATTTGTGGTAGATTAGTGGATTCCTAATAGGCATTGAGCGGCACAAAAATAATGACCAAAACACGATTTTGCCCGAGTCCAACGGGTTATATACATCTTGGTAATGCGCGTACAGCGCTTTTTAACCATTTATTGGCAGCACATGATAAGGGCATATTTTTATTTCGTATTGAAGATACGGATAGAGCACGGTTTCAACAAGAATATGTCGATGGTTTGATAGAAGATATGCATTGGTTAGGGTTGCAGTGGGGAGAAGGGCCTGGGTGTGAGGTTGCAGAGCACACGCCGTATTTTCAATCACAGCGGCAAGCGATTTATGATAAATATTATGAAATATTGATTGCAAAAAATCATGCTTATCCTTGTTTTTGTACTGAACAACAATTAGCGTATGCAAGAAAAGCGCAACAACGAGCAGGAGAGCCGCCGCGTTATCCTGGTACTTGTGCTTCATTATCACCGCAAGAAATTGAAAAAAAATTGGCACAAGGATTAAAGCCAACATTACGTTTTCGTTTACCACGCAATCAACCCATTATTTTTGATGATCTCGTGAAAGGACGACAAATATTTAACAGCGATGATATTGGTGATTTTATTATTCGTCGTGCTGATGGTACAGCATCTTTTATGTACTGCAATGCGTTAGATGATTCATTAATGGGCGTGACGCATGCCATGCGTGGTGAAGATCATCTTACCAATACACCACGGCAATTAATGATTTTAAAGGCGCTCGATTTACCTTGTCCACAATACGGACATATTTCATTAATTATAAGCGCGACGGCAGAAAAACTGTCAAAGCGTGAAGGCAGTGGCAGTATTCGTGAATTACGTGGGCAAGGGTATTTTTCTTTGGCAGTGGTGAATTATTTAGCACGCTTAGGGCATTATTATGAATCCTCATCCTATATGAGCTTAGAGGAATTGGCTGCGCAATTTTCTACTGAAAATTTAAGTAAAGCGCCAGCGCGTTTTGATGAAAGCCAATTGTTTTATTGGCAAAAAGAAGCTGTGGCACGAGCTGATAGTGAAACATTTTTACAATGGATGGGAGAGTCAGCACAATTAATTCCTGATGTATTACAAGAAAGTTTTATTGCAACGATTAAACCTAATGTTATGTTACCGACAGAAGCAACCTTATGGGCGCAAGCATTATTTTCTGAGGAATTGGTTTATGGCCATGATGCGTATGAAGTGATAAAACACACACCAGGTCTTTTTTGGTCAACAGCGATCGAAGCGATTAAATCACACGGCACTGATTTTAAAGCAATAAGTGAGCATATTAAAAACGAATTAAATGTGAAAGGTAAACATTTATTTTTACCGTTACGTACCGCCTTTACGGGGCAATTACATGGGCCGGAAATGCAATTAATCGTGGATTTACTAGGAAAAGAGCGATTGTTTGATCGTTTACGACAAGCGGCAAAGGGGTAAAAGATTCTCATGCTAACTGTTCATAATAGTTTTACCAAACAAAAACAAGAACTGGTACCACTTACACCAGGTAAAATAAAAATATATGTTTGTGGCATCACCGTTTACGATTATTGCCATATTGGTCATGCGCGTATGGCAGTAGCGTTTGATATGATTGTGCGTTACTTGCGTCACCGTGGTTTTGATGTAACCTATGTGCGAAATATTACCGATATTGACGATAAAATTATTAAACGTGCTGCTGAAAATAAGGAATCTTGTGATGAATTAACAGCGCGCTATATTACTGCGATGTATGAAGATTTTGATGCGCTTGGTTTATTACGCCCTACTATTGAGCCACGTGCAACAGAGCATATACCAACAATTATTAATATGATTTCCCGCTTAATTCATAATCAATGTGCTTATATAGCAGAAAATGGTGATGTTTATTTTGCTGTTAATCAATTTAAAGGTTACGGCCTGTTGTCACATCAAGATTTATCCGCATTGCGAAGTGGTTCCCGTATAGAAGTCGGTGAATCCAAACGTGATCCATTGGATTTTGCCTTATGGAAAAAAGCAAAGCCAGGCGAGCCCAGTTGGCCTTCGCCATTTGGTGATGGGCGACCTGGTTGGCATATTGAATGTTCAGCGATGTCCACTTATTGTTTTGGTGAGACATTTGATATGCATGGTGGTGGACATGATTTATTATTCCCTCATCATGAAAATGAACGTGCTCAATCAGAAGGATGCACTGGAAAAACGTTTGTTAATTACTGGTTGCATGCTGGTTTTGTGCAAATTAATGAAGAGAAGATGTCAAAGTCATTAGGTAACTTTTTTACGATTCGTGATGTATTAAAAACTGTTGATGCCGAAACATTACGCTATTTTTTATTGGCCAGTCACTACCGCAGCCCCATTAATTTTTCTGATCAGGCATTAAAACAAGCACGAGCGAGTTTAATGACGTTATATACCGCGATAAGAGATATAAAAGCATCGGCAGACTTAAAAAATACGGAATACCATACGACATTTATGGCAGCCATGGATGATGATTTTAATACCCCGGTAGCCATCAGTGTTTTATTTAATTTGGCGAACGATATTAATCGTCTGCAAAAAACGGATCAGCAACAAGCGGAACAATTAGCTGGTGTTTTGTGTGAACTTAGTGGGGTTCTTGGGTTATTACAACAAGATCCCGCAAACTTTTTACAAGGTGTGCGAGTTGATGCCAGTGAAGTAGCCACCATTGAGCAGTTAATCGCACAGCGTAATCAAGCTCGTGCAGAAAAAAACTGGGCACAAGCCGATCATTATCGTGATGAATTAGTTGCTATGGGTATTGTATTAGAAGATACCGCAAAAGGAACGAGTTGGCGTAAAGAGTAGATTCCTGGAACGCCGAAGCGGTAGGCTGAAGTATCGACTCGCTTTTTTATCCCCTCTCCCCTTGTGGGAGAGGGAAATGCAAGCGCAGCTTGCGAGGGTGAGGGGGAAAGCTACGAAGAAAAAAATCGTATTTTATCTATAGTCTCTTGCTACGTAGACAGATCGCCCCCTCACCCGCCCGCGCTAAAGCGTGGTCGACCTCTCCCACAAGGGGAGAGGTGAGGTAGTAAAAAACGAGTTGCTCTTATACCCGGTAACTATAATAACTACTCTCTATGGTTTGAATAAAAAAAATTTTTTGCTCGAATAGTGTTTTCAATTCACGATTTTTTGTTAATAAATTTTGAATTGTTTTATTTCTGTTTAAAAATAGAAATAGCTCATCTTTTTTCCAATGCGCAATGACCTTGTTAAACTCCCTAAAAAGCTCTTCTATTCGTGCAACATGTTTACTTGATGGGCTTGATAATAGTTGAGTAATGGAATTATTAATTTTTATCAAGTTAAACACTTCGATTTCCAAATCAATAGGTAAGTGTGCATTTAAGATAGCCATAATTTACTCCGCAGTCGCTAGGTGATGTTGTGCAGTGTAAGGAAGATAAGGCAGGTAGTAAATACGTAGATTTACGGAGTAAAAGTGAGAACCTGGATTCCAGATATTTAGCGCCTTTCTGCTTGCTTCGCTCGCTAAGAGGCGCTAAATTCTGGGAAAATAACTAATCCATGTTAACCAGCAATCATTTCTATGAGAGGTTCTGTGGCTGCAGAAGAAGTTGATTGACGGCTAATATTTGCGCCAAGGCGTGCAAGTTTTTCTTCGATGCGCGCGTAGCCACGATCAAGATGGTAAATGCGATCGACAATCGTTTCACCAGTAGCAACTAATCCTGCTAATACTAAACTTGCTGATGCGCGTAAATCGGTTGCCATCACAGGAGCACCGAATAGTTCAGATTTGCCTTGGCAAATGACGGTATTACCTTCAATACGCACATCAGCACCCATACGTTGCATTTCGGGGATATGCATAAAACGATTTTCGAAAATAGTTTCTGTGATAGTACCTGTTCCTTGCGCAATTAAATTAAGCGCAGTAAATTGCGCTTGCATATCAGTAGGAAAACCAGGGTAGGGTGCAGTACGTACATCAATCGCTTTAGGACGATCACCGCGCATATTAAGATTAATCGTATTATGCCCAGTAGTAATTTGTGCACCAGCTTCTTGTAGCTTCAGTAGTACGGCCTCTAAAATCGAAGCGTTGGTATTTTTTAAAGTAATATTTCCGCCAGTCATTGCTGCGGCAACAAGATAAGTACCTGTTTCAATACGATCAGGAACTATGGTATGGATTCCACCATGCAATCTATCAACACCTTGCACTTCAATAGTATCAGTACCAGCGCCCTCAATTTGTGCACCCATCATCGATAAACAATTGGCTAAATCAACTATTTCAGGTTCGCGTGCTGCGTTCTTAATCAGTGTAGTGCCTTTAGCCAAGGTAGCTGCCATCAGCAAGTTTTCAGTGCCAGTAACAGTGATAGTATCAAATATAAAAGTAGCGCCTTTTAATCCGTGAGGAGCTTGCGCTTTAATATAACCATTTTCTACTACAATTTCTGCGCCTAACGCGCGTAGCGCATCAACATGTAAATTAACGGGTCTAGAGCCGATGGAGCATCCACCAGGCAAAGAAACAATAGCTTGGCCATGGCGTGCTAATAAAGGACCTAATACTACAATTGAGGCGCGCATCGTGCGTACTAATTCATAAGGAGCAATATATTCATTAACTAATGAATTATCGGTTTTAATCGTGGAGTGTTGATCCATACTAATGATAGAGCCCATACGTCCTAATAGCTCCATCATGGTCGTAATATCGCGTAAATGGGGAACATTGCGCAGGTAAATGGGTTCTTCGGTAAGTAAAGTAGCAGCAAGAATAGGTAATGCCGCATTTTTAGCTCCTTCAATGACGATATTACCTTGTAGAGATTTATTCCCGCTAATTAATAATTTATTCATATTCTTTTTACTTATCCTGTTGTTGCTCTATATTCCACTGTTCTGGAGTAAGCGTACGTAATGCTAAAGCATGAACTTGGCCGCTACTGATCCAATCCCCTAACGCGGCATAAACTACTTGTTGGCGTTTTACAAGCGTTTTACCAGTAAATGCATCACTTATAACAATAGCATCAAAATGAACACCATCTTCACCGGTAATGATGACGGTGCAGCCTGGAAGATGCGTTTCAATTTTTTGTTTAATATCATTTGCGTTCATAACTACGTCCTATGCCTTTTTATCATTACCATGTAATACCAAGAAACTTGCTACTGGTCCACGCAAGATGCGAATGAGTAGAGGATCAGAAGGTGATTCTATGGCATTTCTCAATTCTTGAATAGTGCTAACTGAGTTTTTATTAGCAAGAACAATGATGTCACCTGGTTTTAAACCTTCTTGAGCGGCCGGACTGCCAGGATAAACACCGAGGATGCGTAATCCTTTAACATGGCCTTGACCTAATAAATCTTCGTTAATTTCGCCTAATTCTACACCGGCAAGACCAGGGTGAATCTCTTCAGCTAAAGAGGTCAATGTTTTTGGATCAACCATGGTAATTTGCAGGGTCTTTTCGTTATTATCACGCCATAACTTTAATGAAAGGGTATCACCCACTGGGATTAAACCAACCGCATTACGCATGCTGGAAGGGCTTGCAATGGCGCGGTCATTAATGGCCATTAAAATATCGCCAGGCATAATCCCTGCTTTTTCAGCCAAAGATCGCGAAACAACATGTGTGACCAACGTGCCTTTAGTTGTTTTAAAATCAAACGCTTGTGCGAGCTCAGGGGTGATTGTTTGAGCAACAATACCTAGCAAACCACGACGTACCTCACCAAATTTGATGAGTTGTAACATTAAGCTTTGCGCCATATTAATGGGGATGGCAAAACCTATACCAATGCTACTATTACTATCTTTTGAAGCAAGAATAGCAGTATTAATACCAATTAATTGGCCTTCTATATTAATTAATGCGCCACCTGAATTTCCTGGATTAATGGAAGCATCGGTTTGAATAAAATCTTCATAGCCCTCAATACCCAAATCATTACGTCCTAACGCGCTTACAATACCGGAGGTAACACTTTGAGTTAAACCAAAAGGATTACCGATAGCGACCACATAATCACCCACTTGTAAATTATCCGAGTTTCCTAATGGAGTAGCGACAAGATTAGGGGCTTGTATTTGTAATACAGCAATATCTGATAAGGGATCGCTACCAATTAATTTTGCTTTCACACTGCGACCATCACTTAGCGCAACGGTAATTTCTGTGGCGTCACTGATAACGTGATGGTTAGTTAATATATACCCTTGTTTAGCATCGACAATAACACCAGAACCCATGGCAAAACCAGGAGGGGGCGTTGGTGTTATTGGTGCGGCTTCAGATTGTTGTCGAGCGGGGGGAAGTTCTGTTTTAATATGAACGACAGCAGGCATGACTTCTTTTAACATGGGCGCTAAGCTTGGCATAGGTGGTGAATTGGCGTGAACAGTCGTGATTGAGAAGATCAGGGTTAAAATAGTAAGTATAAGTTTCATTGTTGGTTCCCTTAAGTAATAAACTGTTCTATTTCACCTCTCCCCTCGTGGGAGAGGTCGACCGCGCTTTGCGCGGGCGGGTGAGGGGAGGCTACGAAGAAAGAATCGTGAGTACATCTTGTTTCTTTCTTCGTAGCTTCCCCTCACCCTCGCAAGCTGCGCTTGCATTTCCCTCTCCCGCAAGGGGAGAGGGGATTATGGGTTATAAAAATTTTTCTTTGCAGAGCTTCACCCGCTCTAACGGATCTGCTGAGTGTTCTTTTAGTGCCGCAATGACTTGCAAACGAGGTAATAAGCCTTGTCGATTAGCAATTTGAATGCTTAAACCGGGCCTGGCGTTTAATTCTAAAATCAACGGGCCTTTGGTTTTATCAAGGACTATATCAACGCCTAAATATCCAAGACCAGTTAATTCATAACAGCGAGCAGCCATTTCTAATAATTTATCCCATTGGGGCAGCTGTAATCCTTCGATATCATTATCGGTATCTGGGTGACTATCAGTAACTTGGTTTTGCCAAACTCCGCGCCTGGTTTTACCGGTTGCTAAATCAATACCAACACCTACAGCACCTTGATGCAAATTCGCTTTGCCTTGAGATTGTCTTGTCGGCAAACGAATCATGCCCATCACAGGATACCCTAAAAAAACGATAATACGAATATCAGGTACACCGCGATAACTGACTTCATCGAATAATGGATCAAATTGTACACAATATTCAATTAATGCTTTGTCAGGGTGACCGCCAAGGCTATACATGCCACTTAAAATATTTGAGACATGATGCTCTAATTCTTCTTGTGTTATTAATGTTCCATTAGATTTTTGATAACGATTTTTTCGTTTGCCTGTAATAACAATAATGCCATCACCACCACTACCTTGTGCGGGTTTAATGACAAATTGATCATATTTTTTCAATGTTTCAGCTAAAGTTGCAACTTGATGTTCTATATAAATAACACCATATAATTCAGGAACGGGCAAACCAGCTTGTTGTGCTAATTGTTTGGTGCGTAATTTATCATCCACCAAAGGAAAGCGGTTACGAGGGTTATATAATCGAATATAATCTGCATTACGTCGATTAATACCAAGCAAGCCCAATTCCTTCATTTTTTTATAAATAGCAAACATGGTTTTTAGCTGGCCTTGTTATTAACTAATGATTTAAAACGATATAATTCCGAGAGACGATAACCGCGATAACGTCCCATTAACAGCATCATAGCGATAACAATTAATAGTAATTCTGGGAATACAAATACTAAATGTTTAGCGTAATCATTAGTCATCACGAGATAGGCAATGGACGCGGAAAATAAACTACCCGCACCTTGCACCATGGCATCCCAAGCACCGCGCTCTTCCCATACGACTGACATACGCTCGATAGTCATTGTTAAAATCACCATAGGGAATAAGGTGATAGTGACACCATAGTCAAAACCTAATTTATGACCAATAATACTGGTGGCCATCATAATTAAAACAACGATCGATAATACAGCAGCAATGCGTGGAAACAGCAGTAATTTTAAATGTTCCAAATAAAATCGAATGGCAAGCCCCAAGCTCACAATAAAAATAAACAATAAAATCCCAGTGATTAATGTGGTTTCGCGAAAGGCTAATGCAATTAACACAGGCATAAAAGTACCAAAGGTTTTTATACCAACGACGTTACGTAATAATAAAATAACCAACGCGCCAATGGGGATCATAATTAATGCTTGATAGGCATGTTGTGCTTCTAAGGGTAAGCTAAATAGCGATAAAGCCCATAATGTTGGGTTGCGACTTGGATCGGCGCTTTGATTTTGAATTAACTCAAGGGCATTTTGGATGTTATTTTTCGTGGAAAAAGTAACTAACGCATTTTTGCCGCCTTCAACTTTAAAGAGTGGTTCTTCACCAAATTGCCAAATTAAAAAATTATCAGGTAATCCTAATACGGTGGTAATAGGGTCAATGTATAACCACTCTTGACCATTCCATACCGACAACAACGTGGTCATGGGGACTTGTTGTCGCTGCTCAGTTGTTCCTGCGAGTAATAAACCATGTACGCTGCGAGTTGGAATATGAGCGCCTGCGAGAATTTTTTGTGCAAGGGCAACGCGATGTGCTGGTGATAAATCACGGCCCATTAAAAAAGCAATGTGATTATCTTTGGTATCGCGTAATTGTTTTATCACTTCAACTGCAAAACTGGCGGTATCAACCGATTGCTTTCGTACACGGTCTAAAATAACATCAATCGCAGATTGTTCAGCATCAGATAGCTGTTCATTTAACTGGGGATATTCAGGTGCTTTTGGTCTTTCAAGATTATCCTGCATATTTTCTTGGTGAACTAATAAACGATAATATAATGTTTGTGTGCCACTAGCGCGCCTCGTAGTCCAGGTAGAAATACGATTATCATCTTGTTTAATAGTGGTAATACCATAACTGCGTGAAACAAAGTTTTCATCTACCACCGCTAATTCAGCTTGTTGCGGTGGAAGATAAAGGGTTGCTTTTATGGGTCTATCAGAGGCGGTAAACATGAGCTTGGCTTCCACTGTCCACACTGGGGATTCGGTAGAAGGTTTCAGCGGCCAATGTAGCACTTGCGCTTTGTAGAAAAAGACAGCAACTGCTGCTGTGATAAGTAGTAAAACCAATAATATTAAATGTTGACGACTGCTCACGGGTTTGCCTCTATCGATGATTCACAAGTAAAACGGGTTTATCATTCGAACTAATTTGACAATTAGGCTCGGTAATAAAAGATTGTGTCGGTTCAATTAAAATCCCAAATTTTTTCATGCTGGCAGTGCCAAGAAGCATGGGATAAATGAAATCGGAGCGATCAGCAAGATTGACTTCAATTTCTTCTATTTTGCCATTTAGACATAAATCCATTAGCACAACAGGGCGCGAGTCTTTTTTAGTCATGCTTTTTTCATTCAGTTCAGCACGACGTTTTTTAATATCTACTTCACGCGCTATTTTACGGGTGAATTCATGGCGCTTGTTATCGTCTAATTGCACCATAAATCGAACCCAGGATTTGTCATCTTTGGTGAAATATTCAATATCTTCAGCGTGTAAAGAAGACATGGTAGCGCCAGTATCCATTTTTACTTTTAGTTTAATATTCTCGGGAAGTAATACCCCATATTCAATTCGTCCCACAATAAATGATTCTTTGGCTATCATCAAATTGGGGGTAAACAGGCTTATTATGAGTAAACATAAGCTAATCCAGCTTAGATTTAAACGGGTATAACGGTTTATCTGTTCCATAAATAACTCACTCATACTAGGAAGAAGGTAATAATAATAGCCTACCTGTGGCTATTGTCTTCTTGGTGAAAGATAAAAAGCTATTATACGCAGGGTTTAAGGTAAAGTCAGGTGATTTTGAAGGGAAATTAACACCTCTCCCCTTGTGGGAGAGGTCGACCGCGCGTTAGCGTGGGCGGGTGAGGGGAGATCTATCTACGTAGAAATAATAGTAGTTAAACAATATTTCTTTCTTCGTAGCTTTTTCCCTCACCCTTGCCAGCTTTGCTGACATTTCCCTCTCCCACAAGGGGAGAGGGGGAAGGCCGGTGCGGGAGTAGTTACTGGCAATTCTGCTCTTGGGTTGTTACTTCTAACAGGGGAGCGCCTTTAGTATCCAGTTTACCTGTTCTGACGATGGTATAAGGTTGGGTCATTACCATAGTGGTCATACAGCTAGCACCAGGCTTGGTACGAACGCCTTGAATCTCTAATTGGCCATTGTTTTGGGTGATCTGATTAATATTAATGGTATAGCCACCAGTTGGTTGCATCGTATCGATGACAGCAATAAATGTTTCACGACTAAAATCAGCGCTGGGTGTTGGCCCTGCATTTTGCTGTTTTTGCCAGAAATTGTTCCAATCTTGTTCGTTGGTAAAAATATAAGCTGTTGGTTGAGTAACACCAATATCAATGACATCGCCATTTTTTAGTGGTTTAAAAGCGAGTTTATCATTTGAGCCAGCGCAAGCAATCAGAGGTATTAGCATCAGGCTAGTTATTAGTAGACGGCGAATTGTCAGTAAGTGGCTCATTGTTTTCTCCTTGATAAACGTGGTTAAGGTGTGCTGCAAAATCCTTAGCATTCACTTCACCCACCAATTGTAGCTCATTTAGTCTAACACCGTTGCTATTAAAAAACACTTGGGTGGGAGGAGCAAATACCTGTAATTGTTTTTGTAATGCCTTATCTTCGTTATCATTTGCGGTAACATCTACTGTTGCCACAATAAAATTATCTAACAAGCTAATAACGGTTGGATCTTGGAAAGTCGTTTTTTTCATAATTTGACACGCAAGACACCAATCGGCTGTTACTTGAATCATAACGGGTTTATGTTCACTGCGTGCTTGTGACAATAGGGCATCCAAATCAGCGCTCGATTTAATAAATTTTTCTTGAGATGCTGCTGGTAATGTCACAACCGATGTGGGGCTGATGGCTAGTGGTAAGCCTTTTATAAAAAGCGCGCTACCTGTGAGCAATACGATAAATCCTATTGATTTAAAGAATCGTGGCCAACCGGGTTCTTGCCGTTCTAATGTGCCTAGTCCTATCGCGCTACCAATTAATAATATTCCCCATAACATATAATAAATGCTAGAAGGTAATAAGGTATTTAGCATCCATAAAGCGAGCGCTAACAATAACAATCCAATAATATGTTTTACGCTGTTTAGCCAATGGCCACTCTTAGGTAACCAATGCGCACCCACAGTAGCTAATAGGATTAATGGTGCTCCCATACCAAGACCTAAGGAAAATAAAGCAAGAGCACCAAATCCTACATTACCTGTTTCACTGACATAGGATAAAGCGCCGACTAAAGGTGGAGTAATACAAGGGGAAACTAATAATACTGATAAAATACCTAAAATAATGGCGCCTAACCAACCTTTATTTTGAAAATGTAAATGGGCGTGGTGTAATTTCGTTTGCCAATGCTTTGGCAATTGTAAATGAAAAAAACCAAATAATGATAAACTGAGTACCACCAGTAATACACTAAAACCAATCAGGAAAATCGGTTGCTGTAAGGTGGCGGTTAAATGGCTACCTACTTTTGCCGCTAGTACGCCAATAAGTGCATAGGTTGTCGAACTACCAAGAACGTAACAAATTGACAGCAATAATCCTTTTTTTGTTTTATGGTGTTGGCCTACGATAATGCTTGCCAAAATAGGTAGCATAGGCAATACACAAGGTGTAAAGGTTAATAATAAGCCAAAGCCAAAAAAGCTGATAATAACAAACCAGGATGAGTGTTGATTAAATAATTCTAAGCTATTTTGCCAATTAGTGGTTGTAGCCATTGGTGGTGTAGATGTTGTGATATTGCCTAAAGCAATGGTTTCGTTAACGGGGGGATAACAATACCCTTGTGAAGAACAACCTTGATAGCTTACCTGTAGCGCAGGATTTGCACCGGTAACGGATATGACTGGCACATTAATCGCTACTTGTTTCTCAAAAATTTGATAATTACCAACGGCAGGGTCGGACTTTTTTTCCCCAGTGGGAATTTGAATTTCACCTAAAGTTGCATTTGTTGCCGTAATTTTAATGGGTTCGCGGTAAAGATAATAACCAGGAGTGATTTGCCACGTTAAAATAATATTATTGGCATTACTCGTATCGGCTGAAAATAGAAATGCTTCATCAACAGGAAGAAAATGATTGTCTTTGCCATTTAAGGTATCTAAAAAATTAGCGGCATTTGCAGCGGGATAAAAAATTGAAAAAACAAAAATGAGTAATAGGCCAGATAACCACTTTGCCTTAAGCATTATTATTTGGCTCATTATCTCGGGGTATAGTAACAAACTCTGTGTCTGCTTGGGAGGTTGTTGGGATATTAAGGCCGATTCGTGAGAACTCATCATCGATAAATTGCTCTAATCCTTTAATTTCTTCTTCGAAAAATAACGGGTCACTTTCTTTCAACATCGCCTCTACCTCATCAAATTCTTCTCTTACTTTACTAAATGTTTCAACAACTCGGTCAGCTTCCATATCCCAAGGTACATACTCTACCTCAATTTCATTGGTCATTCTTTTATTTTTTTGTACTTGTTTAATACCGCGACAAACTTGCTCGTATTCATTACGTAAGCCAAAGAAATAAATAGTAGCTACTTCGGTGAGTTTATCGCCGAGATCTTGTAATACTTCCAGTATTTTATTGTACCAATTAGGATTACCGGTATAAAGGCCAGAGTGACCAGGAAAAACCGGATATTCTTCGTGAAGCAAGGTTTTTGTTTCTGATCCTAAAATCAATAAATGTCGAGCTTGGCTTTTATTAGCCAAGTTTTCGATTGTGTGGGCCATTTTATAGGCCTCTTCTGGTGTAGTAGCAATTAATTCACGAAAACTAATAGTCATGATAGTAATTCCTTAGGTACCTCTAGGTTTGGGTAGCGACTGTGCTCCCTCTAGGCTAGTATCCTTGTTTGCAGCATTTTGTGCTGCTTGATTTTGCGTTACTGTGACATCAAGGCCTTCTTTCAGTGACGGATCTCTCAGTTTATGGTAAGCGACTAATTCTGGCGCCACTGCCGCAGCAAGTTGGCGTACCACACGGTGGTTGTTTTTAGTATCCGCAGTGAGCTCGCCACTTTTACTCATGGTCGCAGAACCACCAGACAGAGCTGCCAGCTGTTTGGAGTCTGCCACGTGTATTTGGCTCTTACTTACAATAGTCTCTCTACATTTGAGAGCTGCTGTGTAACGAGCAAGATTCTCAGGCTCCTGTAATTTTTCTCTTGCCTCAGCGACTTGCTCAAGAGCATCGTCATATTCTGTTTTAGCGGTGACCAATTCTTTTTCAGCGGCAGCTAGTGATTTAGCATCTCCCTTTCCTGTAAGTTCTGCAACCTTTTTCGTTAGTTCTCTCACCTTAGCGTCAGTAGGAGGATTATCTATAATTTTTCTTAATCGATCATGTTCTTCAGCGTCCCTCATGGGAGCTAACATAAGCTCTACGCGCTCAGTATTTAAAGTCAATTCTTGTGTGGATTTGCGAGCAACATCTCTTTCCTCGTCATTCATCAACATGCGAAAAAAACTTGGGAACTTTTTATGATCAAGCTTAAAAGTGTAAAGGGCGTTGCCATTCGTATCAACCATTGCTGGATCTTTAGCATTGGTAAGCATTTCAAACATAACATAAGCAGCACATTTTTGAGTGGGTGTTCCATCTATTTGAGGTGTTTTGGATTTTTCCTGAACGGTTGCTAACCATGCTGTGGCAAGCACATATCCTTTTTCACGTTGTAACGTAGAATTATTGCGATCCCAATAATTATCTTTTGGCATTGATATGCCTACAGTTTTATTGTCTTTCTTTGATACGAATATAGCGTGTCCAGTTTGCAGATGATAAAATGATTCAACGTCTGCAGAAGTAACACCCATTTTGGCCTCTGCTTCTGCAAAATGCTTAGTTAATGATTTGTAATCTTGCTCTAATGTTTTTAGAGAAGCACTTTCTAATAAAAGGTGTGTTCCCACAGCCTCTTTTAAAAGACGATCTTCAGCAACGGCTTCAAAATAGCCAAAATTTTCCTGCTGACCGGCTATCTCTCTGGCGAGCCTACCGGTTTGTTTTTCTAATTCTTTATCTAATTTCTTTTTTGTATTTGCCGCAGCTTCTGCTGCTGCCTCTGCTTTAGCTATTTGTTCCAGAGATAAAGCAGTCGCACTAGCGCTGCCTGATGGTGTGGTGGGCGCAGGTGCTGCAGCAGCTGCATCATCAAATGCTTTTACTGCATCTCGAGCTGCATTGAGATCAGTGATAATTACCTGAAGCTGTTTTGCAAAAAGACTATGTAAAGCACTTTGTCCTGGACCGATCCCACGTAAAAAATCGCTAACTTCTACTGGGCCGGCCTTGTTCCCTATTACATTGGCTATGATCACAGGGTGATCAGGGAAAATATCAGTAGCTTTACCAATTAATAGGCTCTTTGCCTCGGCCAGCTGTGTGGTTTGTTCTGGAGTTAACGTTGCTGCTTCTGCCGACAAATCCAAATAAGTTTTCATGGCATTCAGTTGGCCACCAACTAATACGTCCTTGGCCTTGTCCAGCTGTGCGGTTTCTTCTGGAGTTAATGTTGCTTTTGCCGACAACCTCAAATAAGTTTGCATGGCATTCGGTCGACCATGTCCAGAAATCTCTTTACCGTTCCTTAATGCCTCATCTAAGTCATTAACATTGCTCCTAAAAATGACCAGGCATTCTCTTGTCGTTGTCTTGAGCCACGCATCTCCTAACGCGTTGGTAGCTGTTTTTAATTCTTGACTCTCTTGCGCACTGGCATCAATCCTTTTCTGTAGTTGAGCTAGTTTACGTCTTCTTTCAGGTAACACTTGGCCTAACATGGTCTCTGCAGTGAGGGCGTGCGAAAAAGTTGAGGGTTTACCACTATCACCATCAATATATGCATGTTGTAGGATCATATCCTGAAAATGTTTGGTTTTAATATGAGCCAACCGATCGGGCAGGATGGGTGATATTTGTGAAGGTGTTGGACTAGCCACTGCAGTTGCTCCTCAATTAGTCAAACAGATTGAATCTATATTTTATATAAAATTTTGCTCATATATAAGTGTAATGAATTATATCATTAGAAAGCAAGACAAAATAGATATTTTACATTAATTTTCAGTGGGTTACAGAAATTACCAATCAACCATTAGCTGATAGGTCAGAGATGATAATTCGTTCTGGCTCATTGACCCAGCTTACCTGTTTAACCATCTCAGGTGTTATATAGATTTTTCCTTGATCATCAATCAATAAAACGCGGGTTATTCCCATTTTTTTTGCAATGTGCTGCCAATCTTTTTTACCTGCAATCAGAAGGCTTGTGGCTGCAGCATCGGCTAACGTGGGATCCGTATGGATCACCGTAGTGGCAATAAACCCTTGAGATGGATAACCAGTGCGTGGATCTAAAATATGATGATATGTTTTTTGACCGTCAGAAAATTTGCGAAAATAAGTGCCAGAGGAAAATACCGCCTCTTTATCATGTACATCAAGGTAAGCCAGCGGTTCATCAATCGCAAAGGGATTTTGTAATGCAACACGCCAGGGACGAGAATGACGATCACCAATGACAAGGAGATCACCGCCTGCATTTACCATTGCATGCTGCACACCTTGCTGTTGTAAATAATTAATAATTTGACCCACACCATATCCTTTAGCAAAACCACCAAAATCAAGACGAACATGGGGATTTTTACAAGCGACTTTATTATTGTTAATAACGATATCATTCATGCTTGGTGCTTGTACTAGCCAATTATCAATAGCCGCTTGGCTAGGGGCTGTGCGCTTTTTTGTTGGGGTATTACTTAAAAATCCCCATAACGCAATTAATTCACCCGCGGCGGGATTAAATAATCCATCACTTAGGGTATAAAAATAGGTTCCTTTTTTTAATAGTTCGATGACATCGGCATCTGCTGTGTAGGTTTGACCATTTTTGCAAACAGAATTAATTGCAGTTAATGTGCTAGGTTGCCAGGCATGCCATTGCTGGTTCATATGGTTAAATTTTTGTTCGATATTTTTACTTAATGCAATCGCTTTATCAGTGGGCACATCATCAAGCGTAACAGTAATTTTTGTGCCAAAAGCAATAATGGTGGTTTGGTAGGATTTTTCCTGCGAGGTATTATCGCAGGAAAAAAGAAAAAGCAAAGATAAGAACAGGAAGTGTTTTTTCATATTTATTAAAATTTCAGTGAGGAATTCTCTACACCGTCATCTTCGCTTTCGCGAGGATGACGGTGTAGAGAGTACATTAGATCTTACTATTTCAACCCCAGTGCATCAAATAATTTGCCAGCAATATTAATATTGTAAATTTTATCTAACTGTCGCACACACGTTGGGCTGGTGACATTAATTTCTGTTAAATAATCACCAATCACATCGATCCCGACAAACCATAATCCCATTGCTTGTAATTGTGGTGCAATTTGTTGGCAAATCCAGCGATCACGATCGGTTAATTCAACACCCACACCGCTACCGCCTGCAGCGATATTACCGCGAGTTTCACCGGCTAAAGGAATACGTGCAAGTGCATAAGGAACAGGTTCACCATTAATTAACAAAATGCGTTTATCACCTTGAGTGATTTCAGGAATATAACGTTGCGCCATAATCCATGTACTGCCTTTCAGGGTGAGATTTTCGATAATAACGGTTGTATTGGGATCATTTTTTCGCACGCGAAAAATATTTTCCCCACCCATACCATCAAGCGGTTTAAGAATGACATCGTGTTGTTGGTTAAGAAAATCGATGATTTGATCTTTATTGCTACTGACTAAAGTAGGTGGCATACAATGCGAAAAATGGGTAGCAAATAATTTTTCGTTGGCATCGCGCAATGATTGGGGCTTATTGATAACACGAGCCCCTTTTTTTTCTGCTAAATCCAATAACTGAGTCGCGTGAAGATAGGTAAGATCCATAGGGGGATCTTTACGAACAAAAATCACATCCAATTGACCTAGCGCTTGCAATTCTTTTTTACCAAACGAAAACCAATTTTGTGGGTCATCTTTTACCGTCAAAAGACGGGTGAACGCAAAAGGCTCACCATCTTGTAAAAACAAATCATTCATTTCCATATAATGAATGGTAAAATGACGACGCATTGCTTCGAGCAAGAGAGCAAATGTAGTGTCTTTCTCAATCACTAGAGATTGTATTGGATCCATGATGACCCCAATTTGAAGAGACATAGGCATTTCTCCTGACGCTTGATTTTAGTTGTGTAAATAATACCATATAATGTTAAGTATTGTGTTTAATGAAAAAGTAGGCTCTCTACACCGTCATCCTCGCGAAAGCGGGGATCCATACGTTGTTTGCTATTCGATGGATCCCCGCTTTCGCGAGGATGACGGTGTAGGTATTTCAGTGATGAAGGTGTTATTAATGTCAAAAAGAGAATTTATGCTGTCCGACGAAGCTTCATTGCTAAATTTAGCAACCAAGCTCGCCCCTGCCATCTTCAAATTAAACACGATTTTTCTATCTGGCGATTTAGGGGTAGGAAAAACCACGTTTGTGCGTGGGTTTTTGAACAGTTTAGGGTATACTGGAGCGGTAAAAAGTCCAACCTATGCTTTAGTGGAAGATTATTTCATTCAAGATAAGGCAGTTTACCATTTTGACTGGTATCGGATTAGCGACAGTGAGTCACTAGAGGCAATCGGGATTCGCGAATATTTTTCGCAAAACGCGTTATGCTTAATAGAGTGGCCGGAACATGCTACCGGTCTACAATTAGTACCAGATTGGCGGCTAACATTTTATTATCACCCACAAGGACGGTTAGTACATGTGGAGAGTGAGTCGGAATTAGGGCAGCGTGTGTTAAAGGAATTATCAAGTTAAGTGAGGATGTAGTGGTAATAAGATTAAAACACTTTAAAAATCTTTTTTTAATAAGTCTGTTTTGGCTTTTTTGCAGTCAAGTTGCAATCGCAAAAACAGAGGTAACTGATATTCGTGTTTGGCCATCGCCTGATGAAACACGCGTGGTATTTGATTTGTCCGGCACGGACGGACAAGCATTGGTTTATAAAGCCTTTACACTCGATAACCCCTATCGTTTAGTCATCGATATTGATAATGCAAATTTAAAAGCCAGAGTTGATCAATTTGACGCGTTAACGTGGCTACAAACTCCCATGAATAATTTACGAGCAGGTGTGCGTGATAATCATCATATTCGGCTAGTATTTGATTTGCGCGGCAAAATTCGCACTAACGTATTTACTATGCCGCCCAGTGGCGGATATGGCCATCGTTTAGTTATTGATGTTTCATCACAAGATGGTTCAGCACCAATAACACCACCCGTTATGGTGGCATCAACGACTCCACCTTCTGTTACTAAAACAACAATGCCTGCTATTCCAGCAACCACGCCAGTAAGTGTTAAAACATTACAATCACCATTGACTGATTTTGTTATTGCCATTGATGCGGGTCATGGTGGTGAGGATCCGGGCGCAACTGGTCCTACAGGAGCTCGTGAAAAACAAGTGGTATTGGCCATCTCGCGTGAGTTACAAGCTTTGATTAATAAAGAGCCGGGTATGCGTGCAGTGATGGTACGTGATGGGGATTATTATGTAGGCCTACGGCAACGTATGGTAAAAGCAAGAAAAGCGCAAGCGGATTTATTTATTTCCATTCACGCTGATGCTTTTCATCGTCCTACAGCGCGTGGGGCTTCGGTATTTACTATATCGGATCGAGGTGCAAGTAGTGAAGCAGCAAGATGGTTAGCGGAAAAAGAAAACAGTGCCGATTTAGTAGGTGGAGTGAGTTTAGATGATAAAGATAATGTATTAGCCTCGGTATTATTAGATTTATCGCAAACAGCAAGTAGCGAGGCGAGTTTTACTTTAGGTAAAGCGGTATTAAAGCATTTAGGCTATTTTGCGCATTTACATAAACCTACCGTGCAACAAGCTGGTTTTATGGTATTAAAATCACCAGATGTTCCTTCCATTTTAGTAGAAACAGGGTTTATTTCTAATCCACAAGGCGAGCGTGATTTAAAATCACCTGCGTATCAACGAAAAATTGCCACAGCTATTTTAAGTGGCATAAAAGATTATTTAAAAAAACATCCAGCACCAACGCATACTGCGCCTACCACTAGTGCTGTTGTAGCGAAGCAATAGCATAATGAAACGCATTCAATTACTCGACGAGATTTTAACGAATCAAATTGCTGCTGGCGAAGTGGTGGAACGGCCTTGTGCGGTAGTAAAAGAATTAATTGAAAATGCGCTGGATGCTAAAGCAACACGTCTTGATATTGTTATTGAACGTGGCGGATTAGGTTGTATTAGCATAACGGATAATGGTTATGGTATTCATCCTGATGATTTATTATTAGCAGTAAGCCGACATGCCACCAGTAAAATTCATTGTTTGGCGGATTTACAAGCTATTATGACGTTGGGGTTTCGTGGCGAAGCATTAGCGAGTATTGCCTCGGTTTCCCATTTTCGATTATTATCACGCACAACTGATTATGAGCATGCTATGTCATTAACTATGGCAGGGCAGGTAGAGTCATTAGCCATTACCCCTTGCGCGCATCCTGTGGGTACTACGGTAGAGATTCGTGATTTATTTTTTAATACACCGGCGCGCCGTCATTTTCTTCGTGCAGAAAAAACGGAATTTGCGCATATTGTAGAAGTGATGCAACGTGTGGCGATAAGTCATTCGGATGTAGCATTTACGTTAACGCATAATGGCAAATCGATATTTTCCTCGCAGGAATCAGCAGAAAAACGTTTGGCACGATTTTTTGGTCACGCATTTATTCAACAAGCGCAGGTTATCGATAAAAATACGGCTGGATTACGATTGCGGGGATGGTTAGGAGCGCCTGAGTTTTCGCGTAGTCAAATGGATATGCAGTATTTTTATTTAAATGGGCGCGTGGTGCGCGATAAATTGCTTCAACATGCGATAAGAGAGGCTTACGCGGAACAATTACCGCCAGGGCGACATGCGATGTATGTTTTATTTTTAGAGGTGGATGCAAAATCAGTGGATGTCAATGTTCATCCTACCAAACAAGAGGTCCGTTTTCGCGAGGCGCGGTTTGTGCATGATTTTTTAGTGCAAGCTATTATGGAGCAATTGGGTAGTAGGATCCAAAATGATCTAACGGTTTTTTCATCACATTCCTCTTCTCCTACTATGCAATTTCCCTCTCAGGTTTATAGGAGAGAGGAGATAAAAGGTGGGGAGGCACTAAAAGCTTACCAAAGTTTTTATTCTCCATCTCATCAGCATGAACCTAAAGAAAATCATCGTATTCTTACTCATTTACCAAAAGCTAATGCATTATTAATCCAAACTCATAACAGCGAAATAGCTCTTCTTGATCTGCACGCTGTTTTTTCATGCAGTATTGCACATTATTTATTAACCGATAGTAAAAAAGGCATATTAAAAACTCAGCCTTTATTAATACCTTCCAAGATGACATTATCAGTCGATGAATATCAACAATTAATTCTTAAACAACCCACCTTGCAACAATTAGGTATAGATTTAACGCTAGAAAATAACAAAGCTATATTAAATACTATTCCTGCATTATTAGCACGCGTTGCACCTGAGCAATTACTAGCCCAATTAGTAACAACAAAAACGACTGATATGGCTACAATAGCCGCCGAATTAGCCTGTAGTGCCATTCCACAAAGCCATGAAATCATTACCGAAGCCATGCTGGCTATTGCATTAAAAGATTTAGCAATAGATTGTCGATGTGCGCATGGGCGTCAAGCTATGGTGGAGTTATCCCCTGAGCGTATTGAGCAATGGATAACGGTATGAAACAATTGCCTCCAGCGATTTTTTTAATGGGTCCTACCGCAAGTGGTAAAACCCATTTGGCAGTTGCATTAAAAGAACAATTACCCTGTGAAATTATTAGTGTCGATTCAGCTTTAGTTTATCGCGGGATGGATATTGGTACCGCTAAACCATCGCAAGAATTATTAGCAAAAGCGCCACACCGTTTAATTAATTGTTGTGATATTACTGAGGTTTACTCCGCGGCAACTTTTCGTCACGATGCGTTGCGGGAAATGGCGGATATTACTGCAAAAGGACATATCCCTTTATTAGTAGGTGGAACGATGTTGTATTTCAAAGCATTACAACAAGGATTATCACCATTACCCACCGCCAATCCTTTAGTGCGTGAAAAAATAGCGCAATTAGCGGCCGAAAAAGGTTGGGATTATTTACATCAACAATTAGCCATAAAAGATCCCAAAGCGGCGTTGCGTATTCATCCTAATGATCCGCAGCGTATTGCACGTGCGTTAGAAGTCTATGAAATTACCGGCCAATCGTTAAGTGATTGGTGGGAAAAAACAGCGAAAGAAGCATTACCTTACCACGTTCATGCTTTTGCTTTGGCGCCTCCATTGCGCGCTATTTTGCACCAACGTATTGCAGAGCGTTTTGAAATAATGTTGCAACAAGGATTTATTGAGGAAGTGCAGCAGTTATTACAATTGCCAGGTGTTCATCCCAATTTACCCGCTATGCGATCGGTAGGATATCGTCAGGTCATTGATTATTTGGAAGGTAAGATCGATTTGCCCACATTGCACCTACAAGGTATTGCAGCATCGCGCCAATTAGCAAAGCGCCAATTAACCTGGCTACGTAGCTGGCCTGATTTGCAATGGTTGGATAGTCATGATCCAGATGTAGCGGAAAAAATTGCCTGTGGCCTTGAGAGAAAATCGTGATCTCCCCTTTGTGGGAGAAGTTGACCACGCTAGCGCAGGCGGGTGAGGAGAGGGATTTAGCTACGAAGAAAGATCGCAATCAATTATTGTTCCTTGCTTCGTAGCTTGCCCCTCACCCTCGCAAGCTGCGCTTGCATTTCCCTCTCCCACGGAGGGGAGAGGGGATGTGGAGGTTAAACTTCCTCTGTCTCAGCTATGCGAAACGCAGCTTCTTCTGCCATAAATTCGTTAGAATTTAGGTGAGCATTATTGACAACTTGTTGTAGATTAGCTGTGAAATCAGCGGATTCAGATCGAATGTTAATTGCATGCAAGCCTTTTGGCCCTGGATTGACTTCAAAGTCAACGACTTGACCTGCTTTCAGGCTCTTGTAGCCTTCCATTAAGATAGCTGAGAAGTGTGCAAATATATCTTCACCACCATCAGCTGGACAAATAAAACCATAACCCTTTGCGTTGTTAAACCACTTAACAGTTCCTGTCGCCATACCACATCCCTCTGTAGAAAATCATCGGGCACCATGCCCCTTTAAAATAACAAAGCGATAGCTAACGCTAATCGTTTCCATACAATAACCTAATTTTTTTATTCTGTCTATTGGTGCTAAAAAGAAAGCCTAATAACTATTTATGGTGGTAGTAATGATTGTAGCCTACGGTTTATCTTCGAAATATGGCTGCTTTAGCCTGGCGCTCTATAGGAAGTAATTGGGTTTCATTAGTAAGATCGGTTGTCAACGGATTACCACCCCATAAATAATACAATCCTTTGTTTTGTCTTTCTCTTGCCATCTGATGAACTTGCGCGAATAAAGCCTGGTTATCATTACCATATTGGCCTATTATTTCCCACAATTTGGCAGAACGGTTGTCTTTATCGGATGAAACATGAGTTAATACCACGGCAATAAGCGTTTGTTGTGGCTGGTATTGTGGTAATAAGCTATTGGCTTGTCGAATTTTCTCGAGAAAATCAGGACTAAAGAGTCTGAAATTAGCATCTAAAATATATAATGCTTCATAAGCTTTAGCAAAGATTTTATTAATTAATTGAGCCATTGCATTGGTTAATGCAGGGGAGGCAGTAATGCACTTAATATCTTCTTTGCTATTAAATATGAGGGCGAGTTGATATCCCCAATTTCCGAGCTCACGAACACCTCCTGAAAATCCTACAAAAGCAGCCAATTTTTGGTCTGCTGAAAACTTTTCGGTAGCGGTTTGAATATCCCTGATTTGCCACTCCTTTTTCATTTTAATTTGCGCGAAAACACTCTGAATTTGTGCTGCAGTTAATATCTTCAAATTATTACATTGCTGGGGAGCAGTAATTTTATCAGCGAAACTCCCAGCAAATAGGAAATAAACAGCTTGTTGTAAATCAGTGCGGTAATTTACTGTTGCTGCTTGCAAATCAGTGAGGGTGTCAATTATTGGGAGCTCAATAGCTATTACTTTAGTAAAAATAGCAGTCACTTGTACTGGTGTTAAGCTTTCAAATCTGCTTAATTGCTCTATTTCAGTTCGGGCTGTAGCGCTGTCAATTTTATTTGTTGTAACTCTACTAATAATGTCATCAGCTACTAACTCGACAAATACACCCCGTACTGCATGTTGCCATTCCTCTGGATAGTTTCGAGTAGCAGCTGTTAAATCAGTATAAGTTGAAATAATAGTTGGTGTTTTGGGTTTTATTTTAATAAAAATAGTTGTAATATTTGCTGAGGTTAGTATGGTGGTAAAAGCACTTAGCTGCTGCAGATTTCCTACGGAAGAAATCATGACATCAGCTTTTTCTAACAGCTTAGCAATATAAACAGCTTGGGCTTCAGGAAATAAAGATATTAAATTCTGAAGCTGTTGCCAGGTAAGTGTAACCGAAGGTTGATTATTTTCTAACCAATAGATAAAAGCCGCTTTTTTCCATTTTACTGGGTAACCTTGAGTTGCTTGATTAAAACTCTCAAGAGTGGGTAACAGATGCATGTTAGCTGCAAATAGTTTAACAACAGGCTCTGGGTTGTCTTCTGTTAGTATTAATTCAATTGTTGCTTTACCAAATTTTTCAATCAGTTGTTCAGTGGGTTGAATTATAAATTTTGTGAGGTATGAGAGATCTGTGGTGGTGGTAATCAGCACTGATTTTATATCGATAAAATGAAGGTAAGCGTTGGCACGGCGCTCATAAATACTGTCACTGTCCTTCTGGTATTCTGGAAAATAGGTAATGCCGTTAACGACAGTTGCTAGATCTCTTAAACAAGTAATTATTCTTTTATTCTTTAAATGAAAAAATACCTCGTGTACTTGTCCTGTGTTTTGGGTAAGGTATCTGATATGTTCACAATCCGCCATCGTTTGGAAAAATATGGGTACGCGATGGATGAATTTTCTGGAAAACTCATAATTATCAGAAATATAGTCTAATGCATCATTCATTAGCACCAGAAACTCGCTCATATTACTGAAGATAAAAGCAGTAGGATGAGTAATGAAAACAAAATTTTTAAGACGCTTAATAAATTGACTATTTACATGAAGATTTAAATTCTTAATAGTGTTTAAGATGATAATATAGAAATTGGTTATATTAATATTTATATTTAGAGACGGATCTTTAGATCTCCTTATTTTTTGTTCAACATCGTTGGTAAGAAAAAATATCCAGTTATCGAGGTTGTCGGGATGAGGTTTTCGTTTTAAAACGGCTCTTAAAACAATCTCACGCATATTATTATCCAATAATGAGAAAAAGTTAAAGAATTTTTGTTCCTGTTTATTTGGTTCATATATACGTTGAGCAATTATAATTAACAAAGAATCAGAATAGGTGCTGATAGGATCAGATCCTTGAGAGGTAGTATCCTCCGCCATTGCCTGATGTTGTACAGTAATTCTCTTTGATACAGCAGTCGTATTGTCTCTTCTAAAAGGACGATAGGTGCTGATGTTAATGGCAGCGGCGATAGGTATTATAAAAATATTTTTTTGTGCAAGTCGTGATACTTGACTTTCTAAATCAGCATAAGTTAACTCAACACATTCGCCAATAGCTTTTGGGTTGTTTGAGTTGCGCGTTTTTTCTAGTGATGGTAGGTGTGTTTCAAGCTCCTTTTTTATCTCAGGATCCAATGCATTCCACCATATATAAAAGGCATCAATTCCAAGGGTGGCAGGTAAACCGGCCATCCTCTCCCCTCCAGCATACTCTTCAAATTTTGCTAGCTCTTTATTTCTCATGCGTGTTTCGTGTTTATCGTTCCCACCGTCTCTTAAATCAGCTATGAGCTTTCTTAGCTTTGTTTCAATAGTCACATCATCTAATAATGCTTCCTCATCGAGTTTCTTGAGCGATTGAATATATGACCAAGCGGGGCCTTTAGAATAATAAGTGATAACTCGTAATGCCTCACCAGACTCTAATGTGCTTTTCACAAATTCAATCATTTTTTGAATAGCGCGTTGAGTTTTTTTAGACTGCATTAGAATGCTAATGGCTTCTAGCTTTTGTAGATCACAATGAAACAACACATGCAATAATATTAATGGATCATTTTCAGCAAGTAATGGTTTAACATGAATTAGCTTACCGGCAACTGTTCCGTTTACTTCTTTACCAAACAGTAAATCATCGCTTAAAATAACTTCATAATAGGGGGGAAGATCATCCTTGCTGTTATCGTCATCTGATGTGGTATACACACCGGTAATTTTAAGAGAAGGCGTAAGCAATTCGTACATTCCGCGATTACTTTTTACTTTTCTCGTCACACCATTTTCAGTGGTTTCAATATAGTGATCATTAATTGCATCGGCTATTTTTCTGCATAATTCATTGGCAGGACTATTAGGTTGTGCAGTATAACCAATTGGACTGCGAGTAACCCGACGATCGCGATTTGCCAAGAAACTCTTAATTAACTTGATTATCTCTGCATCATCCGTAGCATTTATACATCGAATCATCAGAATGGGTATTTCATCACATGTGGCTAATGCTTCCTCACTCAGTGCAAGTTCTAATAACTCTTTTGATCTATCATTATTGAGGTTGAGCAAACTATTAAGTATTCTCATACTCTCTGACCAAATCAAAGTAAGGATTCCTTGCATTACAGGGCTGCAATTTTCTTGCTTCAGCTTTGCTGTAGCTGTAATAGTCTCTGGTTGAAACCCTAATTTAATTTGTTGTTGATCCTCATCGCGAAAGGTTGCAATTACCCTATAAAGATCAGAGCAGGTTGGTACTAGATGTAAAACGTTATTGATAATAGATACATAATCAGTTGTTTTAAGAGGGATCTGGCCTAGTAATGCAATATCATCCACAGAGGTAATCAATGATGGCGGATTAGATAGTAAAAATGCATCGCATATAATAAAAGTGTGCTCAGGGCGAGCTGTTAAGATTTGCCACCAGTGACTTATGTGAGATAGTAAATCAGGCTTTTGCTCTCTTACTTGTTGCAAAAACTTATGAATATCATCTTTATTTTCGTCGCTGTGTTGAAGGTAGGATATTAGGTCTTGTAGGGTTTGGATACGATTAATATCAAAATAAAAAGCAGGACCGTCATAATAACCTTCATCATCTGATACTTCATTTATTTTGTCACCTAAACGTCCCATTTATGTCACTACCTCTTTGCATTTGGCAATATGCTAAGCATCTAGTTTACTGGGATAGAAAATAGAGGTCAACTAACTATTTTTAGGAGTGGCATTAACAATTGATCCTACAGGTTATCTTCGAAATATGGCTGCTTTAGCCTGGCGCTCTATAGGAGATAATTGGGTTTCATTACTGAGATCTGGAGTTGCCAATGGATTACTACCCCATAAATAATACAACCCCTTGCTTTGTCTTTCTCTTGCTATCTGATGAATTTGTGCGAATAAAGCCTGGTCGTCGTTACCATGTTGGCTTATTATTTCCCACAACTTGGCAGAGCGACTGTTTGTATCTGCTGAGATATGAGTTAATACTACGGCAATAAGCGTTTGTTGTGGCTGGTATTGTGGTAATAAGCTATTGGCTTGTCGAATTTGCTCCAGAAAATCAGGGTTAAAGAATCTGAAATTGGCGTCTAAAATATATAATGCTTCATAAACTTTAGCAAAGATTTTATTAATTAATTGAGTCATTGCATTGGTTAATTCAGGGGAAGTAGTAATGCACTTAATATCTTCTTTGCTATTGAAAATAAGAGCGAGTTGATATCCCCATTTTGCGAGCTCGGTAATACCTCCTGCATACCCTACAAAAGCAGCCAATTTTTGTTCTACTAAAAATTCTTTGGTGGCAGTCTGAATATTCGTGACATGCCATCTCTTTGTCATTCTTATTTGTGAAAAAATACCCTGAATTTGTTCTGCAGTTAATACCTTCAACTTATTACATTGCTGGGGCTCAGTAATTTTATCAGCTAAAATCTCCGTAAATAGTGAATAAGCAGCTTGTTGTAAATCAGGGCGGTAATTTGCTGTTGCTGCTTGCAAATCATCGAAGGTGTCAATTATTGGGGGCTCAATGGCTATTACTTTAGTAAAAATAGCAGTCACTTGCGCTGGTGTTAGGCTTTGAAATCTACTTAGTTGGCTAAGTTCGGTTCGGACTGTAGCTCTGTCAATGTTATGTGTTGTAACTCTGTTAATAATATCATCAGCCACTAACTCGACAAACACACCTCGTGCTGCATGTTGCCATTCCTGTGGATAGCCTCGAGTGGCAGTTGTTAAATCAGTATAGGTTGAAATAATAGCTGGTGTTTTGGATTTTATTTTAGTGAAAATAGTTGCGATATTTGCTGAGGTTAGCATGGTGGTAAAAGCACTTAATTGCTGCAGATTTCCTACGGAAGAAATCATAACATCAGCTTTTTCTAACAGCTTAACAGTATAAACAGCTTGGATTTCAGGCCATAATGATACTAAGTCCTGAAACCGTTGCCAGGTAAATAAAACAGGCGTTGGATTATTTTCTAGCCAATAGTTAAAAGCTGCTCTTTTCCATTTTACTGGATAACCCTGGGTTGCTTGATTAAAATTCTCAATAGTAGGTAACAGATGCATCTTAGCTGCAAATAGTTTAACTACAGGTTCTGGGTTGTCTACTGTTAGTATTAATCCAAGCGTTGTTTTGCCAAATTTTTCAGCCATTTGATCAGTAGGTTGAATTATAAATTTTGTTAGGAATGAGAGATCCATGGCAGTGGTAATCAGTACTGATTTTATATCAATAAAATAAAGGTAAGCGCTTACTCTGCGATCAAAAACAGTGCCTTTCTGGTACTCCCCAGAATAGGTAATACCGCCAACGACAGTTGCTAGATCTCTTAAACAAGTAATTATTCTTTTATTCTTTAAATGAAAAAATACATCGTGTACTTGTGCGGTGGTTTGTGTGAAATACTGGATATGCTGACAATCTGCCATCGTTTGGAAAAGTATAGGTATTCGATGGATGAATTTTCTGGAAAACTCATAACTATCATAATTATGAGCATTATCAGAAATATAGCCTAATGCATCATTCATTAGCACCAGAAATTCGCTCATATTACTGAAGATCAAAGCAGTAGGATGAGTAGTGAAGACAAAATCTTTAAGACGCTTAATAAATTGACTATTTACACAAAGATTTAAATTCTTAATGGAGTTTAAAATAACAACATAAAAATTGGCTATATTGATATCTACATTTAGAGAGGGATCTTTAGATTTCCTTATTTCTCGTTCAACATCGTTGGTAAGATAAGATATCCAGTTATCGAGATTGGTAGAAGGAGGGTTTCGTTTTAAAACGGCCTCTAAAACAATCCTACGCATATTATTATCCAATAATGATAAAAAAATAAAGAATTTATTTCCATCTGTATTGGCTTCATATATACGTTGAGCAATGATAATTAACAAAGATTCAGGGTAGGTGCTGATAGGATCAGATCCTCGATAAGTAGTACCCTCCGAGATTGCACGATGTTCTGCAGTAATTTTTGTTGATATACCAGCCGTATTGTCCCTTCTAAAGGGACGATACGTGCTGATATTAATGATACCTATTAGAGGTACGGTGAAATTGCAGTTTGCAAGCTCTGATAATTGTCTTGTTAATCCATTGGCAGTGCTTTGAACGCATTCGCCAATTGCTTTTTTGTTACCGCGCGTGTCTTTTAGTGATGGTAGTCGTAGTTCAAGCCAGCTTTTTATATTAGGTTCCAATGCATCCCACCATAGGTGAAAGGCATCAATTCCAAGGGTGGCAGGTAAACCGGCCATATTTCCATAGCTAGCAATCTCCTCAAATCTTGCTAGCTCTTTATTTCTCATGCGTGTTTCGTGTTTATCGTTCCCACCGTCTCTTAAATCATATATAAGCTTTCTAAGCTTTTTTTCAATAGTCACATCATCTAATAATGCTTCCTCATCGAGTTTCTTGAGTGATTGAATATATGACCAAGCGGGGCCTTTAGAATAATAAGCGATAACCCGTAATGCCTCACCAGACTCTAGTGTGCTCTTCACAAGTTCAAGCATTTTTTGAATAGTGCGTTGAGTTTTTTTAGACTGCATTAGAATGCTAATGGCTTCTAGCTTTTGTAGATCGCAACCAAATAACACATGCAATAATATTAATGGATCATTTTCAGCAAGTAATGATTTAACATGAATTAGCTTACCGGTAACTGCTCCGTTTACCTCTTTACCAAACAGTAAATCATCGCTTAAAATAACTTCATGATAGGGGGGAAGATCATCTTTGCTGTTATCGTCATCTGATGTGGTATATACACTGGTAATTTTAAGAGAGGGCATAAGCAATTCGTACATTCGACGATTACTTTTGACTTTTCTTGTTACACCATTTTCAGTGGTTTCAATATACTGCTCATTAATTGCATCGGCTATTTTTCTGCATAATTCATTGGCGGGACTATCGGGTTGTGCAGTATAACCAATTGGACTACGAGTGGCACGCCGATCGCGATTTGCCAAGAAACTCTTAATTAAATTTATTCTCTCGGCATCATTTGCGGCATTTATACATCGAATGATCAGAATAGGTACTTCATCACACGTATATAATGACTCTTCCTGCAGTGCAAGGTTCAATAGCCCCAAAGAGGGAAAGCAACTATCGTTTACTCTCATAGTCTCTGACCAAATCAAATCAAGGATTTTTCGCATTTCAGGGCGGAAATTTCCTTGCTTCAGCTTTGCTGTAATAGTCTCTGGTTGAAACTCTAATTTAATTGGTTGTTGATCTTCATTGCGAAAGGTTGCAATTACCCTGTAAAGATCAGAGCGAGTTGGTATTACATGTAAAACATTATTGATAATAGATACATAATCAGCTGTTTTAAGAGGGATCTGACGTAGTAATGCAATATCATCTACAGAGGTAATCAATGATGGAGGGTTAGATAGTAAAAATGCATCGCATATAAGAGAGGTATATTCACGGCAATATCTTAAGATTTTCGACCAGTGACTTATGTGAGATAGTAACTCAGGCTTTTGCTCTCTTACTTGTTGCAAAATACCACGAATATAATCTTCATTCCCGTTGCTGTCTTTAATGCGGGATATTAAGTCTTGTAGGGTTTGGAATTGGTTAGCATCAAGAGGAGCGGGTATGGAAGAAGGAACGTTATAATAATCTTCATTATCTGATACTACATTTGCTTTGTTGTCAGAACGCGCCATTTATGTCACTACCTCTTTACATTTGACAAGATGCTGAGCATCTAGTTTACCGGGATAGAAAATAGAAGTCAACTAACTATTGCAATCAGTGGCATTAACAGCTGATCCTACAGGTTATCTTCGAAATATGGCTGTTTTAGCTTGTTGTTCTATAGGGGTTAATAGAGTTGTTTCAGCAGTGAGAGCTGTCGCTGTTAATGGATTGCTACTCCATAAATAATACAACCCTTTGCTTTGTCTTTCTCTTGCTATCTGATGAACTTGCGCAAATAAAGCCTGGTTATCATTACCATATTTTCCTATTATTTCCCATAATCTAGCAGAGCGGTTGTCTTTATCCGCTGAAACATGAGTTAGTACAACAGCAATAAGCGTTTGTTGCGGCTGGTATTGTGGTAATAAGCTATTGGCTTGTCGAATTTGTTCAAGAAAATTAGGATTAAAAAATCTGAAATTAGCATCTAAAATATGTAGAGATTCATAAGCTTTAGCAAAGATTCCATTAATTAACTGAGTCATTGCATAGATTAATTCAGGAGAGGTTATAATGAAATTAATATCTTCTTTATTATTAAAAATACGAGCGAGTTGGTATCCCCAATTGGCGAGCTCACGAAAACCTCCTGCGTAACCTACGAAAGCAGTCAATCTTTGCTCTGCTGAAAATTCTTTGGTGGCAGTTTGAAGATCCGTTATATTCCAATTTTTTTGTGTCTTAATTTGCGCAAAAATAACACGAATTTGCTCTGGGGATAGTATTTTTAATTCTTTGCATTCCCAGGCATTGGAGATTTTTTTGACCAAACTTTTAGTTGTTTCGTTCATAAAAACAGCTTGCCGCCAAGCTAGAGGATAATCTTGTGTTGCAGCAACTAAGCTCGCAAAAGTAGGGAATAAATGATGGTGTTGTGCAAAGAGTCTAACGACAGGTTCAGGGTTTTCTGCGCTCAGTAATTGATCAAGAGTTATTGCGCCAAATGTGTTACTCAATCCTGCAGTAGGTTGAATGATAAACTTTGCTAAGTAGGGAAAGTCCTTAGCTGTAGTAATGAGTGTATTTTTTATGTCAATAAAATAAAGATAAGCTTGCGCCTTGCGGTTAGCAATGTTACTAGCAGGGCTTAGGGCGTTATAATAGGAAATGCGATCAATGATGGCTGACAGTTGTGCTAGTGAAGTAATAATTCTTTTATTTTTTAAATGCAAAAAAACAGTGTGTACTTGCGCTTGAGTTTGAGTGAAATGATTGATGTGCTCACAATCTTCTATCGTTTGAAAAAGTTGCGGTATACGGTGAATAAAGTGTCTGGCAAACTGACCACAAGACAAACCGAGTGCGACTGCTTGATGCATTAACTGCAAGAACTCAGTCATATTTTTAAAGGTAAAGGCATTAGGGTGATTTAAAAAAACATAGTTTTTAATGGCTGTAATCGTGCGGTGAGGCACTCTATCAGTAAGATGTAATTCTTGCAGTGTACTTAAAATGACGACATAAAAATTGGCCAGGTTGATAATTTTACTTAGTTCAGTTATGAAAGCTGCTTGTATTGCTTTTTCAATGAAAATGATAAGCTTGATAAGCTGGTCTGTCCAGTTATCTGGTTGCAAACGTTGATTTTCACTTGCCAAAAAATCCTTTAAAACAACTGCGCGCATATTATTTTCTAGCAAAGCGAAAAAATTAAAAAATACATTGGATTGATATTTGCGCTTAGCTATTATCATTAACAGTGATTCGGGATACGTACTAATATGATCATGGCCTTGAGTATTATCATCTATTATTGTTCGACGTTGTGTTGTAATTTCTTGTGATGAACTGGAGCCGCTTTGTTGTGCAAAAGGATAATAACTGTGTATATCAGTGGTAATGCCAGAAGGTAGAGTGATTCGGGCGTGCCCAAAGCTCACGATTTGATTTGCTAATTCGCCGGCAGTTTCTTGAACGCAGTGACCGAGAGTTTTTTGATGCTGACGTAGGTGGTTTATTGCAGAAAAATGTCTGATAAGCCTGGCTTTTTCAGTGTGATCCAGATCCATTGCATTCCACCACTCTTGAAACTCAACAATTCCTAGTGTGGCAGGTAAACCAGCTATACCAACTTGCTCATGTTTCGCATATTCTTTATTTTGCCGGCGGTACACAACATAATCGTCCCCGCCACCTATTAAATGACTTATTAATTTTCTAAGCTTGGTTACAATGGTAACATTAGCAAATTGTGCTGAGGCAGCGAGTTTATTGAGCAGTTTCACATATTGTTTTGTGGGACCTTCGGAATAATAATCTTTAATTCGAGTTATTTCGGATAATGTCGGTTTGTTTTTAACCCGGTCAAGTTCTTTTTGAATAGCTGCTTTTGTTTTTTTTGAGAGTATTTTTTCGCTAATACTTTCTAATTTTTCTACATCGCAATCAAATAACAGATGCAATGCTAGCATGGGATCCATTGATGCGATTAATGATTTAACATGAATAATCTTACCGGTAACTATTCCATTTGCTTTCTGACCAGACAATAAATCATCGTCCAAAATAACTTCATTATAGGGGGGCAGATCATCTTCATCTGTGTGTGCAGCGTAAGGAAAATACACGTCGGTGATATTAAGCGAGGGCATGAGCAACTTATATAATCGACGGTTAGGTTGTTTTTTTTGGGTTTTTCCCTGGTCAACGATTTCAATAGTATTGTCACAAATGGCTACTGCTATTTTTCTGCATAATTCATTGGCTGGACTAGTGGGTTGAGCAGTGTAGCCAATTGGTGTGCGTGTAACTCGGCGATCTCGATTTGCCAAAAATTGTTCAATTAGATGTAACCGTTCTGTATCATTAGCTGCACTTAGGCATTGGATGAGAAGAGCTAGTATTTCATCAAGAGTTATTTGTGCTTCACTATGTGTTACAAAATTTGGCAGTGTTTGATTTACTTCTGCGGTGTCCTTTGTTTGCGCCTTTAACCGCTCAGTTTCCGATAGTATCAGTTCAAGAACAGTTTTTATGCCTAGGGTACAATCAAGAGTGGTTAATTGCGATTTGGCTTCAGCAAGAATTGCCGCGTTATACCCACTCATTTACGTCACTACCTCTTTACATTTAGCCATATGCTGGGCATCTAGTTTACAGGGATGGAAAATCAAAGTCTACTAACTATTGCGGTTGATAAGCGTTACATCCGGCATAGAGCTGCTTTGGCTTGTCGCTCAATATGAGTTAAATTAGCTTCGACAGCTAAATTTTTCACCCCCAATGGCTCCCTGCTCCATAAGTAATATAATCCCTTGCTTTGTCTTTCTCTTGCTAATTCATGCACCTTTGCAAATAAAACTTGGTTGTCATTACCATGTTGCCCTATTATTTCCCACAATTTGGCGGAACGGCTGTTTTTATCTGTTGAGATGTGGGTTAATACTAGTGCAATAAGCGTTTGTTGTGGATGGTCTTGAGGTGATAAGCTATTGGTTTTCCGAATTTGCTCTAGAAAATCAGGATTAAAAAATCTGAAATTAGCATCTAAAACATGTAGTGCTTCATAAACCTTAGCAAAGGTTCCATTAATTAGTTGAGTCATTGCATAGGTTAATTCAGGGGAAGCGGTAATCAAATTAATATCTTCTTTGCTATTAAAAATACGAGCGAGTTGGTATTCCCAATTGGCGAGCTTACGAAAACCTCCTGCGTAACCTACGAAAGCAGCCAATCTTTGCTCTGCTGAAAATTCTTTGGTGGCAGTTTGAAGATCCGTTATATTCCAATTTTTTTGTGTCTTAATTTGCGCAAAAATAACGCGAATTTGTTCTGGAGATAGTATTTTTAATTCTTTGCATTCTTCTGCATTAGAGATTTTTTTGACTAAACTTTCAGTTGTTTCGTTCATAAAAACAGCTTGCCGCCAAGCTAGAGGATAACCTTGTGTTGCAGCAACTAAGCTCGCAAAAGTAGGGAATAAATGATAGTGTTGTACAAAGAGTCTAACGACAGGCTCGGGGTTTTCTGCTGTCAGTAATTGATCAAGAGTTGCTGCGCCAAATGTGGTGCTCAATCCTGCAGTAGGTTGAATGATAAACTTTGCTAAGTAGGGAAAGTCCCTAGCTGTAGTAATCAGTGTATTTTTTATGTCAATAAAATAAAGATAAGCTTGCGCCTTGCGGTTAGCAATGTTACTAGCAGGGTTTTTGGCGTCATAATAGCAAATGTGATCAATGACGGCTGATAAATACGCTAATGAAGGAATAATTCTTTTATTTTTTAAATACAAAAAAACAGTGCTCACTTGGTCTTGAGTCTGAGTGAAATAGCCGATATAGCCGCAATCTTGTATCGTTTGAAAAAGTTGCGGTAGACGGTTAATGAAATGTTTGGCAAAATTGTAATGAGACAAACCGAATGAAGATGCCTCCTGCATTAACTGTGAAAACTCAGCTATGTTTTTGAAGGTGAGTGCATTAGGGTGATTTGAAAAAATATAGTTTTTAATTTGTCTAATCGTTTCGTCGGGGACTTTATCGGTAAAATGTAATTCTTGCAGCGTGCTTAAAATGACGACATAAAAATTGACTATGTTGATAATTTTACTGAGGTTGGTTATTAAAGTTTCTTGAATTGCGTTTTGAGTGAAATTCATAAGCTGGATAAGCTGATTTGACAAGCCAATTGATTGCAAGCGCTGATTTTCATTGACCAAAAAATCCTTTAAAACGACCGCACGCATATTGTTTTCTAGCAAAGCGAAAAAATGAAAAAACACATCTTTTGCTTGGTATTTACGCTTAGCTATTATCATTAACAGTGATTCGGGATACGTACTAATATGATCATGGCCTTGAGTATTGTCATCTATTATTGCTCGACGCTGTGTTGTAATTTCTTGCGATGAGCTAGAGTCGTGCTGTTGTACAAAAGGATAGTAACTGTATATATCAGTGGTAGCGCCAGAAGGTAGAGTGATTGGAGTGTGCCCAAAGTTCCCCAGTTGGTTTGTTAATAAGTTGGCAGTGTGTTCAACGCAGTTACCGAGAGTTTTTTGATGCGGCCATATGTAGCGTAATGCGGAAAAATGCTCGAGAAGTCTAGCTTTTTCAGCCTGATCCAGATCCATTGCATTCCACCACTCTCGGAACTCAATAATTCCTAGCGTGGCAGGTAAACCAGCTATACCAACTTGTTCATATTTCGCATACTCTGCATTTTGTTGGCGTTGTGAAGCGTTAGTATCGCCACTCTCTATTAGATCATTTATTAATTTTCCCAACTTGACTGCAATAGTAACATTAGCAAATTGTGCTGAAGCGACGAGTTTATTGAGCAGCTTTATATACTGCATTGTAGGGCCTTCAGAATAATAATCTTTAATTCGAGTTATTTCGGATAATGTCGGTTTATTTTTAACACGGCCAAGCTCTTTTTGAATAGCTGCTTTTGTTTTTTTTGAGAGTATTTTTTCACTAATTTGATCTAATTTTTCTACATCGCAACCAAATAACAGATGCAGTGCTAGCATGGAATCTATTGGTGCGATTAATGATTTAACGTGAATGATTTTACCGGTAACTATTCCATTTACTTCGTGACCAGACAATAAATCATCGCCTAAAATAACCTCATTATAGGGAGGCAGATCGTCTTCATCTGTGTGTGCAGCGTAAGGAAAATACACATCGGTGATATTAAGCGAGGGCATGAGCAACTTATATAATCGATGGTTAGGTTGTGTTTTTTGGGTTTTTCCCTTGTCAGCAACCTCGATTGTATTGTCACAAATAGCTACTGCTATTTTTCTACACAATTCATTGGCTGGACTAGTGGGTTGAGCAGTGTAGCCAATTGGTGTGCGTGTAACTCGGCGATCTCGATTTGCCAAAAACTGTTCAATTAGTTGTAACCGGTTTGTATCATTAGTCGCACTTAGGCATTGGGTAAGAAGAATCGGTATTTCATCAAGAGTTATTTGTGCTTCATTATGTGTTACAAAATCTAGTAGTGTTTGGTTTACGTCTGCGGTGTCGTTTATTTGCGCTTTTAACCGCTCAGTTTCCCATAGTATCAGCTCAAGGGTAGTTTTTATGCCTGGGCTGCAATCAAGAGTGGTTAATTGCGATTTGGCTTCAGCAAGAGTTTCAACCATTTCGTCACTACCTTTTTACATTTAGCAATATGTTAGGCATCCAGTTTACCGGGATGGAAAATATAAGTCAACTAACTATTAAGGCTACAGTTGATCCTCCAGGTTATCTTCGAAATATGACTGTTTTAGCCTGTTGTTCTATAGGAGATAATCGAGTTTCATTAGTGAGATCTGTCGCTGTTAATGGATTACTGCCCCATAAATAATACAATCCCTTGCTTTGTCTTTCTCTTGCTATCTGATGAACTTGTTCGAATAAAGTCTGGTTGTCATTACCATGTTGGCCTATTATTTCCCACAACTTGGCAGAGCGGCTGTCTTTATCTACGGAGATATGAGTTAATACTACGGCAATAAGCGTTTGTTGCGGTTGATATTGTGGTAATAAACTATTGGCTTGTCGAATTTTCTCGAGAAAATCAGGATTAAAGAGTCTGAAATTACCATCTAAAATATATAGTGCTTCATAAACCTTAGCAAAGGTTTTATTAATTAATTGGGCCATAGCATTAGTTAATTCAGGGGAAGTAGTAATGCACTTAATATCTTCTTTGCTATTGAAAATAAGAGCGAGTTGGTATCCCCATCTTGCAAGCTTGGTAATATCTTCTGCGTAACCTACAAAAGCAGCCAATTTTTGCTCTGCTGAAAACTCTCTGGTGGCGGCCTGAATATTCGTGACATGCCATTCCTTTTTTGTTTTGATTTGTGAAAAAACACCTTGAATTTGTTCTGCAGTTAATACCTTCAACTTATTACATTGCTGAGGCTCAGTAATTTTATCAGCTAAGCTCTCCATAAATAGTGAATAAGCAGCTTGTTGTAAATCAGGGCGGTAATTTGCTGTTGCTGCTTGCAAATCATCGAAGGTGTCAATTATTGGGGGCTCAATGGTTATTACTTTAGTAAAAATAGCAGTCACTTGCGCTGGTGTTAGGCTTTGAAATCTACTTAATTGGCTAAGTTCAGTTCGGACTGTCGCTCTGTCAATGTTATGTGTTGTAACTCTGCTAATAATATCATCAGCCACTAACTCGACAAACACACCTCGTGCTGCATGTTGCCATTCCTGTGGATAGCCTCGAGTAGCAGTTGTTAAATCAGTATAGGTTGAAATAATAGCTGGTGTTTTGGATTTTATTTTAGTGAAAATAGTTGCGATATTTGCTGAGGTTAGTATGGTGGCAAAAGTACTTAGTTGCTGCAGATTTCCTACGGAAGAAAACATAATATCAGCTTTTTCTAACAGCTTGGCAGTATAAACAGCTTGGATTTCAGGCCATAATGATACTAAGTCCTGAAACCGTTGCCAGGTAAATAAAACAGGAATTGGATTATTTTCTAGCCAATAGTTAAAAGCTGCTCTTTTCCATTTTACTGGATAACCTTGGGTTGCTTGATTAAAATTCTCAATAGTAGGTAACAGATGCATGTTTGCCGCAAATAGTTTAACTACAGGTTCTGGGTTGTCTTCTGTTAGTATTAATCCAAGCGTTGTTTTGCCAAATTTTTCAGCCATTTGATCCGTGGGTTGAATTATAAATTTTGTTAGGTATGAGAGATCGGCAGCAATCGTAATCAAGGTGTCTTTTATGTCGATAAAATAAAGATAAGCGCTTGCTTTGCGTTCATCAATTGTACCCTTCTGGTCTTCAGCTGAATAGGTAATGTGATCAACAATCATTACTAGATCGTGTAAAGAAGTAATTATCCTTTTACTCTTTAAATGAAAAAATACATTGTATACTTGCGCTAGAGTTTGCGTGAAATACTGGATATGTTGACAATCTGCCATTGTTTGGAAAAGTATGGGTATTCGATGGATGAAATATCTGGAAAATGTATACTTAGTAGCATGGGAAGCGGGGATTAGATCATCATTCATTAGCTCCAGAAATTCTTTCATATTAATGAAAGTAAAAGCAGTAGGATGCTGCGTGAAAACATAATTTTTGAGATGCTGAGTCAATTGACTATTTATAGGAAGACTTAAACCCCTGATAAAGTTTAAGATAACAACATAGAAATTGGCTAAGCTGATTTCTACTCTTGTAGAGGAAGAATCGTTATGTCTCTTTATTTCTAGTTTGACATACTCGATAAGATCATCCATCCATTCATAGATCGTGGCGGAAGGAGGGTTGCGTTTTAAAATGGCTGTTAAAACAACGCCACGCATATTATTTTCTAATAATGAGAAAAAATTAAAGAATTCTTGTTCCTTTTTATTTGTTTCATATATACGTTGAGCAATTATAATTAACAAAGAATTAGGGTAGGTGCCGATAGGATCAGATCCTTGAGAATTAGCATCCTCCGCCATTGCCTGATGTTGTCCAGTAATTTTTTTTGATGCAGCCGCTGTATTGTCTCTTCTAAAAGGACGATAGGTGCTGATATTAATGGTACCAATTGAAGATGTCGTGATATTGAGGTTTGCAAGTTTTGATAGTTGAGTTTCTAATCCAGTGGAGGTTGCCTCAACACAGTTGCCAATAAATTTTGGGTTCATTGAGTTGCGCGCGCTTGCTAGTGATGGTAGGTGTGTTTCAAGCTCCTTTTTTATCTCAGGATCCAATGCATTCCACCATATGTGAAAGGCATCAATTCCAAGGGTGGCAGGTAAACCAGCCATCTTTTCATCACCAACACGCTCTTCAAATCTTGCTAGCTCTTTATTTCCCATGCGAGTTTTGTGTTTAGTGTCTCCACCGGCTCTTAAATCAGCTGTGAGCTTTTTAAGCTTTGTTTCAATAGTCACATCATCTAATAATGCTTCCTCATCGAGTTTCTTGAGTGATTGAATATATGACCAAGCGGGGCCTTTAGAATAATAAGCGATAACTCGTAATGCCTCACCAGACTCTAATGTGCTTTTCACAAATTCAATCATTTTTTGAATAGCGCGTTGAGTTTTTTTAGACTGCATTAGAATGCTAATGGTTTCTAGCTTTTGTAGATCACAATGAAACAACACATGCAATAGTATTAATGGATCATTTTCAGCAAGTAATGGTTTAACATGAATTAGTTTACCGGCAACTGTTCCGTTTACCTCTTTACCAAACAGTAAATCATCGCTTAAAATAACTTCATGATAGGGGGGAAGATCATCCTTGCTGTTATCGTCATCTGATGTGGTATACACACCGGTAATTTTAAGAGAAGGCATAAGCAATTCGTACATTCGACGATTACTTTTTACTTTTCTCGTCACACCATTTTCAGTGGTTTCAATATAGTGATCATTAATTGCATCGGCTATTTTTCTGCATAATTCATTGGTAGGACTATTGGGTTGTGCAGTATAACCAATTGGACTGCGAGTAACCCGACGATCGCGATTTGCCAAGAAATTCTTAATTAGCTTGGTTCTCTCATTATCATTCCCAGTATTTATACATCGAATCATCAGAATGGATGTTTCATCACATGTTAATAATGCCTCTTCCTTCATTGCAAGGTTCAATAGCGCCTTTGATCTATCATTATTGAGATTGGGCAAACTATTACTTGCTCTCATGGTCTCTGACCAGATCAAATTAAGGATTATTCGCATTTCTGGGCTGAAATTTCCCTGCTGCAGCTTCCTTTCAATAGTGTCTCGCTGAAACTCTAATTTAATTGGGTCTTGGCGATCCTCAGGAAATGTTGCAATAACTCTATAAAGATCAGTGAGGGTTGGTATTAAATGTAAAACATTATTGATAATAAATAGATAATCAGCTGAACTAAGGAAGAAGCGTCGTAGTAATGTAATATCTTCTACTGATTTAATCATTGATGGAGGATTAGATAGTAAAAGTGCCTCGCGTATAAGAAGGGCGTATTCATGGCAACCTGTTAAGATTTCACCCCAGTGACTTATGTGAGATAGTAACTCAGGCTTTTGCTCTCTTACTTGTTGCAAAATACCACGAATATACTCTTCATCTTCGTTGCTGCGTTGAATATGGGATATTAGGTCTTGTAGCGTTTGGAATTGATTAGCATCAAAAGGAACCACGATGGAAGAAGAAGCATCATAATAATTTTCGCTATCAGAGGGGGGAAGTGTTCTAGTATCTACATCTAACGGAGTATTTGATACTGCATTTGTTTTGTCGTTAGACTGTCCCATTTACACCACTACCTCTTTATATTTGGCAATAAGCTAAACGCCCAGTTTAACGCAGCGAAAAAATGAAGTCAACTAACTGTTTCGGTGGGTGAGGGATCAACTATAGCCTTGATGGAGCGCGATGATATCAAGTCCCTGCTTACGATCCTTGATATCATCGCGTTTTATCAAGGCTACAATCTTTTCCCTCGTGTTATGTCAAGGCTCTGTGTAAAAGTAAGCTGACCGGTTTATAATATAAAAAGAGTTACTCTTAGCAAGTATTATTGATTAATTTCATTAATTTACGATTAAAATCATGTATTCTGGTAAAAATATTGCTAATATTAAATTAGGGTAGGGAAAAGATGAGTGGTAAATGGTTCGATGCATCTAAGGACATAGAGACTACGGAAGGTGGGCATGATGTAGTTGTAGAGGTTGCCAAGCCGCAGCTGAAACGACCGCCGATGTTTAGGGTAGTTTTAATGAACGATGATTTTACCCCGATGGATTTTGTAGTAGAAGTATTGGAGTTGTTTTTTGGTTTGGATCGAGAAAAAGCAATACGGATAATGCTGCAGGTCCACACCAGTGGCAAAGGAATTTGCGGAGTATATACGTTCGATATTGCGGAGACAAAGGTAGCACAAGTGATGAGGTATGCTCAGCAATATCAACATCCGCTGCTCTGTCAAATGGAAGAGGCATGAGCGCCTGACCTGATACAGTACAGTAAGGGGCCTCACCATGCTAAGTAAAGAACTTGAATTCACTCTCAATATGGCATTTAAAGCTGCTAGAGAAAAACGGCATGAGTTCATGACCGTTGAACATTTATTATTAGCTTTATTAGATAATCCTTCCGCGGCTGTGGTGTTGCGCTCTTGTGGCGCTGATGTACAACGCTTGCATCGCGAATTGGGTGATTTTATCGATGAAACCACACCACAAATTCCCGAAAAAGATATTGACAGGGAAACTCAACCTACACTGGGCTTTCAACGCGTATTGCAACGCGCTGTTTTCCATGTGCAGTCATCGGGAAAAACAGAAGTTACTGGCGCGAATGTATTAGCCGCTATTTTTAGTGAGCAAGAAAGCCAGGCTGTTTATTTCCTCAAAAAAGAAAATATTACTCGTCTTGACGTGGTTAATTATATTTCACACGGCATTTCTAAATTACAAGATGAGGATGAGCATTCACCACAAATTAATATTGAAGATGACGAGGGTGGCGAAGGGGATGGTGGTGTTTCACAAGGCGGCATAGTGCGTAGTCCACTTGAAAGTTATGCCTCAAATTTAAATGTACAAGCAAAACTCGGTCGTATTGATCCGTTAATTGGTCGAGAAGAAGAAATTCTACGCACGGCACAAATTTTATGTCGTCGCCGTAAAAATAATCCGCTTTTAGTAGGCGAGGCTGGTGTTGGTAAAACAGCTATTGCGGAAGGATTAGCTAAATTAATTGTTGAGGGCCAAGCACCTGATGCGTTAGCACACAGCACGGTATATTCCCTTGATTTAGGTGCTTTATTAGCTGGAACAAAATATCGCGGTGATTTTGAAAAACGGTTAAAAGCCTTATTATCACAATTACGTCGCGAAAAAGGTTCGATTTTATTTATCGATGAAATTCATACCATTATTGGTGCAGGCGCTGCTTCTGGTGGTGTGATGGATGCATCTAATTTAATTAAGCCTTTATTAGCATCAGGTGAATTACGTTGCATGGGTTCCACCACTTTCCAAGAATATCGCGGTATTTTTGAAAAAGATCGTGCATTAGCTCGCCGCTTCCAAAAAATCGATGTGGTTGAGCCTAGTGTAGAGGATACTTTCCAAATATTAAAAGGCTTAAAAACACGTTTTGAAGAATATCATCGCATTAAATACACACCACGTGCTTTACGAGTCGCGGCAGAATTAGGAGCGCGATATATTAATGATCGCTTCTTACCCGATAAAGCCATTGATATTGTCGATGAAGCTGGTGCATTCCAACGTTTACAAGCGCCATCAAAACGTCGTAAAACAGTTGGTGTAAAAGAAATTGAAGATATTGTCGCAAAAATGGCTCGTGTTCCTGCTAAAACGGTTTCTTCTACCGATAAAAATGTGATGCGTAATTTAGAGCGCGATCTCAAAATGTTAGTATTCGGTCAAGATAAAGCCATTGAGCTGTTAAGTGCTGCGATTAAAGTCGCACGTGCAGGTTTAGGTGATCCGAATAAACCCGTCGGTTCTTTCTTATTTGCTGGACCAACAGGTGTAGGTAAAACAGAAGTTACTCGACAATTAGCGCATTTATTAGGCGTTGAATTAATCCGCTTTGATATGTCGGAATATATGGAGCGTCACACGGTATCACGATTAATTGGTGCACCTCCAGGATATGTAGGTTTTGATCAAGGTGGATTATTAACCGATGCAGTAACAAAACATCCTTATGCGGTATTATTATTAGATGAAGTAGAAAAAGCACACCCTGATGTATTTAATTTATTATTACAAGTTATGGATCATGGTACTTTGACCGATAATAACGGCCGTCCAGCTGACTTTCGTCATGTCATTTTAGTAATGACGTCTAATGCGGGCGCTGAACAATTACAACATCGCTCCATGGGTTTTACGATGACTGATAATCGTAGTGATGTGCATGAATCAATTAGTAGGATGTTCCCACCTGAGTTTCGTAACCGCTTGGATGCTATTATCCAGTTTGAATCATTAACACCAGATGTTGTTGTGCATGTAGTCGATAAGTTCTTAATTGAACTACAAGCGCAACTTGATGAACGTAGTGTTGCCTTAGATGTTACCAATGCAGCACGTGAATGGTTAGCAGCACATGGTTATGATCCATTAATGGGCGCAAGACCAATGGCGAGATTAATTCAACAAGAAATTCGAAGGCCATTAGCGGATGAATTATTATTCGGACGTTTATTTAATGGTGGGCAAGTACGTATTGATGTCAATGAGGAAGATAAATTAACGTTTGAATTTATCGCTGCGACAGAAACGTCACATCATTTGTGTGAGTAAAAATACGTCCTTTCTTTATAAGGCAAATAAGATCAATGCTTCACACCGTCATCCCCGCGCAAGCGGGGATGACGGTGTAGAGAGTTCAAGGGAGAGAGATTGCTCTGTTGACTTTAAGTCTCGCGGAAAATAATTCGACCTTTACTTAAATCATACGGCGTCATTTCTACCGTTACATTATCACCACGATAAATACGAATATAGTTTTTACGCATTTTCCCAGAAATATGCGCAATAATTTCATGACCATTTTCTAACTTCACACGGAACATGGTATTGGGTAGTGTATCTGTGACTACACCTTTCATCTCAATATGTTCTTCTTTATTCGACATACAGTAAATATCCTAAAATGAATCGCCGTTTAAGCTTTTAATTCTAGCAAGAAACGTGCAGGAAAACTACCAGGGCTTTCTAGCCGCAGTTATCCGCCACAACATTTGTGCGCGAACTCTCAAGAGCTCGCCATCCATTCCTGTCAGCTATGAGCGATAGAGGCTGAGTTTGCTGTAAGCAGAATTTCACTAACTTTAGTAATATCAATAAGATACGGTCATAAAATCATTTTGTATCGTCTACTAGGCCAACAGCAACTTGTCGTAAGTGCTCTTGTTTGTAATTAAAAATACCCGTAATGTATTCCTTATGCACACGGTTGTGCGAAGGAATGATTCAAGGATGAATCTTTAGACAAGGACTGTCACACCGAGGAAAAGGGCAATCATAGATTGCCCTTTTTATTTTGATAAAGAATGAATATTAATTAGCTTCATCGATCCAAATCAAACTTGCCATACCACCACATGCTTTCCCATCACGACGATAAGAAAAGAATTGTTCTGGCTGTGATAGGGTACACCATTCTCCACCATATATTTTAGTTACCCCTAAACGCTCTAATTGTAAGCGAGCAATGCCAACAAGATCCAGTAGCCATTTATTAGGCGTCGTCTTAGGTTGAAAATAAGTGGCACTATCGGCATCGGCGCTAACAAATAGCTCATATAAATCAGCTCCTACTTCATACACGGCACCGCTAACACAAGGCCCTATCCAAGCCAGGAGTTTTTCAGGGGCACTGGGGGCGCATGATAAGCCTTGTGCAATGATGTTTCTCGATAAACCCTGCCAACCAGCATGCAAGGCCATAACAAAGGGTTTATCTTCTGCACATAGTAAGATAGGCAAGCAATCTGCGGTAACAATAGCGCAGACTTGGCCTGGCTCATTGGCATAGCATCCATCGGCCTCAGGATAAGCATTTGTGGGGTTATAAGGAACAACGGTTGCCCCACGTACTTGATGTAGCCAGTACGGTGCACTGGGTAGATTTAAATGGGTTTTCAATAAATCACGATTGGCCGCCACGATTTGTGGATCATCACCGCCTTTGGTATTGACATTGAGACTGGCATAGGGCCCTTTGCTAAGTCCGCCATGGCGAGTCGTGGTACAGGCCTTAATTTTGCTGGGCGCTGGCCATTTTGCAGTAATAAATTGCGGTAATGCTTGATGTTGGCTAGGCATAGGTTTATCCTTGGTATCCTAAAGAATCATTTAACCATAACATCTTCCCATGAGTAAACAGCTGATTAAAGCTACCTCTACTGTTGGTAGCATGACATTAATATCCCGCATTTTGGGATTTGTCCGCGATATGATTGCAGCTCAACTATTTGGTGCAAGTGCCGCTTATGATGCGTTTTTAGTCGCGTTTAAAATCCCTAATTTTATGCGCAGCTTATTTGCTGAGGGGAGTTTTAACCAAGCATTCGTGCCGCTATTGGCTGAACAGCAAACAACACAGTCGGCCGAAGAAACTAAAATATTTATTGATAAAATTGCTGGCTGTTTAATCGTGATATTATCGATTATCACGATGATTGGTGTAATTGGCGCACCGTTTGTTGTTCATCTTTTTGCTCCCGGTTTTTCTGAGCAGGCGACACGCTTTGAGTTGGCAAGTCAGATGCTGCGTATTACTTTCCCCTATTTATTACTGATTTCTTTAACGGCGCTTTGCAGCAGCATATTAAATACGTATAGTCGTTTTGCGGTTCCTGCTTTTACTCCTGTCTTTTTAAATCTTTGTATGATTGGTTGCGCTATTTTATTAGCACCTTATTTTGATGAGCCCGTTATGGCGCTTGCTTATGGAGTTTTATTGGGCGGTATTACGCAATTGGCATTTCAATTGCCTTTTTTATGGAAGTTACGATTATTACCTTTTCCTCGTCCTGATTTTTCTGATCCTAGGGTAAGGCGTTTATTAAAGGCAATGGTGCCCGCCTTATTAGGTGTATCCGTAGTGCAAATTAATTTATTGATGGGAACGGTATTTGCTTCGTTTTTACCGAGCGGCAGTTTATCGTGGATTTATTATGCTGACCATTTAATGCAATTTCCATTAGGTGTTTTTGGCATTGCGCTTGCTACAGTGGTGTTGCCGCATTTATCGCGTGGGTTTGCTAAAAAAGCAGAGCAAGAATACCGTCATATGCTCGATTGGGCTTGTCGCTGTGTTTTATTAATCAGTTTACCAGCAGCAGTTGGTTTGTTTGTATTAGCAGGACCATTGCTAATCAGTCTATTTCAGTATGGTGCGTTTTCACCAGAAGATGTGATAAAAAGTCAGCCGGTATTAATGGCTTTAGCCGTGGGTTTGCTCGCTTTTATTTGGGTTAAGATTTTTGCCTCTGCGTTTTATGCAAGACAAAACTTACGCACACCCGTCAATGTTGCCATTATTGCGTTAATAGCCAATATTGTATTCAGTTATATTTTAATGGGTCCTTTTTTACATGTGGGACTTGCTATGGCGATGACGATATCCGCTTTTATTAATTGTATTTTATTAGGTGGGTTATTAATTCAACAAAAATTATGGATAATCTCGCGGTCTTTTTTATTGTTTTTAGCTAGAGTGATTTTTTCCTGCACGCTAATGGCTGCTGTTATTTTATATTTTATGCCGCCATTAGATTGGTGGTTTGAATCGCGTTGGTTTATGCGCGCCGGCATGCTGAGTTTATTTGTGGTAGGCGGTGGTATTATTTACGTAACGAGTTTATTGGTAACAGGACTGCGTTTGAAGCATATTATGATGGCGGCTGTGGTAGCAGCAGAATAATTTACCGTCATTGCGAGGAGCCAAGCGACGTGGCAATCCGGTAACGTAAATCATTATTGCCTGGATTGGCACGTCGCTTTGCTCATCGTAATGACGAGATCATTTTACTGATTCCAATTCCCAATATATCCCTCTTCGGATCCTATATTATCTTGTCCTGTTTTTCCCATCGAAAAAATATCAACTTCACCATGAACACCCGGATTGCGGTATTGATAAGGATTACCCCAAGGGTCAAGTGGCAACCGCTTGATGTAGCCACCTACTTTCCAATGTGCAGGCAAGGGTGGAGTGGTTGGTTGTTGTACCAATGCATTTAAACCTTGATCTTGTGATGGAAACATTCCATTATCCAAGCGGTATAAATCTAAAGCACCTTCTAGCATGGTAATATCATGCCGTGATTTAACGACTTTTGCTTCATCAGATCGACCAATAATATTGGGAACTATCATGGTTAATAAAATACCAATGATGGCAACCACAACTAAAATTTCAATTAAAGTAAAACCACGTTGTTTTTTATGCATCCTATTTCTCTTTTATGTTAATCTTTAGCCTATCCTAAATCATTTTAATGATTTCATAAAGGTGCATCATGCGATTAACTTTCCGTCAGGGTTGTTTAATAGGGGCAGCAGCGGCTTGTAGTTTAGTTATTGCCGCTTTGTTATTGGAACAATTTGCCAGCTTTCAATCTTGCTCACTTTGCTTATTACAACGGTATATGTTTATTGCCATTGCTGTGGTGTTTTTAATTGCAGCATGGCATCAGCCGATAGGGTATGGTCTATATGGGTATGGTGGGTTGTTGTTATTCCTAATGGGAATAGGCATTGCTATTGCGGCGAGACATGTTTGGTTACTCCATTTACCTGTTGAAGAGCAAGCGCCTTGTGGGCCGGGGTTTGAATATCTTATGAATAATTACCCGCTTTTTGATTCGCTACGTTTTATTGTGCAAGGCACAGCTGAGTGCAGTGAGACTAGAGATTTATTTTTAGGGTTAACTTTACCCATGTGGTCATTGCTTGGATTTATAGGCTTTTTTATTTATAGTTTGCTGCTAGTAATTCCTGGATGCTTTTTTGCAAGAAAAGGGCTTACAGCCAAGTGAGAAATTGCTTACAGTCTAAAGCGGCAATAGACGTCGCACTGTAGTGACTTATCGCTGTAGGCACGAGGCGGTTAATGTGTTTTACTTACATATGCTCTTTATTGGCTTACCAACCTAAATGGAAAGTGTATGAATAATGCTTACTTAACAACGCAGGATGAACAGTTTCAAGAGTGGATTACTTTACGTCAATTGCTATTACGCGCTTATTGCCAATTGTCCCGCTGTATGTCCACCCCTACAGCAAAGCCCTCACAAAAGCATGTAGAGGCTTTTTGTCAGTTACTAATAGATTATGCTTCCTTCGGTCATTTTTGTATTTATGAACGTTTATTGGATATGCTCAATTCTGTTGGTGCTGTTGATAATCATATTGAAGAATTACTTTTAGAATTAAAAGATACGACCAACGCATTGTTATATTTTAACGACCTGCATGAAACCGATAGCCATCTTGTTGATGAAGCACGTTTTACTCGTCTTTTATCAAAAGTAGGTGAAGTGATTGCTGAACGGTTAGATTTAGAAGATAACTTAGTGGCCAGTGCTAACGTTGCACCTGTTCATTTTATTAAGAAAAAAATTCCTACCTCCGCCATGCTTTATGCTTAAACTCATGCACATCTCCCCTTTGTGGGAGAGGTCGACCGCGCTTTAGCGCGGGCGGCGATCTTTCTACTTAGAAATAATTGTAGGTAAATTATTATTTCTTTCTCCGTAGCTTTTCCCCTCACCCTCGCAAGCTGCGCTTGCATTTCCCTCTCCCACAAAGGGAGAGGGGGGTGAGTTTTACTCCTCCAACAACTCCCGTTTATTCGGTACCTTTTCCCATTGCTGTGCATCAGCAGGTGCGGGAATTTTATGTGTTAATGTTGGCCAGTTCTTTGCTAACTCCGCATTTTTTGCAATAAACATCTGTTGATCAGGTGGCACATCATCTTCTGCCATAATGGCTTGAACAGGACACTCTGGCTCACACAAAGCGCAGTCAATACACTCATCAGGGTCTATGACTAGCATGTTGGGGCCTTCATGAAAACAGTCAACAGGACACACCTCCACACAGTCAGTATATTTGCACTTTATACAACTCTCAGTAATCACAAATGTCATGATAATTGGTCCTTTCTAAGGGGGATTAGTTTTAAAGTATATCTTACACAATTTCTCGGTAGTGCTGTATACTTAGCTGTAATTTTAGCGCAATCATCACCCAGGGAGATTAAGCATGGCAACAAAAACCGCCACCAAAAAACATGCGACAAAAGGAACTGCAGCAAAGAAGTCAACGGCAGCAAAGAAGTCAACGGCAGCAAAGAAGTCAACGGCAACAAAGAAATCAACATCAGCAAAGAAGCCAACGTCAGCAAAGAAATCAACATCAGCAAAGAAGCCAACACCTGTAAAGAAGACAGCACCCGTAAAAAAAGCAGTGCGTCGCCAAGTGGTAGCAAGCAAGAAAAAAACAACGAAACCTTTGCAAACTTCAACACCTAAAGTAGCTGCTACGCCATCACAGCCAAAAGTGCAGCGCAGTAATGCCGAGATCATTACGATGATTGAACAACAATTAGCAGAATCCATTATTTCTGCAGGTGAACAAATTATTTCTCAAGTTACGATATGCAATAATCAAGTAGAGAAGCTATCAAAAGCAGCAGATACAACCAAGAAGCAATATTTTATTGCTAAAGAACAAAGCATAGTTATCGCTCAAAAAGCAGCTAAGGAACATACGCCCGCTATTGTTGAACGTTTGAGTCGTATTAAAGCGAGCTATGAAAAAGCCAGTGTTGCAATGGCTACTTATGAAATGGATTTATTGCAAGCAGAAACCGAGTTACAAGAAATATTATCAGCACAACGAAAATTCACTGGTCTTGTTAAAACAATTACCGCGTTTGTTGAAAATTGGAGTGAAGAAGCAGATGATTTCGCATCAGCAGTAGAGTGGTCATTAGAACCCATTAACGATACTGAATTAGAAGATATTGATGTGGATGAATTAGAACTAGCGGATGCTGAGCGTGACCTCGATGGCGATGACAGTGTGTATGATCCTGCAGAATTGCCGCTAAATCAAACAGCTTGTAGCCATGATGAAGCGGAATAATAAGTAATAACATAAAAAGGAGAACTAATATGAGTTTTGAATTACCACCACTTCCTTACGATAAAAATGCATTAGAACCCTATATTTCTGAAGAAACATTAGATTTTCATTATGGTAAACATCATCAAGCCTATGTTACCAATCTTAATAATTTAACTTCCAATACTGAATTTGAAAATTTATCATTAGAAGCAATTATTACTAAGGCCACCGGCCCTATTTTTAATAACGCTGCACAAGTATGGAACCATACTTTTTATTGGCATTGCCTAAGCCCACAAGGTGGTGGTGAGCCAAAAGGTGTTGTAGGTGATGCGATAAAAAATGCCTTTGGTTCTTTTGCTGCTTTTAAAGAAGAATTTTCCCGTGTTGCTATTGCTACCTTCGGTTCTGGTTGGGCATGGTTAGTTCAACAAAAAGATGGCAAAATTGCTATCGTTAGCACCGGTAATGCGGATAATCCTTTAACTAAGGATCAAAAACCCTTATTAACCTGTGATGTGTGGGAACATGCTTATTATATTGATTATCGTAATGCACGTCCTAAATATGTTGAAGCATTCTGGAATTTAGTAAACTGGTCATTTGTTGAAGAACAATTAAGTAAATAAGGTGCGTGATGTTTGATGCTGTAGAAATTAATCCAATCCGTCAACAGATTGCTGATTTACTCGCGCGCAGCGATAGTTTACGGGGGTATCTTTGACTATCCCCAAAAACAAGAGCGTTTAGAAGAGGTAACTCGCGAACTTGAAGATAGCAATGTCTGGTCAGATCAAGCGCGTGCTCAAGCATTAGGCAAAGAAAAAGTGCAATTAGAACGTATCGTCAATGTCCTTAATGGCATTGGTGATACGCTAAAAGATAATGATGAATTATTAACATTAGCCGTTGCTGAAAATGATGAGAGTGCCATTAAAGATATTATGGCCGATCTCACCACGCTTGAGCAGCAAGTGGCTGATTTAGAATTTCGACGCATGTTTTCCGGCGAGCTTGATGAAAACAATGCCTTTATGGATGTTCAATCTGGCTCAGGTGGTACAGAAGCACAAGATTGGGCTGAAATGCTACTACGCATGTATTTGCGTTGGGGTGAACGTAAAGGATTTACTGTTGAATTACTTGAAGTATCAGCAGGGGATGTTGCCGGTATTAAAAGCGCGACGATTCATTTTTCTGGTTCTTATGCCTATGGTTGGTTGCGTACCGAAACGGGCGTACATCGTTTAGTGCGAAAATCGCCGTTTGATTCTGGTAATCGTCGCCACACGTCATTTGCCTCCGTATTTGTTTCTCCCGAAATTGATGACAGTATTGATATCAGTGTTAATCCCGCTGATTTACGTGTTGATACCTATCGTGCCAGTGGCGCAGGTGGGCAACACATTAACCGTACCGATTCAGCGGTGCGTATCACCCATGTTCCAACCGGCATTGTAGTGCAATGTCAAAGTGATCGTTCCCAACATAAAAATCGTGCACAAGCAATGAGCCAATTGCGTGCAAAATTATATGAATTAGAACGGCAAAAACGCAGCGCATCGTTACAAGTATTAGAAGATAGCAAAGCCGATATCAGCTGGGGCAGCCAAATTCGATCATATGTTTTAGATGACTCGCGGATTAAAGATTTACGCACTGGCGTTGAAACGGGTAATACTCAACCGGTGTTGGATGGCGATTTAGATAAATTTATCGAAGCGAGTTTGCAAGCAGGATTGTAGTACACACCCCTCTCCCCTTGCGGGAGAGGGAAATGCAAGCGCCAGCTTGCGAGGGTGAGGGGAAAGCTACGAAGAAAGGAATAATATTTATTTATTATTTTTCTTCGTAGAAAGATCGCCCCCCTCACCCGCCCGCGTTAACACGCGCTCGACCTCTCCCACAAGGGGAGAGGTTAAAAACTCCATCAAAACTAAATCGCAATTAAATACAACCCTAACATACAAACAAAACCTACAAACCACACTAAACTACGTAGTGCCGCCAAATCAGCAATATATAAAATCCCGTGCAAAATACGAGCAATGATAAAGGTCACTGCCAAAGCGTCGATATGGCTTTGCAAAGCAACCATTTGATGGGCAATGATAACGCCAGCTGCAAAAGGAGCGAAGGCCTCAAAACCATTGAGCTGAGCGCAATAGGCTCGCCTAGTCCAACCGGTTAACTTTTCTGAATAGCCCCGTGGATCATGGTTGTTATAACCAGGAACCTTTGCTCTCGCATACCCAAGGAAAATATAAGGTAAAAGAACTGCAATGAACACACACCAATAGCCAATCGTCATCATAACTCTCCTTGTGTTAGTCTTTCCCAAAAAGTGTGGTTGAAAATTCAATTTTAGTAAAGCAAGATAAGCGACGCTACGCTATAATACACGCTATTCTGAATTAGGTACGGAGTTTGCGTTCTTATGTTTACAGCTAATATTCCAATGGCTCATGTGGGGCCGATAAAAATTTGTGGTCCGCACATGAATGAAGATGTGCATGTACCGTTGGCAACATATGAATTGCCGCTGTGGCCATCAACGAATCGGGGCGCAAAAATTTCTCGTTTGGCAGGCGGAATTAACGTGGTCGTCGTTGATGATCGTATGACCCGCTCTATTTTATTAGAAGCACCCAATGCGTTACGAGCTGTTGAAATGGTAAGAGACCTAGAGCAGCGCCATGAGGAGCTAAATGCTATCATAACTAATACCAGTAATTACGCCAAATTATTGGATATACACTCCCAAATTGTTGGCACATTAGTCTATCTCAGAATAGAATGCTCATCGGGTGATGCCTCAGGACATAATATGGTGACCCAGGCATCACAACACATTATGAATTGGTTATTGGATCAATATAGTGACATGCAATACGTGTCCGTATCGGCTAACTATTGTACTGATAAAAAAGTATCTGCTGTAAATGGTATTCTAGGGCGTGGAAAATATGTAATTGCTGAGGTTACTATTCCCAAAGAAATTTGTAGCAATGATTTACGTACTACAGCACAAAAGATTGTAGAATTAAATACTAAGAAAAATCTCATTGGTACAACGCTAGCGGGCGGATTGCGCACAGCAAACGCGCATTTTGCCAATATCTTATTAGCCGCGTATTTAGCAACAGGACAAGATGCAGCCAATATTGTGGAAGGATCACAAGGTATTGTTTATGCTGATAATCGAAATGATGATTTATATTTTTCCGTAACATTACCTAATATCATTGTAGGAACAGTAGGAAATGGTAAGGGTTTGAATTTTGTGCAAAAGAATTTGGCTGATTTAGGTTGTTTAGAACAACGCGCGCCAGGTGAAAATGCAACTCGATTGGCCGTTATTATCGCAGCAACAGTATTATGTGGTGAGTTATCATTGATGGCAGCATTAACCAATCCAGGGGAATTAATGCGTAGTCATCTATTATTAGAGCGTAAGAAAGCATGAAAGAATATGTCGTATTAGTGGACGAGCAAGATAATCAAGTAGGCATAGAAGAAAAGTTAGCAGCACATCAGAAAGGACTATTACATCGCGCTTTTTCAGTTTATATATTATCAGTAAAAAATGGCGTCACTCGCGTTTTATTACAACAACGTGCTCTGCATAAATATCATTCGGCAGGCTTATGGACCAACACCTGTTGTAGCCATCCCCGTCCTGATGAGCCTGTTGCTATCGCTGCCTCACGCCGTTTAGAAGAGGAAATGGGTATAAAAGTTGCATTGAGGGAAGTTGGACTATTTACTTATCGTGCCGATTTTGCAAACGGTCTATGCGAGCACGAAGTGGATCATGTATTTGTAGGTTACCAAGATGATGAAACCATTGTTGAACCTAACGAAGACGAAGTAATGGCATACCGATGGGTTGAATGGGATGAGGTTATTCAGGAAGCTAAGAAAAATCCTGCTGCTTTTACCCCATGGTTCTTACAAGGGATGGAATGCATTTCAGTTGCGCGCAGTAAGGAATTATTATGATAAGATATAACCCTTCGTTCGGGGGGCGTAATGAATACAATAGGTATTGATAAGATAGGGTTTTATACACCACATTATTATTTGGATCTAGCCGTATTAGCTGAAGCACGGAATGTGCTTGCAGAAAAATATCATAAAGGATTAGGTCAATATCAAATGGCTGCTGTGCCACCAGGTGAGGATATTGTCACCATGGCTGCTAATGCCGCTTTGCGTGTATTAGATGGCGTTGATATTTCAACCATAGACACAGTGTTATTTGCTACCGAAACCGGTATTGATCATTCTAAATCAGCCGGTATTTTCTTACATCATTTATTACAATTACCATCAAGCTGTCGTGTCGTAGAACTCAAACAAGCTTGTTACTCAGGTACAGCGGCATTGCAATTTGCTGTTAGCTTAGTGGCGCAACAACCAACACGACAAGTATTGGTAGTGTCGTCTGACAGTGCTTGGTATGGTTTTAAATCCACAGGAGAGTCATCGCAGGGCGGTGGTGCAGTTGCGATGTTAGTGAAAATAGAACCACGTCTATTAGCCATAGAACCCGGCGCTGCCTATCGTACCCATGATATTATGGATTTTTGGCGTCCTAATTATGCAGCAGTACCCTTTGTTGAGGGAAAATATTCTATCAGTGTTTATTTGGATTTATTAAAAGAAACTTGGTTAGCCTATCGTAAGCAAACTAATCGCACGTTTGCTGATCATGCTTATTTTTGTTATCACAACTCCGTACCACGTTTAGTGGAAAAATCACATAAAATTTTAGCGGAAAGCGAAGGCGTACATTTAAATGAAGCTGAGCTAGCGCAGGCGATAGAACCATCGTTGCATTACAGCCGTTATGTAGGAAATTGCTATACGGCCTCACTTTATATTGGTTTAATTTCATTATTAGATTACGTAAAAAAAGATTTATCACAACAACGCATCGGTTTTTATAGTTATGGTTCAGGATGTGTTGCAGAATATTTTAGCGGTATGGTAATGCCAGGTTATCAACAAGTATTAGATACAACATATAATCAACAACTCATTGAAAATCGTGTCGGTGTTGATTATGCGACTTATGAACAATTTTATTCCTTCCCTTATCCGCACGAAGGGGAACTTTGTGTATTACCTACAGAATATAATGTAGGACAATTCCGATTAACAAAAATTGAACATCATAAACGTATTTATGAGCGGGTGTCATGACCAGTTACCAAGCAAGCGCACCAGGGAGTTTATTCATTGCTGGTGAACATGCGGTGCTGGTTGGTTATCCTGCTTTAGTAGCCACAATCGATAAACAAATACACGCAAAACTAGAATTACGCTCTGATAGAGAAATTCATATTTCATCATCGTTCGGCGAATTAATTACATCACTCGATGAATTATCGGTAGTATCCCCATTACAATTTGTATTAACAACCATTAAAAAATGGCATGAAAATCATACGATTCTGTCAGGATTTAATTTGCATCTTACCAGTGAATTTTCTCATAAAATGGGTTTAGGATCTTCTGCAGCAGTAAGTGTTGTGGTGACAGCTGTTTTAGCAAAATGGTTAATGCCAGCGGCGACTAAGCGTGATATTTTTCAGCATGCTTATGAAGTGATTAAAACCGTACAAGGCGCTGGTTCTGGTGCGGATGTTGCAGCCAGTGTTTTTGGTGGCGTTATTTATTATCAATTAACACCGAGTATTACTATTGATCCGTTGCCGGTTTTATTACCCATCGTATTAATTTATTCTGGCAGTAAAGTGCCAACCCCAGAAGTGATTACTAAAGTACAGCAACAACGAAATAAATCACCCGATGAATATGAAAAGCGCTTTTTACAAATTGGTCAATATGTAGAAATGGCCTGTGAGGCTTGTTTAATGCAGGATTGGTCGAAATTAGGTTATATTTTTAATTGTCATCAGCAATTGCAAGCTGATATGAATTTAAGTACACCAGTGATTGATGATATTATTAATAGCTTACTTTCCTGCCAAGACATTTTTGGCGCAAAGATTAGTGGCTCAGGACTTGGCGATGGGGTAATTGGCCTTGGCAGCGTTCCGGATGATTTTTTTCCGGCGACACAAGTACAACGTGATGCGGGGGTGGAGCTGGTGCCAGTGGTATTGAGCGGAAAAGGGTTGATGTAAATCCCACCTCTCCCCCCGTGGGAGAGGTCGCCCGCGCTTTAGCGCAGGCGGGTGAGGGGGGCGATCTGTTTACGAAGAAATAAAATAAATGAAATACAATTTCTTTCTTCGTAGCTTTCCCCTCACCCTCGCAAGCTGCGCTTGCATTTCCCTCTCCCACAGGGGGGAGAGGGGTTAGACAGGGAAAATTAACAGGAGAATAGGATCATTACTCCATTACAACTTGTAAAACAACTATTAAAAAATCAACCTTCCAATCCCGTGGTCGCACAGGCAACTGCTTTTGCACCAGCTAATATTGCTTTAATAAAATATTGGGGTAAACGCGATGAAGCGTTACATTTACCCAACACACCCAGTTTATCAATTTCTCTTGCTGATCATGGTGCAACGACACACATTGCAAAAGCATCAGGACAAGCAGATGACATTACATTAAATAATAAAAAATTATTACCCAGTGATTCTTTTGTAACGCGTCTAGTAAATTATTTAAATTTTTTTCGACCTTATGACGATTTTTATTTTTCAATTCAAACAACCAGTACAGTCCCTGTTGCTGCAGGGCTTGCTTCCTCTGCCTCTGGATTCGCTGCAGTAGTGCTTGCTTTAAAACAATTTTTTGGTTGGACATTAACAGAATCAGAATTATCCATTTTAGCGCGTTTAGGGAGTGGTAGCGCGTGCCGGTCATTATGGCAAGGGTTTGTTTACTGGCAGATGGGGCAAGATGCCAGCGGATTAGATAGTTATGCGATGCCATTACCTGAAAAATGGCCTGATTTATGTATTGGTTTAGTAATGATTAGCGATGCACCAAAACCAATGAGCTCTCGCCTGGGAATGCAGCATACGGTATTAACCTCACCCCTTTATTCGGCTTGGCCAGGTGTCGTTGAAAATGATTTATTGGCTATTCGCGAAGCCATAACAACACAGCAATTTGAAAAAGTAGGTTTAATTAGTGAATGCAATGCTATGGCAATGCATGCTACCGCTTTAGCCGCACGCCCTGCTGTTTGTTACAGCTTACCGCAAACCATCGAGATGATGAAAAAAGTATGGCAATTACGCTCACAGGGATTACCTGTGTATTTTACGCAAGACGCTGGCCCCAATTTAAAATTATTATTTTTGGAAAAAGATAGAGCAATAGTAGAAAAAGAGTTTATAGGGTTAGTAGTGATTAAGCCTTTTTTTTCGAAATGATTTTTGTGTTATTATTTTTTGTTGCTCTGCGTTAGAGGCCTATACATTGGATCAAATATATTTTCAGTAGGGGGAGAGGTTATTGATGACGCTCCAACCTCCGCCTCTGCTTCTGCCTCTGTTTGCGAAGTATTTGTATTTTTTTGCTCTTCAGTCATAGGTGGTTTTTGAGCAGCATTACCATACAAAGAGGTATAGGGTTTTGCAGTAGCTTTACTGCCCTCTGTGTTAGCTGTCGATAAAGGACGGCGTCTATGCTGTTCTTGTTTATCAGGAAACATCGCCGCATAATGCTCTGACCATCCACCCGTACGTACTCTCACCAGATTATACCGTTCTGGATCATTCATTGCTCCTGCTAATGTTTCTGGAGAGGCAACGGTTACAGTTAATATATTACTTCCATCACCACGGGCAAATTGTTTAATAATCTCGACTAAATTCTCTTCAGGAAAATCCTCACGAATATTAAAATCTGTTGGCGCTCCATCAGTCATGTTGTTGAGGCCAGGATACTTTGCCAAACTTTCTAGTGATTCTGTAAAACTGGCTTCTTGGTGATTAGGGGCGAGATCACTAGGAGAAGGGGCCGCACTTAAATCAGAAGCTATCGTTTCACCACAACGCCGTCCATCTGCACTGGCTCCATTTTCAGCTCCCATTTCCACATGATTTTCAAAAGTTCCTACACCCGGTTGTATCTGTAGTTCAAATGAATGTTTACCAATGCTAAATTTTTCTGCTAAAATTTTAAGTTCCTTTTGAATAACAGCAGAGCCGGGAGTTTTATTGGGGGTTTTAAATGTATCAACGGCAAATTCTGTAATTGTTGCAATTAATTTATTGCCAAATTGATCAATTTCCTTATGGCCTCGCCCATAACGAGGCTGTTGTAATGCAATTTGACGCAATCGCTTAAAACGCTCGGATTTAGCTTGTAATTCGGCAGGGGCTAATGTGCTAGCGAAAGGTTCGGTCATTTTAAATCCCCAATCGCAGATCAAACATTCTCGTAATTCAGCTAAACTAGTCACAGCTGTTGCCTCATTAAATACCATTATTTGAATTGCATATAATGAATTAATAGCTGAACTTAACCCTATAAAACATGGCGCAAATATGTGGTAACGCGGACCGCCATCATAAAAATCTTTACCTTTCTCAATGCAATCAGCGACAAACAGAGAAAGCAGCGGGGCAGGGCAAAATTCGACATTAGCACCGAGCGTCTTTAGTTGTGACACACAACTTTTTATATATAGTGCTTTAAAATGTTTTATATAAAGCTCTTCTAATTCAGGATAATCTTGAATAGTTGTAGCATCATCATCAATGTAAGATTCTTGTCGTCCTGCTAAATAACCTACTCCAGCGGAAGCATATGTTTTTCCATAGTTTAATGCGCATTCTAAAGGTTTTAAACTACTAAAAACACCCAAGGCAAACCAATTTTCACCAGGGTATTGTGGTTCGTAGCATCCATCACACGCGTAATTTCTTGCACTTTCCTGCAAGGTTTCTGGAGACAATGGGTGATTTTTGTAACCAATATCATCACCACTGGCTTTCAGTCCATCTATGATTTTATCATCATTTAATAAAATAGGATGAGCGCCACCAGAGAGAATGGCTTTCGCTGCTTCCTTGAGAATATTGTTATGTAATTCTATTATGGATTTTTGTTCGGGAGTTTCTAGCCCTGTGAGTTTTGATTCTGCAGATTCCACCAATTTGGCACTGACTCTTAATGATATACAAGGCGCATTAAGTGGTAATCTTCTTATTGATTTAAGAAATAATAAAGTAAGTTCATTACAAACAAGCTCACCCTTATCATTAACACCACCGAGTGTTAATTGTTGCACCCATTGATTAATCCCCGCGCCTTGCGGATAAGCGCCAGAGGTTCCTCCCATAGCAAGATTTCCGTAGGGTTGGTGATCCTCTACCATCATGCGATTTAATTGGACTTTTTCGGCTAATTTAATACAAAATGCATCAATCGCTTCTTGAGCTTTTGAAGGCGTTAATTTTCCACTGTCTATATCTTGTTTATATAATTCATAAAGCCATTGATCAAGCCGTCCTAATGCTGTAGGTTCACCAGTTAGATGCAAACAGCAGTGCACGACGAAAATCAGTTGTAATCCATCAATAAATGATTGTGGACTATCAGTGCTTAGCCTGCCCATCCGCTCGCCAATTTCTATTAAATTATCATATTCTTGTTTCAATCCAATTTTATCTTGTATTTGACCAGCCATATAATAGGCATGTGAAGAATATCTCGAACAATAATCAGAAATACCATCGAGTGTAATTAAACAGGCTTGGTAAAAATTATATGTTGCGTCTTCATTTTTATGGCGGGACCTCTTCAGTCGTGAGGGATCAAGTTTTATTAGCTTCTTATTAACCTTATTCCGTAAGCCATTAATCCCACGTACTAATAATTTATCATAACCTGGAACTACATGACCAACTCCAGAGGCTTCACTTAAACCTTTTGTAAAAGCATCTATACGTTCATCCTCTGATAAATATCTCATGACATAACGACCTTGACCTAATGAAAGGTTTGGCATGCCACCGACTATAATTTCATCTGACTGGATTCGAAAAGTATCAGCTCCGGTAATTAATTTCCCTTCTGTTGGACAGCTGCCACCATAAAATGTTGTTTTGACACTGTTAACAACTAATTTTTCGCCTCTGAATCCATAATTTTCTTCGGTATATAAACGTAGAGTTAAGCGAGTAACCAATGCTTTACGGATTATTAAAGGTACGTGCTCTATATTTGCTTCTGATGGTATATCCATACCTTGACTAAGAGGATCATCACGATAAGCTGTTAAAGCTTTTATTTCTTCTTGCTTGCGTTTCTTATACCACGTATCTTGCCAACGACTAAACATGTTTTCTAACAAGCTCAGGACGCGCACACTAGGTGGTTCTAACTGAGCTCTTTCATCACCAGAAGCAGTTGCCATAGTCCATAAATAGTGCTGGTGGTTGTAAAACATATAAGGGCTTTTAGATTTTTGACAATAGTGTCTATCTAAACGATCCCAATCGACGCCTGGGAAATATTCTTGGCGTGAATCATCAGCTTTAGTTGATCTCCACTGTGGATAGAGAGTATTTCCTAATTCGATACCTCGCCATTGCGACAAATTTTTATAATGCACATACTTTTCTGAGCCAGGACCGTATAATCCTAAATCATAAGTACTTGGAATGTAGAAAAAACCTCCTAGGTTAGATCTTAAGCTATTAAATAATCTGTCTCTAATAAAGGTATCGCCATTTACTTGACTATCGATGATGCGTTGCAAAACAACAAGATTTTTTGAATAACCAGCAAAATATATTCCTCTTTCATCGCCGATATTGGCACCTTGTTCTAATAAATGGAGGTCAGTAATTTTGCTGCGTTCAAAGGGTAAACCAAGTCGCATAACAGGCGTTGTATTTCCGTTGTCATCGTGAACACGAGAGGATTTTATATGGGATTTGGTATCTTTTGCAGCAATAATTGTATCATCTGTTTTTCTACCAATAATTTTTTCAATGTCACTTTCGCCGCTTTGATGTAATTGTGTCCAGTCAATTATAAAACGTTGACTAAGAACAAAAGAGCCGCCAATATGCGGTAATTTTTCAGGGCCGATGATAATATGTTTACGCAAAGAAATAGGATCACTAGGGCTATTTAAATTCTCTGAAAAACGTGAACCTAATAATTTACCCCCTTTAAGATCAGATGCTGTTGATTTTGTCGCAGTATGTTGCTCTACTACAGCATGAGGTTTGGTTGTATCTAACTTATCTTTCAAAGCATCTTGAATGAATTGTGAAACTTTACGGCAATCAGACTCATCATCACTTTTAATGTGGAACCATAAGTCTGCCCCTGAGTTCTTATAAATTCCACGCGAATCGTCAATAGCTTTGGTGGGATCTGTAAAATCGACGCCAAAAGGTGTTTCTGCTAACCTCAAGCTAACTCCTAAAACGGCACTGGTATATTTGCTTTTGTTTGAGTCTTGCGGTGTCAATGTTTGAATGTATCCATAAATAGCATCCATTAAATCAGCAAGAAATGGCTTATCGATTGTATCTTGCTTTAACCAAAATGAAACAAACCGCGCGTGAGGTGAAGGATAAACTAATCCGCGCTGTGTAAAGTTCCAAATGTTTAACATTTGTTTATCAGCGTCACCATTAGCAAATTTTTCTTGTAGTTCGATGTCAGAAGGCATAAAAATACAATTTCCTTATATAAGATTACTCGGTTTGCAAATGCGGAGTTATCAAAGCTGGCATAATTTGCCAAGAAAAACTACCGTAAAAAATACGAGTGACAAAAAGTATTGGTATGTTAGCATAAAATTATGGCAAAGGAGTATAGCCAGCTTTTATAAAAAATTTTAAATCGCTAAAAGGTTCATCTTGATAAGAAAAAGAAATGGGATGATAGTAACTAAAAATAAATTATGTCTATAAATTTTATTGAAATAATTATATAACTTTGATTTTAAGTTGCATGAATAAAGCGATAAATAATATGAATGATCACAATAAATCGCCAACTATTGGTATATATTATGTACTAAAAGATGCTCAATCAAAAATAATTGATTGTAACCCCTTATTTTTAAGTTATATTGGCTTCAATGACATTGAAAGGTTGATGGGATTAGATGATTTTGATTTGGCCTGGCAAGATTATGCCCCGCTTTATCGAAAGCACGAGGTTGATGTGCTAAATCAAAATTGTTATAGCATTATCCTTCCCTCCCAAGATATTAGCGGTAGGCAGTTTATGGCCTTCATTAATAAAGTTCCGACTTTTAATCAGGAAAATGAAGTAAGTGGAGTGGCTTGTTTCAACATGGAAATTATTAATCCTGAAGCACTGCACCTTAACTATTTGCTAAAAAAAACAAATTCAACCACGAAGTTACCCGCTTATAAAATAGGCAATTTCTGTAGAGAGGTAAAATTAACCAAGCAAGAGCAGGCCTGTTTATTTTATTTATTGCGTGGAAAATCCGCAAAGATGATTGGAAAAATATTAAACTTATCTCCACGAACTGTTGAGGATTATACAAATCGTTTAAAAAATAAATTTTGTTGTGAAACAAAGGCAATATTAATTGAAAAAGCAATTTATTGTGGCTACATGGAAATGCTGCCGCAGGATTTCGAGGTTAATACGATGATAACCGCATTAAAATATTAAAAAATAAAATTTATGTGCAATAAAAAAATTGCTAATTGACGCTGTGGTTCCCGCTCCCACCCTTCACTTATTTTGCTGCAGTTGCAGCAGTATTCTATACGGTTGTTTAGATATTTTCTGCAGGCTAATCTGATTATATTGGTTTTTACTTATTGTAAAGAGCTCAAGTTTTCAGAAACAATTTCTATGAGGATAAGATTATGCCTAATGATAAATTAACTACAGCATTGCTAAAAAAGGGATTAGAGGATGTTAGCACTACATATGAAGAAAAAAATCTATTGCAAGATTGTCAAAGAAGACTCTTAAAAATATTTCGGGATTTAGGTAATATAAATGAGGTACAGGTTTCAGAAGTAGTTTCTTTGGCAATTACTCACGATGAACAACAATACCAAGAGGTTCTAAGTAGCTATTTGCTCTATTTAGAAAAGCCAGGACGAATTATTTCAGGCCATCATCTGCAAGGTTTAACAGAAATCTTGAATCTTGCACCCCCAGCACCCAAAAAGTGGTTGGATGCTTCGTATTGTAAGCAAATTTTAAGTATATTGCTTGATAATCAAAAGGGTGTGCTATTAGAGCCTGTCAATAAAAACACACAACAACGTTACCAAGCATTATCGCTATTGCAGCAGCTACTTTTTGTTATTAACTATTCTGAAACAGAGATCACGCAACAGCAAAAAGAGCAACTAGAGCAAAGTTTTAAAAAATATGAAGATATTTTTAAAGCAGAAAAAGATGAAATAGGTTTGAACTTGGTTGGTTTAGCACAGCAAGGCCTTTTACACACTCTCGATGATAAAGCCTCGCTATTACAACGAACAGCATTGGGAGCACTATCGGCTTTTAAAAATATAACGGTAGCTGCAGCTGCTTTGGGCGCAACCCCAGTTACTTTCGGTTTAAGTAGCTTAGGCGCTATTGGTCCAGCTCTAGATGCAGCGGGAGATATTTCCTCTCTTGTTAAAGAAATTTATAAAGATTTAAAAGATAAAAGAAATACCCAAGAATGGTATAACAAATTAATTGAGTTGAGATCGTTAATAATTGTCAGCGCCTATTCTGGCGAAAAAAACAAAGAACAATTTGCAATTCTAATAAAAGGGCTAATTGCCTTAGATAATAGGAAAGATGATAAGAATAAGAATTTGAAAGAAACGTTAGTAATTGGTGTTCTAGATACATTGACACAAATTCTGGTGAGTTTTCCGCAAGAACAGAATAAATATTATCAGGAACATTGTTATGAGTTATTTAAGGACTGTGTAAATAACTTGGCTGATCCTGTATTGACGGCAAAGATTCTTGCGTCGATTACTACGTTAATGAAAAACCCTACAGTAAATCAGAGCTTTATAATGTTATGTATGGAATATCTTGATAAAAATACTGATCAATTTATGAAGTTACCATTAACAAAAGAATTAATTGATGGAATTGGCGTTTTTTATCAAGTGCTACAAGATATGAAGCAAATTGAGCAAAAAAATCAACATATGACAACTTTACAGCAGCACCTGAGTGTGCGTCTGGTACAAGGTTATTTGCTCGAGCGCAATATACAATGTCTTGATCAATTATGTCACTTGGAAATTAATAAGAGTACAAAAGATGAAAAAGCAGTAAAGAGTGGAGTTGAGATTATTCGTTCACATCCAGACCGAAACAATGAGCTTAGATTTGCTCGTGAACGTGCACAAGAGTCAATGGTAAAAAAAGATCTTTGTTCTACTTTGATGTTGGCTGTTTGGGCAACCTTACTTGACCAACAGCGAAATCAATTGAGTGATATCTTTGCAAAATATGAAGTAGATATTTTTGTTAAAAAAAGTTCAACGGACAATACTCATATATTTGGTGAGGTTAGAAAATTAATTGTAGCTTATATTGTTGATAAGCAAGCTGTTGTAATAAATAAATATCCTCAAAACGACTTTGAGCTCAAGGCTTACGATAAACTTCTTGAACATCAACGAATACAAAGTCAAAGAGCGCTTTCAGGAGGAGTTGGGCTTGCAGCAAAAGTTGATTTTATGTTTTGTGGCGTTTACGTTAATGGAGTGTCGCAGGGTTTAGACGAAAATATAATACGCTCAGCAACTCAGCTTGCTAGAGCTTACTTATCAGAGACAGAAACGGAGCAATCAGCTCAACTTTCAGGAAATAGTAACACTGCAACAGGTAGTACAGCAGTGGAAAGAACATTTCTTCCTTCTGGTTCAATGAATTATAAGAAGGGAACGGATGCTGGCTTAACTCCAACAAACAAACAGAGAGCAATTTGTGGCAAAAAAGTGATTGCAGGAGAAGATTTATATGTTGTAACTATTAATTATGATGGGTTATCAAAATCTGAAGGAAAAGAACTTCAGGAAACATTGGAGGGTAAAGATGGTTTAGATTCAGCAACCCAAGTAGGGAAAGAAGAACGTAAAAATGGTCTTATTACTGAAATAGCATTTAACTCAGAATCCGTAGCTGAAAATCTGGTTGAACTAATGGAAACAATAGATAGGAAGGTGCTCGAGGGAAAACGGCGAGCCCATTTCTCGTAAGGGAAAATGGAAATGGGCAAAGTATATTTAGCAATGTCCGTGATATTTATACCGACAAGATAATTATTGTTAAGGATGGTACGTATCAGGAGGCAGAGACTGGTAGTGAAACTCTGCCTAGAAAAAGTCCCATTATTACGGAACTTTTAGATCAAGAGTATATTCCATCAACAGAGGGTACTGAGCACTATGCATGGACACATCCTTTTCGTCAGTTAAGCCGATATCGCTCGCTTGGAAGCATAGGCTTGGTTAAATCTGAAATCGAGGTGTACTCTCCTGCTAGCAGTACCCTTGATAAGGATCCTGTTTATATTGAAATAAATGATAAGGTTCGAGGCACCAATCAATTTTCAGTTCTCAAGGAACTTCTTGACAAAAATGAAAATGAAAAAATTGAAGTTATTGAAATCATCAGTAACTCTGGGCAAGGGAAATCCGAGCTATTATTATTGGCTGAAAAACATATCAAATCAAAAGTAAATAAAATAGCATATTCATTTATGTGTCCTACTACAGATCAAGAGTTAATTGATGTATTTCAAGGTTTTGTAAATTCGGAAACCCGTGATTTTAATAAAAGAGATCTGGGGATGAGTGATGAAAAATGGGTTGAATATCTAAAGAAAAATTATCTTTTGCATTACAAAAGAAACCATGGTAATAAAAAAACAATTTGTCTTTTGATTGATGAGGTGAGTCCGGAAAAAAAAATATATATAGAAAAAATAAAGGATTTTGTGCGACGGGAGCAAGGCAACTTATCGTTAGTGCTAATTATTGCATCTAAGGAGCAAAATTTTATTGGACAAAGCAAAAAAATCACACTAGATGAGAGTTTTACCAAAAATATTATTGCCGATCATTCTAAGAATAGCATTATTCCACCAGAGTTTAAAAATGGCCCGACACTTTGGATTGCCATCTTTTTAAGATGGTATGAGCTAAATAGTAGGTGGAGTGAGCAGTACAATATTGAAACCATTGATAATTTAATTGACCAGATTTTATCTAGCAAATCAACTGTGTTTAAAGAGTTTATGTTACAGTTGACTTATTTAGACACTGAAATTATCCATGAAAATATTATTATTGCTTTTTTACCTGAATTGCAGGGTGAAGATATTGAAAGAATGAGTGGTGGATTATTGCAGTTAGTAAATAATAAAAATTTCACTGGTTATAAATTACATATGTTGGTAAGGGATAAAATACGTTCCTCCTTAAATCGTTTAATTATTCCAAAAATTTCTGCGGAAACCTGTTTAAAAGAATGCGTTGAAAAAATTTCTAGCGCATACCCTACTTTTTATGATATGTCTCAAGAGGCATTTGAGAAAAGAAAAATTCTTTTTCCTTATGCGAAGAAAATACATAAACAGATACCAGATAACTCGAAAAATAATTTAGTCCATTATCAGTCACGCTTGGATTTAAATTTGGCATTGTCAGAAAAAGATGCGGGGAGTGCTGATAATGCTTTGCATATAATTCAGAAATTAAAAGCTAATGGTAGTCTATCTGCAGATGCAATTTTATTAGAGGCTCAAATTTTAATTTTAAAAGAGGAGTACGTGGATGCGCATGATAAATTAACTAAAATTAATTTGCCAATAAGTGATATAAGAGGAATATTAATTATATTTCTTTCATTTTTTTGTCAATATAGTTTTGATAAAAGAGACGCAAAAGAACTGCAGTCGTTATTAGATAAGTTGGCTGAAGTGGACATGAGTAGTTTGAGTGACCTGTGCAAAAAAATTGCCTTGTCGTGTAAAGAAAGGATGAAAGGTCTTATATGCCTTGAGCAAGGTAACTTAAATGACGCATTGATTTTTTTTAAAAATGATGAGTCACATTTTTTAGCTAAAAATAATTATCCAGAGCATTACGCCTATGGTCTTTTAAACTTTGCAATCGTATATAGAAAATTAGCCGAATCATGCAAAGAAGATTACATCACTAAAATTAATTATTTGAAAAAGGGAACTTACTATATTTCTTTAGGTATTGAATTTTGCTGCGCAACATTCGGGAAATCGCACCCTATAACAATTAGACTATTGATTGAATGTGCTAATTTAGAATTAACATTATCCCGCCCAGAACGCGCAAAAACTATCTTTGAGCTCTGCCAAGAAAAAAGAAAAAAACTTTATCGTGATTCAAATTATACTACGGATTACTTGAGAAGAAAAATTGAATCATGTGATCAGGAAATTAATTCTGAACTTTACTCGGACAATATTATCAAGCTGGAAAAGGAGGACCTTAATGATAAGTTGCATTCAGTTTTGGCTGAAGAATTGAGGGTTAAAATTTATCGTGCCGTAATTGTAGGAGATGTTGCCAATGTCGAAATTCATTTAAATAGTTATTTTGATCTTAATTTAACGGCAAAGCAGTTTTATAGTATTAGCGTGATATTTATGCTTGCTGCACATTATAAGCAAGCCGGCGTTATGTTTTTATTAATTAATAAGTTTGTTTCCCAGTTGAATATAAATTATCAAGATCCTCAAGGATATACAGCTCTTCACATTGCCTGCTATGTTGGTCATTTAGACATTGCTGACCTATTAACTCAGGGAGGAGCGGATTCTTCCATAAAGAATGCAAAAAATAAAATTGCTTATGAATATGCTGAGGAGTGCGGCTTTTCTGATATTTGCTTTAGATTGGCATTAACTAAAACTAAATTTAGCAACACAATACTGGAAAATGTTTTTTTAAAAATAAAAAACAATGACAATGAAGAACTGCTTGATGAAATAAAAAATGGTGATTACATATTAAATTATAGGCATGAAGGGCTTGACCCAATATGTTTTGCATTAATACATGATAATGAAGCGGCTGTGCAGATAATAATTAAGCGTTTGCTGGCGTCACCAAATCAATATAGTAAAAATTCTGCCAAGTGGTATTTTTCATATTTACATCGCGCTGTAATTTTGGGTCGTCTCTCTGTTGTTCACTTGCTTTTGACAAAAGAAGTTGAAAATTATTTTCTAATTGATGACCTAAAATTTACACGTGTACGAAGTGCAACTTGGTATCCTATTCATGAAGCAGCTGCCAGTGTAAGTGAGTATAGTAAAGAAATTATGCGCTTACTTATTATGCATGATCCAGAATTTATTGATGCACCTGAATATAATGGTGATAATGCCCTATTTATAGCCTTGATAAAAGGTCATATGGATATAGTGCGATTGTTGGTTTCTAATGGCGCATCACCTCATCAAGCAAATAACAATGGAATTACACCATATCAATATGCTGTATTAAATAAGAATGATGAGGCATTAAAAATATTTAAACAAGCAGAAACCATTGCTCATGATAAGTTAATGATGTCACTGCAAAAGAACGTAGGCGCGTCAGATCATGACTTTCATAAACATTTCACTAGGGTATTCAATGAATACTTTAATGAAGAAAAAATGAAGTTAAAACATAAAAATATTATTCCTTTTGCAGTTAATAGCATCCATGGAAAATTAAGCATGTTAGATATTCTATTTTCAATTGCAGAAAAAAAGAATATACAACTTTGCGCCGAGTCAGGAGCAGGTAAGACTACTGTTCTCGAAGGGCTGGCTTTAATTTTAAAAGATAATGGTTATTATCCACTTTTAATAAAAAGCGATGGGGAAAATTTTTGGATTTATAACGATGAAAAACATAAGCTTACGGATCCAATTAACTTAGATAATATAAAAGAATTTCGAGATTTCCCCGATAAGAGTAGGGTTGTTCTCCTTATCGACGATATTGACAAGTCAATATCTGGTTCTGACTTTATTAAGGTTGAGACTGTGCACCCTAATAATCCTAGATTAGTACAGCAAAATCCTGACTCCTATCAGTTTTATCAAATATCAGACTTTGAGCAAACTCAAATTTATTCATATATTACTGCATATTTTTATGACAGCTATTTTTTCGTGGACGTTATTAATTACATTGATAAAACTCCTGGGATTTACGATGTCTTAAGAAAACCGCTGATGCTAAGACTTTTTTGCGATGCGTTAAAAAGTAAAAACAGAGAATATATGAAGGACGAAAATGTCTTTTTTGAAATTTTAACAAATTGCGTTAAAATGTCGTTATATGAGAATCATAAAGTAGTAAAAGATATTGCAGAGGCATTGAACTTATACTCCAATAATAAAGAATTTTTTGGTAATAATCATTTTGTTAGAGATTTGTTATGTCTTTTAAAAAAAGAGTCAAAGAAAATACATTTTCCAATGCAGACACAGGTAACTACCAAATTAAATTTGCAGGGTAGACCTATTATATTGAAGCCACGTGAAAACTCTCCTTTTATTCAAAAAGCAAATAATAGTCATATTTTTCATCGTGTAGTTATTGTAAGTAATAGTTTTGCAGAAATTAATAGTTTTTCTAATCAAAGCAAACCGAGAAGTTTTAAATTACAAGATCGTCATAAAAAAATTAAAAGTTCATTTTGCGCAAAAGATGAATTATATACTGCATCTAAAAAGAAGGTTTATAAGGATTCTTTATCTACAATAGGTCAAAAGTCAAATAGAGAGTATAGTTTGGTGTCAACCCCAATAGCTATGGGGGAAAGAAATGGCAAACTAATCTGCTTAGATAAGCGTGGGACAATTACTGAAATTTTTCCCAGTGACGAAAAAGTTGAGTTTAATGTCGGTCATTTAATTCAACATCAGAAAATAATTAATGCTATTCCTGCTTATATTGTTGATAAGTATAGGTTGCTCTCTAATCATGGATTTGTTGTTTTTTCCCAATGTAATCGTGTGTATTTTATTGACAATGATTATCAAGTTTTTTCTTTGTTTCGTCCGGATGATACCATTTCAAGTATTCATTTGATTGAAAATGGATTATTGGTTTGTGGAACTGTGAATGGTACTGTTCATTTGTTTTTTCTTGATCCCATAGCCGAAAATAAAGGTAAGTTACTTAATTCTTATAAAACATTTCATAAAAATATTGACATGATATCCTCCGCAATGATATCTGGAAATGTTTATTTAAGTATTAAGGGCGATGAAAACTGTGTATCAATATGGAGTTTTTTTAAATCAATTTACATGCCAATCTCATTTTATGTTTATAATACCGGAGATTTTTTTGATTGCTTTATTTTAGATCAAAAGAATGATTCATTAATGGCAGTGTCAGTTACATCATCCGGATTAAACTATAGTAAAATTGCTATAGATGATATGGAAAAAATATCATCGCCAAAAAGTATTGAGGTTGCATCATGGCGCAAAGCAATAACGCGAGTTAATGGCAATATTATTTCCATAAATGATGATGGTTATTTGTTAATATCAGATCGAGTTACTCTTAAAGTATTAAGGAAAATATTTATATCTTCGCACTCATTGTGTGATATTAAAGTAAGTAAAGACTACATGGCAATTCTTGATGGCAATGGGGCCTTATTTATTCTTAATAATGATTTTACACTGATTCAAAAAGTTTCTTTACAAAACCAACATTCAATAGAATATGCCGCTATTTTTTTTAATGTTCCCGCAAAATTAGATTTTTTTAATGAGAATACTATTGTTGTTGCTCATCCAGATGGCAGTTATAGTATAGTATCATTAAATGAGCAAACAGGCTCGGTTGTAGGTAGTACTATACAAAATAATAGGCTTCCTAATTGGAGTTTGCTTACTCCCTCTTATTTAATTTCTTTGGCAGCAAATGCTAATACTTGTTATGGTGCTGGTATAAATACTGGGGTTATGGTTTTGATTTCAGAAAATCCTGCGCTAGTAGGCACTGTCATTCATTCAGCTGAAAATGATCCGATTTACTCTTTAACTATTCAAGATAATTATCTTTATATTGGGTATTCTAGTGGTAAAATTTTGAGGAAGAATGTTAATAATGATAGTGAAGAGCATACTGTAAGACATGAGTCCGCGCAACCTATCTATAGTATGATTATTCACTGTATCGATGAAGATAACTATCTGCTTGCATGTGCTATTGAGGATGTTTTAGAAATATATAATGTGAAATGCACATGCTCTGAATTGGGGTGCTGCTTGATTTTTAATCAGAAATTTCCAAATAGTCAAATATTGGGACTGCATTTCTATTCGGATGATGAAGTTAGTTGCAATTTATTAACAGCAGGAACTGATAGTGTGACACGCTTGTTTGAAATTAAATTCAATAATGATATTAATAAGTATGATTGTAAAATGTTGAAATCATCTTCAAACATGATTGCCAGAAATGATTTTTCAGTAACAAAGAGTAATGTGAAAGAATACAGTGAAACTTTAATTTGTTCAGAAAGAGTCTTTTTGCTGTTTTACGGAAATCAGCAATTTTCTATAGAAGATTTCTTTTCTGGAAAATATAATGCACTACTTGCTTGCTATTATAAAAATCATACTGATTCTTTTTGTGAACATTTTGTCATATATAAAAGTTTTCAGCAAGCCTTGGATGCCGCTAGAGAAAGACTCTCACATTTTAATGGTATATTTTTGCAAAAAAAGAATTGTCTTAAATATATCTTACCACGTAATACAGCTTATATTGTTGCTATAGAATATGGAGAAAGATTTTTTTGGCAAATGGTGGAGTCTAGTAAGGTTAATTTGGTGGCCTCTGCTGCAATTGATTTGTCTGATATTGTTACAAATGATACTGATGCTTCATTTTCAGAAGAAGTTCATTTAAATGGATCAACCAGTATGACAGTTAGTCCCTTTTTAAACCATTATAATCCTGATTTTGAGCGCGATCTGGGTTTGCTAAGTGGACGAAAAACAAGTAATAAATCATTTGAATTTATATCGACTGGCGATATAGAGGAAATAACAGTAAATAAAAATAAAGACTACATCAATATGTTATTTGAAAAAACATTTCCACAAAAAGTCTTTGGATTTTTATCTGATATTTTCTGCTTTACTAGTGATCCAATTTATCAATTGGATGGCGTGGAGTATTGTTTTGTTAGTTCTACTAATGTGGGATACAGGAAGAAAGAAGCTCTTCAAGTATCCAAAATTGATGAATTTTTTAAGATTTTTTTAAGAGCTGAAAAAGATACCTCAGGGACATATTACTCAGCCATCCATTTGTCTGATATTCTGCATTGCTTGTACTGTTTTATTTGTATTTTAAGAGATAATACCTCGGTTTTTACAAATCAAAATAACACTTATTATTATTTGCTAGAGAGATTTCTTAAAGAGTGCAATAAATTGCATTTATATTCTATGGTTTGTGATGTCTACAATTCTATTGAAAACGTCAATCACTATTTTATAAAACAAAGTTTGCGCCAACAAGATATTACTAATATTAAATCACCACAACATATAGATGGTTTTTTAAAAGGTGATGTTCCAGAGTCGCAGATGGATCAGAAATCTTTAGAAATAATGCTTGTTTTTGCTAACGCCTTTATCAGAACAGCCAAGATTAGTGATGGTTTTCAACTCGCTATTGCTGCGGGTAAATTGGTACGAGATTGGAGTCTGGAGAATGAGTATGCTATAAAAGTTTGGTGTCTTATTGCCTACGCCTTGCGTCGAAAAAATAATAGCTATATTGCCTATTGTTGGCTGAGAAATAAAATATCTTATCATGATCCCTCACGGTTAATTGATGAGAATAAATTTTATGATTTAGATGTTGATATGCAAGATGCTTTGATTGCTTCATCATATTATTGTTTTGGTAAACTAGATAGTGAGCAAAAAAGACAATGCATGCGCTGGGTTGTTTCTTTTGATGATAAAATTTGTTCTGTTTTACGGGCTAAAGAGCCAGACAAATTTTCTTATTATGCAATGCATGCCTCCTTATTTTATCAATTTTTAATTAGTTATTCACAAGAAAATTTTACGGAGCAGCAACTTGTCGAATACAAAAATAGATTAATAAACCTGCTATCAAAGGTAAAATCAATTCAGTTTGGACATTCATTATCGAGCGTTAATCAAAAAGCGAGCATCAATGGACAAGCGATGATTTTTCATATTGGTGGTGATTTTAGAAGAGCCTACGTTTATTATGATGTTGTTATTAAGGAGGGTCAGTTAAGCTTTTATTTTCTTGAGGCTTGTTTTTTAAGGTTAATGTTACTTTGTCGATTGTTTGTTGATTCATACTGTGATTTAAATATGGCAGTCCCTCAACCAGGTTATCCTTTGGATGCTGAAATTCAAGAGCAAAGACGAGAAATATTAAATTGGATTTTGGGTGAAGATTTTTCTCCGACTCATGATCCATTTTATATTTGGAAGACTTTGCAAATTGAAAAAGAATTTGATAGGATTTTAAATTTAATTAAAAATATAGATTTTGATTTGCATGATGATGTTAAAAAAATATTTGATAAAAATTTGGATAATGATAACCAAGGAATATCTTATGTTGTTAATAACATATACACAGCGGCTCTTTTTTTTAATGATACCGTTTCAGGAAAAAATCACCCCATTCACCGCATGATATCTGATGATAAAAATGTTGTTTTTGCTCGATGTGAGGCAATACCAAGTATAAATAATGTTGTGAAGACACCAATATGTAATCAGTATAAAATGGTGCAAGCCAATCAATCTGCTTTATCGCCAGCAACTAAACAGGTTAATAATCAAACCGATGAAGCAAAAGACTCAGCTGATTTCCTTAGCAATCCGGGCGGTTACTTTCCTTTTAGTTCAAAAAAATGGTATTAGAGCAAAAATTTTATTAGAGTTTACCTTTAATCAATGCATCTACAACGCTCGGATCCGCTAAAGTACTAGTATCACCTAAATTATCCAAATCATTCTCAACAATTTTTCGCAATATCCTACGCATAATTTTGCCTGAACGTGTTTTAGGTAAAACGGGGGTCCATTGTAGAAAATCAATCGTTGCAATGGGGCTAAGATGCTTACGGACATGTTGAATTAATTCATTACGTAATGCGTCATTTGTTTCAATATGATTTTTTAAGGTGACAAACGCATAAATGCCTTGACCTTTAATGTCGTGAGGTACTCCAACGACAGCAGACTCAGCAACACTAGGATGTGCTACTAAAGCACTTTCAATTTCTGCTGTTCCTAAACGATGTCCTGCCACATTAATCACATCATCAACACGACCGGTAATCCAATAATAACCATCTTTATCACGATGACAACCATCACCGGTAAAATATAATCCTTGATAATGGCTAAAATACGTTTGCTCAAATCGCTTGTGATCTTTATAAATAGTATGCGCTTGTCCCGGCCAAGAATCTTCTAAACATAAATAACCATCACATTCGCCCTCTAAATGCTCTCCTTTTTCATTCACAACCACGGGTTTAATACCAAACAAAGGTAAAGTTGCAGAACCTGGTTTCAAAGGAGTAGCGCCTGGTAGCGCACTGATTAAAATACCACCGGTTTCCGTTTGCCACCAAGTATCGACAATAGGGCAGCGTGTATCGCCAATGACTTTGTAATACCATAACCAAGCGGCAGGGTTAATGGGCTCTCCCACAACACCTAATAAGCGCAAACTCTTGCGGGAGGTTTCTTTTACTGGTTCCTCTCCTTGTTGCATTAAACTACGAATTGCGGTGGGAGAGCTGTAATAAATAGATACTTTATGTTTATCGACAATCTGCCAATGTCGTGCTGGCGTTGGCGAAAGTGGAATGCCCTCGAACATAACTGTAGTAGCACCATTCGCTAAGGGACCATAAATACTATAGGAATGGCCGGTTACCCAACCAATATCAGCAGTACACCAATAAATATCCTCGTCGTGATAATCAAAAATATAGTGATGGGTGTAAGCCGCGTAAACTAAATAACCACCCGTTGTATGCACAACACCTTTAGGTTTTCCTGTGGAGCCTGAGGTATAAAGAATAAACAGCGGATCTTCAGCATCCATGACTTCCGCAAGACAAGTCGTCGCCGCTTTTTGTTTTGCATTTTTATAAGAAATATCGCGATTTTCTTGCCAATTAATAGTGCAACCCGTATTTTCCACGACTAATACATGAGTGACTAAAGGACATTTTGTTAATGCCTCATCGCAATTGGCTTTCAGAGGAAATGTTTTTCCACCGCGACGTGCTTCATCTGCAGTAATTAAAAAAGTACTTTCACAATCTTGTAAACGACCAGCTAATGCGTCGGGAGAAAATCCTGCAAAAACTACGGAATGAGTAGCGCCTATGCGTGCGCAGGCTAACATGGCGAAGGCAGCTTCTGGGATCATAGGCATATAAATAGTGACTTTATCGCCTTTTTTTACCTTGTGCGCTTTTAAAATATTTGCCATTTTGCACACTTCATCATGCAATTCTTGATAGCTGATATAACGTGTTGCAGCGTTGGGATCATCAGGCTCCCAAATAATGGCAGTTTTTTGTGCGCGTTGGCGTAAATGGCGATCAATACAATTTAGGCTGACATTTAATTTTCCATCGACAAACCAGCGAATGTGTACAGGTTTATGAAAGGAACAATCTTTCACTATGCGCCAAGGTGCCAACCAGTCTAACTGATGTGCTTGCAAAGACCAAAATTCTTCAGGGTTTTGTGAAGCTAGCTGCGATAAACGGTGATATTTTTCCTGATTACACCATGTGTTTACGGTAAATTCCGCTTTGACGGGGAATATTTCATCCATGAGAGGGCGCTCCATCGCTAAAAGCCTTCTCTTTATAATATGCGGGATACTGGAGCTCTGCAACCAAGAATGTTGGTAACAAAACTATATGTTGCACTGCAAACTTATGATATGATCTAAGGTTTTCAACTAAAGAAATATCATATTTAGTAAGTATTTTAATGAGGTATAAATATGGATGTAGCAGCTCTACAATCACAACCCACGGCACGATCACAATCTCCGACAACAGAGGACTCGCCCTTACTAGGATCACCTTCTAATGGAGCGGTGGCTTCTATTGCGTCTCAAGATGGGGAGCAAACCGCTGTAGTTTATGTTTCTGCAGAAGAGGTTTTAGTACCAGAGGCATTTCGCGCGGCGCTTGCACAAGTTACCAGAAACAGGATAGATAGTAAAAAAGCACGCGATGTACTAAGAGATCGATTAAGTGTAGACACTGTATATGATGCTGATTTAGAGCCTGTTGCAGAAAGCATACAGTTTTTTATTGCCTTTCCGAGAAGAAACTCTGCCTTAACCAACCGCAAAAAAAATAAACAAGATAAGAAAGGGTTAGATTATAGCCCTGTGGTTGATTTAGCAGGTATTGTTACTAGAGATGGGTTAATTAAAGAGGCGGTCCTACATGAGGCGATGAGTTTATTGGGATTAACTGTAGCCGGAGTTGTGAGTGGCACAGGAGCCGTTTTATTTTATGTAGTCGTTCCTCAAAAATTAGTGCCTTATTGTTTGAACAATTTAGGATGGTCTCCAAAGGCAACCACCACTTTTATTACAGCACTAACGGTGGGCACTGTTGGTGGTAATACGTTGTGGTACTCTTCATTTACCGTTCAATCGAGTTCAGTGGTATTCGAGTATATATTGGCAGCTTTAAAGAAATTTTTTACACTCGATTGGAGCCGTGCGTTAGCGTGGGAAATGCTTCTCGCTGTTTATATTACGGGAATGACAGGCGCATTTGGTTGGTGTTTAAATAATGCTGCAAATTCCGAAGATTTTGCTACACAATTACAATATTTGTTCTCATTACTTACCAATTATTTTATTATGGCTGCCTCTGCAAAAACATTCTATTCATTATCCAGCATAATAATTCCTCATTATATTAGGAAGCAAGCGCTTATTAGTAGATTATTAAATTATGGTGGCCCACAAGGAAAAGATCTTGTTTTTGCTATGCGCATGTTGGAGGCCGCAGAATCAACGTTGGATGGTTTAACGACGTTGGAAACACGTCAATCTGTTGCATATTATAAAAGAGCTATTGAGCAGCGTTGTGAATATTTGCCTGTGGCCAAAAGGTCAATAGAAGATGCGCATATATTAGCTTCTATCCTACCTCGCTCAGCAAATCCTATCGATCCATCAATTTGGTATAACACGAAGTGGTTTAAAACAGTGATAGTTCTTTGTAGTTGGCTATCTATTGCAGGATATGGTGGTTTGGGCGTTGTTAAGCAAACCCCTGTCATGACGGCAGTTGGTGTTGTTGGTTGGGTAGGATTAAATTCCCTTGAATTGACTTTTTCTCGAACAGTAGTTCGAGATTTAATGCGCCCTACCTTGCCCCAATACATGGGCGGTAATTGGCATCGTGGCGCATTAATAACTAATGCGCTAGTTAGTAGTGTTTGTTTATTATCAGGTGGTGGCACAGGTCCTGCCATGTATTTGTTGGTGCAGCCTATATTAGATAGCATTGATCCATTTTGGCTTTGGGTAGGGATGGCGCATTTCTTAATTTGGGCAGCGCTTATTTTTGGGGGTATAACGAATTCATTTTCTATCCTTAATTATACGCAAAAAGTGTTAACCAGTGCTTTTGCAATAGCTTGTTATGCGCTTGGATATAAAAAAGAACTCGAGCAATTTCTTTCTTTTACTTTATGGAAAGAATTTGCACAAGATCATATTACGGAATTAAAAGTTCAAACTGAAGCAGAAGCGCATCAATATTTGCAAGAAAGAACACTGGATAGTGGCGCTAATAGGAGTTTACCAGCATTAATTACTGAGCAGGTAGTTGATGCTGTACCAAGAGCAGCGAACAATTTAAAAATGTGGGCGTATGGGAAATTTAGGCGGTCTCAAACCTCGGCAAGTAGTGCAGCGGGGGCTAGTATTAATGGTCATCCAACAGATTTTGAAAGCCTAGATCCATCCTTAACAGAATCGGAGTCTTCTTTTAACACCACGCCAAAACCAACAACAGTGGCGAGCAAAAAAGAAATTTTGTCTACTAGTACTTCGATTTCCAGTGCAGTTACTAGGTTATTTTCTTGGCAAAGAGATCGTATTTTTGGCGGGAGCACAACCGAGGTGAAAGAGCGGCTTCTTGATGGAAATGAGTTTGATTTAACCTTGATTGGGAGGCCTAGATTATAAGAGTGTATAAACAGAGTAATTTTTTATTTTTTTAATTGGTAGCATAATCGAGTAATAATATAACCAGCAATGGCTATTATAAGCCCGGTTGCTACACACCCTAATAAAAAAGGCTCCCAAATAATTTCTAATTCATGTACTAGCCACTGCCAGGATTGTTCAAATTCAAAGGGGTGCGCTGGTACTTGAAGGATCCATAAACCGACGCGATAACAAAAATAATAAATAGGGGCCATGGTTAATGGATTATTGACAATCCAAAGCACAGTAAAAGCAATTAATGGATTGGCAGCAAAGAAAATAGCAAGAATAATTGCTAACACTGAATGAAAAGGGATAGGGATACAACTGAAAAATAATGCAATCGCCATACTACGTGCAACAGATTCTTTATCTCTTCGCAACACGGTGGAATGAGTCAATAGTTTTTTAATATATTCCGGTTGTTTTTCTAGGTGATGATGAAACCATCGAGTGAAAAAAGAACTTTTCATGCAAGTGTGTCCTATGGATTATTTGTGTTACCGTCTTTTAGGGCCTGTATAATATCATCATCCACCGCGCTTTTTGCGGTAATAATTTTCCCTTCATATCCTAATTCTCTTGCCTTATCTGCAAGCCTATTGCTGCTTACAATTAACATAGCTTGTTGCCAAAGATGCTGACAAGGTTTATCTACCAGTGCACATAAATTCTCTAAGCTATTACTGCTTGTGGCGATAATAATCGCTTGTTTAGCTTGTTGCCAGGCTTTTATTTGAAATGTAACATCATCATTTGGCAAAAGGCGTTGATAGCAATCGATGCGATGGACTATCGCTCCTCTGGCTTGCAAGGTATCAGTCAATAGCTCCCGGCCACCTTGGCCGGTAATAATCATAATATGCTTACCTACAATCTGTTGCAGCAAGGGTAGGGCTAGTAGTCCCTCGCTAGTGTACAGTTCTGTTGGAGTAATAATATTCTTAATGTTATAATCTTGTAACTTTTTAGCAGTAGTGCGGCCAACAGCAAACCACTGTAAATGAGGCGGCCATTTTTCAAAATGAGTTGCCAAATAGGGCATGCTGAAGGCCACAGCATTGGGGCTAATAAAAATAATAAAGTCGGTTTGTTCTACTAGCGTAGCCGCGTTGGTGAGTGCTATTGCATCGTCAAGCGGGGCGATAGTGATGGTAGGGAATGGCACAGCAACTCCACCTAAAGCATGAATTTGCTCTGATAAATACTGGCTTTGTTGCACCGGTTTAGTGATAATAACCGTGTTGCCTTTTAGTGAATTTGGCATGTCATTTTTACCCAAACATATGAGGATAGAATCCTGATTGCCTTAATTGTACTCTAATTTGATGTTTTCGAAATAAAGGTGTTTTCTTATGGCTTACAATCACTTCCCACAAGGCGTATTTCCAACAGTACGATTACGACGATTGCGACAACATCCTGGGATTCGGCGTATGGTGAGTCAGTCTAGCATTAGTTTAAACCAATTGATTTGCCCTATTTTTGTGACGCACGGACAAAATATTTGCCGTGAAGTCTCAACTATGCCAGGTTGTTTCCAATGGTCCATTGATAGGCTACCAGAAGAATTAGATACAATAGCGCAATTAGGTATTAGCAGCATATTATTATTTGGGATTCCTGCAGAAAAAGATGCTGTGGGTTCAGACAGTTACAGTGATAATGGTATTATTCAGCAAGCGATTCGCGTGGTTAAAAAACATCATCCCGAATTAGTCGTTATTACTGACGTGTGTTTTTGTGAATATACGGATCATGGTCATTGTGGTCCAACTTATGAGGTTAATAATCAAATTGATGTCGATAATGATGCGACATTAACGTTACTCGCAAAACAAGCTGTTAGTCACGCACAAGCAGGCGCAGATTTAATTGCGCCCAGTGGTATGATGGATGGTATGGTTACTGCCATCCGGCAAGGATTAGATCAGCATCAATTCCAGCATATTCCTATCATGAGCTATTCAGCAAAATTTGCTTCTTCTTTATATAGTGCTTTTCGAGCAGCGGTTGATTCAGGTCTTTCATCCGGTAATCGTCAAAGCTATCAAATGGATCCAACGGCAGGTGCGCAAGCATTGCGTGAAACAGCATTAGATATTGCTGAGGGCGCGGATATGATCATGGTAAAACCCGCTATGCATTATTTAGATGTTGTGTACGCTATTAAACAACAATTTCCTGGTGTGCCATTAGCGGTTTATAGCGTGGGTAGTGAATATGCTATGTATAAAGCGGCTGCTAAAGTGGGCGCAATTAATGAGCAGGCTTGTGTGATGGAATTAATGGCGAGTTTTAAACGAGCTGGGGCGGATATCATCATAACCTACTATGCAAAAAACATCGCCAAATGGCTTAAAGAGCAATAAATTAATGACAACCCCTCTGGAGGGGAAATTTCTGAAAAATGAGCACTATTTTATGCAAACAATAAATACAGAGCAGGTTAAAAATTATTTATTATCTTTACAGCAATCCCTCTGTAAATCGCTTGCAGAATTTGATAGTAAATCGCAATTCACTGAAGATAGTTGGCAGCATGAAAATGGTGGTGGGGGCATTACGCGCACCATAAGTAATGGTCGAGTTTTTGAAAAAGGTGGGATTAATTTTTCTCATGTGCGTGGTAATACGTTGCCAGCAAGTGCTAGTGCCATGCGTCCTGAGCTTGCAGGGAGTTCGTTTGAGGCGATGGGCGTTTCTATGATTATGCATCCTTTAAACCCTTATGCGCCAACCATGCATATGAATGTGCGATTATTTAGTGCAACGAAAAAAGATGGTGAGATAGTTTGGTGGTTTGGTGGTGGCTTTGATTTAACGCCTTTTTATGGATTTACTGAAGATTGTATCGAATGGCATCGTATGGCGTATGATATCTGTGCACCGTATGGTGAAGGTGTTTATCCGCGTTTTAAAAAATGGTGTGATGATTATTTTTATTTAAAACATCGTAAAGAGCCTCGTGGTATTGGTGGGCTTTTTTTTGATGATTTAAATGAATGGGAATTTGCGCGGTGTTTTGAATTTATGCAGTCAGTTGGGAATGGTTTTTTACCCACCTATTTAAATATTGTTGATCGCCATTGCAATACTCCTTATGGCGCGCGCGAGCGTGAATTTCAATCGTATCGACATGGTCGTTATGTGGAATTTAATTTGGTGTATGATCGTGGCACTTTATTTGGTTTGCAATCTGGTGGTCGCACGGAATCCATCTTGGTTTCATTACCAGCTCATGTTTCTTGGGTTTACCAATGGCAACCAGCAGCAGGTAGTCCGGAAGAAAAACTTACTCAATTTTATTTAGTGCCCCGCGATTGGTTGGCATTGGAGCAGGAAAAAGATGATGTTAAAAAATGATCGATTATTAAAAGCGTTAAAAAGAGAACCTGTCGATGCAACACCCGTTTGGATTATGCGCCAAGCAGGTCGATATCTCCCCGAATATCGTGCGATACGTGCTAAAGCGGGCGCTTTTATGAATTTATGTAAAACGCCAGAGTTAGCCTGTGAGGTGACTATTCAACCGTTAGAGCGATTTGATTTAGATGCCGCTATTTTATTTTCTGACATTTTAACGATTCCAGATGCGATGGGATTGGATTTGCAATTTATTGAAGGTGAAGGACCTCATTTTGCTCATCCTATTAAAACACAAGCCGATATTAATAAGCTGGGTACACCGGATCCAGAGCAAGACTTAGGCTATGTTATGGATGCAGTGCGACTTGTTAAAAAAACGCTCGATCAACGTGTACCATTGATTGGTTTTGCAGGGAGTCCTTGGACATTAGCGACTTATATGATTGAAGGTGGCTCTAGCAAAGAATTTCGACAAATTAAAAAAATGGCATTTAATGAACCTGCCATGCTACATCACTTGTTAGAAAAATTAGCCGCTTCAGTTGCACTTTATTTAGAAGCACAAATTCGTGCTGGTGTTGATGTGGTGATGGTATTTGATACTTGGGGTGGGATATTAATACCGCGCGATTATCAGGAATTTTCATTGCGTTATTTACAACACATCGTGCAAGCCTTACAGCACCATAACGTTCCTATTATTTTATTTACTAAAAATGGTGGGCAATGGTTAGAGATGATTGCAAATACCGGTTGCCAAGGTGTTGGTATTGATTGGACAGTGGATATTGCACAAGCGCGTGCGCGTGTCGGTCATCAAGTTGCTTTACAAGGCAATATGGATCCCGCGATATTATACGCAAAACCAGAGCGTATCGTGCAGGAAGTGAATTACATTTTAAATGCTTTTGGTGATCACCCTGGCCATATTTTTAATTTAGGTCATGGTATTACACCGGATGTTGATCCGGATAATGTGAAAGTGTTGGTGGATGCGGTACATAATTTCTCATCATCGTCATCATCGTCATCATCGTCATCATCGTCATCATGATGTAAAAGTATTGGTAGATGCGGTATATAATTTCTCGCTACACCGTCATCCTCGCGCAAGCGGGGATCCATCGGATGCTAAACAACGTATGGATCCCCGCTTGCGCGAGGATGATGGTGTAGGGAGAACGAACACAGAGTAAAAAAAGCAAACAACAAATTACTAAAAAGGGCAAAAAATGCATATCCGTTTAGGCACCAGAGCATCACAAATGGCACTAGCGCAAGCTGAAATTGTCAAAAGTAAATTAATTGCGCAAAATCCTACGCTAACTGTCGAAATTTGCCCCATTATTACGCAAGGCGATAAAGATTTAACCACACCATTGTATGAAATTGGTGGTAAGGGTGTTTTTATTAAGGAATTAGAAAAAGCCCTGTTAGATAATACGGTTGATATTGCCGTGCATTCTTTAAAAGATATGACATCAACTTTGGCAACAGGATTACATTTAATCAGCTTTTTACCTGCAGAAGCGGTTACTGACGCATTAGTATTAAAATCACCGTACCTATCATTTGCTGACTTGCCTTCAGGAGCTGTTATTGCAACAGGAAGTTTACGTCGTAAAGCATTATTAAAAAAAATACGTAGCGACATTAGCACAGTTGATATCCGTGGCAATGTCATCACCCGTTTAGAAAAATTACAAACTGAAAATTTTCACGGCTTATTACTTTCTGAGGCAGGATTAATCCGGCTTAATCGCCAACATCTTATTAGCGAGCATTTTTCGGCTAAAACTTTTTGTCCAGCACCAGGCCAAGGTGTTATTGCTATAGAAACACGTCAGCAAGATGAAAAAGTCAATGCGATTTGTTTGTCCATTAATGATCAGCAGCAACATCTAAAGTCAACGACGGAATTAGCTTTTTTAGAAACAGTTGGATTAGACTGCAAAGCACCTTTAGGTGCACATGCTGTTATTGTAGGTAATACAATAGAATTCCAAGCATTTATTGCTAATTATAAGATGACAGCGTTTTTAGAAAAGAATTATCGCTTTACCATTGATGAGCATTTGTCAAAGGCAAAAGAAATTGCCGAGGAATTTTTGACATGGATGCAGCAAAACAACCTGTAAAATTACAGGGTAACGTTCTTATTACTGTTTTAATCGTGATGCTAATAGGTAGTTTATTGGCTCTACAATCATTATCTAGCAGCATTATGTCGTATCGTAGTAATTTATCCACAACTGTTACAGCGAATGCGGTTAGTGCTGCGGAATTAGCATTACAAGCTGCAACACAGCGATTGCCTTTTATGATTGAAACCGATACGTCTATTATTCCTCAGCAACCGTTAAGTTATTTTTTTGAAAAAACCAATGAGTGGTGGGTGCAAGCTAGTGCTCCTGAAATTATACGCCATGATGTTCCTGAGGAAGTAGGGGAAGCTCGCTATATCATCGATTATTTAGGATTTATTCCCAATGCTTCAAATAATCCATTAATTTTAGGTGATCATTTTCTACGTATTACCGCCTTTGGTTTAAATCAATCGGATCATGGTAGTATTTTATTACAATCCACCTGGCGACAACGTGTTTTTGTTACAGCAGATCAATCACAACAAAGAGAAACCACTTTTTTATCCTGGCGACAATTGCGCTAGTGCGGATTTTTCACCTCTCCCGCAAGGGGAGAGAAGGTACGCTTTCACCTCTCCCCTTGTGGGAGAGGTCGACCGCGCTTTGCGCGGGCGGGTGAGGGGGCGATCTTTCTACGTAGAAATGATCATGCGTAAAATACAATTTTTCCTTCGTAGCCTTCCCCTCTCCCACAAGGGGAGAGGGGATGAGGAGGGGATGAGAGAGTGGTTAATTTAACTCGCAGGATAAAATGGTTTCTTTTAATGCTTTAATCGCATCAACATTAGGAAATTGTTTGCGCCAAGCTAGAACAATGCGTCTTGATGGAGCAGGTTGAGTAAATTCGCGTACGGCTATTACGCTGTCGTCATATAAACCACTGCCACTAGCACTTCTTGGTAAAATACTAATACCTACCTCTGCCGCAACCATATGGCGAATAGTTTCTAGAGATGTGCTTTCAATTAATGTAGTAGGCAATAATTCATTGGCCTCATCAGCTCCTGGTGTGCGAGGACTAATAGCTAATACTTGATCGCGAAAACAATTATTTTTCCCTAGCACGAGTAGCCGCTCATCTTGTAATTGCGCAGGATTTAATTTTTTATTGGCAGCTAATGGATGTTTAGCGGGTAAGATAACGACAAAGGGTTCGTCATATAAGGGTTCAATTTGTAAACTCGGATCTGCAAAAGGTAATGCTAAAATAATAACGTCTAACTCTCCATGCAACACTTTTTGATGCAGTGAAGAGGTGTAATTTTCCTCAATAAGTAGCGGCATATGCGGGGCTACTTTTTTTAAACGGCCAATAATATGAGGAAATAAATAAGGTCCAACTGTATAAATCGCGCCAATACGTAATGGTAAAGCTAAAGGATCACGATAATTGGTGGCCATTTGTTTTAATAATTGGGCTTCATTAATGACGCGTTGTGCTTGATGAATAATGACTTCACCAGGTAGGGTGGGCTTAATTTCATTTTTAGTACGCTCAAATAATACGACATTGAGTTCTTCTTCGAGTTTTTGAATAGCAACACTAAGTGTAGGTTGGCTTACAAAGCACGCTTGGGCTGCCCTGCCAAAGTGCCGTTCTTTATAAACAGCAAGAATATAGCGTAATTCGGTTAGTGTCATGAAGATGCTCTGGTATGTGTTTTTCTATTTTACAGTAATTCCCCTTCTGTAGCTATCTTATTATAGCGGGATTTATAGTGTTGTTTGGTGATTGGTTAGTAAATAAATTTCTTAAAGTTATAGCTAATTTGTCGATAAAAAAGTATGTGTTGCTGTTCATTTGATTTGCAGCGGCGAGGGGGTTTGTATGGAACATATAATAATACCAAGTTGGAAATCGCATCTAGAAGCTACGGTAGATTTACATCACCTGACAATGCTTATTCCTTCTCATAAGGCAAAGTTGCTGGAATGGGGTTTGCAAAAAGGGGGATATTATTTACTGACATTAGAAGCAGGGTTTGATATGGAAATTGTTAAAGTGATCTCAGCTTTTAATGGTAAATTAACCGTATTGCGCGGCCAACAAGGAACGTTGCCAACCATATGGCCAGCTGGAACTCCAATAGAGGCAAGAATAACTGCCAAAGCGCGCGATGATTTACGTTTAGATCTCAACTCATTGATATCTGTAAACGGTGAAGCATTAGTGGCGCCTAATGGGGATGTGATTACTAAACCGGCGTAAAAAGTTGGGTAGTAAGCCCCCTCTCCCCCTTGCGGGAGAGGGAAATGCAAGCGCAGCTTGCGAGGGTGAGGGGAAAGCTACGAAGAAAAGATCGTATTTTATTTACGATCCTTTCTTCGTAGCTTTCCCCTCACCCGCCCACGCTAAAGCGCGGTCGACCTCTCCCACAAGGGGAGAGGTAATGTTAAGCGCCACAAAGAGGCTTTGCGCCATCTGGATTTATCGCTAATTTTTTAATATCGCGTGCCCAATCATATTTTTTATATTTCACCAACGGATCCTCATTACACAATAACAATACATATCCTGCCTTATCACCACGCACAGCGCCAGCACCACAAATTTTCGCTGCATCACCAAATTTTTCTATAACCTTAATCATTTCTCGGACTATTATCGGCACAACTTCAATTTGACATAATAAACGATGATTTTCTTTAATTCCCTGCTTTACTAATTCATAATTATTATGCTCACACGCATCACTTATTTGACCTGTCACCTCAGCAAATTGGTGTAATAGTGGTTTATTATTCGCCAAAATCGTTTTTACATGACTGACGCATTCCCCTGTGGAGCATATCGGTTGTCCAGTAAATAAAATATACAAAGGTAATTGGGGTATTTTGCGGGGTTTTAATTGTTGCTGTTGATACCATTGGCAACCGCCAGCAAGTGATAACGAAATATCAATACCACTAGAATGTCCATGTTGTAAATTTTCTGCCTGTAAGGCGAAGCGAAAAGCCTGATCTTTTGTTAGCGGGTGCTTAAAATAAGCACATAGCCCCAGTAATAAGCTTAAAATAGCTGCCGCTGAAGATCCTAATCCTGAACCTGGCGGGATTGTTGAGTTAAGGGTAATGTTGATAGCGGGGTTATTTTGTCCTTGGCAATGGGTAAGGGCTAGATGAAGCGTGGCTATCAATAATTGTTCTGGGGTTGTAATAACATCTTGAATGGTACATTGCTGTTGCAAAAACTGTTGATACCTATTATTTATTTTTTCATACTGGGCTGTGATACTTTCCGTTGTTAACACCTGAGGAGCTCCCAGTAAGGGGCTAGAAAGGCGTATATCGCACTGGGCATTAGGAGTAATATCGATGCATACCTCGTCTTTAACGGCTACGCCAAGCGCAGGATTGCCGTAAATGACAGCATGTTCGCCAGAAAGAATCAATTTGCCAGGGGCACTAGATACCTGCATATAGATTACCTATGATATAATTTTGCAATTATTATAAACCAGGAATGATACATTATGGCTTACCAAAAGATTCGGGTTCCTTCAACAGGACAAAAAATTACCCTTAACGCAAATCATAGTTTACAAGTGCCAAACAATCCTGTTATCCCATTTATTGAAGGGGATGGGATTGGTGTAGATATTACCCCGGTGATGCGCAAGGTGGTTGATGCCGCTGTGAAAAAGGCTTATGACGGTAAACGTGATATTGCTTGGATGGAAGTGTATGCCGGCGAAAAAGCCAATAAGGTTTATGGCACTGACGTATGGCTGCCAGAAGAAACCTTGCAAGCGGTGCAAGAGTTTGTCGTATCCATTAAAGGGCCTTTAACGACCCCTGTGGGCGGTGGAATTCGTTCATTAAATGTCGCGTTGAGGCAAAATTTAGATTTATACATCTGTTTGCGTCCCGTACGTTATTTTAACGGCGTGCCAAGCCCAGTAAAAGAACCACAAAAAACGAATATGGTTATTTTCCGTGAAAATTCGGAAGATATTTATGCCGGTATTGAATGGCCAGCTGATTCCGCTGCTGCAAACAAAGTGATCAATTTCTTACAACAAGAAATGCATGTCACCAAAATTCGTTTCCCACAACATTGTGGTATTGGTGTAAAACCCGTTTCTAAAGAAGGAACAACGCGTTTAGTAAAAGCCGCAATTCAATATGCAGTTGATAATGATTTGCCTTCGGTTACTTTAGTGCATAAAGGTAATATTATGAAATTTACTGAAGGTGCATTTAAAGAATGGGGTTATGAAGTTGCTCGCGAAGAATTTGCTGGGGAATTATATGAGAGCGGTCCTTGGCATGTCGTTAAAAACCCTAAAACGGGTAAGAACATTATTATTAAAGATGTAATTGCGGATGCTTTTTTACAACAAATTTTATTACGTCCTGATGAATACAGCGTCATTGCTACATTAAATTTAAATGGTGATTATATTTCCGATGCACTCGCTGCAATCGTCGGTGGTATTGGTATCGCACCAGGTGCCAATATAGGCGATACTGCTGCCATGTTTGAGGCAACTCATGGTACAGCGCCAAAATATGCTGGACAAGACAAGGTAAATCCAGGTTCGCTTATTTTATCCGCTGAAATGATGCTACGTTATATGGGTTGGGGTGAAGCCGCTGATTTAATTATCAAAGGCATGTCAGGTGCAATTAGCGCTAAGATGGTCACTTATGATTTTGAGCGCTTGATGACCGATGCAACCTTGTTGAGCTGCTCACAATTTGGTGATGCGGTTGTACAACATATGTAACTCAACCATATCCCTCTCCCCTTGCGGGAGAGGGATATGCAAGCGCGAGCTTGCGAGGGTGAGGGGAAGCTACGAAGAAAGAAATTAATTATTATTTTCGATCATTTCTACGTAGAAAGATCGCACCCCTCACCCGCCCGTGCAAAAGTGCGCTCGACCTCTCCCACAGGGGGAGAGGTGAAGGGGCATGAGGGTGAATTTAGGTTATTCTACAAAAATGCCACACCAACGGTAATATAACCACCATAGTTATAATAATTGGTGTCATAAGAGAAGTTAGACAAATCTTCCACATTCCCGCCTTGGAATGCATTAATAATATCGGTGCCTTTGTAACCAATTTCTACGTTGACAGCGCTTTTATCATTAATAACATAGTCGTAACGGAAGCCAGCATTGCTTTCAACTCCCCAAGCCACGCTATTTTTTGATTCATCAACCTCAAAAGGTGGGGTATATACTGTGTTTGGTAATGCATCGACTTTCGCTTTGGATTCGCCAAATAAGGCACTAACGCCGCCGCCAATAATAAATGATAAACCACCAAACAATTTAACATCGAGATCACCCGTGAATTTTGGGCCTATCCCTTGGAAGGTAGATTTATTTTCTAAATAAGCAGTAGCTGTTAATGGATAAACAACAACGGGATAGGTGGGTGTTGCTGAACCACGTTGGTATATATCAACATAGCTAATACCATAACCAAATCTACCGGTAATGCGATCAGTAAATGCGCAAATATTACCTACGGTTAAATCATATATTTGAAAATCTTGTTGATTACGCGCATTGACACTGCCGCCATCACCTGGGTTTCCAAAAGCGGGGAAAAAGGTTGTCGTTGTAGAGGTGTTATCAGTTGTTAATACCGTGTCGCTATTATCAGAGCGAATGGTATGATAACTAAAACGAACGTCATGCGCATTGCTTGCAAACGTATAACCAATACCCACACCCCAGCCCCAATCATTTCCCGTAGGGTAATTTAAAAAATCGGTACCAGGATTGGAGAGAGATACATTTTGTACTTCTCCAAAAGGTGGTAATGCGTTATTTTGCGTAAGATAATTGCCCTCAGCAGTAATAGACCATTTACCGCCACCTTGAAACACATCTAATAAATCGATACCAGGAATAGCTGATGCACAAAGTGTTGTTAAAGAAGCGCTGCTAGCAATAGCAGTGATTAAAAATTTTTTCAGATACATAATAATATAGTTCCCTTATAGTTTGTATTACAAAAATGCTACGCCAACAGTAAGATAAGCGCCATAATTGTAATAATTATCGCCGTATTCATAATTTGAAAATTCGTTCAATAAATTGTCTGAAAAAGCAGGGTATCCTGCGTTGCCATCACGAAACGCATTAACGATGTTGGTTCCCTTATAACCGATTTCAATATTAAACGTGCTACCACTGGTAAGAGCGTGGTCATAGCGCAAGCCCGCATTTCCCTCTAGACCAAAGGCTACTCGTGTTTCAGACTCATCTGCATCAGTTTGGCTCTTATCAATAGTACAGCCACACTCTAACCCGCTAGTGTACGCATTGGTTGAGGTTTTAGCTTCACCAAAATACATGGCCGCCCCGATACCTCCTATTATAGAAAGGCCTGGTAACCAGTCACTAAATGCATAGCGTGCATTACCGGTAACTAATGGGCCTACACCATAGAAAGTGCTTTTAACTTTTTGAAAATCGTTGATGAAAAAGGATTCATTAACACCGTTATAAAATGGAGCTACTTCACCACTTTGGCGAAGATCAATGTAGCTAGCACCAACGCCCAATCGTGTGCTTAAATTATCAGTAAAGTTATGTAGCAACCCGATGGTTAAGTCATAAGAGTCAAAGTTAAACTGATCATTAATATGCAAATTACCCGTACCATCGCCAGCTCCACTAGCGCCAGGTGTTGGCATAGAGGGGAAGGAATAACTTCTATCAATAAACTTTGTTTGAGAATTATCAGTCGTTAAATTATCATAACTAAACTGTACGTCATGTACAGCATCAAGGAAGGTATAGCCAATACCTACGCCCCATCCCCAATTATATTCTGTAGGAAAATCAACTTTATTACCCTCAGGTGCAAGCCGCGCATAGGGTGGTAACACGTTATTTTGGTATAAATAATCGCCTTCCACGAAAGCAGACCATTTGCCACCGTTGATATCACCGAGATTGATAAGCGCAGATGCCGAGAGACTGACTAACGATACGCTTCCTGCTAGGGCAGTGACTAATAATTTTTTCAGATACATATTACGATTCCTTTGTATTTGTATATATAAGGCGAGTGCTTTACGATAGCAAATGCTTGATAGCGGTGTAAAGTGGATTTATATCCCTACCATCCTTTAGAGAAGGTTGACAAAAGGTCGTTGATCTATATAAGATGCGCGCTGACTATTTGATATTATCTGGCTATGTAGCTCAGCTGGTTAGAGCGCGGCACTCATAATGCTGAGGTCAGTGGTTCGAGTCCACTCATAGCCACCACAATGCCACTTTCTATTCTACTTCCCACCACAAAAAACCGATTTAGAATAAATCCACCTGATGATTTTGTCTTATTTGCCGCTATTTATTTTTAGGTGAGCAAATATATAACATTTATTCAGCGTGATATACAGGATGGACCTTATGCATTTGTAAATGAGCCTTTCCAAAAATTAAATCCAATAAATCAATATCCAAATACACTTAATCACCCTAAATATATTCTTAATGAGCAAGCAAAAAATCTATTATTTATCTTGCTATTAAAAATGGCTGCACAAAACAAATCGCCTGCCGTTAGAGCGTTCGTGAACAGGCTTAATCAAGAATTAATAGAGAATAAAATAATTCAAATAAATATTTCGGCTTCTTTAAGGGGCAATCAATTTGGAGGGAGTGGTCTTTCCTAAAAAATAGGGTAAAATTTATTAATCCTATTAATAGGGGGTGTTTATGTTAGGCTTTAGATGGAGGCTAGGTGGTTCTAACGCAACAAATCATGAGGATGCAACTAAGCTATATGTGATTGGCAAAGTTTTTTCTTGCACTGATGTTAGAGATGTTGAGCGCCTAAATGCCGATTTTTTTAATGCGTCAGCAACCTCTTTTTCTACTGTTCAAGTAGATGGTCCTGCTCTTGAATGTTTTTTTTCTTTAGATATGGCGAAAGGAAAATTAGAAGCGTATCCTGTTTCAACCTATGCAATATTTGAATTAAATGTGTCAACAGGCTTTTTAAACAAAAATAATAAAATAGATTTATCTAATGTCTCTGGAAATAACATTACCAGAGTAATATTTGACCCCAATTCTTTATTTGCAACCTTAGGAAAAATAACTGAGGCTGATAATCCAAATAATTCCATTACTGCTATAAATGGACAATCCTCAAAAAATCCTCTTTCACGGCTAACGGATATTCAGCGACCTGCTACTGCTGCCGCTACTGTACCAAAAAAAAGTTTTTTCTAATATAGAGTATTTGATATGTATTGCTGATTGATATATTGGTGCCCATAGCCACCAAGTTTTTACGATGGAGTTACGACGAGTAAATCGTATGGGGAATAGAGGAAATTAGTCGTCACTATCGTCATAAGCGGCATGTTGTAATACCTTACCTTCTAGCAAACCTTCATTAACGCGTTCGCGCATTTCTTTGCCTGCTTTGAAGCGAGGTACGTATTTACCTTGGAGTTTAACGGCATCGCCTGTACGTGGGTTACGTCCTACACGAGGCTCACGGTAACGTAACATAAAGCTGCCAAAACCACGGATTTCAATGCGTTGACCCGAGGCTAGCGCTTGTGCCATATTTTCAATAAGGATTTTTATAGCGGTATCTGCATCTTTAAAAGGCAGATGGAGGAGTTTGCTTGCTAAAATGTTGATAAGTTCAGATTTTGTCATTTCAAGGTACCTTAGATTATGTAGCTTTTATAGTAGATGTGGCCTTGATGTCACTGTGTTCCATCAAGGCCACATTACTAACCACATTCATACCAACCAAAATTACTACTCGCGATTTTGGTTCTCTAATTTCTCTTTCAACAGATCACCTAAAGTAGTTGCTGTAGGTTGGTCAGCGGCATTAGTACGTTGGTATTTTTGTACTGTGGCTGCCTCTTCTTGCGAATCTTTTGCTTTAATAGAAAGATTAACAATGCGATTCTTTCTATCAACACCAATGAATTTCGCTTCAACCGTATCGCCTGCTTTAAGCAGTGTGCGTGCATCATCAACTTTATCTTTGCTGATTTCGCTAGCACGTAAATAACCCTCTACGCTCTCAGCCAAATCAATAATAGCGCCTTTAGCATCCACTTCACGAATAGTACCAGTTACGATACCGCCTTTTTCGTGTTCAGCAACAAAGTTGTTAAAAGGATCTTGCTCTAATTGCTTGATACCAAGAGAAATGCGCTCTCTTTCAGCATCGACAGACAATACGATAGCTTCAATTTCTTGACTCTTCTTATAATCACGGACCGCTTCTTCACCAGTTGCGTTCCAAGAGATATCAGATAGATGAACCAAACCATCAATACCGCCGTCAAGTCCTACGAAAATACCAAAATCAGTAATCGATTTGATCTTGCCCTTTACGTGGTCGCCTTTATTGTAGTTACCAGCAAAAGCTTGCCATGGATTTTCTACACATTGTTTGAGACCAAGAGAAATACGACGACGTTCGCCATCGATATCAAGAATCATCACTTCCACTTCTTGGCCTAATTGTACGACCTTGCTTGGATGTGTATTTTTGTTAGTCCAGTCCATTTCTGAAACGTGAACCAAACCTTCCACACCCTCTTCGATTTCAACAAAACAGCCGTAATCGGTAATGTTAGTAACTTTACCTTTGAGGCGTGTGTTAACAGGATAACGGTTAACAATGTTCACCCAAGGATCGTCGCCAAGTTGTTTGAGACCCAACGATACGCGTGTTTTATCTTTGTCGAATTTAAGAACTTTAACAGTCACTTCATCGCCAACAGCAACTACTTCACTTGGGTGCTTAACGCGTTTCCATGCCATATCGGTAATGTGGAGTAAACCATCAATACCACCTAAATCAACGAATGCACCATAATCGGTGAGATTCTTCACTACGCCGATCACTACTTGACCTTCTTGTAAATTAACTAATAATGCTTCACGTTCAGCGCTGCTTTCTGATTCCACTACAGAGCGACGGGAAACAACAACGTTATTACGTTTTTTGTCTAATTTAATAACTTTAAATTCTAATTCACGGCCTTCCAAACCACTGGTATCGCGCACAGGGCGGGTATCTACCAATGAGCCGGGTAAAAAGGCACGAATGGTTTTGTCGATATCAACAGTAAAACCACCTTTTACTTTACCAGTAATAATACCCATAATGGATTCGCCTTTTTCATAGGCTTTAGCTAAATGAGTCCAAGCTTGAGCACGCTTCGCTTTTTCACGAGATAAGCGAGTACGACCAGTACGATCGTCAATAACTTCGAGAGCAACATCAACTTCGTCGCCAACGGCAACTTCCAGTTCACCCTTCTCATCATAAAATTGTTCAATAGGGATAAAATCTTCAGATTTTAGGCCGGCATCGATGATAACAAAACCATTTTCGATTTTAATAACTTTTCCGGTAAAAATATCATCGGATCGGCTTAAAGTGGAACCTAAACTCTCTTCAAGTAAATCTGCAAAGCTCTCGCTCATTATAAAAATCCTGGGGCAGGGTTATATTCAATAAAGCGGTGTTAATGAGAACACATTTATCGGTATAAGTAGTTAAAAAAATATCTAGCTTAATCACGCTAGACACCAAATCTTATAGCCCAGCCTGTCGTATAAACTCCAGCGCTTTCTCAAACGCAGCTTTTTGGTCTAAGTGAGTGGTATCAATCACAATGCCGTCAGCAGCAGGTTTTAGAGGAGAAATCACTCGATTCGCATCACGCTTATCTCGTTCAGTGATTTCCGCTATAAGAGACGTAAGATTAACACTAATCCCGTTCTGCATCAACTGTTTAGCACGTCTTTTTGCTCGTTCTTCGCTAGTTGCCGTTAAAAAAAACTTCACATTAGCATCGGGGAAAACAACGGTACCCATATCACGCCCATCAGTGACTAATCCAGGGGCTTGTCGGAAGTCTTTTTGTCGTTGTAATAGATTGGCCCGAACGGCTGGAAAAGCACTAATTTGTGAAGCAAAACTCGCAGTATCTTCACGGCGTAATTCGGTAGTTACATTGTTGCTATCCATCATCACCAAGACGTTATCATTATCGTCAATAGCAAATTCAATGGATATTTGGGTGGCCAGCGTAGCTAATTGTGATTCTTCTTGATCAGATAAGTTATGTTTTTTAGCAGCAAGAGCTAAGACGCGATATAAAGCGCCGCTATCGAGATAGTGCCATTTTAAGTGTTTTGCTAATTGGTGGGCTAATGTTCCTTTCCCAACACCACTTGGCCCATCGATAGTTATTACAGGGATCATGTTTTACTCCACTTACGATGAGAATATGTTTAACCCAGCTTTTGTCGCACATTCCATAAAATTTGGAAAAGATGTTGCCACATTTTCGCAATGCCGGATAGTGATATTTTGTTCACAACAAAGAGCGGCCATACTAAATGCCATGGCAATCCGATGATCGTGAAAACTATCGATAACACCACCTCGAAAAGGCTGTGGCAAGACGGTGATATTACCGTTTTCTACTAGCATAGTAACACCCAGTGTTTGTAATCCTTTTTGCATAGCCAATAAACGATTACTTTCTTTTACAGCTAATTCTGCTGCGCCAAATACCCGCGTTGGTCCTTGAGCACAGGCGGCGGCGATTAGTAAAGCGGGAAGCTCATCAATAACGTGAGGAATTTCTGTCGGTAAAATATCAATGCCATGTAATGGAGCTGGTTTTACCACAATATCAGCGATGGGTTCATTACCATAAGCTGAAATATTAAGAAGGGCAATAGCCGCACCCATTTGCTGCAGAAAATTAATAATACCTTTTCGAGTTGGATTAATACCCACTTTAGGCAAAATAATATGAGAATTAGGCGAAATGCTCGCGCCCACCATAAAAAAAGCAGCCGAAGAAATATCAGCAGGAATGGTGATATCAATAGCTTTTAATGGGCCAGATTCCAGCATGATAGTGTTTTCTTGTTGGTGCAACAAAGCGCCCATTTGTTGTAATAAAAGTTCAGTATGATTGCGGCAAATAATAGGCTCTCGAATAATAGTTGTACCTTGCGCATAAAGCCCAGCTAATAAAATACACGATTTTACTTGTGCACTTGCTAGGGGTAACGTGTAATCAATGGCATGTAATTCTTCATTGGGATAAATAGATAAAGGAGGGAAATCATTAATTTCTGCTGAAATCTTTGCGCCCATAGCTTGCAAAGGATCAATAATTCGCTGCATAGGACGCTTTTGTAATGACGCATCACCGGTTAATAGCGCAGAAATATTAGCGCCTGATAATAACCCAGTTAATAAACGCATCGCAGTGCCTGCATTACCTAAATCAATCATTTTTGTCGGTGATTGCAAACCAAAGCGAGACACACCATTAATTTGCCATTGTGTTGGTGCCAGCTGTTTGATAGGTACACCAAGAGCTTGTAATGCGTGTATCGTTGCCATGCAATCTTGCGCTTCTAATAAACCATCGATAGTGCTAATGCCATCAGCAATAGCACTACACAACAAAGCGCGATGAGAAATGGATTTATCGCCTGGAATAGTTATCTCACCTTGTAAATAATGGCTTGGCTTAATCTGGTAATCCATAATGTGTTATTTCCCAACAATGATGAATGCGTTGGTTACGCGCAAAATCTTTATCGATGGTTTGCGCGGTGATATCTTTAAAATGATAGGTTTGTAATGCCAGCGTGTCCAATTTAAAACGCCGGAAATTAGTACAAAAAATCAATATCCCTTTAGGAGAAAGGTGGCGCATGGTTTTATGCAGTAATTCCACATGATCACGTTGAATATCTAGGGTATTTTGCATGCGTTTTGAATTAGAAAAAGTAGGGGGATCTAATAAAATCAAATCAAATAGCTGATCATTCTCCTCTAACCATTGCCAACAGTCAGCTTGAATTACAGGGTGTCGTTGCTCACTAAAGCCATTTAAGGCGATATTTCTTTTCGCCCATTGACAATACGTATGCGATAAATCTACGCTTTCGACGCGTTTTGCTCCTCCTGCTAGTGCGTGCACGGTTGCACTGCCGGTATAACAATATAAATTTAAGCAATTTCTATTTTTAGCATATTGCGCAATACGTGCGCGAATTAAACGACTATCAAGGAATAATCCTGTATCAAGGTAATCCGTTAAATTCACGAGTAATTGACAAGCGCCTTCTTGTACAGTAATAAAGTTTTGTTGGTGATCTTGTTTTTCATATTGAGCCAATCCCTTTTGTCGTGCTCTGGTTTTAGTGATGATATGGGATTCTGGTATTTGAAACACTTTTTTTGTTGCGGTTAATAATTCTTGCCAACGATGAGCACTTTTTTCCTCTGGAATGGTATCAGGTGGTGCATATTCTTGTACATGTAACCAAGGTTCGCCCGATTGTTTATCTTCGTAATAATCAATGGCGGCTGCATATTCTGGCATATCAGCATCATAAACACGGTAGCAATGAATGTTATTGGTTGTGCGCCAACTAGCGAAATTTTTGATATTTTTTTGTAATCGATTAGCAATCATCTCAGCGCCTGAGGTGAGATTTTCTACTGGAGTGATAGGGGTATGTTCTTTGGACTCGAGTTTTTCTCGATAAAACCATTCCTTTTCCACGGTAAATAATAGTAATTTGCATTCTAGGGCGCCATTGAGTAATGCATGATGTTTGCGTGCACGCATGCCCAACTGTTTACCAAGATCAGGATTTCCCGTTAATAAAGCGACTCGCCAGCCTATAAAATGTTCACGCAAACGATCGCCAAAATGTTCATAAAGTGATGTTAAAGTGGCCACCTCTCCTAAACGCTCACCATAGGGTGGATTAGCAACAACTAATCCAGGCGTAAATTGTTTATGCGTAGGTGGTGTAAAACGATTTAATTCTTTTACGCTGACACGAATATAATTGGTTAAACCAGCACGCTCAATATTGTCTTTAGCAACACCAATTACGCGAGGATCAGCATCATAACCGTGAATTTCCGGGATACCTTTTTCCAAACCAACCAACCGCTTTTGTTGCGCATCTTCCCACAAAGATTGCCATAATGTCTTATCAAACCTCAACCATTGTTTAAATCCAAATGATTCGGTATATAATCCCGGAGCGATATTGGCGGCCATTAATGCCGCTTCAATTAATAAAGTACCTGAGCCGCAAACAGGATCCAACAATATACCACCTGCTGTTGCAATTGCAGGCCAATTAGCACGCAATAACACAGCCGCAGCAATATTTTCTTTTACCGGCGCTTCACCTGCTGCCAGGCGATAACCACGTTGATGTAAACTGTGCCCAGAAAAATCGATGCTAATGGTTGCTTGTTGATGATGAATATAAGCATTAATACGAATATCAGGATTTACTCTATCCACATTAGGGCGTTGTCCCGTTTTATCGCGCAAATGATCAACAACAGCATCTTTAACTTTCTGCGCACCAAATTGCGTATTATTTATAAAAGTGGTATGACCATTAAAATCAACACATAAGGTAGAGTGTCTATCAGCAGAAATATGAGCAGACCAATCAAGCTCATAACAGCGTTGATATAATTCTTCGCTAGAATTAACAGGGAAACTGCCAATGATAAGTAAAATACGATTGGCAAGACGACTCCACAGACAGGCCTTATAAGCCATCTCAACAGGGCCTGCAAAAAATACGCCGGCAACGGTTTGTTTTAATTGCTGGGCGCCAAGCTGGCGTAATTCGTCTTCTAATAAGCCCTCTATTAATTTGGGGCAAGTGGCAAAAAATTTATACATGAGTTTAATCTTTTTTCTTAGGTTGGTGATAGAGAGTCGCTAAATACTTAGTAATGGGCTCAATATCGATGCCACGCATTAAACGACCGATATATTGTTTTTGTCTGCGCAGCGCTTCATTTTTACGCAATGTTTTCGCAATAGTGATTGCATCTAACAATTCTTCTGGTAAATCCATGTTGGCTAATTGTTTTGCTGATAAGCGCATCAGTTGTTCGCCGGTTTCTTGTAAGGCTGTCATGTCGCGTTTGCGTTGACTTTTACTGGGTTTGTCAGGAATATCCGAAAATTCTTCCTCATCTTCAAAGGAGTTATTCATTTGCGATTGCTCAATAGATGGATAATTGGATGGTATTGTACCAAATAAATGATGTTTACTGGAGAAAAAGAGACTCACTTTATCTTGTTATTCTTATAATTGATTTTCCAACCCCTTTATCGTATAAAAGAGCTTTTGGTAATAGAGCAGTCATCATGGTCAGAAGTAGGGTATTACACCGCCAGTCATCACCTAGTAACACCAACGATCATCCTTTCCAAGTTGACGCTACGCGAAAACAATTTGCCTTAGATGCGCGAAGAGCGATCATGCAATCCTACTATGCGATCCCCAGTGCGATTATTGCGGTCAGTTTGTGGTCAGTAGCGATTTCCGTAGCCAAACAGAGCTTGTTGGGCAATGAAACCCCTGCTGCCGTTGTTTTTGAATTTTTAAAACAGTATGGTTTTGAATCCAGTGCTTTGTTTACTTATTTGGCACAACCCTTTGTCGTGTTTGATAATGAATTCTATCCGCAAAGGGTAATTGACCATTATGGCGTAGAAATAAGTCGATTGAATACAGTTATGGCATGTATTCAATCACTTGCGATGAATGTATCAGCAAAAGTTATACGTGACTTATTAAGAAAAAGATTACCCGAAGGATTTAATTCTCTGGTTCGAGGACATCAGGCTCTCATTAAAACGCCCAGTGATTTAATTGCATTAGAAAGTGGTAATAAACGAGCTGCACGATTTGCACTGCTGTTTCATGCGGGCGTAGCAGCGCTATTTGCATTTGCTCTATTGGCGTGGGGCTATAAGTCGTTTTATTCGAATATGCACACAGTTAATGCGTTAATTATGCTTGCTCAATTCGTCCAAAAGCATGGTGTTAATCTGCATAATGCTATCCCATTGCCTATGAGTCAATTATTAAATCACTATTGTACGCCAGCCGCTCTGAACAAATTAATAGAATGGTATTGTCATCCCCAATTCCCCCAGCGTCTTTTAGGATCGGCTGAAAGTATGTTGCATGCAGTCTGTAAAAGTGTAACAGAAGAGAATGTAGCTAATCTTCCCCTAGCCTCTACGTGTATAGCAAGCTTACAGTTTGCTAGTGTAAAAACAAAAGAATCTATGCTGCAAGACGTGAATTTTCTCTATTTTTTATTCACTATTTCCTTTTATAGTGTTATTTTGCAGGGTATATTAAGTGCTATTTCATTTGGTCGTTTTGAATATAATTTGCAATTGCCAGAAATAATAAAAAATACGTTAGATGGATTAGTTACTCCTTTTAGCATGGCATGGGAGTTTTCGGAGAGACGATATCAAAAACCCAATGTTTATATTTTAAATATTGAAAAAAGCAAAGTGTCCAATGGTTATTTCGCCATTGATTCAGGAGGCTTCTTGGATCTTTTGACCGGCTTTCTTGAAAGAAATGGCGTTGAAATAGTTGCAAAATCAGATGCTTCCTTGACTATTAAAAAAAGTAGTGAGTTTGCAGGTGCTAGTGCGTTTGTCGCGTCATTTCTAAGCGAGCTTCACTTTTTTAATGAAAAATCAGCTCAGCTTAAAAAGTTAATTGCTCAAATAAAAAAATTAAAAATCCCTCATAAATGTATTGATCTTTCAAAATGGAATGGTATGACATTGTCATTTGATGTTAATCTACAATTACCAATAGCAGGCCAAAGCGTCGCTTATAAAGCAGCATTAAAATACACATTAGAAATGTTATACCCTTCTTTTGATGTGGTTGAAAAAGAGTTTTGTTTAGTAGTAAAGAGCAAGGAGGACTCGACGTTGCCATTAGCACCAGAGCCGCTTTTTGCAAAGAAAAATGCCGTATTGAAAATCCATTTTGGTACAACAACTCCTTTTCATCTTCCACCAGAAAGCGCTTCACGTTTACCGAGCAGAAACATTCCCAAAGGGCCTCAGCAAGCCACTACCTTTCTAGAGCGTGTAAGAGGATTTTTTACACCCCCACCTGCTGCACCACAAGAAGATATTATTATTGCAGGTCGGGAGGCTTTACAAAGAGAGCTTGCATTAAACGATGCCGCTTTATATGAAGTATTTGATACCAATGATAATGAGCGAATATGGATTTATGTTGATTCAGAATTTAAGCATTTCCCACAAGTTTTTAAGGATATGTTACCTGGGGGTGTGGGTATGGCCACTCACCCTGGCGCTGAGGGATTAGTGCGTGAAGGAAGCAATTGTTTTAAATTAAAAACAGTAGAAACTGAAGATCGTGCATGGGGGCATACGGTAGGAGTTCACCAATGTGGAAGGGCGCAAGTGAAGTTAGTAAGACTTTGTTATTTGCAAGAAAAACATGGCACCAATGAATATAATAAAGCAAAAGCTCATGTCATGGCAGAGCTAAAAGCTTGGCAGCCAACGGCTAAAAAGAGTAAAACATTGGCAAGATTGGGTGAATAAAAAGCGAATCACCTTATTCCATTGTTATTCGTAGCGCTGTTGCAATTGTAAAAGGCGCTGCGGTTAACACAGCCAAGAGTAAAGCCAGTAATAATGCTAAATGCCCTATAATCGGTAATCCCACCCGTGCAGCCTCAATCGCCATCGTGCTAATAATTAATGCAGGAATTGTTAAAGGTAATACGAGCAAGGCTAATAATAATCCACCTCGGGGTAAACATACCGTTAAGGCAGCACCAATAGCACTTATTCCTTGTATCGTAGGTAATCCTAACAATAAAGTAGCTAACAGTATTACTATCATAAATGGTGTTAAATGAAACATAAGACCGAGCAGTGGCGTAATAACCAACAAAGGCACAGCGACAATAAGGTAATGAGCGATTAATTTAGCAAATAATAATAAACTGAGGGGTTGATGGCTTAATAATAATTGTTCTAAGAACCCATCTTCCTTATCATGATCAAATAATTTTTCTATCGATAATAAACTTGCCAATAAAGCAGCCACCCAAATTACGCCGCCGCCTACTCGTTGTAATAATTCGGATTGGGCACCTATAGCGAGTGGGAATAGGGTACAGACAACGAGGAAAAATATCACAGTTGTTGCAAGCGCGCTGGGTTGGCGAATAGCAGCGCGCAGTTCGTATTGACATAAAGTTAATGCTGCAGTGAAATCCGTTTTCATGTCGATTGCCCTAACTTGATAGATTGCATCCTAACGCCAGGTAATTCTAATGGTTGATGCGTGCTGACAATACTAATCCCACCTTGCTTAGCATGAGCCGTTAATAATTGTTGTAGCAATCCTATACCATCACTATCCATGGCAGTGAATGGTTCATCTAACAACCATAACGTCTTATAACTGATTAACAATTTAGCCAAAGCGACCCGCCGTTTTTGTCCTGCAGATAGTTCATCAAGGGTATGATCGAGCAACGTATCTAAGTGCAGTTTTTGTGCTGCTTGCAAAATGGGAGTACCGGTACCACCCGCTAATGTTTGCGCTAAGAATAAATTTTCGTATACCGTCAAATCGCGTTTGATGCCACTGCTGTGTCCAATGTAATGCAGTTGTGCGCAATAGCTGGAAAAGTGTTGAGAGATTGCAACATTGTTCCATAAGATTTTGCCGCCATGGGATGGTAATAGGCCAGCAAGAATGCGCAATAAACTCGTTTTACCAGCGCCATTTGCGCCCTCGAGCTTTAATACGTCACCAGCAGAAACAGTGAAAGAAAGTCCATTGAACAACGTATGATCGCTTCTTTCACAACCTATGTTATCGGCGTGTAGTGAGTATGTGATGTGATGTGACAATGGTGCAACCATCTTATTTAACCGGTGAAAAAGATAAGATTATACGCTATATGGTAAGAGGTCAATGGTTAAAAGTTTGACGGAATAGCTATTTTTTTAGGGCGAATTGTTCTAAACTAAAAAATAAGGACTACTTGTAAATCTAATTTGAAACAAGGTGTTTTTAGGAGGTTGCGATTATGTATGACTCAGATTTAGTGATCTTGGATTTAATGGATCGTTATGATGAAAGTTTTGACGAAGCGCTGGCCCATTTTAATCGTCTGCAACAACAACGTGAATTAGCAGCGGATAGAAAAAGAGCGAGCGAAATTAAAGCAAGTATGACCAAAAATAAACAACGCAAATTTCGCGAAGCAGCACACCCTTCTTTGGCGAATGAAAAATATAATAATTCTGACAGCCAAATTAATGCTTAGGGGTTATATTTCTAATAAATTATTTGTAAAGGTTTAGGCTTCATTTGGCGGTTGCCTGTTTTCTGGTCCTAATTTATTCTCATCTAACTTGCGTAAATGATTTAGTAAATAAGGATACCCACAAAAACAAACCAATCCTTTCTCTTACCTGTTTCTAGAAAAAATTCCTTGCGGCTTACTTTTGTTTCTTACCTATAAATGGTAAAGTAAATAAACTATGTTTTAATAAAAAATATAGTTTACTGCTATCTAATTTTAGAGTTATTAAATATTGTAATCTAAGGTGGTATCAAACTATGTTATATACCATTTATAAAGACAAGCTAGATGCTATAAGCTGCCCTTTGCGAGACGCCGAACTGGCAGAAAGTTATCAGTTGGCTAGTCAACAGTTAGTCCGAGAATTGAACACTGCGTTAAAGGCTCTTCCTTTTTATCAAACCGAGTTAAGCTTATTATTACAATCCTCAAATTACAACGCTAAGTTATTAAGAGAAACCTCAGTAAGCGACCTTTTATTAGAGCATGATAATGACCTAGAATATGACCTGGCTATTTATCCTCTCAAATATATGCAAAAGCGTCGTTTATGGCAATCGCAGATACAAATTGTAACACGCTCACCAGATAATAATAACATTATTTATAAACCCAGCCCTTTTGCAGGCGATGTATTAGATGACTATTTGCGCCACTTAAAAAAAATTGCGCTCAAATTAAATAACCCCGCAAGTAGAAACCAGTTAGCTCTTCTTGCCGAAAATTATCAAACTGAAAACCAACAGCTGTTTGATGATTATAAGTCTAGGTATTTAGCATCAGTACGTGCAAAAGTTACTGACCTGTTAGCAACCCAGTTAGAGGAAGTAAATGAGCATGCACTGGCTGAGGCGGTAAGAAGTTTTACTATCAATATAGATGAGGTGCAAACACGTTATCAGGCTATCGCAAAACATCATCAAGCAGAAATGTTGCGACAGAATGTTGAGCACGCACTAAATAATCCAGGTATAAATGCGTCAATCCCTAAACATCGACTATTTTCGACTGCTTCCATACCTGCAGCAAATAAGCCAGAAAAAGCTATAGAAACAGGAGATCCATCAACTCCAACCATTTATGAGGCAAACGCATTATTCGCTATTTATAATAAAGTTATACTGGATGAATATTATTTTTACCCAAAACGTATGTCCAATTGGGATAAACTGCGTGCCGGTGTCCGAGGTGCAATTGCTATTATCACTTTGCTAACAACTGTAGGCTCTTTGTTATGCATAGTGGGCGGTATACTTTTTCCACCAGCCCTTCCTATATTAAGTCCTATTGCTTTTTATTTAGGAGTAGTAGGATTTGTAGGGTTTCTGGCAACTTTAGATGATTTGTATGATTTGGCCCGCTGTGCTTTCCACAAACGAGCTCCTTCCTCAGAGCATTTAGCAAGTGGAGTTCTTTTACCTATTTTCATTACGTGTACCTCTATAGTAACCACGATAATCAATTTATCTGGTATTAGCCAAATAGTGAGTTGGGCTGTACTTAAAACGAGCACCATATTAAGTAACTATGTACTTAGCGCAATAGGTATTCTTAGCGATATCCATTTTTCATATAAGCATGCCACTAATATGCGTCGACGAGCAAAAGCGGTAATGACGAAAACACAATTAAATAACCACCGTGTATTACCTATCAACGAAGCTTTGCAGCTTATAAATAAAGAAGATAAACTTGATAAAAGATGGACTCGTTACAAGATTCAAGACGTCTCAAAGGACGAGGCTGAGCGTGCTCTTATATTACGCCACACGGTAAAAGAAGAATTTCAAAAAGCAATTAGTCAGGAGTTCAATGAGCCTTTAGCACCATTAACCTGCACTAAATCTACTCGCTTATGCTTTTTATTTAGAAAGGAAGAACAGCAAAAGCATGATTATTTTACTTCACGTAAGTCAGCATCTGCTAAGCAAAACGCGCACTTCTATTTGGCCATACATAGCTATCGGGATACACTTGCTCGTTTAATACATGGAAATCAATTTACTACATCCCCCCATAAAAGCGGTCTTTATAAAGGGATTGAAACAGCGGTCTTCAATTATTGTAGTGTCTATACACCTTCTAACGCAACGGTAGAAGAGCGATTAAATAGAGTTGATGCCATTATACAAAAATGTAAACAATGGACAAAACAACATAGTCCCTTTTTCACCAGCAGAAGACAGCCTATTGTTGAAGAAATTCTCCGGATAGCAAAATTAGAGAAAAATATTTTAATTTATATTAAAAATAATCATTCGCGCTCCCCAGCCGAGATCCAGGCACCCTCAGGCGAGAATGCACAGCCTATGGCTTTGTTACTTTGTAAAAATCGTTAGGGACAAATAAAATAAATATTTTTTTCAAGAAATTTCTATATTAGGAAAGCAAACAGCTTCATTGAAGCTTATTCCAACTTTCTAAGTTATGTTATAATTGCCAATGTGACTATTATATTGCCTGCTTGTAACTAGGTGAGGCGTGTATGAAAAAAGATCAGTATTCTAAAAACCATAAGAAAATTCCGAACTTTTGTATATCAACAACAATTGCAAGGTTTGGTGGTTGGGAGTTATATTCCTTTTCCCATTCCCCTTGACGAGCGGTCCATTGACTTAGAAAAATCCACATTTTAATTTTTACAGAAAATTAAATGAGTTATTTTATTCATGATATCACTATCAATCCATTAATATGGAAGAAATGGATTCTTATTATATTATTATGCAACTCGACAAACTACTCTCAATGAAAGGATGTTTAGATAACGTCAATTTAGATTTAACACAAAAAATAGAATCGATTGTCGAAAAAGCAATCACCTGCTATGAAGATGACAATGAAATAAAAGAGCCGTATCAAGATATAGCGTATTTACTAAATCAAATTATGAGTTGTGATGGTAGGCAACTTAAAGAAATAGATTATCAGATCTGCAACAAACTTCGGGAGTTAGAGGATAAAGAAGTAGAGATTAGTGTTGCCCCGAGACAAAAGATTTCTTAGGATAAACAACTGCTATGTGCCTTGAGAGAAATCATCAGGGTGCGTAGGCTTATTATTTTTTAAGTGGTAATGTTGTCTGTGCCGCCCTTGCAGCGATTGCTTCTTTCTCACGCGTGTCCATTGCTTGCACTGCCATTTCCAGAGTAGCTTGAGTTTTGGTTTTTTCTACTCCAAAAGCTTTATCAATATAACGTCGCTCATGTTCTTTAAATAAAGCAGAACTCATTATGGTTGTCGCTTGGGCGAGTAAATTGGTTTGGTTAGGGACTGTAATACAGTCATCAATAATCTCAGCGGGGTTATTAGGGTTGGCGTGATGGATTAATAAAGTATACTCTTTATTCTTGCTCTCTATAACCTCAATACCATCGCCATTTGTGTTGCTTTTTGCTGAAATAGATGGTTTTATAATTTGAGCACTCCTACAAAATTCAGATAAATTTTTAAGCTCACCTGCTGGCAACGCTGCTTGTCTTTTTGTAACAATCCTCGAAAACTCACTCGATAAATTTTTCTCACTCACATGTTGATAAATCCCAAGTGCAACGAGCTTCATCGTATGTTCTAATGCAAGTTTTTTTCTTTCACGCAATTGACTATTACCTGGAAAACGCCAGCTAATTTTTTCCAACGCTTCTTTTGCTTTTTGTAAGGCGACGTATAAGGATATGCTATTTTCTATAAATACTATCTCTGGGGAATTTGGACCAAAGGCAGGCGGCGGTACTTCAGCAGGTGGTCTAGGATTGAAAATAGGATCGAAACGAGGCGGCGTATATGTTGGAATACCGGAAACTTGTTCCCCAAGATCTTGTTTCTTTTTTCTTGTGCCTGTACTACTTGCAGCACCTGTTGGCGGTGAGGCTACTACATTATTACTATGTGCTGCCACGCCTCCTCTAGTACTACCTTGAGAAGAACTCCAATCACTTGTGTTCGAACCGCTAGCGGTTTGGCTGCTGCTCGCTAAGGTTATAGCATCCTTTGTCTCAGCAGAAGCAAGAGTTAAATAGGATGCACCCCTTCCACTATTAGTGGGAGATGTTGGCTTGTTTCCAGTACCATTTTCACTATTAGCTCTAACTCGAGCCATTTGCGCACATTTTGCAACAACACTTTCCATATCTGCACTCGAAAGCAAAATAGCCGGTTGATTTATGGTTTTCCCATCCTGATCTAAAATAGTCTCACGTGGCGTAAATCCCTTACCTTCTTCTGCAAAAATTCTATCAATTGCCTGGTATACGGTACCAGAATAATCTTTACCATAAATGATTACAGAGAAAATAACTAAGCCAATATTCCGCTTTTTAGAGCCTGATACATTAAATGCATCTGCGTTACGTGGTTTATATAAAGTAAGATTTATTTCTGGTGGTATTGTGGATGCTGGAATTTTTGCCAAATCTTTATCATGCGCAATTAAGAACTGAATTAATTGTTCAAACCATTCTTTGTAACTAGTAGATACTCTACATTCGACAGCCATGCTTTTACCCCAAATTTAGTTTATACCTAATTGTTGCATATCAAAGGGTACTTGGCCAACAATATTTACAGTACTAAATTTACGCTGAAATTTATTAATTTGCTGTTCGATAGCTTGAATAAATGCAGTTAAAGGCGGGGTTTGCACCATAGGAGTTGTCCGTAACCATTCTTTGACATAAATTAAAGCCTGTTCGCACGCCTTACTGCCAAAAGGTGCCATATCAAGCTCTAATAATAATTGGTAGAGTAATTGGCTTTGTTCTTTGATATAAATAGGGCATGGTAACGAGCTCAATTCTTTATTCAATAATTGTGATGTCAGCAACGCAGATAGCAATAAGCGTTCTTTTCTTAATGCGTTATCAAGTTGTGCTAAAATACTGATATAAACTTCCCACGGTTTTTTCCATATTAATGCGATTGGATCATTATCTTGCTGCATTCCTGCTAATTTATGAGAATATAATAATCCATAAAAATTACTAAATTCACTCGCAATGGTACTAATGACTTGCGGTTCATTATGCAACGTTTCATCAATAATTTGTATAGCATGATGCTCAAATCCCGCCAATGGTTTTAACGGAGTAGGTAAGAGGGAAGTAGCGTCAAAATACGCTTTGGCAAAATGTTGTAAACAAGAAAGGATTAACAACGTGCTATGGCTAATATTAGGATTCATGCAAGCCTCAATATAGCTTTGTTGCGTTGTGGCAATATGGGTTTTAGCTTGCTGTAAAATTTCGGTAATATTTTTCATCACCTACACCTGCTCGTATTAACAACTAAAAACTTCCTCTTATTTTTATGCTACCATGCGAGTTAATTGCCTTTCAACCTATTGCCTTGTTTCTACTAGGAATATGACAATGAACCATAATTCAAAAAATACACTTTATTCAGTCATCATCGGGTTTTTTATTCTATTTCTTATGGGATGTAGTAGTGCACCAAGGGCAAAGCCTGTTAATCAGCAACCCATGCAACAACAGTTATTAGCGCTACAGCAATGGCAAATTGATGGAAAGCTTGCTATTCAACAAGATAAGCAAGGTGCTAGCTTATCGTTTGATTGGCAACACCAGAGTGCCAACGATTACCTCATTAATTTGTCCGGATCGTTAGGGCAAGGCGCCAGCCGATTGACGGTCAATCCTGGGGATGTAGCATTAGTTTTAGATAATGGCAAAGAGTATGTAGGGGACAACCCACAAACGTTAGTCAAATCCGTATTAGGTTGGGATATTCCTTTTCATTCTCTTGATTATTGGATCCGCGGTTTACCATCACCCGATGCTACTCATAGCGCCAAATATGATGATTACTACCGGTTAGTGAGCCTGACGCAACACGGTTGGCAAATTGAATATACTGATTTTTACTTGCTGAATGGTTTTGAGTTGCCTGCAAAATTTAGGGCGAGTAATAATGATGTGGTGTTAAAAGTTGTTATTAAAGAATGGACCCTGGAAAAGTAATTACTAAACAACATCAGTTGACGCATTACCTTAAACCGATTAAAATGCCCCCTTACGCAATTGGGGCGTCGCCAAGCGGTAAGGCACAGGGTTTTGATCCCTGCATACCTAGGTTCGAATCCTAGCGCCCCAGCCATCATTCATAGATGTTCGTTAAATAAACTCTCATCAACTGATATTTTTATATATACCGAGGCCCATCGTGTCCTTGAAAATGAAGCTTTTTACTGGTAATTCTGTCCCTGCTTTAGCGCAGGAGATAGCTCATCGTATGCACATCACATTAGGTAAAGCGACGGTTGGTCGTTTTAGTGATGGTGAAATAAAGGTTGTCATTGAGGAAAATGTACGTGGTCAGGATGTTTTTATTATCCAATCTACCTGCGCGCCAACCAATGATAACTTAATGGAACTGATTATTATGGCTGATGCGTTGCGCCGTGCTTCGGCCAATAGTATTAGCGCTGTTATCCCTTATTTTGGCTATTCGAGACAAGATAAACGCGTTTTGTCTGCTCGTGTGCCCATTACTGCAAAACTCGTAGCTGATATGCTGGCATTGGTGGGATTCCACCGCGTTGTCACCGTTGATTTGCATGCTGATCCGATTCAAGGATTTTTTGATATGCCGGTGGATAACGTGTATGGCTCACCGGTGTTGATTGAGAAGATTCTGCAAAGCAATTACAAGAATATGATGGTCGTATCGCCCGACGTTGGTGGTGTGGTGCGAGCAAGAGCATTCGCTAAACAGTTGAATCATGCCGATTTAGCTATTATCGATAAACGTCGCCCTCGTCCTAATGAGTCAGAAGTGATGAATATCATCGGTGATGTAAGGGATAAAACTTGTATTTTGGTCGACGATTTGGTCGATACCGCAGGTACATTATGTCATGCTGCCAAAGCGTTAAAAACCAATGGAGCAGCCAAAGTAGTAGCTTATTGTACGCATCCAGTCCTATCAGGCAAAGCAATTGATAATATAAGAGCATCTGAGTTGGATGAATTGGTTGTAACTAATACGATTCCTCTCTCGGCACAAGCCGCTCAATGTGATAAAATCTGTCAGCTTGACTTATCAGGGGTCCTGTCAGAGGCAATTCGTCGTGTTAGCGAGGAAGAGTCATTAAGTTCGATGTTCCCTGAGTAAACTACAAACAAGGTCGCATGTTTGTATTTTTTTATTTTTTTTTTGGAGAAAATCATGGCCGTTATTAATTATGAATTAAACGCCACTGTACGCCAAGATATAGGGAAAGGTGCGAGCCGCCGCCTACGTCGTATAGATGGAGTACCTGCAATTATGTATGGTGGAGATGCTACGCCAACCAATTTAACTATTATGCATAATGATATTTTAAAATTATTACGTCACGAAAGTGCGTATTCCCATATTTTAACAGTGCATGTTGATGGCAAAAAACAACAAGTTTTGTTAAAAGCGTTACAACGCCATCCATTTAAACCACGTATTGTTCATATCGATTTTTTACGCGTTAACGCCAATGAAAAAATCCATGTACATGTACCGTTACATTTTATGGGCGAAGAACAAGCACCTGGCGTGAAAGCAGAAGGTGGGGTTGTTTCTCATTTACTGATCGATGTGGAAATAAGCTGTTTCCCAGGCGATTTACCAGAATTTATCGAAGTTGATATTGCTAATTTAGCATTAGGCGAGTCGATTAATTTATCGCAACTTAAATTACCAAAAGGCGTCGAAATTCTTGCACTAGCGCATCACGGTCTTGAACATGATGCACCGGTTGTTAGCATTTCTGCAACGCGTGCCACAACTGCTGCAGATGCTGCTGAAGAAACCGCAGAAGCAGAAGCTACCGCTGAAGCTAAAGAGGCGCCTAAGGCGAAGGAATAGAGTTAATTCTCTCTTACACCGTCATCCCCGTGAAAACGGGGATCCATCGGGTACTAAACATCGTATATATCTCCGTTTTCACGGGGATGATGGTGTAGAGTGGGCCTTATCAAGGATCATCATCCATGTCACATCCCATACAACTCATTGTCGGTCTTGGTAACCCCGGCAAAGAATATATGAAAACTCGCCACAATGCAGGCGCGTGGATGGTGTCTCATATCGCTTCTGAATTTCAAGGTAATTGGCAAGTAACTAATAAATTACATGCGTTAACAACCTCTGTTCGTATAGACCAACAGGAGTGTCGTTTATTATTACCAACAACGTATATGAATCTTAGCGGACAAGCTGTTCTTGCTGCTGCTCATTATTATAAAATTACACCACAAAATATATTGGTTATTCATGATGATGTGGATTTACCCGTTGGTTCGATAAGAATTAAAATCGGTGGCGGTCACGGTGGTCATAATGGCTTACGTGATATTGACGCAAAGTTAGGCGTTCAAGCTTATACACGAATACGTATTGGGGTGGGCCGTCCTGCTCATTCAAAAGAGGTTGTTGATTATGTATTACATGAACCCACTCAACATGAAATGTTAAGTATTGAAAAAGCAATTCTTGAGGCGTGCTCTGTATTACCCTTATTAGTGGCCGGCGAGAGTAATAAAGCAATGCAACAATTGCATACAGGTGAAAAGAAAAATGGGAATTAAATGTGGTATCGTTGGCTTGCCAAACGTGGGCAAATCGACATTGTTTAATGCATTAACAAAAGCAGGTATTCCTGCAGCAAATTATCCTTTTTGTACGATTGAACCCAATGTGGGTGTTGTCGCTGTTCCTGATCCCAGATTAACGCAATTAGCTGAAATCGTTAAACCTCAGAAAGTATTACCAACCACGATTGATTTTGTTGATATTGCAGGTTTAGTAGCAGGCGCATCACAGGGGGAGGGATTAGGAAATCAATTTTTAGCCCATATTCGTGAAACCGATGCCATTGTGCATGTAGTACGTTGTTTTGAAAATGATGATATTACTCACGTATCAGGTCATATCGATCCCATTCGTGATATTGAAATCATTAATACCGAATTGATCTTAGCTGATATTGATGTGGTTGATAAGCGTTTACAACGATTGGAAAAATCCAGTAAAAGTGGTGATAAAGCCGCTGTTGCTGAAAAAGAATTATTAACTACATTACACAAATTATTAAACGATAGTAAACCAGCGCGTGCTTTTTCCGATCAAGAAGCATTAAAAGCGTTTGACAGCGTACGCCATTTAATTACCTCTAAACCCGTTTTATATTTGGCCAATGTTGCCGAAGATGGTTTTGAAAATAACCCCCATTTATCCGCCGTACAAGAATATGCCAAAAAAGAACATTCACTTGTTGTTGCTGTTTGTGCTGGTATTGAAGCGGATATGGTGGATTTATCTGTTGAGGAAAAACAAGAATTTCTAACCGACATTGGTCAAACGGAATCCGGTTTAGATCGTTTAATTCGTGCTGGTTACGATTTATTAGGATTAGAAACCTATTTTACCGCTGGTGTAAAAGAAGTTCGTGCTTGGACCATTAAACACGGCAGCACCGCACCCCAAGCCGCAGGTGAAATTCACACCGATTTTGAAAAAGGCTTTATTCGTGCCGAAGTTATTGGTTATGATGATTTTGTAAAATATCGTGGTGAGCCAGGTGCGAAAGAAGCTGGAAAATGGCGATTGGAAGGAAAAGAATACATCGTACAAGATGGCGATGTGATGCATTTTAGATTTAATGTGTAGCTCCGATACAATTCCCTCTCCCCTTGCGGGAGAGGGAAATGCAAGCGCAAGCTTGCGAGGGTGAGGGGAGAGCGACGAAGAAAGAAATAATAATTACTATTGATCTTTTTTCGTAGAAAGATCGCACACCTCACCCGCCCACGCTAAAGCGCGGTCGACCTCTCCCACAAGGGGAGAGGTGAATTAAATCGCTTATTTCCCCCAAGCAGGAATAACCTGATCCTTAAACAACACCTTCGCTTTATCAACCACCGCTGCAGAATGATAAGCCTCAATTAATTGCGCAATACGCTGATCATTTTCTAATTCTTTACGGGTAATAATGATATTGGCATACGGTGAATCCTTACCCTCAACAAATATGGCATCTTTTGTAGGTGATAAACCAGCAGGAAGTGCATAATTAGTATTAATTACCGCCAACGATACCTCACTTAACGTACGTGGTAATTGTGCGGGTGCTAATGTTAAAATTTCCAACTTTAATGGGTTAGCTTCAATATCTGCAGTACGAAGACTACCAGTGGAATTTTTCTTTAACGTAATTAACCCAGCTTTTTCGAGTAATAATAATGCGCGCTCTTCATTACTGGGATCATTAGGAATCGCCACGCGTGCACCAGCTGGTAATTCACTGACATTTTTAATTTTTTGAGAATAAAGACCCATTGGGTAAATAAACGTATTAGCTACAGTAACCAAGGTGTCATTATGTGTATTTTTCTTCCATTGTTCAAAAAATTGAATGGTTTGTGAAGCATTTGCATCTATGCTTTTATCCGCTACTACAACATTGGTTGTAGCGTAATCATGAAATTCTACAATATCGATATTTAATTTATATTTTTCCTGAGCGTAAGCTTTCGCCATTCGCATCATTTCCGTTTCAGGACCCGCAATGGTACCAACCTTAATCGAGGTTTCAACACTTTTTTCTTTATTGCAGCCAAATAGCATGGTGATGATTAAACAGAAAAGACCAAGTTTTTTAATTGTTGCCCACATGATTCACCTTCCAGCACGGTTTTTAGTATCTTTCCATAGTAATAGTATTAATTTTGGATAGCAATCACACATAACTTTGATTGATAACTTGCTTTCTGTAATTCTATTTCATATGGAAAGCTCGTTATTATTAATATCATTGCTATATTTTAAGATAGAGCAGTAAATTTTACTGCCGAATCCTTTTCCCAACTCAAGGTGAAATCAAATGAGCAAACATGATTCTCGTAAATTTCATGGCAATGAAAGTCAAGATGAAATAAGACACGAAGAAGATATAAAACATGGCAAAGACCAACATGTTCAACATCAAAAGCTGCCAAATAAGCCCAACAAACAAAAAGATAACAAAAATCCATCATAAATAAGCTGTAATTTAAAAATAAGGAACAAAACCATGGCCAAATGTCCTTTTATGACAACCGAAGCGGGTGTGCCGGTTGGTGATAATCAAAACAGTCTCAGCGCTGGACCTCGTGGTCCGGTACTGATGGCTGATCATTTGCTTATTGAGCGTATGGCGCATTTTAACCGTGAGCGGGTGCCTGAACGTGTGGTTCATGCCAAAGGAGCTGGCGCGTATGGTAAATTTACGGTTACAGCAGATATTTCCAAATATACCTGTGCAAAATTATTTTCTAAAATTGGCAATAGCTGTGAGATGTTTATTCGTTTCTCAACGGTTGCAGGTGAATTAGGCTCAGCAGACACAGCGCGTGATCCACGCGGATTTGCTTGCAAAATGTATACAGAAGAGGGCAATTGGGATTTGGTCGGTAATAATACGCCGGTATTTTTTGTACGTGATCCACTTAAATTCCAAGATTTTATTCACTCTCAAAAACGCCATCCACAAACCGGTATGCGTGATAATACAATGCAATGGGATTTTTGGAGCCTTTCTCCTGAATCTTTGCATCAAGTGACTATTTTATTTTCTGATCGTGGTATTCCTGCAAGTTATCGCCATATGCATGGTTTTTCTTCACATACGTATAGTCTTTGGAATGACAAGGGCGAGCGTTTCTGGGTGAAGTGGCATTTAAAAACACAACAAGGAATTAAATGTTTAACCGATCCTGAAGCACAAAAAATTACAGGTGAAGATTTAGATTATCATCGCAGGGATTTATTCACGAGCATTGAGCAAGGTAATTTCCCTAAATGGACAGTACAAGTACAAATTATGCCAGAGAAAGATGCAGAAACGTATCACATTCATCCTTTTGATTTAACTAAAGTATGGCCGCATAAAGATTATCCATGCATCGATGTGGCTACTATTGAATTAAATCGTAATCCACAAAATTATTTTGCTGAAGTTGAGCAGGCAGCTTTTGAACCTTCAAATTTACCTGTTGGTATGGGCGCCTCACCCGATAAAATGTTACAAGCGCGTTTATTATCTTATGCTGACACACACCGTTATCGCATTGGTATTAATTATAATCAATTACCGGTAAATAAACCGCGTTGTCCCGTGCACAGTTATAACCGTGATGGTCATATGCGTTTTGATGGTAATTATGGTGGTGAAGTGAATTATCAACCAAACAGTTTTAATGGTCCTATTGATGATAAAAAATTCAATGAGCCTCCATTACAAATTTCTGGTGATATTGATCGTTATGATCATCGCTTGGGTAACGAGGATTATTCTCAACCAGGTGATTTATACCGTTTAATGAATGCCGATCAAAAAACACAATTAATAGATAATATTGTGAGGTCGATGAAACCAGTACCAAGAGAGATCCAAGTACGCCAGATCAAACATTTTTACAAATGTGATGCTGACTATGGCACTCGATTGGCAAAAGGTTTGGGTATTTCAGTCGATGATGTGAAGTAACACGTAGCCTTGATGGAACGCAGTGACATCAAGGCTACAGCAATATAGGGTTTTGGTCACATGCAACAAAAAGAAATAGAATCACAATTACTTTCTCTCGTGCATAATTATCTCCATGAACTTGAAGCAGAAAGAGCGCTCCGAGCTATTACCTTAGATGCGGATCTGGATCGCACGTTAGGAATTGATAGTCTTGGCAAAATTGAGCTTTTTCGACGTATTGAAAAGCGATTTGCAATTCGATTACCAGAAAATGCCATTAGCACAGTAAAAACATTACACGATCTGGTAAGAATTATTCAGCACACAGGTCCTACCATTGTAATTGCAGAAAACAAAGAAAACCATATTCCTGAGATTGAAGAAATTTCATTGAATTTATCTAAGGCAACAACATTAATTGATGTTATCACTCTCTATGCCACAAAAGTTCCTAAACGTCCGCATGTGTATCTACGTAATGATCAAGGTCAAGAAAAAATAATTACTTATGGTCAACTCTATGAAGATGCAAAGTCGATAGCACGCGGTTTATATAAACGAGGTATTCAGCAAGGCGAAACAGTCGCTATTATGTTACCAACAAGTGAATCATTTTTTTTCACTTTTTTTGGTGTTATTCTTGCTGGTGCCATACCGGTTCCCATCTATCCACCATTTCGCCCTGATCAAATAGAAGAATATGCAAAACGTGAGGCGCGCATATTACAAAGCGCACAAGCCCGTTTATTAATTACTTTTTCACAAGCAGAGCTTTTAAGTAAAATGCTATGCAATTTTATTCCCAGCTTATTGGGCGCAGTAACGGTTGAAAATCTACAAGTAAAAGAAGGTGAATTACCTGAAGTTATAATTCAACCAACCGATCCCGCTTTAATTCAATATACTTCCGGTAGCACAGGTGATCCAAAAGGGGTTTTATTGACTCACCAAAATATGATGGCTAATATTCATGCCATTGAAAAAGGAATACCCATTAAACCTATTGATGTGGTTGTGAGTTGGTTACCGCTTTATCATGATATGGGCTTAATGAATTGGTTAGGCAGTGTTTATTGCGGTATTCCCGCTACAATTTTATCACCACTTACCTTTTTAACGCGACCAGAGCATTGGTTATGGGCGATTCATTATCATCGTGCTACCATTTCAGGTGGTCCTAATTTTGCCTATGAATTATGTGTCAATAAAATTAATAATGAAGATATTGCGGGCCTTGATCTAAGCTCCTGGCAATTTGCATTTAATGGTGCTGAAGCCATATTACCAAAAACATTAGATAAATTTACGAAAAAATTCGCGCCTTATGGTTTTAAACCGGAAACATTTGCACCAGTTTACGGTTTGGCAGAAAACACAGTTGGCCTTACTTTACCAACGGAAAAACGCGTACCTTATATTGATCGTATACAACGCAAACAGTTTGAAACTGAGAAAAAAGCTGTGCCAGCCAGCATAAATGAAAAAAATATTCTGGAATTTGTTGGCTGCGGTAAAGTGATAGCTGACCATGAGCTTCGTATCGCTGATGATGATGGAAATAGTCTGGCTGACAGAGTCATTGGTGATATTCAATTTAAAGGTCCCTCAGCCATGCAAGGATATTATAATAATCCTGTAGTAACACAAAAAATTTATCATAATGGTTGGTGGGATACTGGGGATTTGGGGTATTTAATAGATAATGAGCTTTTTATTACAGGTCGAAAAAAAGATCTTATTATTAAAGCCGGTCGTAATATTGCTCCTGAAGAGGTTGAGGAAGTTATAGGTAAAATTGTTGATATTCGTAAAGGATGTGTTGTTGCTTTTGGTGTCAATGATGAAAGTGCTGGCACTGAAAAATTAATTGTTGTTGCAGAAACGAATGCAAAACAAAAAGCCATTCAGCAGAAAATCCGTGCTGAAATTATTGAAAAGATGTCTGCTGAAGTGGGATTGCCACCTGATATTATTGTATTAGTGCAACCTCATACTATCCCAAAAACATCCAGCGGAAAATTACAGCGCTCTACCTGTAAGCAAAGCTTTATAGAAGGAAAACTTGTCCATTCTCCTTTACCTGTAAAACTCCAGTTTGCTAAATTAGCCATGCTTAGCCTAGGGAAAAAATTATATTCTTGTTTTTCAACATCTGTAAAAATAATTTATACAGTGTATATTGGAATGATTTTATTGGTTTCACTACCTTTTTTATTTCTTAGTATTATTGCTTTCCCGCAGAAAATCTTAGCAAAAATTTTTAAACATTGGTCTCGCAATTTTTTTAGATTGATAGGATGCCCTATCACGATTGTTGGTAAAGAGCATCTTTATGAGACTACCCCCATGATTTTTATAGCGAATCACTCAAGTTACGTCGATGCTGCCTTGTTAACAGGAGTTTTACCTGAAAACACCCTATTCAGTCTTAAAAAAGAATTATTAACCATGCCTTTCATGGGACGTCTCGTAAGAAAAATGAATTGCCCTGTAATTGAGCGTTTAGATTTTGCTAAAAGTGTAGAAAGCAAAAAAAGTATTGAGACTGTTTTGCAACAAAAACATTCACTTGTTATTTTCCCCGAAGCGACTTTTACTTATGCCACAGGCCTTCGCGCATTTAAACTAGGCGCATTTATTATTGCAGCCGAGATTGCAACACCGATTTGCACCGTTAGTATTCAGGGTACCCGAAAAATTTTACGTGGCAAGGAATTATTACCAAAACCAGGCGCCATTAAAATTATCATTGAAAAACCCATATTCCCTCAAAACAATAACTGGGATGAGGTGATTCGTTTGCATAGTTTGGCGCGTGCACAGATTGCTAGAAATTGTGGTGAGCCAGTGATAGATATTGTTGTTCCTGGCGTGGAAATAGCGCAAAATAAACGATCTGCTCAATAGTCAACGCCATACTTCAAATCTATATCACATCTTAATAAAATGTAGAGAATCTGTTATAAGATATTTTACGTAAAATGAATTAATAATCAATTCTCATCTTTCGTTCCAGGCCAGATTTTTTGCATTCTCTTTTTGCTATTGCTACTATTTAAAGTGTCTTATTAAATAGAGGTAGTGTAGTAGTATGTTTTACAAAATGAGTTTATATCAGTACCATAAAGAAGGGCTTATGATGCACAAGCTTAAATATGCGCAAATTCAACCTGGAAATTCAATCCAAGAAAAGATGGCGCAATCTGAAATAATAGAATCAGAAAGCCTTGATAAGCTGCACGATAAATCAGATTGGGATAATGATCAATCTTGATTTAGTTTTGATGTAACCATGTTGCATCAAAGATTAGAAACAATAACATCTGCTGTGCTGCTCACTCCGCATACAGAATTTTTCATTTCCCCCCTTGGATCACCTCATTATTTTCCTAATTCAAGAACATCTTGATATCTATTTTCAAGAAAGTGTGTCAGGACAGCCATAATTCTCTATTGACTATTGAGCCTTTCATTTGTATTCTACAAGGAATAAGTTGAGGAGGCACCCTTTATGACCATCGCTCGTGAAAGACAAATTGACAAACGTACGGCATTACCGTACATTTTATTTATGAGGAGATTGATTTTACAGAGGGGAATCATGACTACCATAAGTGTTAACCAATTTCGAGACCATTTACGACACTATGTTGATGAAGCTGAAAAAAACCATGAGGTATTAACCGTCTCTCGTCGGAACGGGAAAGGCTTTGTGGTGATGAGTAGTGAGGATTGGCAAAGCATTGAGGAGACACTTTTTGTACTGCAAAATCAATCCTTAATGCAGCAAATTGAGAAATCACTGCAAACGCACCAAAAGAATACAGGTTATAAGCCATCGCAAGAAGAAAGTGATGAGATCAATCGTTTTTGAGGGGGATACCTGGGAAAGGTATGAAGCGCTGCGTCAGGAAAATAAAATTTTACATAAAAATTTATGCCAAATTATTAAAGAAATGCAACGTAATGATCCTCGACAAGGAATAGGAAAGCCAGAACCTCTTCGTTATCAACTAAATGGGTTGTGGTCTAGACGTTTATCACAAAAAGATCGGCTCATTTATCGTTTTGATGAGAAATGGATTTATATCTTTGCTATTGGTGGACATTACCAAGATCGATAAAATAATTTATCCTGCAAGCTGTACTCCATCGTGCTTCCTAGCAGCCAACAAAGTATTTTCCATCAACATAGCAACCGTCATTGGCCCAACACCACCAGGCACCGGTGTAATCCAACTAGCGCGATGTAAAGCGGGTTCAAATTCAACATCGCCTTTTAATGAACCATCGGGCATGCGAGTAATCCCCACATCAATAACAATTGAACCAGGTCTAATCCAATCGCCTTTAACTAATCCGGGTTTTCCTGCCGCAGCGATAAGTATTTCGGCGCGCTCAACATGGGCGCGTAAATTTTTTGTGAAGCGGTGACAAACGGTAACTGTGCTGCCAGCGAGTAATAATTCTAATGCCATGGGGCGACCGACGATATTTGAAGCGCCGACTATAACTGCTTCTGCGCCAGATAAATGATGATTGGTGTGATGTAATAAGGTCATAACCCCGTGTGGTGTACAGGGGCGTAATAAGGGTTGGCGTAAGGTGAGGCGACCAATGTTATAAGGGTGGAAGCCATCAACATCTTTATTAGGATGGATATGAGTAACTATCGCTTCTTCATCGATGTGTGAAGGCAGTGGTAGTTGCACTAAAATACCATCGACAGTATCGTCATTATTTAATTTATCAATTTCTGCTAATAAATGCGCTTGTGTGGTATCTGCTGGTAATAAATGTTTGTGCGAAAGAATGCCACATTCTTCACATGCTGCATGTTTATTACGAACGTATACAGCTGAGGCAGGATTGTCACCAACCATAATAACGGCTAATCCAGGAGCACGTTTTCCGTTAGCAACGCGTTCAGCTACAGCGGATTTAACCTCAGATTTAATTTTTTGCGCGATGGATTTTCCATCAAGAATTTTAGCCGTCATAATAACTCTCAAAAATTTTTAAAATATTTCAACATCCCCTCTCCCCTTGTGGGAGAGGGAAATGCCAGCGCAAGCTGGCGAGGGTGAGGGGAAAAGCTACGAAGAAAGAAACACTATTTGATTTATTTTTATTTCTACGTAGAAAGATTGTTCCCCTCATCCGCCCTACGAGCACCTTCTCCCACGGGGGGAGAAGGGGAGGGTGCGTTATGCTCCTGTAGCGCTGCCCAATTTTGCTTTTAAAATAGCATTCACTTGATCAGGGTTCGCTTTTCCTTGCGAAGCCTTCAACACTTGACCAACGAAAAAGCCGAATAATTTATCTTTTCCGCTCTTATAATCTGCCAATTGCGTAGGATTTGCGGCAATCACTTCATCCACGATTTTTTCAATAGCGCCTGTATCAGTAACTTGTTTTAAGCCGCGACTTTCAATAATGCTATCCGCATCAGCAGCTTCTTTGTTCCATAAGGCTTCAAAAACGGTTTTAGCGATTTTACCAGAAATCGTATTATCGTTAATTCGACGCAATAATCCAGCGAGTTGTTCGGCGGAAACAGGGGATTGGTTAATCTCTAAATTTTCTTTATTTAATAATGCCAATAAATCACCCATAACCCAATTAGCAGCTAATTTTGCTTGGTTATTTGCATTTTTAACAACTGTTTCAAAATATTCTGCCAACTCGCGACTGCTAATTAACACGTTAGCATCGTAAGCGCTTAAATTATATTCTTGCATAAATCGTTGGCGTTTTTGTTCTGGTAATTCAGGTAAGGTCGCTTTTATAGTTTGAATTAATGCATCATCAATTACTAAGGGTAATAAATCCGGATCAGGGAAATAGCGATAATCATCAGCATTTTCTTTACTGCGCATCGAGCGAGTTTCATTTTTTTGCGCATCATAAAGACGTGTTTCTTGTACAATTTTGCCGCCTTCTTCGAGAATGGCAATTTGCCGTTCAACTTCATAATTAATGGCGCGTTCTACAAAACGGAATGAATTCACATTTTTAATTTCAGCACGTGTGCCAAAAGGCTCGCCAGGACGACGTACCGAAACATTGGCATCGCAGCGGAAAGAGCCTTCTTGCATATTGCCATCAGAAATATCTAAATAGCGTACAAGCGCATGTAATGTTTTTAAATAGGCAATCGCTTCTTTAGCAGAGCGCATTTCGGGCTCTGATACAATTTCCAATAAGGGTGTGCCAGCACGGTTTAAATCGATACCGGTCATGCCACCAAAATCATCATGTAATGATTTGCCAGCATCTTCTTCTAAATGGGCGCGAGTAATGCCGATTTTTTTTACTGAGCCATCCTCTTGCACGACATTTAAACAACCCTTACCAACGATAGGTAATTCAAATTGACTAATTTGATAGCCTTTTGGTAAATCAGGATAAAAATAATTTTTGCGCGCAAATACGGAGCGATAGGTAAGTTCTGCTTGAATACCAAGCCCCAATTTAATCGCTTTCATGACGGCTTCTTTGTTTAATACCGGTAACACGCCAGGATATCCTAAATCCACTGCACAAGCCTGTGTGTTAGGTAAAGCGCCATAAGCGGTAGAAGCGCCAGAAAATATTTTTGATTTAGTATTTAATTGGACGTGAACCTCAAGACCAATAACTGTTTCCCATGACATGGCAAAACCTCACTATAAATAATCGTTAGGGCATTTTGTATGCCAATCAGTTGCTTGTTGATAGCGATGCGCCACATTTAGCAATTTACCTTCTTGTAAATAATTACCAATTAATTGCAAACCAATAGGTAACTTACCAACAAATCCCGCAGGCAATGATATGCCTGGTAATCCTGCTAAATTAGTAGCAATGGTATAAATGTCGGATAAATACATACTAATAGGATCATTTTTCTTTTCACCCAATTTAAAACCAGGTGTTGGTGTAGTAGGTCCTAAAATAACATCAACTTCTTTAAATGCTTGTTTAAAATCATTGGTAATTAATTGACGAATTTTTTGAGCTTTACCGTAAAATGCATCGTAATAACCAGCTGATAAGGCATAAGTACCAACCATAATGCGGCGTTTTACTTCACTACCAAAACCCTCACCACGTGAGCGCTTGTAAAGATCTTCTAAATCAACAGGATTTTCACAGCGATAACCAAAACGCACACCATCAAAGCGTGATAAATTTGAAGAACATTCTGCCGGTGCAACGACATAATAAACAGGTACTGACAAATGCGTACGTGGCAAACTAATTTCCACTAATTTTGCGCCTAATTTTTCAAAACAGCGGCCTGCCTCTTCAATAAGCTGAGCCACTTGAGGATCGAGTCCCTCACCAAAATATTCTTGTGGTAAACCAATTTTAAGACCTTCCAATGAATCATTTAAATGTTCAGTATAATTAGGAACCGGCGCATTAATGCTTGTTGAATCGCGCTCGTCAAATCCCGCCATTGCTTGCAATAATAAAGCAGCATCTTCTGCTGTTAATGCCATTGGGCCAGCTTGATCTAAGCTTGATGCAAATGCAATCATACCGTAACGAGAAACACGACCATAAGTTGGTTTTAAACCCACCAAATTACATAATGCAGCAGGTTGGCGAATAGAACCGCCGGTATCAGTTCCTGTGGCACATGGTGCAAGACGTGCTGCAACAGCTGCAGCAGAACCACCTGATGATCCACCAGGAACAAAATCTTTTTGCCAAGGATTTTGCACAGGGCCATAAAAACTGGTCTCATTAGAAGAGCCCATTGCAAATTCATCCATATTGGTTTTACCCAACATTACTAAACCTGCGGCCTCACAATTTTCAATAACGGTGGCGCTATAAGGAGAAATAAAATTGTCTAATATTTTTGAACCACAGCTAGTTTTCACTCCTTTGGTGCAAAAAATATCTTTTTGAGCAATTGGAATACCTGTTAAAGCACTTGCTTTACCAGAAGCACGCAAAGCATCAGCAGCTTTTGCTGCAGCTAAAGCTTGCTCTTCTGTTACTGTAATAAAACTATTGAGAAAAGGATCATATTGTTTAATACGATTTAAAAAATGTTGGGTTAATTCTACGCTGGAAAACGTTTTATTAGCTAATTGGCGCGATAGTTCTGCTACCGTCATATTGTGCATCATAATCTCTAGACACCTTTATTAAAAGTTATTCGATGACTGCAGGAACTAAAAATAATCCTGCTTCAGCATTAGGAGCAATACGTAAAAACTCCTCACGCTGATTACTTTCCGTTACTACGTCGTCGCGCATGCGTAAGCTGCCTTCTAAAGGATGTGCCATAGGGACACAATCGCCAGTATCAATCGCGTTGACTTGTTCCAATAAGGTAAAAACTTTGCTGAGGCTATCGGTAAAAACAGGCATATCGCTGTCTTTAATAGCCAAACGGGCAAGGTGAGCAATTCTATTCACCGTCGCTTCATCAATAATCATTGTGCCTCTCCAATCATTCAGCCGGGTTATTACAGTACCACAAAATGCCGCTCAGCCCTAGAGGGCGCGTTAAAAGGACTTGTTAGTTACTCATCTTTCTGGTTTAATACCTTGCTATAGAAATATTTTATTAAACGAATAAGGATGTTTTATTGATTGGGGTCTTAGAATTATGGTAGGTAGGCATCGCGTAGTAGTTGGTGGTTATTATTTTGCAAAACATAAAGAAGAATATTTAAGACAATATCCAGAAATAAATCAAATAGTTAATCGTATTATGCATTGCACGAGCATTCATGATCCCCTTATCCAACATTTTGCTGCTCAAATCAGTGAATTAGTTGATCAGCATAGTCAAATAGTTATTGTAGCCAGCCCGAATGAACAAGTCGGTAAACATCTTAATGGTTTACAATTGATTGCAAAAGCCGTTGCAGCTAGAACCGGTAATATTGATGGCTCCACTTGTTTAGAAAGAATTATTGATTTAGATCGAAATGTGCATGGCGATACAGCTAGAGACATTGAGACACATACCAACACACTAGCCGTTCGACAACCAGCATTTTTACAAGGTAAGGCAGTACTGGACATTGGGCTTGTGCTCGTATTTGGGAATCAGTTTAGAGCCCACGAACGTTTGTTATTAGATGCTGGTGCAGCGCAAGTTGATAGTATTTATATAGCAGCAAGTTACCAAGGTAATGGCCATATTTATTCCTCAGGCCACCAAGTCACAAAATCACAATTAGACCCACAAACAGGCGCTCTTTATTGTGAAAACCTACGGCAAGTGCTTGCGTTGCAGGCTAATAAACCTAAACTTGTAGATCCCGCGGTAAATGAAGCTCAATTTGAGTACGATATGGGATTACTGCGAGAGGTTGAAGCAGATGAGATATTAGATAGACTATTAACAACCATGCCATTACCTGTTGCAGTATTATCTGGATTTCAGACTGCAAAACAATTTCAGCAACAACATGATGACGCGCCATTCGTTGTACCAGCCGCAGTTAATAATGTGCAAGTAGGAAGTGATGAAAAAATGGATGATGACAGTGGTTTTGAAGAACGGACTGATAGTGGTGATAGCGCAGCTAGCCAAGGAAGTATTCATGACATTTTTTCCCAACTTGATCCGCCATCTCAGTTTGTACCTACTCAAATTGCTACTAATCAAGAAGTGAGAGCTATCAGAGTGCTAATTGCTGAACCCTCCCTTGGCTTTAGTGATGACTCTATAGATACAAAAGAGAACTCCTCACAGGAGTCACGTAAAGGTAAGAGAAAAGCTGAGATCGCAAGTGAAGAAAAAGAATTATCATCCCCGCCATTAGTTCGCCATTCCTATCCCGCAAATAGGAGACGCTTAGGGATGAGAGGGCCACTTGTGCTAACTCAAGCTGCGCCTCCAGCAGTTTACCCTGCTGTTGGTCAAGGGTCTAGTCAGGCTCATGCGGATAAAAGCTCAAGCCCACCACGCAAGAAAAGATAGGTGATTTGAGGATCTGTTTTCTATTTAGAGTAATTTTTGCCATTTAAGGGCTATTAATCACTCTATTAGCAAAAAATTCTCAAAATAGTGCTTGTTAGTTACTGTACTTTTTGGTTTAATATCTTTATAAAGAATAATCTTAGTTTATTTACAGAATAAATTTTGATTATTTGTATTGAAAAGAATAAATCAAGAGGTTCGATTTATATGCCAGGACCATTCATCCCCGAGCTTGAAAAAGATGGACGCCGCCATGTGGCGTTGGCTTATCATTTCTCTAAAAGATACCCTACCGAACAGGGGAAGCACCCAGAAATGCAGCAAGCATTCTTTTCATTAGATAAATATGATCCAAAAATCGTGATGTTTCTTGCTCAGCAGGTGGGCAGATTAGTATTAGCTAGTCTTAACAACTTTGTTATAACTTGCGTTCCACCAAATGAGATGCGCATGACCAATAAACCGGTTGCAGGCGTGATGAGGCAAGTGGCAAGACTTACCCATAATAACTATCAAATTCATTTAAAAAGAGTACAGAGCCTTCCCTTTTTTGGTGATATTTCTACTGACTATGGTCAACATTGGAATAGCTTAGAAGTAGTCAATCCAGCAGGGTTACAAGGCAAGATGGTATTACTTGTAAATGATATTGACACTACTGAGATAGCACTTAAAGCATCTAGAGATCGTTTAGTTGCCGCGGGTGTACCAGAAGAAAGAATTTATACCTTATCGTTAGCAAAAAACTATTCTCAAAGACCATTTCCGAGTGTTCTACCAAGATATAAGGTCTTGTATCCGCAGACTCATGCAAATGGGCAGATGTTTGCAACAGAATTACGAGCACAATTCCCAAAACCAGTAGTAGCTCCTGCTCCTGCTCCTGTTCCTGCGGCACCATCACCAATAGCTGCAGCGCCGGCCACACCAACTGCTCAGCCTATGGCTGGTCCTGCAACAGCTCATACTTTGCCGCCTAAGTTAGAACCCACAAAAAAAGTAGGAATACATAAAAGAGCATCGTTACCTATTAGCAAAGGTTTTACAGTTTCTCTAGATCGATGGATTACAAGAACCCCTAAAACCTCAAGCAGTGAGACAACATCGCAAGGATCGAGCTCATCAGGGGCGTCTACAATGCCTCTAACAAATGCCTCACTTCCACTGGCAACTAGCTCTGAAGGGTTAGCTGGTCAAGGTAGTGCAAGTACCGTTGTAACTTCACCGTTTTTTGATAATGCGAATAAATCACTCCCGCTAACCCCAACAAAGCAGGAAAAAGTTAATTCAACCTATTCAGTGATTAAATCACCCCTGCGGTCTATATCTCCTCGTAAATTGATGTTTAGCCCAGAAGGGAGAGCGTTGTCAGTTTTATCTGATGCTACTAATAGTGATCACAGGGTAATGTATGGTCTAAATGATTTTAAAGGGAAGAAAAGGGGGTATTACGAAGACACTGGGCCAGGAGCACAAGAGCAAGTCGCACCAAGCTTAGATCTAAGTGAAGCAGTAAGCGCAGCGAAGCACGCAAGGAGCGCTAGAAGTTGAGCAGTCGTATATATAAAGGTAAATAAATTCCTATGGTAATTGCATCAGTATTTATTCCCGATGTTGCAGCACATGGTCGGCATGTAGCATTAGCGAATGATTTATCAAGTATGTCACTAAAGCAACAACAGCAGCATTTAGAAATGGGGCGAGCGTTACGTGTATTATCAAACAACTCTCCTAAAATGATTGGTTTTGTTGCAACTTATTTCAGTCGACTATTACTAGGTGGCGTTGAGGGATTGGTTATGACATCAATCCCATCTTATAATAAAGACAATGCAGTTAAACCCATGGCTGAAGTGATGCAGCGCGTAGCAACTAATACCAATAATGTTTACCACGATCTATTTGTAAGAACTGAAACGATAATTTCTCTAGGTGAAACTGCAGAAGATTACAACGATTATCAAAAAAGTATTGCATTAATTGATCCTGCTTTGGTAGAAGGAAAAATTATATTAATAGGTGACGATGCTCCTTCCTGTATTGTTTTCGCCGCTTTAAGGGAGAAATTACTTGGTGCTGGTGCAGTAGAAGTTTTTACTATTGCTTTAGCTAATAAGAGTGCTCATTCATTATTTTCTCGCTCCTTACCTACGATCCCTCATGTGCTTTATCCACAAACAAGACAAGAGGGTTATTTATTTAAACAAGAATTAGTTAAGGCGTTTGATAAACCAGATACTGATAATGTAGCATCTGTTGCCCCCACTCCAAAATCAATAAGACGCTACAGAAAGTTACCTTCTGCTGGTATACAACAGACACTCCACCGTTGGGCTGCGCAAGGAGAGGGCAGTGGTAGCCAAAGTCCGTTATTGTTTAGTCAAAGTTCTCAATTTGGATCACAACGTGAGGTCTTTTCAGACATGACTAATAGAATGGGGCGTGGCTCTTCAAACGCCACCTCTAGTGAAAAGAAAAGAGCTTATGATAGTGACGACACGTCATCATCGCAAACCTCAAGCACTGGGCCAGGAAGCTTAAGTCAACGAATACAGCAATATCGATTTGGCAATAGATAATAGTTAAGGTAGTTGCCCACACCATACCCTCTTTCTAAAAGTCCTCTGCTAAGATAGGATGTATACATAAAAATACACGGAAAGGGGCTCTTGCTTGACGCTACAACAAATTCTCGCACTCATCTTGACGCTTACTGCTGTAGCAGGTTATTTAAACCATCGTTATATTCGTTTGCCGCCCGCAATTGGAATTACCGTCGTTACAGTTTGTTTTTCAGCCACACTCATTATCGTTAGTAAATTTAGTATCGCGCCTGAGCTACAAGGCCGTATTATGGTAATGATGGATTCCATTGATTTTTCTCAAGCTATTTTGGATGGTATGTTGAGTTTCCTGCTATTTGCAGCTGCACTACGCATCAATATATTTGATTTGGCGCGTTATCGTTGGTTAGTCTTTTTATTAGCCACTGTTAGCGTCATTATTTCTACATTTACTATTGGCACATTGTGTTGGTGGTTATTTAATTCAGTATTAGGTGTTGCGCTAGGTTATGAATTTTGTTTAGTGTTTGGTGCATTGATTTCTCCAACAGATCCATTGGCTGTAATCAGTATTATGAAATCATTAAATGTACCAAAAAGCTTAGAGATGAAAATTGCTGGCGAATCATTATTTAATGATGGTATGGGCATTGTGATGTTTTTACTCACGTTGGGGATTGCATCAGGCGAGACGGAGTTTACCGGATTTAATAATATTGCACTTAGTTTTTTACGAGAAGTCGGTGGTGGTATTGTTACTGGATTATTGTTAGGACTATTTGTTGCTCATTTCTTGCGTCAAATAGCAAGCTTTGAGCTAGCTTGTTTATTAACACTCGCTTTGGTTACGGGTGGTTATACTCTATCTGGCACTGTACTGCATGTGTCAGCACCGATAGCGATGGTAACAGCAGGGTTAATTATTGGACACACGCTACGTTCTGGTCATTTATCAGAAGCAATGATTTATCCTTTAGATACATTTTGGGGATTAGTTGATGAAGTATTAAACAACGTATTATTCGTCCTGATTGGTCTTGAAATTTTAGGAATTCCATTTACGCAACCGGCCTTAATAATTGCTTTTGCAGCGATTCCTATTGCATTAACGGGGCGTTTTATTAGTGTGCTAATTCCAGTTGTCATGTTAAAGCGTTTTAGAAAATTAAATTTACGCACGGTATCATTGATGACATGGGGAGGATTACGGGGTGGTATTTCTATTGCATTAGCGTTAACTATTCCGCATGGTGATGAGCGCAGTATTATTTTGACGATTACCTACGCTGTTGTTATTTTCTCGATCGTGGTACAAGGTTTAACTATTAGACCTTTATTACGCAAAGTATTGGTTAATAACTAAGATGACAAAGCCTATTCATTTAACGGGACTATTTTCTGATGAATTTCGTGGTAAACGATTAGATGCCGCCTTAGCTATTTTATTTGCCGAATATTCTCGCACGCGTTTGCAACAATGGATTGCTGAAGGATGTGTAAAAATTAATCAACAGATTATTAAAGACACACGATACAAAGTAGCAGGCGATGAACAAGTAGAAATTACCGCTGATTTACCTGGGCCTTCTGCGTGGCAAGCACAATTATTACCTGTTGAAGTTGTTTATCAAGACGATGCTATAATTGTCATTAATAAACCGGCTGGTGTGGTAGTACATCCCGCTGCAGGTAATTTTGAAGGAACATTAGTCAATGCATTATTACATCATTTTCCTGAAGTAACGCATTTGCCGCGCGCAGGCATTGTGCATCGGTTAGATAAAGATACTTCTGGATTATTAGTCATTGCTCGCACATTAATTGCGCACACCGCATTAGTAGAACAATTACAAGCACGCGAAGTGAAACGAGAATATGAGGCTATAGTTAATGGTGTTTTACGACAAGGTGGCACAACAACCACTCACATGGGACGCCATCCTGTAGATCGCAAACGTATGGCTGTAGTAAAAACCGGGAAAGAGGCCATTACTCATTATCAGATCCTACAACGATTTCCCTCTCACACACACATTAAAGTGCAATTAGAAACAGGTCGCACCCACCAAATTCGCGTCCATATGGCGCATCTTGGTCATCCTTTAGTCGGTGATAAAACCTACGGCTATCGTCCCCGTTTTCCTGTTGGTTGCCCCCCAGAGTTACGCGATAAGTTATCGCACTTTCCTCGGCAGGCATTACACGCCAGGCGTTTGGGTTTAGTGCATCCTATTACCAAAGAGGAAATGGAGTGGGAAGCCCCGCTACCTGATGACATGGTGGAATTATTAAGCGTGTTAAGCGCTTGTAGCCTTGATGGAACGCAGTGAAATCAAGGATCCGATGGCTCATCCTAGTAAATAGTTAGGTACAGCAATATACTTTGAATTCAATATTAGTTAGTCGTATAATACTAATTATGGGTCTATAAATAATAGTAATAACATTGCATAACCATAATAGTAAAATAGGAGTCATTATATGAAAAATTCATTAGTAGCGCTAACGCTCGTGTTTACGAGTTTCCTAGCCATATCAACGGTATCCTCTGCTGGCATAGTAGCTAAGGTTAAGGTTACAGAAAGACACTTTACGGGTAAAGATAGCGTTGCCGATCCAAAACCAGAACCAGCTCTTTTCAAGCAAATCGGGCGAACAGATGATAGAGGCACATTTGCACTAAGAGAGCGGTTTATCGCGTCTCAACCATCTATGAGAGGCATTTATGGGGAAGGAAAAGGTGTAACAGGTTTTATGGGTGGTGGTAAAGGTGTAGTAGGCAAAGACCCATTTAACCCAAAAGAGTATAGGTTTGTGGATCATCACGTTGATTGGAAATTCTATCATGAGGAAGGAAAAGGTAAAATGGGTCAGATGGGTGGTGGCAGGGGTACTGTCCCTGCTGCTGCTGCCCCAGCTAAGTTTTTATTTAACTCATAACACTAACTAGCTAGTTATGTCAGCATCTTGCTACTGAGCAGACACACTAGTACTTGTAAATACGAATGTTGCTGCACCTTATCGGGGTTTGCAATCAACCCTGATAGGTGCAGCGGCGTCGTTTTAATTAGTTTTTTAATACTCCAAAAAGCGAGCGCAGTTTATTGACGTTTGTATAGAAGTAAGAGTATCGTTGTCTCCAATTTATGGAACAAATCGCAAACCGATAGCTCGAGCTCTATATAACCTTACAGGAAAACAGTGATGGATAAAATAACCTACGTCATTTTACAAAAAAATATTAGAGACTCCATACCTGAATCGCAACAGCAAGCTTTTGAGCTGCAATTTGCCAGCAAGGAAAAAAGTGAGGCGGTTGCATTAGCATTAAGTCTTTTTCTGGGTATGCTTGGTATTGATCGCATGTATCTTGGTCAAATTCTCATTGGTATCTTAAAGCTAATAACCTGTGGTGGTTTTGGTATCTGGACCTTCATCGATTGGTTTCTAATTATGGGCGCAGCTCGCTCGAAGAATATTGATATTGCCAATGATATCGCAGCAAGGTTGGAGCGAGGGAATGTTAAGATGACGTATCAACACTAAGTATTTCCTTTTGTAGTTTCCTATTTATGACAAAATTTCTAAAAAGTTTTCATTGGCAGTGAAAGCTTTCAACCAATAGTTTTCACTATCAATGAAAACAATACGGCCACAATTTGGCCGTATATGTGCTAATATTTCATAAAACAACCCATTTTAAATCAAAAATGAATATATCAGACCAAAAAGTGGCCGTATTAGTGGCCGTAAAAGCATATAACGGCCAAGTAGCACTTTCTGATTTAATGAAGCAGCTGGGGGAAGGGTTTGCCGCGCGCTCAGTTCGTCGGTGGTTAGGTGAACTGGTGCAAGACGGGCTTATTAAAAGAACTGGCCAAAAAAAAGGGACGCGGTATGAAGCTGCTCCAGTGCAAGAGCCCTTGCCAAGCAATCCAGAAGCTGTATTTAGTGATGCAAGCGCTCAAGTACTTTCTTATGTCAAACAACGACTTTATTTACGTGAACCTATCTCCTATCGATTGGACTGGTTAGAATCTTATGAGCCAAACCAAACTTTTTATTTAACTCAAAAACAACGAGAGTTTTTAAGGCAGGAAGGAGGGCGTCGTTATCAATACGATATAGCAGGCACCTATGCAAGACATATATATAATCGATTAATAATTGATTTATCGTATAACTCATCAAGACTTGAAGGAAATACCTATTCTTTATTAGAAACAGAAAAATTAATTCTTGAGGGAGATGCCCAACCCAGCAAGCTTGATGAAGAAGCTGTAATGATTTTAAATCACAAAGAAGCAATTCGTTATTTGGTTGATAATGCCGCACTACTTAAAATAGAGTATCAAACAATTTGTACAATTCATTATTTGCTTTTAGATGGATTATTAGCTGCAGAAAAATGTGGGAATGTACGAAGCCATGGGGTAAAAATAGGCGGTTCAAGCTATTTGCCACTTGATAATAAAATTAAAATTGAAAGCATATTAACTATGGTATGTAATAAAGCAGAACATATTGTAGATCCTTATGAACAAAGTTTTTTTCTCTTAACACATATTGCTTATTTACAAGCATTTGAAGATAGCAATAAACGCACTTCTCGTTTAAGTGCAAATATTCCCTTAATTCGAGAAAATCTAGCTCCCATGTCATTCAACGATGTGCCGAAGGAAGATTATACTAGTGCAATGATTGCGGTTTATGAATTAAATAATACCCAGCCACTGGCGGAATTATATAGTTATTTTTATCTAAGAACATGTAAACAATATGATATCAGTATTGAATCAGTTGGCTTTAATAAAATAAAAATAAAATATCGCCAACAACGACGAGAAGTTATTAGAGAAATCATTCATGGACGATTGACAGGAAAGGAAATCTTGAGTTTCATTAAGAAAAAATCAGAGTTGTTAATACCAGAGTTCGATCGAGAACAGTTTGTTTGGACAGTCCAAGAGGATATTACAGTGCTTACCATAAGCCATATTATGGGAATGAGAATAAGCGTACAGGAATTTAATGCTTGGAAGTCATTGCAGTAATTAATGTGATAATTAACGTAGCTTTGCTTCATCAAGGCTACATCATTATCTACCTTAGCTCCAAAACAACCGGAGTATGATCCGAGGGTTTTTCCAAAGTGCGTGGTGCTTTATCAATATGACTCGATACACAGCGCGGCACTAACGCATCGCTAATTAAAATATGATCAATACGCAAGCCCATATTACGACGAAAAGCAGCAGCGCGATAATCCCACCACGAATAGACTTTTTCCTCAGGGGTGAATAAACGAAAACCATCTTTAAATCCTAGGTTTAATAACGCATTAAACGCGGCACGTTCAGGTTCACTCACTAATACTTGACCTTCCCAGCCTTGAGGATCATGCACATCATTATCAGTAGGAGCGATATTAAAATCGCCTAAAACAATAATATTAGAATGAGTTTTTAATTGCTCATTTAAAAACAAATGAAATTGCTCTAACCAGTGTAATTTATAAATATATTTTGCATCACTGGGATGTGCGCCATTAGGAATATATACATTGATAATGCGCAAATCATTTAATGTAACAGCTAATAAACGGCGCTGTTCATCTTCTTGATATAAACAAGTAATTGCATTATCGCTAGTAATTTCTTGTTTAGTTAAAATAGCAACACCATTATATGTTTTTTGACCACAAGCAATACTGTGATAGCCAGCTTCAAGTAACTCTTGATAAGGAAAATTAACTTCTTCCATTTTAATTTCTTGTAAAGCCAACACATCCGGTTGCTCTGTCGCCAACCAATCTAACACATGCGGTAAACGCACACGCAATGAGTTAACATTCCAAGTGGCAATTTTTAGGGGCATAGGATAAACTCCTTTGATATTTCCTATCAGATGCACCATTATGCCATGTTTATTGCGTATTGCCATCAGCTCGCTGTTGCAACATTTTCAAATCGCACTGTGGCGCTAGAGCTGTAATACTATTTATTGTAAGCCATACCCAGTTACGGTTCATAAAATAAATTTCTTGTAAATTTTGCGGCGAGATTATATCCAATCTCGTTCTTATCGTCAATATGTCTTTTTACTCATTACATTTTAATAAAAAAAGAAACAATAATTGTGTCTATGGTGCAGAGATAAGTTCTTTCAAGTTATTAGTAGTTAAAGTTTTATTTATTAGCTGTAATTAGCAGGAGAAATATCATGTCAGTTAATGTGTTAGCGGATATTAATACGGTTTTACAAGATTTTTTTGAAAAAGTTGGTGGCTATCAAATAGGAAAAAAATACAAAGGTTGATCACCATGCTATAGCTTCCTGCGCTATCTAATCTAATGCCAGATGGCTGTACTGATTGTTATCACAGTCAGTACAGTGCCCCCATTTCCGTACTATTGGTCAAATGAATTATTTTTAGTTATTATTAATATATAAAGATGTTCATGCTGTTGAAGAAATAAAATGAGTAATCTTATTTTACCTAAAAGCAATGTAATGTTGGCATCCTGCAAAGAGGTTGATGCATTATGTGCGCCATTGTGGAAGAAAGGGATTACATCTTTTTGCTATACGCGAACGTATGATGATGGTACTTTCATAGATGTTGTTAGCAACTCTGCCGTTATTGAACGTTTTTATTATTGTGAAGACGAGCTTTATAATTATTACCCACCTGATGTAAGGCCAGAAGAGTTTGTGGGAGAATATGTTTTGTATAACTCCCTTTCCCAAGAAAATTTAGCTCTTACTGTATTGAGCAAGCAGCTTAATATCGACAACATTTTTGTAATAGTTAAAAGACGGAGAAATTACCATGAGGTTTTTAACTTTGGTTCAAGTAGAGACAATATTGAGATTGTTAATTTTTATATCAATAATTTAAATTTTTTAGAACGGTTTATATATTTTTTCAGAGATAAGGCAAAAAGTATTATTCGAAAATATGAGCAAGATAGGATAATAAGAGTAATCGAAAATTTGTCGGAACAACTCATAAAAAATGAATCATTGCCAACCCACATCGATCCAAGTTGTTTTCAACAAGCTATAGAAGTTGAACGATATTATTTTAGTGAATATGATGATAAAGTATTTTTAACGCACAGAGAAATCGAATGTTTAAAATGGTGTGTTTATGGAAAAACAGCCTGTGAAATTGCTCTGTTATTACAGATCTCCAAGCGAACAGTGGAAGCACATTTAAGCGCTATTAAACAAAAATTTAATTGCTATAAACAAGCTGATCTAATTCGAAAAGCATTAAAGCTGCGTATTTTCCCTGAGCTTTAATTATTTTTCGGTATGGTTATTCTACCATTCATTAACCCAGTCAATACATGTGGTAAGCACCCATGTAATGAGTTAACATTCCAAGTGGCAATTTTGAGGGGTATAGGATAAACTCCTCTGATATTTCCTCTCAGATGCACCATTATGTCACGTTTATTACGTATTGCCATCAGCTCGCCATTGCGACGTTGCTTTGATTACTTGCCTCCTATAGAAGGTGATCCGCTCGTTTGGCAACAGCCTGGTATTCGTGTCAAAGTTCCTTTTGGCAGAGGAGGGCAAGAGCGGGTAGGTGTTGTTGTAGCAGTGCTCGATAAAACGGATGTTCCCGTTGGTAAACTCAAACGCGTTATTGCGGTGATTGATGATAAGCCTATTTTTTCATCGTTATTACTACAATGGTGTCAATGGATTAGTGATTATTATCACCATTCATTAGGCGATGTATTATTTACCGCCTTACCTAAATTATTACGCGAGGATTGTCAGTATTCTGGAAAAACACAACGCTATTGGCAATTGACTGCATTAGGGCAATCCATTGAGTCGCACCAATTAAAACGCGCACCAAAACAAATGGCTTTATTGCAATTATTGCATGATCATCCACAGGGTGTAACGCGCGATATATTATTTGCTCATGCATTAAGTGGCTCGCCGTTAAAAGCAGTACAAAAGAAAGAGTGGATAGAATGTGTTGAAAAAACAGTTGCTCCTATTTTGACATCAGCAATTACCCAACCCGGATTGACATTAAATGCAGAGCAAGCACTTGCAGTACAGCAAATCAGTGATGGTCTCGGGAAATTTCAACCTTTTTTATTATACGGTATCACCGGCAGTGGAAAAACCGAGGTTTATTTGCAAGTTATTGCTAAAGCATTGCAGCAAAATAAGCAGGTGCTGATTTTAATTCCAGAAATTAGTTTAACACCGCAAACTGCTGCTCGTTTTATGCAACGATTTAGTCATAACACCGTTATTTTACATTCCGCTTTATCGGACAAAGAACGTTTAGAAAGTTGGTATCAAGCAACCACAGGCGCAGCTCGAATTATTATTGGTACACGCTCAGCGGTATTTGTCCCTCTTCCTGAATTAGGTTTGCTTGTCGTTGATGAGGAGCATGATGCGTCATTTAAACAACAAGAAGGACTACGATATCACGCACGTGATATCGCTATGATGCGAGCGCGGTATGAAAATGTTCCTATTGTTTTAGGATCGGCAACACCCGTGTTAGAAACTTGGTTAAATGCCAAGCAAAAACGGTATGACTTATTAGCATTAACAGAACGTGCTGGTGTTGCTAAACCTGCCTTAATCGGTCTTGTTGACACCAGGCTACATCCAGTAGAAGAGGGATTATCTTTTCCTGTTATTAACAAAATGCGTGAGCATATTACAGCAGGTCATCAAGTATTAGTTTTTTTAAATCGTCGCGGATTTTCCCCAACCTGGATGTGTTTTGATTGTGGCCATATGGCACAGTGTAAACATTGTGATGCGCGGTTAACAGTCCATTTAAAAAAACAATTATTAATTTGTCATCATTGTGGTTGGCAACGAATGATTAATAATAAATGTGAAAAATGTGCGAGCTCTGCTTTACAACCTGTAGGGCAGGGTACAGAGCGACTCGAGCAGGCTTTATCGCATTTGTTTTCTGATAAAAATATCATACGTATTGATAGTGATACCATAACGCATAAAGGCGCATTAGTTGATGCCTTATCGCAAATTCATGATGGCGAGTGTCATATTTTATTAGGCACGCAAATGTTGGCAAAAGGACATCATTTTCCCAATGTAACCTTAGTGGTTATTATTGATGCGGATACAGGATTATTTAGCGCTGATTTTCGTGGTACAGAGCGCTTATCACAATTGGTGCTGCAAGTTGCTGGTCGTTCTGGCCGTGGGGAACATGCTGGTGAAGTCCTTATTCAAACGAGACAAATTCAACATCCCTTATGGCAACAATTATTGAGCAATGATTATACTGTATTGGCAGATAATCTTTTAAATGACCGTGAACTGGCCCATCTTCCGCCTTGCACCTATTTGGCTTTATTACGAGCTGAGGCAAAGACAGAGAAGCAAGTCATGGGTTTTCTCAAAGAAATTAAAATACTGGCACAAGGATTAAATAATAACGGTGTGGAATTATTAGGCCCAGCACCAGCACCGATGGAATGGCGTGCTGGGCGTTTTCGTGCGCAATTGTTACTGCGTAGTAAACAACGCAATGCATTACATGCTTTATTATCGCCTTGGGTGCGGGAAATAGAAGCCTTGAAAAGCGCTGCGAAATTACGGTGGAATATTGATGTGGATCCGATAGAGCTGTACTAACGGAGAGATCGCACCCTCACCCTCGTCAGCTTTGCTGACATTTCCCTCTCCCACAAGGGGAGAGGGGCGAGATAGATCGAAAGTGTATTCCCCCTCTCCCCTTGTGGGAGAGGGAAATGTCAGCAAAGCTGACGAGGGTGAGGGGAACGATCTCTCTACAGGGAAATAAACCTCCCCACATTGTGTATAATAAACAAAAACTACCACCCCAAAAATCAAACGAGAATAAAATGCCCCCATTAGGTGAACATGTAACCGTCCTCCTCGAATCTGCCGTGGAATACCTCAACATTAAACCCAGCGGAATCTACATCGATACCACCTTAGGTCGTGGTGGGCACAGCGCTTTGATCCTCAAGCAGTTAGGCCCAGAGGGCCGATTAATCGCCATAGATAAAGATCCCACTGCCATAGAAGCAGCTCAACAATTATTTGGTCACGATAAAAGAGTGGAAATCACTCACGGTTCATTTACCTTACTGGGGTCATTAGTAGCTGAACGCGGATTAACAGGCCAAATTAACGGAATCCTCATGGATTTGGGTATTTCTTCCCCACAAGTAGATGATGCTACCCGCGGTTTTAGTTTTATGAAGGAAGGCCCGCTTGATATGCGTATGGATACGACACAAGGTATTACCGCTGCACAGTGGTTAGCCGAGGTAAAAGAGCAGGAACTTGCTGATGCTCTTTGGATGTATGGCGACGAGCGTTTTTCCAGGCGAATTGCCTGTACCATTTGCCAACAACGGGAAGTAGAACCGTTAACTACCACCTTGCAATTAGCTGAGTTGGTAAAGCGTATTTACCCACGCCCTAAACCTTCTCAGCGCAAAAGAATTCATCCAGCAACCAGGACATTTCAAGCGATTCGTATTATTATTAATCAAGAATTAGATGATTTGTCGATAGCCTTGCAACAGGCGGTGAATGTATTGGCACTAGAGGGTCGCTTGGTGGTAATCAGCTTTCACTCGCTTGAAGATAGAATCGTCAAACGGTTTATGCGGGATAAAGCGCGTGGTAAACAATTTCCCGCCGATTTGCCCATATTAGACTGCGATTTAGGCCGACAATTACAGCGTATTGATGGTATTATTACGCCATCAGATGAAGAGGTAGAAAATAATCCACGTGCACGCAGTGCAGTGATGCGAGTTGCGGAGAAAATAGCATGAAGCTAATCCCAGTTTCTTTTGACGCGTTTTTTTCAGAAAAAACGATTCGTTACGTGCCAATATGGCACATATTATTAATGATATTGGTACTCAGTAGCGCTTTGGGCATGGTCTATGTGAAACATAAAAGCCGCGCTTTATTTATTGAACTGCAAGAGTTGCAACAACAACGCGATGATTATCAAATCGAATGGACACAATTATTATTAGAACAAAGTGTCTGGGATGCCGACGTGCTAATTGATAAAGTCGCGCGTAAAGATTTACATATGGTTACACCGGCACCACAAGCCATTATTATGGTGAAACCATGATCCATCACCGTCATCTTGATACATATCCCTCGCGTTATCGTTTAGTGATTATATTTATCATTTTCGGTTTTCTGGCTTTAGCAGCAAAAGTTGTCCAATTGCAAGTTTTGGATAAAAAATTTCTACGTACGCAAGGTGATGCACGCAGTGTGCGAGTAGTGAGCATTCCTGCTTCACGCGGTATTATTACCGATCGTAATGGATTACCTTTAGCAGTCACGACGCCAATTGAATCGGTATGGGCAAATCCTGAGCAAGTTATTAAAAGCAAAGTTAATATAACTCCTTTGGCTGATTTATTAAAAATGGATCCAAAGGTGTTAATGGATAAAATAACCCAATCTAAAAGTCGGGAATTTATGTATGTTCAAAGGCAACTTCACCCGGAAATTGCTGATAAAATCCGTGAATTAAAATTATCGGGTATTTTTTTACAGCGTGAATACCGTCGTTATTATCCATCTGGCCCAGTAACAGCACATATCCTTGGTTTCACCGATGTTGATGATCAAGGAAAAGAAGGATTGGAATTAGCTTATAACGATTGGCTGCGCGGTGTTGCTGGATCCAAACGCGTATTAAAAGATCGGCTAGGTCATGTGATAGAAGATTTAGAAAGTATTAGTCCAGCTGAACAAGGCCGTGAATTAAATTTAAGTATTGATCGTCGATTACAATATTTAGCTTATCGTGAGTTAACCGACACGGTGCAAAAAAATAATGCATTGGCAGGTAGTGTTGTTATTTTAGATATTACTACCGGTGAAATTTTAGCGATGGCGAATTATCCTTCTTATAATCCCAATAATCGTAGCGATAGAAACCCCGCTACTATGCGCAATCGCGCAGTCGTTGATTTATATGAGCCTGGTTCTGTAATGAAAACATTTAGTGTGGCGTCTGTTTTGGAAAGCGGATTATTCACGCCAGAATCTATTTTTGAAACAGCCCCAGGTTACATGGCTGTTGGTAGTCGCACCGTGCGTGATACGCATAAATTTGGTACGTTGGATTTAACTGGTGTATTAAGAAAATCCAGTAACGTCGGCATTACCAAAGCCATATTGGCATTACCACCTAATACTTATACCAATTTATTACCCAAATTAGGATTTGGTACGGTTACCGAGAGTCAATTTCCAGGAGAGCGTGCTGGTGAAATAGTAAGACCACGTGATAAAGATTTATTTGGTCAGGCCGTATTATCATTTGGTTATGCCTTATCATCCACAACACTACAAGTAGCGCAAGCGTATGCTATTTTAGGTGCTGGTGGCATAAAACGTCCTGTGACCTTCATTAAAACAACGCCAGAGGAAGTACCCGAAGGTGAAAGGGTATTATCAGTAAAAACAACTCAGCAAATACTAGAGATGTTATCCAGTGTGGTAGAAGATCAAGGCGGTTCCGGTTCGCGCGCTAGAATTCCTGGCTATCATGTTATTGGTAAAACCGGTACGACGCGCAAATTGGGCCCAGAAGGATATGATCCAAAAAGACACCGTTCTTATTTCGTCGGTATGGTTCCTGGTAGCGCGCCACGTTTTGTGATGGTTGTGATGATTGATGAACCACGTGCAGGCCAATATTACGGTGGTGCCGTTGCAGCACCAGTATTTTCTAGCATTATGAGTGGTGCTTTACGCTTTTTTGCAATTGCGCCGGATGATATTATGACTACACCATTGTATGCAGGGCAAAAGCCTGTGGAGTGATGTAGGGACTGCATACCGTCGGGGGAATATACCGTCATTGCGGAGGAGGCCATAGGCCGACGTGGCAATCCACGCGGGACTCACTATCGTGGCCTGGATTGCCACGTCGCTTCGCTCCTCGCAATGACGGTTTAACAACAAAAGATTTGGATGATTTAAATGACCATAAACTTACAAGATTTATTACCAAAGCATTCCTTACCCAAAGAAATCGCCTCTCTTGTAATTAATGATCTTGCCATCGACAGTCGTAAGATAAAACCAGGTGCTTTATTTCTCGCATACCAAGGAACACATAATCATGGTGGTGATTATGTTGCAGCGGCTATAAAAAATGGTGCAATAGCTATTATTATTGACGCAGAATATCCCAATCTAAAAAAATTAACAGATGAGTTTTCTGTAACACCTATTATCCCCGTCAATCATTTAATACAAGAAATCAGCGCTATTGCAGGACGATTTTATCACCAGCCGAGTCATCAATTAGATGTGATTGGCGTTACTGGTACCAATGGCAAAACATCAAGTACTCATTATATTGCGCAATTAGTAGAGCAGCTAGGTACACGCTGTGGAATAATGGGCACTGTGGGTCAAGGTTTTTGTAATCAATTACTACAAACTGGTTTAACAACGGTTGATCCATTAACGATTCAACATGATTTAGCACATCTTTTGCAGCAGGGCGCTAAAGTGGTTGCGATGGAAGTCACTTCGCATGGTATCGTGCAACATCGTGTTGAAAATGTACAATTTACACTCGCTGCTTTTACCAATTTAACGCGTGATCATCTTGATTATCACGGAAATATGGAATCGTATGGTGCAGCTAAAGCAAAATTATTTCAATATCCTGGCTTACGTTACGCAGTTATTAATTTAGATGATCCCTTTTCTGATACCTTATTAAAAGTATTATCTGCTGATGTTCAAGTGTTAGGATATTCTTTGGCAGCAGAAAAAAATAGCAAAAAATGCCCAATTATTTGGTTGGAAAATATTGTCTATCTTCATAATGGAATGACCGCCACATTGCATACGCCATGGGGCGTAGCACCTTTGCAGGTTCCTTTATTAGGACGATTTAATTTATCCAATATGTTGCTAGCCATTGGTAGTGTTTTATTATCGGGTTATTCATTAAATGCCATTTTATCTGCTGTGCCAAAATTAAAAGGTGTTGCAGGTCGTATGCAATGTTTTGGCGGTAGTAACAATAAGCCAACGGTAATTGTCGATTATGCTCATACACCCGATGGATTACAGCAGGCCTTATCAAGTTTAAAAGAACATTGTAAAGGAAAATTATGGTGCATTTTTGGTTGTGGTGGTGATAGGGATCGCGGTAAACGTCCTTTAATGGCCCAAGCTGTTGAATCAAATCAGGCGCAATTAATTATTACTAATGATAACCCACGTACAGAAGATCCTCTCGTTATTATTAATGATATTCTCACCGGTGTTTCTGCTGCTGCAAAACCCATTATTGAGCCAGATAGAACAAAAGCAATTCAGATCGCTTTAGCACAAGCAAAACCAGAGGATATTATTGTTGTAGCGGGTAAAGGCCATGAAGATTATCAAATTCTTGGCACGAAGCGAGTTGATTATTCTGATATTGAAACAGTACAAAGATTATTGGCTTAATCTTTCACTAATTCCTCTAAATATCCCTTAGTAAAAGGCGTATTTTTAATCGACTCATCACCCGTATAAGGATAGTCAAGTGAGATAGTAAGTCCTAAGGTGGTACCAGCCATTAATGCAACGAGTGTTGTAATAACTAATGGCGCGCCTGTATGCCTTTCCTCTAACAAACATACTGATATAACCAGTAAAAAAAGATTAATCACTAATACAGCAAAGAAATAGTTGGGAATAATACTATCAATGGCTTGATGACGCAGATCGCGAGCGTGTAGGATGACATCATATTTATCTAGTATTTTTTGAAAAAAGATGCGTTCATTTTCATTTTTTGGATGATAGTTTACGATTATTTGATAGAGCATATTAATCGCACCCTCTGCTTTTGTACTCATTTCACCCTGTTTCATTTTATCCCACTCATCATTGATGACGATTTTTGCATAATTTCCCACATTTTCTTTTATTGCCGCTCGCTCTTGTTGGGGCAATGCTTGGCTAAACATAATGATTTCATTCAAAGACGTTGCCTCGTTGTTCACAGCTTCTTCTGCGGCGATATAATATTGCCAGAGAATGACAATGGTAAAGGCCAAGGTAATGGAGCTGATCCCTAAGATATTAAACACACCTGCTACATTATGCGTACTAGAATTAATAAGGAGTTTGGGGAAAAAGCGATGTAAGCAGGCAAAGATAATAAAGGTAAAGAGAGTAAATAGGATGGCTATAATTAATACGACTTCCCATGTGGAAAAATAATTTAAAAATGCTCGTCTCATGGCTGCCTCTTTTTGTTTTAAAGCTCATTACCTCGTCGTCCTTACTTTCGCGGGGACGACGAGGTAGCTGGATTTTCTTGGAAATCTACACAAGTCAGGTCGATTTTTGAGACCTTACATTATGTAGCAAAGTATAGACAATAATGCGCCAATTATTGCAGCCTTTGTGGATCAATACTGATATACTATGAGGATTTAATAACAGCAAGATTACAGGATATTCTTTATGTTTACGACCACATTTCTAGCACTTTCCAATCTCTTGGGTTGTAATTCCCCCGGACAAGGTGTGGCAACGGGCGTAAGTATCGATAGTCGTACAACTAAACCAGGCGATGTATTTTTTGCAGTGAAAGGTGAGCGGTTTGACGGTCATGAGTTTGTCGCTGGTGCGGCTAAGCAAGGGGCTGTAGCGGCTGTTGTCAGCAGGCCAGTAGATACTGATATCCCTCTTTTTATTGTGTCAGATCCTCTGGTTGCTCTGGGAAAAACAGCAGCAGATTATCGAGCAAAGTTTGCTATTCCTGTGATTGGGGTGACTGGTAGTTGTGGTAAAACAACTACAAAAACAATGATTGCCTCCATTTTAAATTTAGTAAAACCCACGTTGTCCACGCAAGGCACTAAAAACAATTATTTTGGCGTACCGTTAACTTTGCTACAACTTACCAAAGAACATCAATATGCGGTGATTGAAATGGGCGCTGATCGCGGTGGTGAGATTGAGTATTTATCGGGCCTTGTTCAACCCACAATCGGTGTAATCACCAATGCTAATCTTGCCCATTTGCAAGGCTTTGGTGGTATTCACGGAGTAGCGCGTGAAAAAGGTGCTTTATTCCGAGCATTGCCTCAAGATGGTGTGGGAATTGTTAACGATGATGATGCGTATGCTGGATTATGGATGTCTTATTTAAAACACTGCAAAACCCTTCGATTTGGTTATAAACCCACAGCAGATATTTATGCGACTGATGTTCATATGACAGCCGATTTATCCTGCCGATTCTCATTAAACTTGCCAAACGCAGCTCCTGTTAGCATAAAGTTAAATGTGCTAGGCGAGCATAATGTTAGCAATGCATTAGCGGCTGCAGCGGTTTGCTATGCTTTAGGTGTTGATGCAGTGACGATTAAACAAGGCCTTGAAACAATGCAGGCAGTGTATAGTCGTTTAGTAACGCATATTGGACAACAAGGTGCTTACATTATTGATGATTGTTACAACGCAAATCCTGTAGCAGTTCGTGCTGCCCTGGAAATTTTAGCAGCTCGTAAAGGCGAGAAGATTTTTGTTTTTGCTGATATGAATGAAATGGGTGAGGCATCCCAGCATCTTCATGCTGAAGTTGGTGAGTTTGCACGTAACAAAGGGATTGATCGTTTATTAGCAACAGGAAAAATTGCAAAAGAAGCCGTAAAAACATTTGGTCCTAATGCACAATTTTTTGAAAGTAAACAAGAATTAATTAATGCATTATTACCTTTATTACATCATGATGTGAGTATATTAGTGAAAGCTTCTCGTTCATTACAGCTTGAACATGTAGTGCGAGCATTATTAGTGACAGAAACACAAGGATAAGGAGTCAACAGGATGTTATGGTGTTTAACAGAACAATTAACGCCTTATATTAGCGCATTTCATGTATTTCATTATATTACCCTGCGCGCTATTTGTGCGATTTTAACGGCTTTAGTATTTTCACTGGTGATTGGGCCTCCGGTTATTGCCTGGTTGACTCGTTTAAAAATGGGGCAAACGGTACGGGATAATGGTCCAAAAACGCATTTAAGTAAATCAGGCACACCGACTATGGGTGGCGTCATGATTTTAATATCTATTAGTCTTTCAACATTACTATGGGCTGATTTATCATCACGATTTATTTGGATTTTATTATTGGTTCTGGTTGGTTTTGGTTTAATTGGCTGGGTTGATGATTATCGCAAAATAGTACAAAAAAATTCCCGTGGCTTGGCAAGTCGTTGGAAATATTTTTGGCAATCCGTGCTAGGTTTAGCCATATCAATTGTTTTATATGTCACAGCAACATCTCCGGTAGAAACCCAATTAATAGTGCCATTTTTTAAAGATATCGCTATGCCACTTGGTCTTGGTTTTATTGTGTTAAGTTATTTTGTCATTGTGGGCAGTAGTAATGCGGTAAATTTAACCGATGGCCTTGATGGACTTGCTATTTTACCGACCGTGTTAATTGGTGGTGCGCTAGGATTATTTGCCTACGCTTCAGGCCATGCGCATTTTGCTACCTATTTGGCAATTCCTTATGTGCCAGGTGTTGGGGAAGTGGTTATTTTTTGTGCCGCCTTAGTAGGCGCTGGTTTAGGTTTCTTATGGTTTAACACCTATCCTGCCCAGGTTTTTATGGGAGATGTCGGTGCGCTTGCCTTGGGTGCTGCTTTAGGTGTAATTGCAGTTATGGTGCGACAAGAGTTGGTATTATTTATTATGGGTGGTGTTTTTGTGATGGAAACAATATCTGTCATGATCCAAGTGGGTTATTTTAAAATGACCAGAAAGCGAATTTTTCGCATGGCACCTTTGCATCATCATTTTGAGTTAAAAGGTTGGCCAGAGCCGCGCGTGATCGTGCGTTTTTGGATATTAACCGTTATTTTTGTATTGTGTGGGTTAGCGACATTGAAGTTGAGATAAGCTTATGAGTAAAAATGGTCGAATTATTATTGGTCTTGGTGTCACTGGCTTTTCAATAGCTCGTTATTTTACCGCACGCCAGATTCCCTTTATTATGGTTGACACACAAGCACAGCCAACGCGCTTAGCGGAATTTCAACAATTATATCCAACGGTTCCTGTGCATCTTGGTCCATTGAATACGGATATATTATGCAATTGTGAACAAATTGCATTAAGTCCCGGCGTACCATTAAGTACACCGGAATTACAAACCGCATTACAACACGGTGTGGAGATTGTAGGTGATATTGAATTATTTGCGCGTGAAGTGACAGCGCCAGTGATTGCAATTACCGGATCGAATGGCAAATCGACAGTGACAAGTTTAGTCGGTGAGATCGCGCAACAAGCAGCCCTGTCTGTTGCTGTTGGTGGTAATTTAGGAACGGCAGCGTTAGATTTATTATTAGATCAGCCAAAAGCTGAATTATTTGTATTGGAACTATCGAGTTTTCAACTTGAAACAACAACCGCGTTACATCCAAAAGCAGCAACTATTTTAAATATTTCAGCAGATCACTGTGATCGCTATCCTAGCATGGCAGAATATATTGCAGCTAAACAGCGTATTTATTGTGATGCTAAGACTACAGTTTATAATTTAGAAGATACAGCAACAGCCCCAGCTGTAATTAATTCCGAGGCTCGGGTTGCTTTTACTTTAAATCAACCCACCGCAGCTCAATGGGGGTTAATTACTGTTGATAATCAAGTTTGGTTAGCAAAGGGAACCGAGCATTTATTACCAATTGATAAAATCCAATTACAAGGCCGTCATAATCTTGCCAATGCATTAGCTGCTTGTGCCCTAAGCGAGGCAGTAGGAATTTCTTGGCAGGCAATGCAACAAGCATTACAACAATTTTCTGGTTTACCACATCGGTGTCAGTTTGTTGGTGAAAGTAGTGGTGTGCGTTGGATTAATGATTCTAAAGGTACTAACGTGGGTGCCACAATTGCTGCTCTTGAGGGCTTAGGTTCACCAACACAAGCGAATATTGTGCTGATTGCAGGTGGGGATGGGAAAGATGCGGATTTTAGCCCCTTACTCAATTTTAAAGACTGTTTACGAGCTGTGATTTTATTAGGAAAAGATGCTGCCAAATTAAAAGCGGTATTTTCCCCTTATCTTCCTTGCTATCTTGTACAAGATTTGGCAAGCGCTGTTCGTATGGCAGGAGAAAATGCAAAATCAGGCGACATAGTTTTATTATCTCCGGCCTGTTCCAGTTTAGATATGTTTCGTAATTATGCGCATCGAGGCGAATTATTTTCTGAATTAGCCTTGCAATGGATAGATCAGCATGCCAAGGAGAATGCTTAATGTTATTGTCATTAACACGTACCTATTATGATCGTGCTTTATTATATATTGTTTTTTCCATTAGCCTATTAGGACTCGTAATGGTTGCTTCTGCTTCCATTGCCATTTCAGAACGATTAGTAGGACATCCTTTTTATTATCTTATTCGTCAATTATGTTTTTTTGGCATGGGCGTTGTACTCGCTTATTATATATCACGCATTCCTTTAGCCTATTGGTTTGAGATAGCACCGACTTTATTATTAATAGGATTAGTATTGCTAGTTTTAGTATTAATCCCTGGTATCGGTCGTGAGGTAAATGGTAGCCGTCGTTGGATTAGCCTTGGTTTTTTTGGCTTACAAGTTTCTGAATTTATGAAGCTTTGTATGGTGATTTATTTGGCCAGTTATTTAGAGCGTTATTACGATAGTGTTCGCACTACGTTATTGGGTTTTATGAAACCCTTATTATTAGTGGGCCTTGTTAGCATTTTATTATTATTACAACCTGACTTTGGTGCCGTTGTTGTTATCGCTATGACATCGCTTGGCATGTTATTTTTAGCTGGCGTTCGTCTATGGCATTTTAGTGCCATTTTCATTATGGCATTAGGTGCCTTCGTAGTATTAGCTGTTTCCTCGCCTTATCGTTTAGAACGTTTAACCACTTTTTTAAACCCTTGGGCCGATCAATTTGATAGCGGTTACCAATTAACCCAAGCCTTAATTGCTTTTGGACGTGGTGAATGGTTAGGCGTTGGTTTAGGCAATAGCGTACAAAAATTATTTTATTTACCAGAAGCTCATACTGACTTTTTATTTGCTGTAATCGGTGAAGAGTTAGGTATGGCCGGATTATTTGCTGTTATGTTTCTTTTCTTATTATTAATTATTCGCGGCTTGATGATAGGGCATAAAGCAATCTTGAAAAAACAATTATTCGCCGCCTTTATCGCCTACGGTATTAGTTTATGGTTGGGCCTGCAAGCAGTAGTTAGTATGGGCGTTAATACCGGATTATTACCTACTAAAGGATTAACCTTACCTCTTATGAGCTATGGCGGCAGTAGCTTGCTGATTTCATTAGTAGCAGTTGGCCTATTATTGCGCATCAACAGCGAATCGGAAGAAGGCGCTCGAGTAAAGGATTCCTCCTAAATCCCCACCCCTCTCCCCTTGCGGGAGAGGGAAATGCAAGCGCAGCTTGCGAGGGTGAGGGGAAAGCTACGAAGAAAGAAACAGGATGAGCCTAATTTGTTACTATAAAAATTATGTCCACCCTGTTTTTTTTATGCCATATAAATTAGCAATATTATTTATTATGAGGAGTTAATTATGAGTAATTTCAATGGTTTCATAAATGAGTTTAAGCAAGCGGCTTTTTCATTTTTATTAAATATTGCTAAATATTGTAACCCTGAGGAGACGGTTCTCTTTGATCGTTTATTAAATGAGCCATTTCAAAAAGATAATATAGTAACTCTTATAAATAGCTTACGTTTTACTACGAAGCTGTTTTATTTTAATGAAGAGAGGGTAATGGATGGTGGCGTTTATGTAACGAGGGATAGCTTTTATAATAAGCTCGGAATAATTTTAACTTTAGATGCCACCCAAAACCATGCGTCACAAGCTCTCTTAACCAACCTAGAGGAAACAATTAACTTCTTGGCTGAGTTGCAGCAATATCTCGTTACTCAAAAGAAATATGTTATAAATTGGGAGAAAGACAAGTTTTTAGAAATGTTAAGAGCAATACGTTTTCCCAGTATGTCACCACAAGCAGGAGCCGCTAGCTCGAATACAATGGGTAAAGCACCATCAGTATTGCAAAATCCCTATCCAGCTCTTCCAACGCCTGCAAATGCAACTATTTCTAGTTCTAGTCCAAGGCCTACAGCAGCAAATAACACAGCAAATAGGGAGCTCCCACCATCCAATTTATCACCAGCAACTTCAGCTCCTGTTCTTCAAGGAGCATGGGCAAAGCCACTGCGTCCTTTAGTCGGACCTAACACATCAGTTTCTACTCCAGTAGTATCTTCAGGCCAGCCATCAACCGCACCCGCCTCTTCCGTCGGTCAACCACCAATTGCGAACCAACCAACCAAAGGTGCCAGAAGAGGGCAACCCGTTGCTGTTCAGGGGGCAAGATCTGGCGGCCCTTCCGCCAGACCCAAGCTAAAATGATTGTGTTTTTTTATATAAATCGGCGAGAAACAGGACAGGCATAACTTTCTCTAGCTACATCATCATCCTCGCTTCGATGTAGCTAGAGAAAAAGCAGGCTTTTAGGCTGGAGTAAGAGGCATCTCTCGCTGCTTTTCTAAACCAATATCTTCATACCATAGCTCTGGATGTGCATGAATAAATTGCTGCATCAACTCAATACAACGTTCATCATTTAATACCTCTAGCTCAACACCATGATGACGTAAAATAGCCTCATCTCCCATAAATGTTTGATTTTCTCCAATCACTACACGCGGAATTTTATATAACCTAATAGCGCCACTACACATCGGACAGGGAGATAAGGTTGTGTATATCGTACATTGTGAGTAAATCGTAGCAGAACGACGACCGGTATTTTCTAAGCAATTCATTTCTGCGTGATGAATAACGCTGCCTTGTTGTACTCGTTGATTATGACCACGCCCAATGATTTTGTTTTTATAAACTAAAACAGAGCCAATCGGAATACCACCCACCGCTAATGTTTTTTCGGCTTCTTTAATTGCGGCGTCCATAAAGTATTGATGATTATTTGACATGGTATTGCTCTCCCATTTTCAATTAATTTTTATTTGCCATACGATGGGGACTGTCTATGACAAGCGCGGGTATTCTTTTCCCAAACTTCCAACACAGATACATTGCCTGCGCTAAATTCTAATGACACTGGCAACGTGTGTAGATAGGCTCGTGAACTTTGTGGAGAGTTGCGTGCAATAATTGCTTCGCCAACGGCATCTATTTCATAAGAGTAAAGGAGTTTTTGTGCATTAAAATTAAGTGTTTTTGACTCACCATTTTTTTTCCTGCAAATAATTTGATTTTCTTTTCCAGGCAGCCAGGGATTAGTAAGAACTTCAATTTCGCCTTCTTTACCTGTAATTTTAAAAAATGAAGCTGCATCATCTGAATTTTTAGGTTCGTCATCTGCCGCAAAAATAGTTGCTGTAATATTATGGGGAAACGTTAAAGCAAGAGTTGCTTTGCGAATATTATTATCTGTACCTATTTCACCAGGTTGAGCGATAACTTCAGTAGGCTCACAACCAAGAATAAAACGAACTAATGAAACAGGATAACAACCTAAATTGCGAATAGCGCCACCAAGTACACGATTAGCAAAGGGCTCAATGTTGCAAGTATATCTGGCCTCAAATGTTTCAATGGCACCAATTTCTTCAGAAATAATTTGCTTAAACCATTGCGTAAAAGGATGATAAAGATTCATTAAAGCTTCCATACATACTAATGATGATTTTTGTTGACAAGCCTGTGAAACCTCAATCATTTCCTCACTAGTCAAAACAAATGGTTTTTCACATAACACATGTTTTCCAGCGGCTAAACATTGTAAAATCAATTCTTTATGCACAACATTTGGCGAACCAATATATACAGCATCTATATCTGAATCATCCATTAACCGTTGTAAGCTCGTGGTGTCTGTCGCATCAATAGGGGCATAAATTTTAATGTCAGGATATTGTGCTTGGAATTTTGCTATTCGATTGTTTGAGTGATTGCCAATAGCTACTAGCTCTCCTGTAGAGGATGCTTGAATCGCTTTGCAAGCTTCGTCGGAAATAAACGAAGTTCCTAACACAGCCCAACGTACTTTGGTCATAACTGGTATCTCCTTAGTATTGTGCAAACCAAGATCAAAACTCTAATTTACCTGGTTTAGGAGAAAGAGGACAGGCATAACTTTTTGAGAGACACAGGACAAGCACTAGCTACAACGTCATCCTCGCGAAAGTGGGGATCCATACGATGTTGACTACGCGATGGATCCCCGCTTTCGCGAGGATGACGGGGAGAGAAAGAGGACAGGCATATAGCTACCTCGTCGTCTCCGTGAAAGAGTGGAAACTTCCGAGACAGCCATCTGTTTCTTAATTGTCAGAGCAAGGGTGGGCTTTTTAGTAAGTTTTTTTGATAGATAAAACAAACCCTTGTTATATTGACTTAAGTTTGTAAAATAAAAGGGTTAGATTGCAAAACGGGATGGTGCATTTCATTGTTTCACTCCATCAAGACTATGGTTACCCTATCCACGGCAATTTTTAACTATAAATTATATTTATATCTTTGGTAATAGGTAACGTAAAATAACCGAAGAGGGCTAATTTTAATTGGGTATATAGCCTCAAATTATACTTAATTAAGAGGTCTTTCTTTTATTCAAAGTGACATCTTTTATATTATGGTAATAAATCATCAATAACATCGATGGGCGTATAATTAATGGCATGGGCATTGTTGCTACTATAGTAGCGACAGGAAGTTTTGTCCGTGCTGCGGATGTTTTAGATATAACACCATCTGGTGTTAGTCGTGCTATCTCCAGGTTTGAGAAGCACCTTGGTATTCGACTTTTTGATCGTACCACGCGTTCAATAACACTAACTGATGAAGGGCGTCGTTTCTATGAACAAATAGTGCCAGCATTAGATATTATTGAAGAAGCCGCTAATCAAGCTGCTGGCGCAACTAACATAATACGAGGACGTTTGCGAGTAAATAGCGATCCATTCTTTTCGCGTCTAATTCTTGCCCCTAATCTAGGTTTTTTTCTTGAACGCTATCCATCACTTGAGGTCAGTATTATTACACGCGACCAATTAGGTGATCTTGTTGCCGAAGGATTTGATCTTGCTGTGCGTTTTGGTGAACCGCACTCATCCTCTCTTATTGGCCGCAAGCTCCTTGAAACCCGTATACTTACGGTAGCCTCCCCATCCTATATTGCGCGATACGGTAAACCTTTACAACCTGCAGATTTAGAGAATGGCCATCATACTTGCATTCATTTTCGTGACCCCACAACTGGTCGACCTTTTGTTTGGGAATTTCATAAAAAAAGAACGCGATTACTACCTAAGGTTACAGGACGAGTTACTCTTAATGATGTAGCAACAATGCATGGACTTTGTCTTGCAGGTCATGGTATTGCGCAAGTAATGAATTTAGGTGTAGAAGATTTACTTGCAAATGGTAGCCTTATTGAGTTGTTCCCCGATTGGAATGATGAATATTTCCCGCTTTATGCATTTTACCCTTCTAGGAATTTTCAGCCGGCTAAAGTGCAAGCTTTTTTAGATTTTGTTTTGTCGTTAACTACTAATAAAAAATAACTTATCATTATTTTTTTCGTTCAAGCTAAAAATTATTTAGGATGGAAGAAGGATAAACCTACCTCAAGTAAAATTCAAAACTTGAATAAGAACCTTCTTCCATATGCTCTAGAAAGCAATAAATTACCTTTTTTTAACAAAAGGTGATTTAACTGCTGCATTTAGCGTTTTATCTTTTGTATCCTCTGCTTGTTGTGTTTCTGTCACTTGACTTCCGTTGGCGGGAGTATATCCTGCACCAAATAAAACAAGTGATCCCTGAGGCGAATTACTGACAGGTGCATGGACTTGCGGTGAAGTAATTATCTCTTTTTTTGCTTGTAGCCTAGAGCTAAGCAATTGGGTAATAACAGTATCAAGTGAAATTACACCTTTTTCAGGCACATGCACAAATTTTATCCAACCCGCATTAAAACCATCAAGCATTTGCATTCGTGGTAATGGATTAGTCATACCTTCTGATGTAAATATATCTTTCCATTGTTCACGAGGCACTGCTTCCATCCGTATAGGTTTCCCAAGTATATTACTGAGACTATTCGCAATATCATTAGGACTTATTTTGCAAGGGCCTTCAAGTTCGATAATCTTTTGACCATCCCAACTCTGCTGTAGAAGTTCGGCAGCCACTCGACCGATATCTGCGGTAGCAACCATGGGAATAGGTTTATCAAGCGGTTGTAGAAAACTAGGAATTACTCCGTTGCCCATGGCGGCATCAATATCCCAAGCTACATTATCCATAAACCAAGCGGCACGTATAAAGGCAACTGATGTCGATGTCGATAGGCGGCTCAACGATTGCTCCATGAGCTGTAATTGATTAAGTAAGTTGGGTTGAGTTGCCTCAGCACCGATAGTTGATAAACAAACGATTTTTCCAGGTTTTACTCGCTCAAGCGCTGTATATAACGTGTCCACAACACGACGTGTTTCAACGAAACCTTCTGATGGTGAATAAACAGGTGGGATCATAACAAATACGCCAGTTGATCCTTGCAAAGCATTCTGCAGCGCCATAGTATCATTGAGATCAGCCACGGCAATTTCACAACCTTGCTGAGCCCATTCAGCCCCTTTATCAGCACTACGTACAACTGCTCGTACTGGTTGGCCAACCTCTAATAATCTACGAGCAACAGCACTACCAACTTGTCCAGTGATTCCAATAATAGTAAACATAAGTTCTTCTCCTTTCTGATGAAATTGATAAGAGCAGCCAAAGCCGCGCCAAGATTAGTATCTCAATGGAAAACAAATGACTCAATAACATCAAAGTAACTATATAAATGACATTTTGTCATCTATATAGGCCATAAGGCGAATTAAGAGATAACTAAATGGCGCTATAGGGGCGCAATTTTTTGGAGCAGCAACAAGGCTAAGAATTATGCCTATCCTATTTCCTCAATGAATTTGCAATTGGATAATATTTTTTAATGCCATTGCCAAATATCTTGTGTCTGTAATTGAATAAGTTCTGCGCGAGTGGCCATATTTAGTCTGTCTTTGGCTGAATTAGTATAAAGCTCTACTGCTTTAACTGAAATTGACAATAAAACTGCAATTTCCTTGTTTGTTTTACCTTTTGCAAGTAACGTTATACAGTCATACTCACGTCTAGTTACATACTTTTGAAATCCTCCCTTTAAAAAATAACGTTTAGGCTGAAATAGTTTGCTGTTTACCATCTTCTTACTTGCTATTGCAGGAGGTTGATTTTCTATTTGAACAATTGGTTGTTGATTAAAAAGCAGAATATGGTGCTGCTCTGCTTGCCATATGATTTCTCTGGCTTTCTCTTTAAAGAGAAAAGTAAAGTTTTTTATTAAATCAATATTATTAATGTAAAAATTAATAATATTGTGATTGTCTCGTGTGGAAGCAAAATGATAAAACTCGCAAAATGTTTTTTGATTATCCACTATGCTAATTCCGTTATCAATATTGAAATCATTACGCGCATCAATGCCTATTTCATTTTCTTCAATTCCAGCCCATAAATAAAAGCCAGGTATATAGGTTTCTATTTTTTGTTCAAAGGCACCTATAGTATAATATTTTTTTTGGAAATAATGACAAAACCAATCCAGTCGATTAGAGAGCCAAACACATTGCCCATTTTGATAAATTTTGTTATAAATAAAATGTGTAATACCTGTAGCATCAAAAAATGGCTTACAGATTGCCTGAATCACTTCTCCACGCATTAGATCAATATGGCTGTTGATGGATTTTTCTAGCATAAATATAGCTCCTTCTTAGCACGGGAGCGAGCCGATATAAGTATATACAGAGCAATAAATGCGGCAATTAATTCACTTAAAGGCAAGATCCACAAGGCACTAGGCAAAGTGGTTACTTTCAGCATATAACTAAAAATTAACTGCATTAAGGCACCCCCACATACCACACCTGTTGTTAAAACTCCCAGGGCTAATGCTACTTGACGTTGGGTATAGTCATAAGCAACCCGCGCGTAAACAATAATTTGAGAGCTCATAACGAAGCCAAGTAAAAAATAAAATACATAAATAGTGCTTGGTGGAATAAATAAGATTGTTTTTAAAATTAAAAATGCAATAATAGCAGAAAAAACCGATCCACCCAGCATGAGCAGAGGATAATATCTGGAGCCGGAAAATAGTCCCCAGCAGGGTGCGCCTACCATTATACCTATAAATATTGTTCCATTAATTGTTGCAGCATCTTGCGGTGATACTACATTCAGTGTATTAAGATATTCTTGTCCCCAAGAGGCGGTCAATAGAAAAATAGGTGAGCACATCAATACAGCATAAGCGCTATATAACCAAATGATTCGGTTATATAAAAATTTCCTGGTTCCTGTGTGTTTCATTAACTCAATAGAATTATCATAATTAATCAAAGATGGCTCTTTTCTTATAAAAGAAAATGCAGCAATACCTAATAATAGGATGATGAGAGCAAGAAATATAATACTGTTTCCCCATCCGAACTGCATTATAAGCATAACCAGTGGACCTTGACTAATAAATCCACCAAACAACCCTATAGTACTAACCAAACCAAAGGCTGCACCCAAATAGAGGGGGGCGCTAAAAACGGAAACAATTTGTAATGCACTTAGGTAAACAAAGGCGCCAGCACTACCTAGTAAAAATCGTCCAAAACCAAATGAAATAGGATTTGTTGAGAGTAATAGCAGCGTACCTATGCATAAAGCTAATGTCGCAAGTAAAATGATTTTTCGCACTGAATAATATTGTAATGCAATTCCTGCTAGTATATATGCCAAACTATTACCAAAAAAATAGAGAGAGACTAATAGCCCAAAATGATCTTGATTGATTATTTTTTTATCAATCAATAATTGATCCGCTGTGCTCATGATGTTCATATCAATATAACTACAACCAAAAATAAGGCTCGCTATAATACATGCGCATCCACCATATAGTGTTTTTACGAACGATTTCGATAGATACTTCTGTTTCATCATATCGTTAACCTACAAATAGGGTAATACTCTGACTTCTGGCTCAATTCATACAATAGCTTGGTGGCACTATAGTTATAATTACTATAAAAATTAATGGGGGTCAAGTGTACTATCAATCTTATCGCTGTTTGTTGAATAAGATTTTCAATAATTCAGTGAATTTGTGACTATAAAATACCTATATGGCACATAGTTATTTTTAAAAAATAAATTAACTTTTAGGAGAACCATCATGAATGACTTAGAAGAAATGCAAAGATGGCTAACGGCTATAAACAGACTGGTTGAAGTAATTACTGACCCTAATTTTGATAACATATATCCCGCCGGCCTCACTAGAAAAAATATTATTGATTTGGTTTTTGATAGAGGAAGCTTAAGCAGTATGTCTGATGCCCCAAAAAATGAATTGCGCACTACCTTTTATCATAAATTTTTGAATAGAGCTTGAAAAAACTATCAGGACAAGTCATCTCTTCTGGGGGGCTGTCCCCGTATTTTATGCCGTGGTATTCAAAAGTAAGAGAAAGAGGGCTGGCATCTATTTCTAGCTACATCGTCATCCTCGCGAAAGCGGGGATCCATACGATGTTGACTATCCGATGGATCCCCGCTTTCGCGAGGATGACGATGTAGGGAAAAATACGCGCGGGGACATCGGGTAAGAGAAAGATGGAATGAAATGGGAAGGTTATTACAAATGCAATCCTACTGAATTCTTACAAGCCGACTGCTATGAGTTAACTGGATTGCGGATGCCTCGGAACTTAAATTATTAAGCTCCATGTTAATTTTTTCAAAAAAGAATGAATAATTATCAGCACAAAAAGCGGTGCCTATATTCTCCCTATCTAATTGTAAGAATTCTCGCATAGTTGACCATACAGGATATAATCTTTTATTGCGCTCAAGGTACTTATAAATTATTTTAAGATGTGCTTGTGTTAAGTGATGGGGTGCTACTGCATAGCTTTCTAATAAATTAAGCTCTGTGACGGTGTAGTTAGTTGCCAATGCCTCCCCTAAAAACCTAAGAATTTCTATACTCATATCTAGCCGATCTATTGTTAATTTTTCTAACGTATGGTTCGCCCTTAAAGCATCGGTAAGAGCTTGAATGCCGGCATTCGCTATATTCCCCTGGTCTCTAAGAACTAGTATTTTCACTGAGCTATTAACAATTAGCGCTTGAGCTAAAAGAATAAAGATATTAGGTATCAATTTGCTATTTTGAAAAACCAGCTCTTGGAGAGTATTGTTATTACTTAATGCTCTCACTAATAAACCAATACCATGAGGGATAATAGGATTAGAAACAATACTAAGCTCTTGAAGCGTAATCTTTACAATTAATAGCTGAACTAAAGGTTCAATTGCCTCTACTGTTGTGCCAAATTTAGTCCTGCCAAGATCTAAGCTTTGTATATTAGCATTGCCTATTAATGCCGATACTAATTGTTGAGCCCAATCATTACTAGCATTAACATGTCAATATATTTCTGCGCATATGATTTTTAGGTTGGCTGAAAGTAAACTTCCATGATATATCGTTAGTAGCTCAGATATAAAATGCTCTTTTAATAAGTAATAAGGAGTGAACCAATGAAAGCAGTTACTCTTAAAATGCTAGCCTTTATGACCTCCCTTGGTTTAATAATAGATCCGCTATTCGCAGCAAGTTATAATTTAAAGCCTATCGATCTACCTGTCGATGATAATCAATATGTTACTGTCTATGATGTTAGTGATAACAATGATTTAATTGGTGCTTATGAAGTTTGCAGAGATGAAAATAATTGTGTGCTTCATGGTTTTCTCTACGATAGCGGAGGAAAAATGATCGAATTAAAACCATTAAATGGGCATAATATTTCTGATCCTTTTAGCATTAGCCCATCGGGGAATAACATCGTAGGAAAAAGTTATGTCGAAAATTTTAATAATTCCCAGGCTATCTTATGGGACCTTAAAGGCAATGTGAAAAAGGTGTTGGCCTTACCAGAAGGTAGAAATTACAGTGGAGCGCATGCGGTCAATGATGAAGGTTATGCTGTAGGTTATGCCAATACAGGCGAGGATGATATCCATGCAACTTTATGGGATACCAAGAAAAATACCGTCATAAAAGAGTTGGAAATTGCTAATAATAACCGCTTTATGGGTATCATACCCAACGGTGCGGTCGGTGTAGGATATAGACAACTGGAAGAAGGTTCTGAATCTTACGCCGCTATAGTTTGGTATCCCGGGCAGCCACTCAGAGATTTTGAACGGCTGCCAGATGGACATTTTGTCAATGCATACGCTATTAATGATGCTGGTATTGCCGTTGGCGGAGCTGAAGATTCAGAATTTATTCCTCATGCGGTTTTTTGGAATAAAAAAGATGTTAAGTTAAACAATATGGGCGCATTGGAAGGTGATATAGGAGCCATTGCTGCTGATATTAACAACGCAGGGCAAATCGTTGGAATGAGTGGTGTTGTATTTGCACCAAGGGATAAGGGAAAGAGAAAGCACGAAGAGCGTTTATTTACTAAAAAACAAATGCAAGCCTATTATTCCCTTCAAAAAGATACGACGCGTGATCTTTGGCGTGGTTTTATATATGAAAATGGCAAAATGACTGACCTTAATGAATTAGTAGATGATATGCCTGAAGATGTGAGAATTGCTGCTGGCAATAAAATTACTCATAGAGGCACCATCCTTGCAGTAGCCCACAATATTAAAACTGGGGAATTATTTGATGTGCTATTAATTCCTAACAAGTAAAGAAAAGTCGAGCTACACTCGGGATGTCGGATGAGAAACAGGACAGGCATAATTTTTAATTGCGTTCTGAAGTCAATCTATTAGCAATAGTTACTTGTTTGAAGTCAGTAAGTAATTGAGCCACTTTAGCTTCAATCAGCTCTTGAACTAAATCAGAGGGTTCTTGTATTATTTGAGTGGCTAATATATGTGAAATTGTTAAAGGATAATAGAGGAAATTATTATTTCTAATAATTTCCTCTAATACATAAATAGACCTCTTTTAAAAAGATACCATTTAAGGTTAGTGACCTATTAGCTAAAAAGAGTAAATACCTACATCCTGGTGACGAATTGGGCGCCTTGTAGAGATACTGTTAAAGTAGTATCTTTATAACTTGATGTAAAAAGGGGAAATATAATGGTTGGGGCTAAAACAGCAGAAAAAAATGACGTTTTTTACGTGGTGTGCGAGTTAGATAGTGGGTTAAAAGACAGACTGCTAAACTCGCTGCCCCCTGAGCATTTAGATGAAATAAAGGAAGCTCTTGGGGTAACGGTTTTTCTTATCAAACGCCAACCTACGACTTCGATGATGACAAGTGGGGCATTACCTGTTTTACAAGATTTAGAAAGTGCTAAAGCACACCTACAATTAAAAGGGGTAAAGTCTCATGTTTTATTTGAGCTTAAATTTGTAGGGCAAAAAATGAAAAAGGGTGCTAGCGCTCACTTCATTGATGCAACGCAAATAAATGCTGAGCACATAACAGCTGTTTATTATAGTCTTGATGATGATAACAACCTTAAAATTGTATCTAAAAAAGATAATCTTAATACAAAAGCACATTTTGGAGTTTTCCATTAAATCCTTCTTTAATCTTAAGGTTAAAGATGGACACCAGCGAGTGGCACTGGTTATCTGTTCTTTTTTTCCTATCGCAATAAATTAAACTTCAATGTTATTTCATGCTTTTTTCTTTAATACTGTCTTAAAATTACTCCACCACCGTGACAGGGCAGGGAAATGACGAATGAGAAAGAGGACAGGCATAACTTTTGGATAACCAATCCCCTTCCTCACCGCAATCTTTAGGAGCAATAGGAGTATTAATAAATGGCTGTCCTGTTGCTTCTCCTTATTCTAAGATTTATTTTAGATGGGAGTGAGAAAGAGGACAGGCGTAATTTTTCTCTCTACATCGTCATCCTCGCGAAAGCGGGGATCCATCGGATAGTTAACATCGTATGGATCCCCGCTTTCGCGAGGATGACGATGTAGAGAGAAATACAAGAAGCGAGATAGGATAATTCTTTGATATAAGAGCTCTGCCTGTCCTTTTCCCTATGATTACTTGTTGCTGGGTATATGTGATTTCGGAACAGTTCCTTGTTGTGAAGTGGGTTCATGTGTCATGGTACTTAGCTCAAGGTCTCTTGGTTTACTGCTGCCGTTTACCCACGTGGCGCCAGTAACCATTAATTTTTTTACCATATTACTTGTTGGCTTTTTTTCTCTATACAGAAGATCATTTGATTTACTATTAGTAGAATCAATTTGACAGCACTCTGTATCATCAAGATTTACTTCCGTTAGCGCATCCTGTATTTTTCGCCATATTGCATCAGTACGAAATGCCCAGTGCTCTCCTACGATGCCTTGCTGCAATTTTTTTACTTTTTCTTTATCGCCCTTAGTGAGCGCAAATAAAGTCTCTATTATCTGTGTTCGATTATTGCTAGGGAAGAGTCCAAGAGTTAATAAAGGCAATGGATATGTATTGTCGTCCAGTCGTGATGGGGTTAATAAAAGATCATACATATCGCACTGCATATGTTGGGCAATGTCATGTAATGACTCTATACCTTTAAGATTATATTCAACACAGGCTTGCCTAAATAAATTTAAAAATAGTAAAGAAAAAGAGTTTACTGAAATCATGTTTTCAGGTGTATTAATTGTTGTCAAAAGATAATTAATGACATATTGATAGCTTTCTTTTTGTGCGGCAAAATAAAACCGCAAAAACTCAGGTATAGTTTGATTGGCCCAGTTAGTTTTGCTGGCGCCATTAACTGACCTGTTACTTGTCGTATCAATGTTAGAAATAATATCTCTGCGTTTTAAATAAGAAGTTGGATCAACATTTTCATCGCTATACATACTCATCGTGTTTGAATAAAAATCAGAGTTTCTCTCTTGGGTGTTTCTTTCCCCAAAAAGCAGTGGTAGGTGTTTGTTTTCTACTGCACACGCTAAGATGTCTTGCAGAGCATTTTTCCACTTTTCTATTAAGTACTGAGGCCCATCTTTATCATGGATGCAACGCAAAACTAGTGTTTGCAACACACCACATCGTAATTTAATGGTATCCGTTGAAAGTGGTACAGGATAAAGCTCAGTCAGCATAGTAGAAAATAATTCGGGTCTTTTTTTGATTATCGATAAGAGCAGCCCCATCGACCTAGATATTAAATTATAGTCTTGAGAAACCATCACTACTGTTAAAAAGATATTTGTTTCACCCTTAGGGGTTAATACGGGAATTGCTAAATCAGGATGACTGCCCAGTAACTTTTGCAATGCGCCCATTAATTCAGGCCATCGTCTTATATTATTTTGCGGTTCGTATTTTACCGTGGAGATACTATCTGTAGATGGTGGTGTGACAAGTATCATTTTTTGCCTAATAATTTCGAGTGCTTTTTCTGGCTCAGTTAACTGATGAGCATTTTCGATGACATAGCTCAAGCCATCAGGAGCTGCTGCAAACATCGACTCAATTATTGCATCACGATTCGACATATTATGTGGGTTATTTAAAAAAACAATAATATATTTTTGGAGTGGGTATGTCCTGAAAAGCTCATGGCTGTGGGCGTTTTTCCACTGTCTATTAAAAACGAGTTCCCTAACAAGAGGCTCCACCTCAGGATCTTGCGAAATAGCCTCTAATAGCTGGTTGCTATGACTAAATGTTGGTCTCTCGTTGTCACAAAGGAGACATAAGCTTCTAGCAATTAGTTTATTAGGCTCTAATGGTTTGAGGGCCGCGGATACACTCTCCTTAAGATAAGGTGCGCTTAGCTTGTCAATGTCTGTTGCTTTAATATATAGAAAAGCACGCGCCCTTTGGTCTTCTTCAAGTTTTGGGAAAAGTGCTAAAAGAGTTTGGATTATATTTATATGCTCATTATATTTCCCTCTATCTTGCATTGAAAATATATATAAAAATATACTTGGCAATATAATGCAATTCGGCGCCCTAATAAGTTCTTCTTTCCAAAATTCAGACATTTCATTGTCTGAAAAATAGGGTGCCATAGTTAAGAAAAATAAACCTTTCTCCAACGATGTAGATAAGTAAAAGTCCGCAATTTGGGCAGGCTTGACAACATTAATTGCGGCAGCATCGGCTAACAGCTCATAAAGGAGCTGCTCTTTATTATTGTTATTTGAAGAGGGATTATCCGATTGATTAAACTTTTCTAGCGATATTTTACTAATCCAAAAAGTAAGCGATGTGTTTCCTTTTGCAGCAGTAAGGTAAGTCAATAATGCTGTTATAAGGCGTGCCTTAGCGTCAAGTTCAAGCGTACGATCTGATAGTCGTGATCTTATTTCTTCAATCAAGTTACACGCAAAATCCCTTATTTGAGTGGGTATTGGATCGGCGGTAAGAAAAGCAATCAACTGCTCACAAGATAATAATTGAATTTGGATAAAGCGTTTTATAACTTGCACAAGGATTCTCTTTTAGAAGATGGTGTGCTTATGCTATGTTTTTAAAGGCTTTATTTCAAGACTTATTTTCGATAGGCATAATGTTTTGGTCTTCGTAGAGAGCGTGCTCCCCTCACCCTCGCAAGCTTCGCTTGCATTTCCCTCCCCCACAAAGGGGAGAGGGGTAATAGGTTAAAATCAATAACAAAAATGATAATCAACGCTTTTTAGGTTAATATTAAGCATCACAGTTTACTATATAAAAATACACCAGGGAGCCAACATGACCAATCAACCTAGCATACTTATTATGGCGGGCGGTACAGGAGGACATGTTTTTCCAGCATTAGCGGTGGCGGAGTTGTTGCAAGAGCAGGAAATTAAAGTTGAGTGGTTAGGAACTAAGCAGGGGATTGAGGCGCAAGTGGTGCCAAGGGCGAATATTACGTTGCATTATTTAACAGTGAGTGGACTGCGCGGTAAAGGTATCGTAAAGATATTAACAGCACCTTTTCAAATTTGTAGAGCGTTATGGCAATCGTGGCAGGTGCTAAGGCAAGTCAAACCCAAGGCAGTGATTGGTATGGGTGGATATGTTTCTGGGCCTGGTGGTCTGATGGCGCTCTTAACCGGTACACCATTAATTATCCACGAACAAAATACAGTCAAAGGATTAACCAACCGTATTCTTTCCCTCTTTGCTTCACGCGTGATGTCAGCTTTTCCCAATACCTTTTCTGCGCGGCTAAAACCCTTGGTCACTGGAAACCCCATTCGTCGCAACATTAGCAATGTGCCATTACCTGCCGAGCGGTTTGCAGGTCGTAAAGGGCCATTGCAAGTTTTAGTATTAGGGGGCAGCCAAGGCGCGCAATTTATTAATCAATTAATGGTAGATGTGAGTAGGATATTAGCACCGCGCCAGTTAATCACGGTTTGGCATCAAACAGGTGATAAATATTTCCAAGAGACAGAGCAAAAATACCAAGAGGCTAAAATTTCCGGTCGCATTAGCCCGTTCATCGTTGATATGGCAGCAGCTTATGCCTGGGCTGATATTGTTATCTGTCGCTCAGGTGCATTAACAGTGGCAGAACTATGCGCAGTAGGTGTAGGTTCTTGTTTAATTCCTTACCCTTATGCGGTGGATGATCATCAAACCAAAAACGCTCATTATCTTTCTGATGCGAATGCCGCGGTACTTTTTCCACAATCAGAGTTGACAATTGAGAAGTTGGTTGATTTACTGTGCCAGTTGGCCGGTGATAGGCCACAATTGTTGTCCATGGCAAATGCGGCACGTGCACTGGGATATCCTCAGGCTAGTGAGTATGTAGCGACTATTTGTAGGGAGATGTGTTGTGTCAGTGAGTAATCCTGTCGTTAAATTAAATTCAGTATCACCAGCAAGTGCTTTGATGCGTCGAATACGGCGCGTCCATTTTGTAGGGATTGGTGGCGTTGGTATGAGCGGTATTGCTGAGGTGTTATTAACTCAAGGCTATCAAATCTCTGGCTCAGACGCGACGGATAATGCTTCAACCCAACATTTAATGCAATTGGGTGCAACCATTTATCAAGGTCATGCAGCACAACATATTGCTCGCGCGGATGTAGTGGTTATTTCTGCCGCAATTAAAGACGATAATCCAGAAGTTATCGCAGCCAGAGAAGCGCGTATTCCGCTGATTTCCCGTGCCCAAATGTTAGCGGAGTTAATGCGGTTTCGTTTTGGTATTGCCATTGCAGGCACACATGGCAAAACAACCACAACCAGTTTGGTGTCCAGTTTATTAGCAGAAGGTGGATTAGATCCTACCTTTGTTATTGGTGGTAAATTAAATAGTGTGGGTACGAATGCAAGGTTAGGGCAAGGTCCTTATCTTGTTGCAGAAGCTGATGAAAGTGATGCTTCTTTTTTACTATTACAACCCATGATGGCTATTGTAACCAATATTGATAGCGATCATATGGCCACTTATGATGGGGATATTCATAAACTGCATCAAACATTTCTCGAATTTTTACACCATTTACCTTTTTATGGTTTGGCGATTATCTGCAATGATGATGTTGGTATTCGTGAAATTTTACCGCGGATCCAGCGGCCTGTTTTAACTTATGGGTTTAATGAGTCGGCTGATATTTGTATTACACATTACACGCAGCGCGGCTTACAAAGTGATTTTACCTTATGCAGACAGGCAACGGGTGAAACCTTTACTTTTACGGTCAATTTACCAGGCCGACATAATGTGAGTAATGCCACCGCAGCAATTGCTGTAGCATTAGAAGAGGGTGTGAGTGTTGAGGCGATACAACGAGCTCTATTACAGTTTGCAGGCATTGGTCGACGTTTTCAATTCCATCCCCAGCTACACACAACCAATGGCCATATCGATTTAATTGATGATTACGGCCATCATCCAACTGAAGTTAAAGCGGTGATGCAAACTTTGCGCGAAGGTTGGTCAGATAAACGTTTAGTTGTTGTCTTTCAACCCCATCGTTATACCCGCACCCGTGACTTATTAGATGATTTTGCTCTTGTGTTAGCGACAGCAGATGTTTTAGTGATATTAGAGGTTTATTCTGCTGGGGAGGCTCCTATTGCAGGCGCTGATGGTAGAGCCTTATGCCGCGCTATTCGTCAACGTGGCCAAGTAGAGCCTATTTTTATTGAATCCCCCGCTGAGTTAACCGCAACGTTACAACCGGTTTTGCAAGATGGTGATATCGTGTTAATGCAAGGCGCTGGAAATATCGGTCAATTAGCTGCTAATTATATTTCCCGCGGAGAAATTGGATAAGCTATTTAATCTTGGAATTGGCACAATCATTACTATGCCGTCATTGCGAGGAGCGAAGCGACATGGCAATCCAGGATA